>Ga0268360_1002603_pt1 | contig 13489 bp, 15 predicted proteins | sample BioMet11_FD_192465 | JGI IMG/M metagenome (GOLD analysis project Ga0268360, IMG submission 192465) | Sewage microbial communities from Oakland, California, United States - Biofuel 11 (Illumina Assembly) | ecosystem: Engineered > Wastewater > Sewage > Unclassified | place: USA: California... | reverse complement strand
GGCAGACCGCCAAGAGTCTCTCCGGCCTGCTGGAGCAGCGTCCCGAACTCACCTTCACGGTGGATGTGGAAGACGGACTTCCCGTGTTGCAAGCCGATCCGGATCAGCTCATCCAGGTGCTGTCGAATCTGCTACAAAACGCGGTCAAGTTCACGCCGGCCGGGAGCGTGCATTTGAGCGTCCGCCGGGAGGACAATGCCCTGCTCGTGGTCGTGCGCGATACCGGCATCGGCATTCCGGCCGGCCAGCTCGAATCCATCTTTGACAAGTTTCATCAAGTGCGTCACGGCGACACCGTGGACGACACAAGCAAGGGCACAGGCCTGGGCCTGGCCATCTGCCGCCAGATCGTGCGCCACTATGGAGGCCATATCTGGGCCGAGTCCCAGCCGGGCCAGGGCAGTGTTTTTTACGTACGCCTGCCCCTGCCCCAACAACCTCGCCAGCCGTAACCGCTTTTGTTCCCGGCGGACGGATTGCGCGATCGTACGGTTTCTGGCATAGGACTTCGCCGATCGACGTGGCATGCCACGTCGGTTTGTTCTTTTTGATTGACAGTCGTGGCTCAAATCGAATATCATTTTGAATTCAGGCCGGGATGGCGGAATTGGTAGACGCAGTGGACTCAAAATCCACCGGTCGCAAGGCCTTGGGGGTTCGAGTCCCCCTCCCGGTACCAGATTTTTTGTAACTATTCCGTACAGTTACATTTTTCAACTTCATGGCACCGTCCTAAGCCCCCAGGTACAGCACTTGGGTACAAAAAGGGGTTAGGACGGTGCCTTCTTTTTTGCCCAAATCCGCTCATCACCTTCTTTGCAAAGGCGGTCGGTTTTATTTCCGCCGGCTTGTTCCACATGATCTTCGCCCCCTTTTCGGCAAGGGCGAAATCAAATATTCTTTGGGGGTCGTCGGGGTCAGGGGTGCCCGTATCCAGGCAGAGTACATTTCATATAAAATCGGTTCGCTATTCCAAAAATTGAGAAATCTAATGAAAAATGAACTGAAAGATTTATCCGGTGAAGATATTTCAACGCTGCTTGATAAATATTTTGATGAAATTCATACCGTCAGGGAGTTGGTAGATATTAGCGATAACGACGTGCTTGATAAAGACGAGTATGAATGTTTGGTTAAAGCTAAAACAGAACAAGCAGCATATTTTAAAAAGGTATTATTAAAACTTCAAGCTGATGGTGGTGTTGAATCTATGCTTGATGGATATTTGAGAAGTTGTGATATTGAACCAGATCACGAGCATCAAAAATACGATATTCTAAAACGTGGATTCATTATACGGTACAAGAAGTATTTTGAAAATTTAGCAAAAAGATATAGCGGAGAATCAACTTCAGAGGACGAAGAGAAGATATTCAATAAATATCTTTTAAAAATAAACGGTAATTCAAAAGAAAATTCTGCTATATATGCACATGGATCAAAAAAGACAAAAACACAAAAGAAGATATACATACTAAGTGAAGTTTGGGGGAAATATAAAGATGACAAAATAAAAAACGACAACAAGCGTGCAAGCACATTAGCAGACTATGAAAAATTTTTCCAACTGTTTATTGAAATAACTGGAGATATAAATATATCAGATGTTGATAAAAGTGATATCAGAAGCTTTCGTGAAGTGTTGCTCAACTGGCCAAAAAATAAAACAAAAAACAAGAAATACAAGGACAAGACGACCAAAGAAATAATGGAAATGGACATTCCTGAAAGTGATAAAATAACTGAAAAAACACGTCGTAATTATCTATGTGCATTAATGTCGTTTTGGACATATGCTGAAACACTTGGGTATACAGATGATAACCCAATAAAGGGATTTGGAAGTAAAATAAGAAATATTCAACAAGCAAAAATTGTTCGTCCATTTACTAACGATGAATTAAATAAAATATTCACTTCACCGATCTATGTCAATGATGATAATAAATTTGCATATCGGTATTGGATACCGTTGATTGCATTGTTTACCGGCGCAAGATTAAACGAAATTTGTCAATTATATCTTGATGATGTTCGTGAAGTTGATGGTGTATGGGTATTTGATGTCAACAACAATAAGCCGGACAAGCAAATAAAAAACGACGCTTCAAAAAGACTTGTTCCCATTCATCCATTTTTGCTGAACGAATTGAAAATATTGAATTATGTTGATAAATTAACAAAAAAACGAGAGCAAAGACTGTTTCCAGAATTAAAACCATTAAAAGCTACCGGTAAATACAACCACGCAGTAAGCAAATGGTTTGCGTTTCTTAAAGAAAAAATCAAGCTAATAGATGATAGTGTTAATTTCCATTCTTTTCGGAAAACGTATGCTAATTTTTGCAAGCAAAATAAGGTTCGGCTGAACTTAGATGAGCACATGTATAAAAGAACCTTAGGGCACGCCTTAAATGATATGACTGCTGATGTTTATGGAAATGAATTCTCACCACAGCTTTTATATGAAAATATAATAGTGAAAATCAATTTTGATGAAGTGGATTTTTCTCACGTCCTGCGATCTAAGTTTATTGTTCGTTAGTTATTTCAATCTGTTGCAATGACTGCCATATGAAAATACCATTCAAATTTATCTTTTATTTATTATGATTCCAAATAAATACTAAAAATATGTAACATCTATTTATATAAAAGCGAATGAAATTTGAATGGTTTTCCAATAAAAACCGTGGTACCGTACCAGGATTTTCAAATAACGCTTGACAAACTGCCAAATTTAATAGTATAAAATGTTCAGAAAATGTCAACAAATATAAATTAAAAAATGGATTTAACCATGTCTCAAATAATTTTGATTCCTGTTGATTCTATTTCACCCGGCCCCTGGGATAGATCGGAATTTTATCAACAAAATATCATTACCGCAATACGCAGTGATATTCAAGAATTGGGCGGTTTGCCTGGAAATAAACACCTCAAAGTTCGTAAAATTAACGAAAATGAATATGAATGTGTGAATGGTTATGCTCGTCTTGTTGCATGTAAACAAGAAGGGATAGAAAGTGTCCCTTGTGTTGTCCACGAGTATAGCGACAAACAAGCATTGTACGAGTTTATCAGGGAGAATCTTCAGCACGATTTAACGCCTCTGATGATTGGTAAGCTTGGGTTGTTGATTGATGACGGCAATGTTTATAATGGTCGCGGAAATATTTCTCCTCTCGGAGATTTGTGCCGATCAACGGGTCTTGATAGGTCAAATTTAACAAAATTTATGATAAGGAGAAAAATTTACGATCATGTAATTAAAAATGGTGAATTTTCAAAAATTGAAAAAGAAGAACTTGTTGTAAAATCAAAACAATTATACAAAATACGTGATGCACGTCAAGATTGTTGGATACCATTTGCAAAATATATTGCTAATGGTGGCGATACAAGCAGAATTGATAAAAGTAAAAATCTTATTGAAACAATAGAAGGAATTCCAAATCATCAATATATTACGGATGATATAATAACCTTTCCCAAAATTGTTGAAATGTCTTTAGGTAATCATACTGGTGAAGGTGCATTGAAAATGGTTGTTGAAGATGTGGTAAAAACGATTGACTTTCTAAACGAACATGGTGAAACTGAAAAGGTTGATGAACTGAATAAATGGTTAAAAGAAAATACAATACAATACGATGGAAATAGACCGTTCGTCAGGTTTAGAGACGTAAAAACAAAATGTTTATCACTGCAAAATATCGCTGAAAATAACAAAGGTGGCGATGTTATTGTAAATGAAGATGCGCGTATTTTTGTTAATACCATTCAAGATAATTCCATGCATGCAGTCTGGTTAGATTTTCCCTATGGTGTGGGATACCACTCAATTCATCAATACGGACGGGCAATTGATGGCGATACGGAACGTGAAGCTACTGAATTACATAGTTTTGTAGCTACAAAGTTATACGATAAAATGGTTGAAAATAGTTATGTTTTTGTTTGGTTTTCGCCAATAATTGTAAGCACGATATCAACATTATTTGAGGATGTTGGGTTTAAGTTGGATTCTTTTTTTATTTGGAAAAAATTGAATCATGGGCAATTAACTGCATCAAGTGTGTTAAACATCAATGAACAAGCACTGATATTCACCAAAGGCCGGCCTACATGGCTTACCAGAAATAACAATTTTTTTGAGTGCGCATCCCCGGAAAATAAATTACATCCATGTGAAAAACCGTTTGAATTGTGTGAATATATTATACCAAGTATCATTGCACCAGGACAGACACTTTTAGATTTGTCTTTTGGAAGTGGTAACGCATTGAAGGCAGCAAGACGCCACGGTTGCCGGATCATGGGATGCGAATTGAACGCAAACCATTTTGCAGTTGGTTACAATAATATTTATGGTGATAGCAATCGTGATGTATCATAGTGATGTTGACATATCATTTAAACGCTAACGTTACAATGCATGTAATTATGTTGATGTTGCAAAGCATATTTAACTTATTTCTGGAATTTATTCTTGACATTTCTTCAAAAATATGGTTTAAAATGGTTCCTGAGACTGACTATGTCAGATTAAAAAATACTAATGGAGGATTGTATTATGTCAAATGTTGAAGTAGATGATATGTCGGATAGTGATTGTCTTGAAAAAGGAATTATTAAATTTAAAGACAAAATACATAAACTTAATATGCTTCACGAAAATGATAAAAAATTGTTAAAAGATGAAATGTTAAAAATTGTTGATATCATAAAGCGGTATGCGCCAGACAAATTCAAACATTATGAAAATTTACTGGCTGAATATCCTGATATATTCATGGTTCGTTATGAATTAACAGTTGAAGATAGTTTGATGGCCGAGGCTGAAAAGAAAATAAATGACATTGCAATAGATGAAGATCGTTTTTGTCCAGTATCTGGAAAGCCTCTTAGAATTTTTTTCAAAGGTTTATTTGGCATTGATGGTGTATACGATGATGCATTTTGGAGCCATCAATGCCCGACGCCAAAGAATAATTTAATAATTCTTGGCAATTGAATTTAACATTTTTTTTACAACGGTAACCCCCGGCAGGGTAGTGCCACCAGGGGTTACCGAAATGGTGCCGCCACCATTTTTAATCAATCAATCGTATAAAAATCATCATCGTCAATTTCGTTCAAAAATTTATATATTGCCACTTTCAAGTTCTTTTTATACATGATATAATCAGAGTTATTTAAATATAATGATTTTAATGCACGAGATGCGTTTACCATTGTTGAGAATCCAGTGCGTAACGATTTTTCTTTTATCTGTTTGGCTTTCATTCGTTTTTCTTCATTCGTTGGTCCAACAGGAGTAAAATTGATATTTTTACCATTTTCCAATATGCTAATTATTTTACTGTAAATTGACCATATTTTCATAATTCCATTTTCGTTTATAATTGATGGATTAAATATCGTTGTCATACAAAAAATCATAAAATTATTTAAATCGCAAATAATGTTGTCAATCAAATAGTAAAATTTGAATCCATTATTTCCAACATTCTTCAACCATTGATCTAATTTGTATGATTGGATAGAGTATTCAATTCTGTGAATTAAGCGGTTGTTAGATTTTAAGTGCTTATAAAGCTTGTCTTTCTTGGTTTTTGTACCTTCATCGTTACTTCTTATGATTATATCTTGGTATTCACCAGGAATTTGTAGATAATCTCTGTAATACATAAACCAATGGTCGTTATCAATTTCATAGATCATGTCATATATCTTATTGTAAAATTTTACCATTGTTTTACATGATTGGTTTTTTCTTGTTTTTGATTTGTCGTTGAAGAATTTATATTTATAATTATAGTTTTCGTTGGTATTGAATTCTGAAGATGATATTGAATTTTTGTGGGTTTGGATGGTTTGAAATGTGGAACGTATCAGGTTGCAATCTTTGTTGTTATGGTCATAGAATTTTGCAATGGTGCTTTGAAATTCTTTCAAAATATTTTTTCCGCCAAGTATGTCCACATAAACTTCAATTTCCGACATTTCCAAGTGTCTTTTCAAGTATGAATTCATATCTTTATCTACAAATTCATATGCAATAATGGTAAAAAACAATGATACAAAATTTATATAATCAAATATATTTATTTTCCTCAATAAAATTGAATAAAAATCAAACGAAATGTTAGGTGCGTCACCATCGTTAATCGTTACTTTAAATTCATCAAATGCATAACCATTCAAAGTGAATACATTTTTATTTTTAACTTGAAATAATTGTTTATTTAAATCAATTCCAGATGCTTCAACTTTACATCTCGTTTTAATCATTTCAAGTTGCTTAGATGTAAAGTTGAATAATTTGCATTGAAATTTATCAACACCCAGCACGATGTCAAACTTATCGTTGTCATTTCGTCGCTTTTTGTTGACTTCTAAAACATTTAATGGTAAAAATAAATTATTCATGTATATGTTCTCCTTTTAAACAATGGTAGAATTGATTGATGGTCAATTTAACCATTTTCTTTTTATTATTTACGTTTATATGTATATCATTTTATTGTACTTCACCTTCGATTCCATAGTTTATTTGAATTATTTTGTATATGTATATATATGTCCAAGGGGGTTACCCCCTTGACCCCCATGCGCATTGCGCTTTAAGATTAAAGACAGTGTAATATTATATACTAAATTTAATACATTTTCAATTATTTTCTGAAAAAATGTTGTCATTGAATAACATTTGTTTACGATTGGTGCACTAATTATAGTCTGGATATAGTTTAAGATAAATGAATGGTATAAGATTATTTCTGGATAAAATGGAGTGCAAATTCTTTTTAATAATTTTATACCATTCAAGGAAAATTCCATTTTTGTTGAGGGGAAATTATTGTCATTTTTAATTTTTATTTTGTTATGATAAAACATATGTATCAACGTTTATATGTCTATTTTATTTAGTTTTCCTGGACACGTATAAATATGTGTCCAGGTTTTTTTATATCTTAAAATCCATTCATATGTTCACAATTTTCAATGTTAAACAGTAACGCTTTGAACGGATCATAATCGTCACGCGTCCAATCATTTATTGTTTTAAATTCATCAATTTCAAGTTCGTTATTTGAAGTTTTAGCTAGTTTATTTTTCAAGGTCCAAGTGTTTAAATTATTGTTTTCATTTTCAAGAAATTTTTTAGTTAACATCACATATATTGAAGATATTGATACTTTGTTATTTTTGCACCATTTTGCAATTGATTTATATTCATCATTCTCAAGATATACATTTACACGTGTTTTGTTTTTACCGATTGGCATTTTGCTTTTCTCCATTGTTTTTATTTGCAATTTTTTGTTCATGGCGTGCCACCACGTTTTCAAGGGCTGCAACAAGATCTGTAATTTGTTTAAGTGATATAATGCTCAATCCGTATTTCACTAACAGATCATTTAACTTTTTTATTTGAATATTGAATTTTACATTTTTTATAAGATTAGATGAAGCCAACGGCGATAGATCATATTTTTTATTTATACTTTCGCGGACTTTACTTCTATCTTTTGGTTTTAGTCTCATTATTTATTCTCCATTTTATTGTTGTTGTAAGTGTTTATTATAGCTTTTTTTAAAAAATTGAAAAGTAATGGTTCACCTAAGTTTTCTAACTGAATCATATTTATCAAAAAATTATTAAACTGAACATGATCTAGTTTTGCAAAATCTAACTTATATATTAAGTTAGATAACTCAATTTCAAGAGATGAAGGATTGGTAATAAAATCATTTTGTTTTGATAAATTTTCAAACCAAAATGAATAATACTGTTTGCTTCTGCTGATATATTTGCATAAATCATTTGTATTGATGTTTATTATGTCTGATGCTTTCATTTCTAGGACCTTGATTGTAAATCCATTATTTATCAATGAAATTGCCAAGCCGTCGTAGTTTTCAATTGGAAGTAATACTACCGTTTCGATTTCACTTTTTACCATTAAGTTTACACGCGATTGGTTTAATTCATAATTAAATAAATGTGCTACATTTTTATACTTTGTTTTGGACCTTATACTGAAAGTGTCGTCACGATTTGCTGTTATTAAAAGTAAATTGGTGTTGCTACAACTATCTGTCCATGCCATGTCATCAATTTGATCTAAATGGACAAAAATTGATTTGTCTTCATTTATTTCTTGCTCCATATATTGTTCTCCTTTGTTTTGTTTGTCTGTAATAGTTTTTTACACCTACTATATATTATACGGAAAAGTAAAAATAAAAGTAAACAGTATTGATTGTGAATAGATTTTATAGAATCAAATAGATCACTTTCAAAAATTATTGAAACTTAATGGTAAAAATACACCCACCAGAGCAAGCCGGTGAAAATGGTTGGTTTCGGGAGTCGTGGTTGCCGGGGTATATTATATACTATATAAGTATATAATTATAACGCAAATGAGAGCCGTTTCGGCCCCGGGGGATAGTCAAGGCTACAAAAAGTCCCAGGACGCAAAAGAGACCCCCTACAGAACCGAGAGGGGATATGTGTGCGCGGCAGGAACCTCAAATCCCGGAATCCGGGAGTAATCCTAAAAATCATTGACTTTGCCTAATGGAATTGATATAAGCTATCAAATACTTGTTTTGTATGTTTCCTGATGTGTTTAGTGTATATAACTAGTGTGATTGCGATGGCGAAATAATATGAGGTAGTTGCTATGGGATTCTTCTTTAACAAAAAGCCGACTATGACACCAGAAATGCTTTGCGAAGTTGTAATAGACCAAGCAATAACAGATGAGCTTATTGGGAACTGGTTCAATGTTGTTCAGTCAGAATCAAAATCATCTTTCAGGGAATCGTTTATACTGAATAGTTACTTAGCTCAGTTTAGTCTTATTGCTTTTTTCTGTGATGATGATAAGCGTCTATTTGAGCAAATTGCTATTGGTTGTTACGCAAGAATTTTTGCTGTATCTGATAAAATAGGTGTGGATATCGATTTGGTAAAAAGTAGATTTGATTTGTATCAAGAGCTTATGAAAAATATCGCGAATGATACAGATGAATCTTTAAGAATGTGCTCAAAAGCTTTTTTTAACTTGTCGGAAAATATATATAATCCATCGATGAGTATGAAAATGTTTAATGAGGTCTTTTTCTATACGAAAGACTTCTTCAACAGAATGCTAAAGGATATATGCTCAAAAGTAAAAATTGTTTATTAAATAATTGCCTGAAAATGTGACTGTTGATACTCTTTGCCTGAAGCCTAACTATAATATGTTTTTGTATACGCTCTTGATTTCATCCGGCTGTATACACAAATAAGTGAGTGTTTGCTTCTGGGTGCTATGTCCAAAAATTTCCATCAAGGTTGGTATGTCAGTTTTAAACGTAACTCGTTGGTGATATCCAAATGATTTACGCAAGCTATGACTTCCATAATGCCCATCGAGGTGGATATCATTGCACCATTTTTTCACAAGCCTACAAAGATATGATTCCGATATTTTCCCGCGCTGTCCCTGGAAAATTGGTTCTCCATCCTCATGATCTCGCAATGATAATAAGTTACGCAATGCGTCTTTAGCTGCGTCGTTAAAAATAATACGTCTTTTTTTCCTTGTCTTGGATTCCCTGACAAAAGCCCCATCCTCATCACGCAATATGGCCTTAACGTCCTTGACCGTAAGTCCTAATAGGTCGCCCGCCCGAAGTGCTGTATTGATACCCACGACAAATAAGGCATAGTGCAATGGATTGTCACTCAGCATCCGCTTGATGCTCTTGATGTCCTTGACGTCCTTGATAGGATCTACGGTGATTACGCTATTGGGCTTGGGGTTATTTTTGGCTTTCATGGTGGCCCTCCTTGTCGTCATCTTTAATAAGGTTTTATTTAAAAAGATGACCAGCGTCAAGCGGTCACTTTCGGTCCTGGCCAGAGAAAGCTAACTAACAACTTGATTTAATTTTATATTCTCTGAAATTAGCTCGTCATCTTTTTTATAAAAGATGACGAAACATCCAAATTAAAATAACCTACTAATTAACTATGAAATAGTGAAGAATGAGGACCACAACGGCCACGGGTAGGGGCAAGCCCGAAAATGGTGAACCCGGAATGGTGGCCGTTGCTCGTGTCCATCACTTGGACAGGGAGCCGAGGGAGCATCGTGGACAAGTAATTATTGATCTAAAAACAAAAAAGGTATATTTGTAACCTTTATTGACGAACTAGAATCTTTGCGTTGAATTGAAGAGAGGTCAAGAAAATGCGTTACGAAAATTATGATATACCATCAATCAAAACTCGCTATGGTGGTTATACATTCAAGTCTAAGCTTGAAGCAAGATGGGCTGTTTTTATGGATTTATTAGGTGTGTCTTATGAATATGAAAAATACAAAGGAATTGTTTCTGTTAATATTATTGAGTATGCATATATGCCTGATTTTTTCTTGAAAGACATTGAATTGTTTCTTGAAATTAAACCAAGGAAACCTGTTGAGTCAGAATTGAATAAGGCTGCGGGATGGGCAAACGATGCTGGCGATGTTGTTTTCTTTTACAGGTTAGCGCCTGATAATGGGATTCGTATGATAGGGTGTGATGATGCAACGCCATATTTGGATGCAGATGTTTGGCGATGGTGTGAATGTCAGCGATGTTTGAAGATTGATATTACAGCCAAAGGTGTTCCTCAATGTGGTTGTTACAGTGATGATGAATTAGATAAGATGCTCGGTGGAAAGATAATGGATATTGATTTTTCACGGACGCCGAGCATACTTCAAGCATTTTCTATTGCAAAAAAATTTAATTTCCAAACTAAAAACAGAGTAAAACCGCTTCAACGGCGAGCGTTTTTGTTGTAAATTGATTAAAATAAATATCTTATAGCAATCAATATTATCACGATATAGCTAGTGATTGTTCCTAGTTTAGTTATGTTTGTCACTAGCTTTTTGCGTTTGATTGTTTTTGAAATATCGTTCATTAGTTGTGTGTGGATAATGCTGTCTGGCAAATTGTACTGATTCATTAAATTTTTCATTGCGAGTGTTTCTTGTTTGTCAAAATTATTAAACATGTATTTTAAAATAATGAATGCTAACGCGTAATGTCCCAATTGATATAATCCAATACATTTCAAAGTGATTGCTTGGCAGTGTAGCGGGTTTATTTGTAAAACGAAATCCGAAGCAATTACGCCTATTTCATAATTTTTATTTTCAACTGCTTTCAGTGAAATGTCAATAAGTACCTGTAATTTTTCATCATCATTGATAGAATGCATAATCCCCCCATCTGCACGAAATGATATTGTCAAATATTTTCGACCATTTATCGATATTCGGGGGTGTGTCAAGAGAAATATTTAAAATCGAATATACCTAATATACTTATTTAATTTACTATTTTTTAAGTGCCATTTGTTTGTTGATAATTGTGGTGTAAGGTTATATCCTTGAGTTCATTTTTAGCTAACACGATGATTTTATTGATTTGTTAAGGTACAAACTTGGGGTACAAGGAACCGGGAGGGAATCGAATTCTATGCGTGATTTTTTAGAATTTTTTCAATTAAATCAGTATGTTACGATGATTATGGGTACGATTCCCCCTCCCGGTACCAGAATAAAATCAGCGGGTTGAGAAGCATCAAAAAAGATGATTCCCAACCCGCTGTTCGTTTTCCGCTTCGGCTTCCCGAAAACGCCCTGTTCGGCCGTGCCGGTCCCGCTCCATTCCCCCGAAAAACGCTTCCCTTCCACCGGAGCGACTCCCGGGGACACACGGTCATCCTCCCCGTTTCACCCGGCATCCACTGAAAACTTCAAGAGACACGTGAAGCCTGACGGTAAACCGTCAGGCGCGAAGACGTCGAGCTGCCAGGACCACGCCCCGTAGCCGATTGCCCGAACGGGTGCGTACGAAAGGCGTTTCCAGGCGCGCGACCGTGAAACCGGCTGCGGCCAGCAGCGCGGTCAGTTCCTCGCGCGTGAAATGGTGGGCCGGATAGAGAACCCGATCCCCTTCGCGCACGAGAAAACTGCCGGTCTCGCCGGTTTCGGCCAGTCCGGCCGTATACCGGTCGCGGTACAAGGGCAGATCCCAGTTCTGGAGGAAATCGGCCAGGCACAGCACGCGACGCGTGACCCGGCAGGCCTCGCGCAAAACCGCCAAGCGCACGGCGGCCGGCACCAGGCAGGTCAGCACGGCCTGGAGAAAGCAGACATCCACGGCATCGTCGCGCACCGGCAGCGCGGTCAGCTCCGCGGCCAGAACCGCATGCCCCTTGCCCCGGGCGGCGATCAGACTCGGCAGGTTGATGTCCAGCCCGTAATGGGCCCGGCCCAGGCCTTGTCCGGCCAGTTCGGACAACACACGTCCGGCGCCGCAGCCCAGGTCGAGTATGGCGTCCTCGGGACGCACAAAGGCGAGGATTTCGGGAAGAAGCGGCAGGGTCGAGGGAACAGAGGCCACTTCACGCCAATACATAGGCCCTCCCCCGTTGCGGCGGGGGAGCCGTTGCTTCGGGATGGCTGCCCCCCAAAAAGAAAGGAGGGGCCAGGCCCCTCCCGTCATCAGTCTTATTTCAAGACGCCTGGTTCGAAGCCGATGGCGTCGATGGCCGCCTTGATGGCGGCCTCGTCGGCCTCCCCGTCAAAGGTGGCCAGTCCCTTGGTCAGGTCCACGCTGACATTGGCCAGCCCCGACACATCGGACAGGGCCTTGGTCACGGACGCGACGCATTTGGGGCAATGCATGCCCTTCACTTCCAAGGTCTTCATGCGTTCTCCTTCTCGGCGTTGGCGATCCAGGCCAAGGCAGCGGCAAAATCCAAGGTGCCGGCATAAATGGCCCGACCGCTGATCACCCCTTCCAGCCCCCGGCGGGCATGGGGGAAAAGCGCCTTGACATCGTCCAAGGTGGCCACGCCGCCGGCGGCCACCACCGGCAGCTCGGTCAGCTCGAGCAGGCGCGCCAAAGCGGCATGGTTGACGCCGGACTGCATGCCGTCCCGGCTGATGTCGGTATAGACCACAAAGGCCGCGCCCTGCTCGGCCAGACGCGGCAGGACGTCCTCCACGGTAAGCCCGGCGTCTTCGACCCAGCCCTTGACCTTGAGCCGGCCGTCCACGGCGTCCAGGGACACCCCGACCCGGCCGGGAAAGGCCTGGCAGATGGCGGCAAAGGCGTCCGGATCGGCCAGGGCCAGGGTGCCGATGATCAGCCGGCGCACCCCGGCTTCGAGGTAGGCGGCGGCGGTATCCGCGTCACGGATGCCGCCGCCGAGTTGCACCGGAATGGAAAGCCCGGCGCAGATGCGGGCAATGAGGTCGAAGTTGCGGGGCTTGCCGCTGAACGCGCCGTCCAGGTCCACCAGATGGAGCCAGGACGCGCCCAGGGATTCCCAGTGCCGGGCCATGGCCTCGGGGTCCGGGGAAAAGACCGTCACCGCCTCGGCCAGCCCCTGACGCAGGCGCACACACTGTCC
>Ga0268360_1002601_pt1 | contig 13497 bp, 7 predicted proteins | sample BioMet11_FD_192465 | JGI IMG/M metagenome (GOLD analysis project Ga0268360, IMG submission 192465) | Sewage microbial communities from Oakland, California, United States - Biofuel 11 (Illumina Assembly) | ecosystem: Engineered > Wastewater > Sewage > Unclassified | place: USA: California... | reverse complement strand
TCAGCCATTACGGGAAAAGGATAAGTAGACAGCGAACCAAGCGTATGGTTGGCACCATTAAATAAAAATTTGGCACCACAGGCAATGGAACAATATTTTCCAATAATCAGTCTGTCGTTATTAGCATACGGATAATGATACAAAACACATTTATGTTCAAAGTCCAATGGATTGTCAAAATCGTGATAGAAAGAATAATCGCCCACCTCTATAAATGGGCTTTTTACGCAACTTTTCAGATAAACCATAGTCTTATCGTCTTTGCGTGGATATAATAATTTATTGTTTGGCATAATTTTCTAATTTTAAAGGATTAATAAATCTGCAAAAATTATTCTCCCTGCAGTGACTGCAAAGAGAATAATATCCGATTATTTTATATTTTGGAGCATTTGCATAAACGTATCCATGTGCAATTGCATATACGACTGTATTACAGCAAAAACTGGAACGAACAGAAGTATTCCAATCAGCAAACCTTTGCCTATGGATTCAAATTTAGAATTCTTCAGAAGCATAAATAAAATCCACAGCACATTAAGTGTAATAATGATATGGGTAATCTGAGCAAACATGTTGGCTTCATTCCAAGGCATAACAAACAAGCCCATTGTTCCATAAAAATATTGAGGCAACAAAGCTACAGCCAGAAATAAATCCTTTTTAGTAACTTTAAAACAGATGAAGCATACCAAATAAATAATAATGGAAAGCGAGCATGCATTGAAAGCCAACCATTCAAAGAAACCTTGTTTTACTATTGACAGAAAAAAGTAAGCACTGTTCAACAAGGCTAAAAGCATAACTCCGGCTAACAAATAGCCGGTTATTTGATGTTTATTATTAAAATTCATAATTGATATTTTGTGTAATTTATGTAATAGGAATTAGCCACTGATACAATATATCAATGAGTTTTATTCCGTTTATTAAGACAATAAGAAACCTGTTCAGAAAAGTATCCTAAACTACCAAAACATTAACCTGTGGTCTGCTGAGGTTAACTATGCTGCAATTACCAATTTAAGTACTGCTTTCATTTGTTTGGTTCTAAATTACACAATAAGCTAAGATAAGATTGCTGCTTTAGCAGCTTATTAAAGCAATTGTTATCTTTATTGCTTTAATTTTATAGTTTGCAAAAGTAATAAAAAATCAAATTAGATTAATCCAAAATAAGATATTTTTATCTGACTTTTATTTATATATTGTTTAAAAAGCGTTCGATAAGAATTTATATATTCACTTTTTTTTCAAAAGTCCTCTATTCAATTGCATCGGTTATACTTCCATAACGGTGATATTCAAATGCAACGCTCTGTTCTTTCAGATAATGAAGCAGCTCTACTCTTCCTTCCACCAGTGGTTTGGCCGTAGCAATATATTTACCAAGACGAGCAGCCTGTTTGTAAAGTTCGTACTGAAGCCGACTACTGCAGGTGCGAATCCGTTCGTATTGCTCGATGTCATTCAGAAATTCATCGTCCGACTGAATCTTTATGATGCACTCTTTATTGATTCCTTTATGAAGGGTTTCCAGTTTCGGGTCTTCTTTGGTGATGCTTAATGTAACAGGTGTTCTGGCTATATTTGCAGCAGCAAGAGCCATAAGCACATCGCATAATTCATCTTCCGAATAAATGCGTAAAGCCATGTTTCTGAGCGGCAGATACCTGAAAATGTTTTGTTCGCCAATCAGCTTGTTACAGTCGCGTTCCTGAGAAAATACACTTTCCATGTTCACTTGATAACTTTCAACGGCTTTGTTGAAACGAGCTGTATCATCAGAATGAAGAATTGCAGCCAAAGTATGAGATACTTTAGGAACTGTTCCTTCCAGAGGTTTTTCAGTAATATTGATGAAGCACGACACATAGTTGGGCCCTCCGGCTTTAATACCGCCTCCGAAAGCCGATCGTTTCATTCCCCCGAAAGGTTGTCGGTTGACGATAGCACCGGTAATACCTCGGTTGATATAGAGATTTCCGGCTTCAATGCTATTTTTCCAAAGGTGCTGTTCGCTTTCATCCAGACTTTGCAATCCGGAAGTCAATCCGTATTCAGAACTGTTGACCAGTTTGATTCCATGTTGCAAATCATCAATGCAAACCACAGCCAATAGCGGAGCAAATAGCTCGGTCTTGAATGTATAACTTTCCGGTTTCACGCCCCATTTCACGCAAGGTTTCAGAATAAACTTCTTCTCATCCGTAAATTCGGGCTTTACGAGCCACCATTCGCCTTCTTCCAGATGGTCGATGGCATGCAGCAGTTTCTCATTCTGATTGGTAATCATCGGACCTACCACATTGCCACCATTCCATATTCCTCCTGTGTGCAGACTAGTTACAGCATCGATAAGCTTTGCCTTAAACTCCGGATCGTGATACACCTCTTTTTCAAGGAGCAGCAACGAACAGGCCGAACACTTTTGTCCGGCATTACTGAATGCCGAGGTGATAATGTTCTGAATAGCATGGTCTCGATCTCCGCTAGCAGTAAGGATGATTGCATTTTTACCTCCAGTCTCTGCCGATAACGGACAAGTTGGATTGTTCTCCAATAAACGAAAAGCGGTATCGGTGCCTCCTGTAAGAATAAGATGTTTGATGGAAGGATGTGTGGTGAGATAGTTCACCGGTTCGTATCCATCCGCACAGAATAACTGAAGTGCATCTTTCGGCACTCCTGCTTCCCAGAATAGTTTTGCAAATTGCCATGCAACAGGATAGGCAACCGTGGCCGGTTTCAGAATCACCGTATTTCCTCCGGCAAGCGCAGCAGTCACACCTCCAACCGGAATTGCTAAAGGAAAGTTCCATGGCGGAATCACCATAATAATACCTTTTGGTGTGCAGGTTATTGTTTCCAGATTGGTGAATAGTTGCATGGAAACAGGATAAAAGCGGCAAAAGTCGATAGCTTCGGACACTTCCACATCGCCCTCCGTAAACGATTTTCCGGTAATGGCAGCCATGCAACCTATCAAATCACCTCGGTGGTTACTCAGATTGGTTGCCACTTCATGCAAAATGCGGTTGCGCTCTTCCGGCAACGTCTGTCGCCAACCCGAAGCATCTTTCTCGGCAACGGCAAGAATCTCCTTTACCTGATCGAGATTGGCAAGTGAAGCTTCACAAACACAGATTTCACTATTCTGGCTTCGATCGAGATATGTGCGTTTATTTTCTGATATTACCTCTTTCTCACCAATCTGCAACGGAATATGATAAGGTTTATCATCGACAGATTTTTTCCATTTCCGGCGGATTTCATCTGCCCACAAGCGATTCGGCTTCAAATCGAAATTGGTATCAGGTTCGTTTCGGAAAGTGAAAAAGTCAGTCTGCGGAATAGCCGGAAGATTCCGGTTTTGTGTACGCCGTGGTGTAGTGCTGACACTCTCTTTAAGCTTATAAGCCTCAACGAATTGCTCTTGCAAGAACTTCCAATGCTCACTATCTACTTTCAGATTAAACGAATAACTTAAGAAATTGTCTTTACCAGTATTCTCATCCAACCGGCGAACCAGGTACGACACAGCATTCAGGAAATGCTCGTTCTTCACCACCGGTGTATAAAGAATAATCTGTTTGCCGAGAGTTCGCATTACGCGAGGAAGATGATTTGCCATTCCTTCCAGCATTTCGAAAGTTACAAACTCATCCACCTTATTTTTTTGACTGAGCAGGTAAGCGTAGCCAAGGGTAAAAAAGTTGTGGGAAGCCACACCAATGTGCACCACCTCGGCATTTTCATGTTCCAAAGCACGATCGAGCAAACGCAAGTAGTTGGCATCAACCTCTGTTTTGGTGGAGTAAGTAGGAATTTCCCACCCTTTCAGAGAGGAAATAATGGTTTCCATCTGAAGGTTTGCCCCTTTTACCAGACGCATTTTGATTGGAGCCCCACCTTCGGCAACCCGCTTTTTCGCAAATTCCAGTAGTCTGGACTGGAATTGCCATGCATCAGGCAAATAGGCCTGTACAACGATACCCGCCTGATAATTTTTGAACTGCGGTAAATCCAGAACTGTTGTAAACACGTCAAGTGTCAGTTCAGTGTCTTTATACTCTTCCATGTCGAGATTAACAAATTTGGAAGAGCTAATACCATTCTCATCTATGAACGGGAAGTCGATAGCTCTCTGGTAAATATTAGAGAGCCGTTCACATAACTCTGTTTTATTCAGCTCGTAGTTGAGCGGATTTATCTGTGCATAGATGCCCGAAATTTTAATGGAAATGTAGTTAATCTGATGATCTTTGAATGCTTCCAGATAATGTTGGTAACGGTGATTAGCTTCTCCATCTCCTAAAACCACTTCACCGAGCAGGTTAACATTCTGCCCTATCTTTTGTTCTCTGCGTTGTTGCAGATGCCGTTTCAGCAGCGAGGGTGCTTCGTTGATAATAACTTTGGAAGTATCATACCGTAAGCGTTGCTTAAAAATAGGAACGGCTATAAAATCGAACAAGTAGCCAAACGCCGTAAACAGTTTGATAAGAATCTTGTCGGCAAAACCAAAAAACTCGGGCACACCGTAGCGATCTATCAACACTTTCATGCGATGTGCCAGCTTCTTGTTATTGCGTATTTGCGATGATTCGTCGAGCAACTTTGACAACAGAGTCTTGTCTCCCGGCTTTTGCACAAGAATAGCATATTTCTGCTGTTCTTTACGTTCTTCGTTAGTGATCTCTTTTTCTGATTGTGCAAGAAACTGCTTTGCCCATTCAATAACTTCAGAAATGTCCACTTTTTCCATAAAATTTAAGATTAAGAAGTTAAATGCAATATAGGGAAAAAGATTGAAAATGAGATTAATAGAAGCAGTAAAAATGTATATAGCCGATCTAATATTAGATTGAAAGCACTTGATATTTCTGTATTTGGAAGAATAAGGAATAGTTTTAATTAAAAAAGAAGATGCACATTTAATAAACTAATTATAGCAACTGAAATGTAAGATATTAACAGGATGAAAAAACATGGATTATACAAGTGATTATAAGGATACAAATCGTTAACATTTTTGAGGTTCATTCGAACTGTATAGAATTAGGAACAAACATTTTTATCAAAGAGCAACCTCGCGATATTCTAATATGCAGAGTGCATTGTAAAACTAACCTATCTGGCAAGACTAGTTCTGGCAGTTTGAATCTTATTAACTGCCAAGACCAGTATTTGAACATAGTTACTAGAATATTTCTTTCGCCAAAGCTCAATCTGCTTTATATAAATTAGGCTTTAATTATTTCATCAATAAACTCTCTAGCTTCTTTTAATTCAGGATCAAGTTTTAAATCTACATTTTCTAATACCTCATTTACCCATTTAGTGCCATGACTAGGATTGGGCTTATAAAAACACTCCAACTCCCCTACAGGAACAATATGTAATCCATTTGATTTGCAAATGTCATTTATTGCATTGAAAGCTGTATATGAATCACCACTAAAAAAGCGTTTTCCTACTTCTTTTATTTTTGACCAAGCAGTTGAGTTCTTTAGAATTTTTTTAATTTTTTCTACTTCATTTTTCGGAAAGGGATTGTTCTTGACAGAGTCCAATATTTTACTTATTTCCGCTTTAACTTCGTCAGTATCTAATTGTGGCCTTTGAGTTCTTACATATTCATCAATTATATTCCAATTAGAGTCTAAAGTTGACCAATCAAGATCCAAAGAATCTGTGATTTCTTTAAATTTATTTTTTTCATTTAGGACATCAATGTCAGCAATGGCAGCAGTCTTCACATTAAGTGCTTTTAGCGCTTTAATGACAACTTTTAGCCGATCCTTTCCTCCACAATGCGTAAATAATACATCTGGACTAATTTCGTTTTCTCCATCATACAATGAATTCATCACAGCTTGGTAAAATCTACAATCAGTATCACTCTCACAAACTACAACTTTTTGATGAAACAACCCACTAAGTATATTAGAATACCTTAAAATAGAATCTTTCCATAGAAGTTTTATGTTCTCATTATCAAGAAGGTTCATGTTATTAATATTACCCTCCCTATTAATGCGAATTATTTTAACATTATCACTATCTGCGTCAAGTAGCCCTTTAAGAAAATCTTCGCTATGCGTAGATATGAACAATTGTCTATCATTAGGTTTATTCTTTGCTAACATTTTACCTAGCAAACGGGCTTGTGGCGGATGTAAAAAAGCTTCAGGCTCATCAATCAAAGTTATACTATGCTTAGAGGTAAACACATCTAGCAGTATCCCTGTAAAGCTACGCATTCCATCACCTTGAGTTTGAAGTTGAGGCAAACTACTCAAGCGTTCTAAATAAGATCTAGAAACTCTATCTTCCCCATGCTGCATAGAGGGTTTTTCTCCTACATGGAGAGGTATAATATTCCCAGCTCCTCTATTTACAATTATGTGATTATTAAAAGCCTTGTGAAAGAAAGATGATAATTTAGATTCCTTTTCATCATTAGCATATAATACTTGAATTGGATTTAATGGAAGCTGTTCTAGTTGATTAAAAGATGATGGAGGACTAGCAGAATGCAATCGTTGTTCAGTAGTTAAATGATTAACAAAACATCTGGACAAGGTAGACAAATCACGTCCATTCCACCAGTCATCAATATAATTTAAATTATTTATTTGTATATTTCCTAACCAATATTGGCCGTTCATATACTTTGCTTCTGATTTGAGTTCTGAAATATCTCCAATATATTCAGCATTGATATCTGTTGTTATTACTTTAGTTGGGGATGATACAGATGCAAAACTTCGCATTATTTCCCTTAGAACCTGACTTTTACCTGCATTATTTGCCCCTGTAAAAACCACTATATCTTTTTTATCGAAATCAAATACACTTGAATCATTAAATGCAATCTGCTTAATATAAACCTCCGGCCTCATTTATTCAATCATTAAGTTACTATTTTTATCAATCCTTTTATTTCCATCTTCAAATATAAAAAATATTCTTAAGAAATTATCGGAAATTCTAGAATAGTTAACCCTCTACACACATGAGCCTAAAATACAACAAACAAAAAACACCAACCACTCATTCCTAATTATTACTAAAAAATATCTTATGCTATCTTTTTGTAATCTATTGAATCGAACAAAAACGGACAAAAAAAATCCTACAAACCAATGGTTTGTAGGATTTCAACCTTTAAATTTATCAATCAGGATTGATATTTTCAGCGGAGAGATAGGGATTCGAACCCCAGGAACCTCGCAGTTCAACGGTTTTCAAGACCGCCGCAATCGACCACTCTGCCATCTCTCCAATAACTAATTTCACGACTGCTTTTCTTTAAAAGCGGTGCAAAGGTAATTGAATTATTATTAAATGCAATACTTTTCCTTAAAATTTTATCATAAACAGGCAAAAAATGTATTCAAAGCTCACAATACGTGTTATATAACATATTTTTCATTCCTTTTATAGTTGATATTACAATAAAGGTTGTAACTTTGTACGCTCTAAAAAGACAAATCAACCAAAAAAACAACTTTTTCTATGGAATTGAATAAAACCTTTAAAAACGGTGTTTGGAGCAAAGAAATAAATGTAAGAGATTTCGTTCTTACTAATATCACTCCTTATGATGGAGATGCTTCCTTCCTCGCAGGTGCTACAGAACGTACTAAAAAAATCTGGAATTTATGTCTTGCTGCTATTGCAGAAGAAAGAGCAAACAACGGAGTTCGCTCTATCGATAATAAAACTGTATCAACAATTTCATCACATAAAGCTGGTTATATCGATAAGGAAAACGAACTTATCGTTGGCTTGCAAACCGATGAACTTCTAAAAAGAGCTATCAAACCTTTCGGAGGTATTAACGTTGTAGCTAAATCATGCAAAGAAAATGGTCTTGAAGTAGACGAAAAGGTAAAAGATATCTTTACTCATTACCGTAAAACTCACAACGAAGGTGTTTTTGATGTGTATACTGAAGAAATACGTTCTTTCCGTTCTCTTGGTTTCTTAACTGGTTTACCTGATAATTATGCTCGCGGTCGTGTAATTGGTGATTATCGCCGATTGGCTCTTTATGGTCTTGACAGATTGATCGAAGCTAAAAATGAAGATCTTCACAATCTTACCGGTCCGATGACTGAAGCGCGTATCAGAACACGTGAAGAGGTTAAGGAACAGATCAAGGCTTTGAACGAAATGAAAGTGATGGGCGAATATTACGGATTAGATCTTTCTCGTCCTGCATATACTGCTCAGGAAGCTGTTCAATGGGTATACATGGCTTATCTTGCTGCTGTTAAGGAACAAGATGGTGCTGCTATGTCTCTTGGAAATGTTTCTTCTTTCCTTGATATCTATATTGATTACGAATTAAACCAAGGAACAATTGATGAATCTTTTGCTCAGGAATTGATTGACCAGTTCGTTATTAAGCTTCGTATGGTTCGCCACTTGAGAATGGGTTCTTACAATGATATCTTTGCCGGAGACCCAACATGGGTAACTGAATCTCTTGGTGGTCGTTTTAACGATGGCCGTCACAAAGTGACAAAGACTTCTTTCCGTTTCTTACAAACTCTATATAATTTAGGTGCTTCTCCAGAACCAAACTTAACAGTTCTATGGTCGCCTGAACTTCCTGAAGGATTCAAAGATTTCTGTGCAAAAGTTTCTATTGACACTTCATCTATCCAGTATGAAAACGACGACTTAATGCGTTCTATCCGTCACAGTGACGATTACGGAATTGCTTGTTGCGTTTCCTTCCAGGATATAGGTCGCCAGATTCAGTTCTTTGGTGCACGTACCAACCTGGCTAAAGCATTATTGCTTGCTATCAACGGCGGACGTTGCGAAAACACCGGAACTCTGATGGTTAAGGGTATTCCAGCTTTGAAGAGCGATGTGCTCGACTTTGATGAAGTAATGGCTAACTATAAGATTGTATTGAAAGAAGTTGCTCGTGTTTATAATGACGCGATGAACATTATTCACTACATGCACGATAAGTATTACTACGAAAAAGCTCAGATGGCATTTATTGATACTAATCCTCGTATTAATCTTGCTTACGGTGCTGCCGGATTATCTATTGCTGCCGATTCTCTTTCTGCAATTAAGTTTGCAAAGGTTACTGCTCGTCGTAATGAACTTGGCCTGACTGAAGGATTTGACATTGACGGAGAATTCCCATGCTACGGTAATGATGACGACAAAGTAGACTCTCTTGCTGTAGACTTGACTCACTATTTCAGTGAAGAACTTAGCAAGCTTCCTATTTACAAGAATGCACGCCCTACCCTTTCTATCCTTACAATTACTTCAAACGTAATGTATGGTAAGAAAACTGGTGCTACTCCTGACGGACGTAAAAAAGGTGTAGCTTTTGCTCCGGGAGCTAACCCAATGCACGGACGCGATCAGAAGGGTGCTATTGCTTCTCTTACATCAGTAGCTAAGATTAATTACGATGATGCTCAGGACGGTGTTAGTAATACATTCTCTATCATACCAAAATCTCTTGGTGTAACAGCTGAAGATCGTGTTGAAAATCTTGTTTCAATGATGGATGGTTACTTCAGTAAAGGTGCTCACCACTTGAATGTGAATGTATTGAATCGCGAAATGCTGGAAGATGCAATGGAACATCCTGAAAACTATCCACAGCTTACAATTCGTGTATCTGGTTATGCTGTAAACTTTGTCAGCCTTAGCCGCGAACATCAGTTGGAAGTTATTTCAAGAAGTTTCCACTCAAAGATGTGATAATAAAAAGATGATCAACGTTCATTCATATGAATCAATGGGAACCTTCGATGGTCCCGGCCTGCGGTTGGTAGTATTCCTGCAAGGATGCAACTTTCGCTGTAAGTACTGTGCCAATCCCGATACTATTACTCTGAAAGGCGGCAAGCCAACAGAGGTTGAAGAGATTGTGCGCATGGCTCTCAGTCAGAAAGCTTTCTTCGGAAAGAAAGGTGGCATTACCTTTAGCGGAGGCGAACCTACTCTTCAAGCCAAGGAACTGATTCCTTTGTTCCGCAGATTGCGCGAGGAAGGAATTCACATCTGCCTGGATTCTAACGGAGGAAATATGAATGACGATGTGAAAGAACTTCTTTCACTAACGGATCTGGTTCTTTTGGATATAAAAGAATTCAATCCCGATCATCACAAGATACTAACAGAACGCAGCAATGCCCAGACTTTGGGCACTGCTGCTTATCTGGAAGAAATTAAGAAACCCATGTGGCTTCGCTATGTGTTGGTTCCAGGATACAGCGATTTCGAGGAAGATATTATTGCTATGTGCGAGCACTTCAAATCTTATTCCATGATTAAGCGCATTGAAATACTTCCTTACCACACATTGGGAAAGCATAAATACGAAGCTTTAAAGAAGCCTTACCTTCTGGAAGAGGTAAAAGAAAACACTCCGGCCCAACTGGAGCATGCACAAGAACTATTCTCCCGTTATTTCCCCGAAGTCTATGTAAATTGAATATTTCTTGCCGGAACAAAGATATAGTTGTATTTTTGTTGCAGAATTATTCAAGATAACTTAGATGATATATCCCCATAACTTTGAACAGAAGATAGGATTCGACACCATCCGCGAATTACTGAAAGGAAAATGTCTTAGCACACTTGGCAAAGAGCGTGTAGACAACATGTGCTTTTCCGATAAGTTTGACGAGATTGAAGAACAATTATGCCAGACAACGGAGTTTGTCCGCATCATTCAGGAAGAGGACGGATTCCCCGATCAATACTTTTTTGACGTTCGACCTTCGCTAAAGAAGATTCGCATTGAAGGCACTTACCTGGACGAACAGGAGGTGTTCGATCTTCGTCGTTCATTGGAAACCATTAATGATATTGTTAAATTTCTGAATCGTGATGATGACGAGGAGAAGGGATTCCCCTACCCTCATTTGAGAACTCTTGCCGGAGACATTATTGTGTTTCCTCAACTTATTGGAAAGATTGATCAGATTCTGAACAAATATGGGAAGATTAAAGACAATGCTTCTCAGGAGCTGGCACGTATCCGAAGGGAATTAAGCAATACGATGGGGAGCATATCTCGTAGCTTGAATGCTATTCTCCGCTCAGCACAAAGTGAAGGTTATGTGGACAAGGATGTAGCACCAACCATGCGCGACGGACGATTGGTTATTCCTGTTGCACCGGCTATGAAGCGCAAAATCAAAGGTATTGTACACGATGAATCGGCCAGTGGAAAGACTGTATTCATTGAACCTGCCGTAGTTGTGGAGGCAAATAACCGAATCCGTGAGCTGGAAGGTGAAGAAAGAAGGGAAATTATCCGAATCTTAGTTGAATTCTCCAAATTGCTACGCCCTTCCGTACCGGATATTCTGCAAAGCTACGAGTTCCTTGCCGAGATTGATTTTATTCGTGCCAAGGCTCATTTCAGCATACAAATCAATGCCATCCAACCTGCTTTGGAAGACAAGCAACTTATTGACTGGACCGATGCGGTTCATCCGTTGCTTCAGCTTTCTTTAGCAAAGCACGGCAAAAAAGTTGTGCCACTGGAGCTGGAACTGAACAAGAAACAACGCATACTTATCATATCGGGACCTAATGCAGGTGGTAAATCCGTGTGTCTTAAAACTGTAGGTTTACTGCAATATATGCTGCAATGCGGTATGCTTATTCCGCTTCACGAAAGAAGTCATGCCGGAATATTCAGCAACCTGTTTATTGATATTGGCGACGAGCAGTCTATCGAGGACGATTTAAGTACATACAGCTCGCATCTGCTCAACATGAAAAACATGATGAAGGGATGCAACGAACGAAGTCTTATCCTTATTGATGAGTTTGGTGGCGGTACGGAACCACAAATTGGTGGTGCCATTGCCGAAGCCGTACTTAGACGCTTCAACGAAAAAGAGACTTTCGGGGTTATTACTACTCACTATCAGAATCTGAAGCACTTTGCTGAGGATCATGAAGGGGTGGTAAACGGAGCCATGCTTTACGACCGACACATGATGCAGGCACTTTTCCAACTTCAGATTGGTAATCCGGGCAGTTCTTTTGCTGTGGAAATTGCACGCAAGATTGGGCTTCCGGAAGAGGTCATCGCAGATGCTTCTCAGATAGTGGGAAGTGAATACATCAATGCGGATAAATACCTTCAGGACATTGTACGCGATAAACGATACTGGGAGAATAAACGTCAGAATATCCGTCAGCGTGAAAAGCAGATGGAGGAAACTATTGCCCGCTATCAGAAGGAAATTGAAGAACTAAACAGTTCACGCAAGGAAATTATTAAGAAGGCGAAAGAAGATGCCGAGCGATTGCTGACCGAGTCGAACGCAAAGATTGAGAATACCATCCGATTAATTAAGGAATCTCAGGCGGAAAAAGAGCGAACCAGGCTGGCACGCAAGGAACTTAGCGACTTTAAAGAGTCAATTGATGAAATAGGTTCTAAAGAGCATGACGAAAAGATTGCTCGCAAAATGGAGAAACTTCGTGATAAGCAGAGCCGCAAAAAAGAGAAAAAGAGCACTCCCGAAAAGGTTATTCCTAAGGAAGTGAAGGTTGAACCTCTTACACCGGGCTGCTTAGTTAAGATGAAAGGTCAGACTTCGGTAGGTGAACTGCTGGAGGTTAGCGGCAAGAATGCCATTGTTGCCTTTGGAATGATAAAAACTACTGTTAAGCTAGATAAGCTGGAACGCACAAATAGTCAGCCGGCTGCTAAGAAGGAGCAGAAAAGTTCGTTTGTAAGTTCTCAGACTCAGGATGAAATGTACGAAAAGAAGCTGCATTTCAAACAAGACCTCGACGTTCGTGGTATGCGTGGCGATGAGGCTTTGCAAGCAGTAACCTATTTCGTTGACGATGCGATTCTGGTTGGTATGAGTAGGGTTCGTATTCTTCATGGAACAGGAACTGGTATTCTGCGTCAGCTTATCCGTCAATATTTGCAAACAGTACATGGCGTTGCCCATTTCCAGGACGAACATGTACAGTTTGGTGGAGCAGGAATTACAGTTGTCGATCTTGCATAAATCGTAGCAACTTCTCAGGAGGTTGCTCTAAAAGTAAAACTGCGTCTTCAAGATTTGAATATTTGAAAAAAGCTTCAGATAAAAACTATCAGAAAAGGCTTTATAAATGGAGCTATTCCTAGTTTTGGGATAACTCCATTTATTATTCTGAATCTACATTCTGCCTTAAAGAATCATACTTCTCTTATTGTTCATTTTAGCCATTCGCATCCTTTTTTAAATCATTCACCATACCTTTTTAAACCCTTGTACAAAAGATTGTTTTCTTCTGTACAAAAGAATTAATTATTTTGTACAGAAGAATGCATTCTTTTGTACAACAATTCATGAATATTTAAAGAAAGAATATACAAACAAAGTCGAAAAGTTATTGTTCTCTCGAAGTTAATCATTACATTTGTTCTAGTCGTTTGCACAAAAAAAGTGAGAATGTATGAAGAATAATCTGCTTAGC
>Ga0268360_1002597_pt1 | contig 13532 bp, 11 predicted proteins | sample BioMet11_FD_192465 | JGI IMG/M metagenome (GOLD analysis project Ga0268360, IMG submission 192465) | Sewage microbial communities from Oakland, California, United States - Biofuel 11 (Illumina Assembly) | ecosystem: Engineered > Wastewater > Sewage > Unclassified | place: USA: California... | reverse complement strand
GGGGTAACGCGTGGGTTACAGAAACCATCAACTACCACGAGAGGCAAAATACTAGAGAACTTTCTAATGGAGTTGAAAAATCATGGGACTTTTTGACAGACTTGCCGGCAAGCCGGCTGAACTGACACCGAAATCGGCACTCGTACTCTCCGCGATCACGATCATCGCCGCCGACGGCGTAATCGAAGAATCCGAGATCAACGATCTTGCAAAGATCGTCCGCGGCGACAAGAAATCCATCGACGTTGCAATGCAGGTCTTAAAGGCAAACCAGTTCCCGGGCGTCATAGACCTCGTTGCCCAGAAGCTCGACGAGAAGCAGAAGATCGCTACCCTTGCCATTCTCTGCGACCTCGCCATGGCAGACGGCGTCCTTGCCGGCGAAGAGAAGACCGTGCTCCAGATGTACATGGACAAGTTCAAGATCTCCGAAGAGACGATGAAGCCCATCATCGAGGCCATCGCCATCAAGAACGACTTCTCGGTCTTTAACTAAATCTATCCCTTCTCTTTTTTTCTGTTGTTTCCCGACCTTCATACGCCAGCTTTTTTGTCTCTCACAATTGCGGAAAGGACGAGCGGGACAAACGAAAGGAAGAGCCCCGCCCAGATGGTGAGATGGAAGCCGTCCAGGAAAACACCTGCGTCGAGGTCGGCAAAGGGTACGACACCACCCGCCGAGGTAAAGAGGGTGAGGAGGGTTGCATAGAGGGCGGTCCCGACAACGCCGCCAAAGTAGATGGTGGTGATCATAAGGGACGAGCCCGTGCCTTCCTCCCCCGCGGGCGCATTCTCGATGATCCGGCTCGCTGCCGGGCCGGCCGCGATCCCGATGGCAAGGCCCATGAGGGCAAGGCCGAGAATGAGCGGGAGCATGCCTGCCGACGGGACAATGACGGCAAAGATCCCGTCAAAGACGATGAACACGATGCAGGACGCGACTGCGAACCAGCGGCAGCCGTACCGGTCCGACCACTGGCCAAACGGGATGCTCACGATGCAGGTGACGACCGGCGGGATGAGGAGGAAAAGTCCGCTTACCGCGAGGGAGTAGTGCATCCCTACCGAGAGGTAGAACGGCAGGAGGTAGAGGACACCGGCGTAGACTACGTTGATGAGGAAGAATGCGGCAAGGACAGCAAAGAACTGCCACTTCCGGAAGAGGGAGAGCCGGATGAGGGGATATGTGGTCGCGCGTTCCCTGACGATAAAGAGCAGGGCGCAGAGCGCGCATATGCCGAATGCTGCGGCAACTGCCGGGGCGATCCCGCCAAGTGCGGCGGTCTCTTCAAGCGCGAATGTTCCCGCAGCCATGGCTAAAAAGAGAAGCGCTGCGCCGACGAGATCGACCGGGGTCTTGCCGCCGGCCCGGGCCGGGGAGTCAGCGGGGATGACTCGCGCAGCAAGGAGAATGCCGCAGATCCCGATCGGGATATTGATCAAAAAGATCCAGTGCCAGGAGAGGATGTGGGTGATCATACCGCCGAGCGCCGGGCCTGCGGCAAAACCGATCGAGCTCGATGCGCCAAGCGCGCCCATGGCGGCGCCGAGCATGGTCGGCGGGAGGTAGCGGACGCAGAGGAGGGGGGCTACGGCAGCGATCATCGCGGCACCGATGCCCTGGACGACCCGTGACGCAAGGAGCACGGAAAGCGAGGGGGAGAGTCCGCACGCAGCAGATCCGATCGTAAAGAGCGCGAGGCCCAGTATGAAGATCTTCCGCATGATACCGCGGTCGGCTACGCTTCCCATGACAAGGACGAGGCCGGCCATCATCAGGAGGTAGGTGATGATGACCCAGGCGATGGTGCCCGTATCGGTATCAAAGGCGGAAGCGATCGTGGGGAGCGCCACGTTCACGATCGAGCCGTCGAGGCCGTCCATCACGACACCGAGGGCTGCGGCTCCGAGAAGAAGTCGTTGGTGCCGGGGGTCGGTGATGATGGCGGGCATGTGTTCTTACCGGATGCTCTATGATCGGTCATTAATATGATGGGAGCCGGTCATCGATCCGTCAGGGTTGGTTATAGAGAGCCGGTGAAACCCCTGCGACATCTGTCTTTTAGGAACGGCCGGGCCTCACACGCCGGTCATATAAACCGATGAAATCCGGGAGAAGGTATCCTCTAAAGCGCAGGACGACATGGATCAATTATCACTGCATGGAGAATTGGTCCACAGGAATAAAATAAAAACGTTTAAGATAAAAATTGCCAAATGCAGAGTATGCGACGATATTTTTTTGTGCTTTTCTCCCTGCTGGCGATTGCGGTTATCTGCCTTTCCGGCTGTACCAGCAATTCGGGAACTGCCACGCAGGGAAATGCCGGTACCAGCGATCGTGACATCATTCTTCAGGGAATAGCCGCAGGAGAACAGTCCTGCATAAACCATCTTTCCGCGGGAGTTTCAACGGACAAGTGCCGGGTAACCTCGACCAACAAGGAGATTATCGTAAGCCAGATCCTTGCAGACACGGACGCTCACGAACAGGAATGCCTTTCGGGCATCTCGCAATCAACCGATCCCGGGACCTGTACCGTTTCATCCGCAACAAAACAGGCGGCGGCAGAGCGCAGCGCCATCTGTATCGACAATGTGGGGAACAATAATGTGGCCGCGGTCAGGAACTGTGTGGATACCTCGTTTGCTGCGGTAACCTGAAACGTCATTTTTTCATCGGCCGGATCCGACGGGCGGCAAAGAACCCTTATTACGGCAGGCATCCAAGCGGGATAGTACGGAGCCATACGATGATTCTCTCGATCATGGGGGATATGATCCGGTATTTCCACAACGACGTGCGGCGGATCAACCATGCCCTGAAAGTCTATGATTTCGCCTGCCTGATTGCCCACGGGAGCGGGGTGGACAAGGAGACACGGCAGGTCATCGAAATTGCCGCACTGCTCCACGACATCGGGATCAAGGAGGCGGAACGGAAGTACAATTCGTCGGCCAGCCGCTACCAGGAAGAGGAAGGCCCGGCGGTTGCACGTGCGATCCTGGAACCGTACCACTTGGACGGAAAACTGGTGGACCGGGTCTGTTACATCATCGGGAACCACCACACGTATACGAAGATCGACGGCACCGATTTCCAGATCCTGGTGGAAGCGGATTTCATTGTCAACATCTACGAGGACGGGACAAAACCCGATGTTGTCCGGAGCCTCAAAAAGAGGATATTCAAGACGGAGTCCGGGACCCGGCTTGTCGGGGATATGTACCTGGAGTAATCATTTCCGGTTACCGGGCCGGTCTTCCCGAGCGCAGGAATTCCCGAAACTTTTTGCCCGTAACAACCCGTCCGGCTCGTTATCATGGGAGAGACCGGCAGGCAGAAAGATCTACTGCATGCCCGGCTTCCTGTTGGGGATGTGCGTTTCGAGCCATTGTCCCAAAACGGCCAGCTGCTCTTTTGTGTGGAAATAGTGTTCGCCGTTCTGCATTACCGTCACTTCGCAGCCAAACCGCCGGGAAAACGTATCAAGCACGTCCCGCCCGGTCAGGGTATCGTCACTGCCGTAAAGAATTGCAGTCGGGACATTCCACCGTTCAACGGGATGTTCCCGTACATACGAATAATAGTCCCAGTCGAGCGTTTCCCCCATGGGCGTCGGGATCTTTCCCTTTTTTTCGAGCATCTCTTCGCTGATACCGCACCCCTGCATCATATCTTTTATCAGCCGCTCCATATCGAGAATCGGGGAGAGGAACAGGCACGATCCCAATGGGTAATCGCGGTATGCAAGCAGACTGAAATATGCCCCCAGGCTCTCGGCAAAGACGTGGATATCTGGCCGGTTTTTTCGGACATAGTTCCCGATGAGCGTGAGATCACGGACGCCATTTTGGACGGTACAGGGATAATCCTCGTTTTTGCGCCCGCCGTGCTTCGGAAGATCGAAACTCAGAACCTGATAACCCCGGCGGGTCGCGATCTCCGCAAAACCCTCTGCATTTTCCTTACAGGACCGTTTTCCGTGAACACAGATATAGATCCCATCCGATTTCCCGCCCCACAATATCGCAGGAATCCCGGATATTTCAATGGGTGTCGCGATCATCTTCTGCCCTCCCTACAACAAATGCAGCAAACGGTATAGTGTTTCGGGTATTTTTCAGGATCACATAACGGTTTTGTTCTAAGCGTTTCTGTATTTCCACGGGAGACCGGATCGATCGGGCCGGGCTTGTCTGCCCTGCATCCCCGCAAGAACCGCCGTTTTCCCGTTCGGAATTATTCACGATTAATAACCGCAAATGAGACCATAAACCAACCTTTATTACCCGGTTAAACGTTAACGCATGATGTAACCGGACTGGATCAGAATTACCGGTTCCTTAAAAAAAATTCATACAACTCCATACCTTACGAAACACCCCCTGATCCGGGTGCCGAAGGTGACCACGTATGAAGAATGTATCGGAAACTCTTGTACGACAAAGTATCACCCCGTGGGAATGTCTCACATTCGCCGGCCTGATGCTGTCCCTGACCCGGAACCTTCCGCGCAGGGAAATTGTATGTCCTGTTGAACCATGCAGCGGGAGCACCGGCGCTCTGCGGATCCTGCCTGCAATGGGGGGCTTTTTATGAAGGTCGTTGCCATCAACGGGAGCCCGAACCGGGACGAGGGTACAACCGCCCTCGTCCTTAACCCGTTCCTTGAAGGAATGAGACAGGCAGGTGCTGAGGTGGACCTCTGGTATACCGGGGATCTCTCCATCGCGCCCCTGAAAAGAGACGGCCAGAGTACATCGACGGCTCCGGGCCACGATAGTCCGGACGACGATATGGCCCGGCTGCTGCCGAAACTGGCCGAGGCGGATATCCTGGTTCTCGCCTCGCCGGTATACTTCTGGGGGTTGACCGGGCCCACAAAGACCCTCCTTGACCGGATGGCTGCACAGGGCAGCACCAGTACTGCCGGCCGGGCAACCCCCCGCCGGATCGTTCTTGTCTCTACCTGCGGGTCCTGGGATATGGATACCTTCGATCCGCTCCTTGCGCAGATGAACGCATGGTGCCGGCACGAACGCCTGCTCTTTACCGAATCCCTTCTTGATTCGGGCATCCCGGTATTTTCCGGGCTGCGCCAGGGGGCGGGGGACCGGATCTTTGCCGGTGCCCTTCTCAGGCCCCATGCACCGGCGCTGTCGTGGATGATACAGGACGGCGTACCGGTGAGCGCGGTTACGGAGGCGGCACGAAAGGCCGGGCATCAGCTGGCAGCCGACAATGCGATCGATAAGAAAGTCCTCGCTGATATAAGCCGGCCGTTACTGCCAAAGGAGAAATATCTGCATCTCTTCCACCAGAGGTTTGCAGGACTGCCACCGGCAATGGGGCAGGAGGCAGGACTGTAAGGTTACGCTTACACCACGATTATTCACCTCAAACGGCGGAAGCTTCCCCGACGGTTCTTTGCACTGCCGGGGATGACTGCTCCCCGTTTTTCCAGAGACAGGCATAACGGCTTCTTTTCCTATCGTAAGTATTGTCACCGGGTAACGCAGGTAAACCGGGGTATCTCCTGAAATGTTCCGGTTGACAGATCCTCCCGGAAAAAAAGAGACCCCGTATTCGCGTTACAGCAGCCTTTCCGGATACCCCGCGGGTAATAGGAGGTGCCGGGTTTTTCCCCGATTGTACAACCGTTAATGGCCCTAAACTGGCAGGTCATTCGGGCGTATTTTGGCAATCGGGCCCCGATTTCAGGGTATTTTCCACAGGAACAAAAAACAGGCGTTTTACGGGCGTTTCAAAGAAGGATTAAAAGAAGGATCGGTAAATCGGAGCGCAATTCGGGCCCGGAATACTTCAGGTACGATCGGGAGGATCGCAGCCGGGCCATCACCCGGGTTCACCCGGTTTTCGCACGATCCTCCCGGAAAAAAAGAGACCCCGTATTCGCGTTACAACAGCCTTTCCGGATACCCCATGGATAATCGGAGGTGCCGGGTTTTTCCCCGATTGTACGACCGTTAATGACCCTAAACTGGCGCGTCATTTGGGCGTATTTTGGCAATCGGACCCTGAATTCAGGGTATTTTCCACAGGAACAAAAAACAGGCGTTTTACGGGCGTTTTAAAAAGGGGTCCTGATCGAAAACCCGAAAAAGGAACCCGATATGGGCCCGGATTGGTGTGGCACAGATCGGGTCGGATGGATGGGTCACCCTCCACCCTTCCACGAGCAGGGAGTGCCTCCTCCAAAAGGGATCACGCTCTGGCGGATCGGAGAAGAATATAGCCAATGATTCCATCACAGCGCAGGGAACATGCACAGAAAAGAGACAATACTACCCGATAAAAATGTTAATGGGAGACTGACACCGGACAGGCTTTTTCCTCATCGGGAAGTGCCCGGAGATATGCAGCTACTTTTTTGGCAGATTTTTTTTGGGCACTCGTAGGTGCGACGGTTCCCAGATTCTCACCGCTTACCGCAGTGAACCGGTTTTTATCTTTCTGCATAGCTACACCTCCACTCCTTTGACTACGGTTATGTAATCCATGATGAAATACCTTCTGTTGTCGATATCCTCGATATCAATACACTGGAGCACGCTTCCCCGGGGTAAAATAACCTCACACTCATTATGGCTGACTGCGCCGGACTGGCCGGGCTTGACCGGTATTACATAAATCGGCCGACGTTCAAGGTTCTCATTGTCGTCATCAAATCTATACGGAACTGCAAACCGGGCCGCAACATCTTCTGCATAGGAGGCCGACATATATCCGGCATCGCGGATTTTCATTCCGATCGTAATACCGGATCCGAGCCTGTCCGTCACGCTGCCGTAATCGATTCCACGATACAAAACCAGACCTGCGGGGAGCTCAACTTTGCCAATGGCTTCATCCAGATGTCGGATGAATGTCCTGATCGGGAAAGTAACGATTTTCACTCGTAAATTGTCAAAATATTCTTGTTGCTGGTTTATCGGCAGGCTTGCAACAGTCCGTAGGATCGGATTGACCGTCTCCGATGCACAGGAGCCGCTCTGGCCGGTATAGTGACAGACAGCCCGGATCTCGTTGTAGGTAAGTCCGCCTTTTCCCCCTTTTCCTGCATTTTTTGTATCCGAACAATCAAAATAGCGGGATACCTGGTCTCTTGGGTCCTCTCTTTGAGGGGGCATACCGTGAGGTTTGTAACGGGCGTATTAATCGATATCCATTTTTACCGGAAATTTACCCCTGATACCGGCATGTACACATCGGGTATCGGGATTTTTTCCCCACCGTGCCTGCGACAGGTTACCGGGATCGACATTTCGACTTCCTCATCCGTTCTAAAAATACCCCACAATAATACCTCACAATACCCAAGCCCAAAAAAAGGGAACACAAATGATTACTCGGACCAATTTCCGTGATCGGTCGATCCGGGCAATTCTTTTCTTTTGCAGAGCGGCACACAAGGGGTATACCCCCTGCCTCCGCATACGACCCCCACCCCTCCCCATTTGTGCCGGACCGGGGGGGTGGGGGCCGGCACAACAAAATGTCCAAGCGGGGGGAGGGGGGTGTCCTCCGGATCCGGGCAGCAGGAGGTACCCCCACCCCATCAACGCTATACCCCACCACCCCTGATCGCAACCGGAGAGGTAGTCCCCCCTCCCCCGTTCGTCGGACACTCCACGCGAAGCACACCTTTTGGGACTGGAAGCAAGGGGGGGTAGTCCCCTGTTTTTGCCCGGAGGGGGGAGGTGGGGGTCTGCTCACGAAAAGGGAAAACTGAGGGGAGGGGGGTTGCTGAAATTCCGGAGGACACCCCTCCCCTTTTGGGAAAGAGATGGGGGTGGGGGGTGATACCGATCTTTTCTAAGAATCCTCAGCAAGCGATCCGCTGTTTTTCCGGAATCCTTAGATCGGGATCTGAGGATTTTTTAAAATCCGCGGCTGCTGATCCACGGATTTTCCGGAATCTTCAGCAACGAACCTGAGGTTTTTTTGAAATTCTCAAGCAGCGAAGACGGACTTTTTCCTGTCCAGGTGCAGGGTTTCGTAGGGCATCCGACGGAGATTGCGATGATTATTCGTGGATTGGGGCGTTTGGGGGGAGGGGGTGGTGCCGATCTTTTCTGAGAATCCTCAGTAACAGATTCACGGATTTTCCGAAATCCTCAGCCCGGGCCCTGAGGTTTTTTTGCAATCCTCAGCAACCGACCCGAACTTTTTTTGTAAAGCTCAGCTCGGGACCTGAGGTTTTTTTGTAAAGCTTAGCAACTGCATCGAACTTTTTCCGGAAAGCTCAGCTGCCGATGCGATCTTTTTTTGGAATTGCCGGCCCACGAACCGTTTTTTTCAAAATAACTCAATGTCGATAATAAAAATGAAAAACATTTCTTCAAAATGTTACTTCTCTTTTGAAAATGGACCACCACACTCTGGACAAGTATCTGAATTCACCAAACCAAAGCTAATGTGGCATTTTGGGCAGTATACATTAGCCGCACAGGTTCTTCCATTAGGATTCGGTACCATCTCTGTCCCACAGTTTTCACAAAATAGAATAGCTGATGGACTCAAAACCGCAGCAATATCTATTGTTGAATTACATTTTGGGCATTTATAACCGAAATAAGAAGATGCTTTCATTCTTTTGGTCCTTTTTTTCGGATACGAGTCGCAGTAACTGAACCTTTACCTTCGGCGGTTGACTTGGTACCTGGTTTAAAAAATACGGGTTCATCCTCAACATCTATGGCCGTTATATCTCCATTTCCTTTAGCTGAATGTTCACCATCAATTACAGTATATGACGCTTTTTTACTTGGGGTAATTTTTCCCTTTTTTGAATTAATATTTTGATATACATCTCCATGGACTTCTCCGATGATATTGGTTGTTTCTGCCTTTTCAGTTGTGGAACCTGCAACACTTTCCCCTGTTTTAACAAGGCCAGACAACGTCGCTATAGCATTATCCCCATATTTCGTGGGATTTACAATAGCCAATACACCCCATACCCCAAGAAAACCTGATATTAGCAAAATGACTTGCCCTGACATAGTTGAAAATTTGTCAGTCCACCATCCGGCTAGACCGAAAATAAGAGCGCCTAGTATTAAGTACGAACCTGCATGTACTGCCTTATCAGATTTTTTTACCATACCCAAGAATGAACAATGGATATATATTGCTTTTATTATCTGTCAGTGTGATTTATAGACTGCCGTTAAGAGCTTTGTGAATTGGGCAGACGAATAGATCTCCGGGAAAAATCCTCGCTGCACAAATCCCCTTCAACCGTATGGAGGCATCATCGCAATTGGGGGATGCCCGTGCGGCGGGGGCGCTAGCCCCCAAGAGCACACTCTTCTGACATATCCAAAAAGTGAAAACAACAAAGATTCGAAAAAGTGCAGGGATACTCAAAAACAGAAGGGGATAAGAAAACCCTCTCACTCCTTCCCCGCCAGCACTAACTCAATCTCTTTCCTCAGCAACTCACTCACAACCTTCCCGTCCACTGAGCCCCGGACCTCCTGCATCACCACACCCATCAGGGGGCCGAGTGCGCCTTTCTGCTTCTGGGTCACGAACTCCGCACGCTCGGTCACGATCTTTTTGATCACCGCTGCGAGCTCGTCGCGGGAGACGCTCGGGGCGAGCTTGGCCATCGCATCCCTGACCGTGCTGCCCTTTGCTATCGCGGTGAGGACTTCGGGGATCGCCTCCTTTGCCGCTGCGCCTTTCTCGACTGCTTCGAGCACGGCGATGATCGCATTGTCGGGGATCTTATCGGTTTCCACGCCGTCGCGCCGCAGCTCCTTGATGGTTGCAAGGAGGGTGCGGGACGCGAGGGTCGGTTTGATGCCCTTTGCCACGGCCTGCTCGAATAAGGGGCGCTCCTCGGAGAACGCCATCTGTCGGGCTACCGCCGGGTCAAGGCCGAGGTCCTTTGCGTACCGCTCGGCCGTGACGGTCAGCAGTTCGGGGATGACGACCGCGTTCCAGCGGACCTCATCGATCCGCACCGGGAGCACATCGGTCTCGGGGTACATCCGTTCCGCGCCGGGCAGGGGCCGCATGTACGCGGTGCTCCCCTCTTCGAGCATCTTCCGCGTCTCTTCCGGCACGGGCTTGTCCGAGAGCGCCACCTTTGCCCGGTCCGCTACCTGGTGCCAGGCGCAGTCCGCCTGCTTCGGGCTCGAACCCGAGACAAGGATCACGGCGTCCTGCTCTTGTGCATGGACAAACTCCCGGAGCCGGGCCACTTCTTCCGCGGTCACGCCATACGCGGGGAGCTCGTCGGTGTGGAAGATCCCGCCCACCCCGCACTTCTTCGCGTAATCCGACATCTCGCTTCCGAGCCGGCGGCCGGGCTGGAGCTCGCGGCCCACAAGACCGGCAAAGCCGGGCAGGACAAGCGCGGAGATCTTCTTTGCCTTTTTCAGGATCGCAGATTTTGTCTCCCTGAAGAGATCGGTGACATCGATCTGCTCGGTCCCGACACTCGCGCCGCGCTTTACCAGTTCGTCGCGGATGAGGAGAAGGGTCTGCTGCCGCTGGACTTCGCGGCGGACAACCTCGGCGATGAGGTCGAGTTCCTGCACGCCCTTGATCTCCACCCGTGCCCCGTTTTTGATCGAGATGTTGACATCCTGCCGGATCGTCCCGAGCCCGCGCTTGACCTTTCCCGTAGAGCGGAGCACCATCCCGATATACTCGGCGACCCGCTGGACATCCTCTGGGGTGTGCATGCAGGGCGAGGTTGTGATCTCAACAAGCGGGATCCCGAGCCGGTCGAGCGAGAAGATCTCGTCTTTTACCCTCTGCGCCGCCTCCTCCTCGATACAGATCGTCTCGATGCTCCCGCCGTTCGGGAGCGCCCCGTTGATGGCGACAAGGGCAGTGCGCTGGAACCCGCTCGTGTTCGAGCCGTCGATCACGAGCTTGCGCATCGTGTGAACCTGCGGGATCGGCGTCATGCCAAAGGTCTTTGCGAGCGTCAGGCCGATGGAAAGCGCTTCCTCGTTGAACGGCGCCGGGGGCTCCTCATCGTTTTCCACAAGGCAGGTGGTTTTGTACGTGTAATACCGGAACTTCCGGATCCGCTTCATCTCTTCCTGTGCGGCCCGGTCGATCTCCCCCATCTCGCTCTCGGTTGCGCGGAGGTAGCGGGAGAACTCCCCTGTGTGTTCCGCGTTGTCCATGAGCGTGGTCGGGCAGTGGCAGAAGAGCTTCTCTTTTGTGTCGAGCTGCTGGTGGATCTCGATCCCCGCCACGAGGCCGAGCGCCTTATAATCCATGGCCGCTCCTCCGCATGTACTCGCCTTTGAGATCGGTTGCCATCATCGCTGCCGCCTTTTCGGGATCTTTCTCATTGCCGAGCACCCACATCTGCTTCACGAGTGCCACCTCGGGGAGCATGTCGCCGCCCTCGATGACACCCGCATTAAGAAGGTCGCGGCCCGTGTCGTACACCCGGTCGCAGACCCGGCCGTGCATGCACTGCGAGGTCATGACCACCTGCGTCCCGCCCGCGATCAGCTTTTTGATCCCGGGGATCAGTGCCGTGCTCACGTGCCCGAGGCCGGTGCCCGAGAGGACAAGCCCCTTGTAGCCCTCGTAGGCTGCGAGAAGCTCCGGGGCCATGCCCGGGTAGAACTGGATGAGGGCGCAGTGCGGTTCGAGCTTGTCGTGCAGGGCGAGCTTGTGCGTGCCCCGCTTTACCGCCTCGTCCGAGAGCGTGACTGTGCGGGATGCGTAATCGACCGTGCCTACCGGGGGAATGCCGATGCTCTGGAACGCATCGCGCCGGGAGGTGTGCATCTTCCGTACCCGTGTTCCCCGGTGGATCGCACAGTAGTCATCGTTTGTTGTCCCGTGCATCACGATGGCCACTTCGCCAAGGGCGCTCTCCGCCGCAAGCGCCGCACAGACGCCGTTCATCGCATTGTCGCTCGATGGCCGGTCGGCCGAGCGCTGCGAACCGACAAAGACCACCGGCACCGGGGTATCGAGCATGAAGCTTACCGCCGCCGCGCTGTAGGCCATCGTGTCCGTGCCGTGGGTGACGAGGACCCCCGTAACGCCGTGCCTGATCTCGTCGTGGATGGCCCGGGCAAGCTCCTGCCAGATGGCAGGGGTCATGTTCTCGGAGAGGATGGTGTAGAGCACGTTCGTGCGGTACCGCCCGATCTCGGCGAGCGCCGGGATCGCGGTCAGGATATCGTCCGCATCGAACTGGCTCGTTACCGCACCGGTCCGGTAATCGATCCGGCTTGCGATCGTGCCCCCCGTGGATATAATAGATAATTCGGGCAGATTCGGGTCCTGCCGGACCGGCGCCATGTGCGATGCCGGCGCAGGAGCCGGGGCCAGAAGCGAACAGCAGCCCTTCTCCACTCCGATATTGTAGCCGCTTGAGAGTTTTACCACCGCCATGCCGTCGCGGTCGGTGATATAGGTCCCGGAAAGGGTTTTTCCGCCGTAGGTGCAGGAGACATGGTCGCCTGACGAGAACGCCTGCGTTATGCTACCAGCCTCCGGGCATCGGAGAGGAGATCTTCCTTGGCTTTCGCAATCTTTGCGAGACGTTCATCGATGAACGCCGAATCGGTGTCGAGCACTTTCTTGCGGTCGGCAATTGCGATCTTTGTCGCAAACGGGGCAGGGCCGCCGGTCGCCTTCCTGACCTCGACCGAATGCACCACGTCAAGCGCTTTGTCGATCTGGTCCTGCGTGAGGCCCTTGCCGGAAAGCGAGATCCCGAGTTCAAGCTCCTTTGCCGAGGCTTCGAGGGTCTCCAGCGTGAGACTCCCCTTCGAGACTGCACGGCCCACGATGTTGTGGGCAGTGCGGAAGGGCAGGCCGTAGTCCCGGACAAGTGTGTCGGCAAGCTCGGTGGCAGTCGAGTTCCCCTTCCCGGCTTCTTCTTTCATCCGTTCGGTCTCGAACGTTGCGCTCGAAAGCATATCGATGAGAAGCCGGAGGCTTTCCTTTGCATCCTGCATCCCGCGCCAGATATTGGGGGTGAGCTCCTGAAGGTCGCGGTTGTAGCTCATGGGAAGGCCCTTGACCGTCATGAGCGCTCCCGTGTAGGCCCCGAAGACCGAGCCGGTCTTTGCCCGCATGATCTCTGCGGTATCCGGGTTCTTTTTCTGGGGCATGATGGACGAGGTAGAGCAGAACGCATCGTCAAGCGTCACGAACTTCACAAACGAGGTGCTCCAGATCACGAGCTCCTCGCAGAGCCGGCTCACGTTTGCCATTAATATCGAAAGGTCGGCGAGGGTTTCGAGGGCAAAGTCGCGGGTGGCGACCGCGTCCATGGTGTTTGCCACAAGGCCGTCGAAGGCGAGGATTTTGGCGGTATATTCCCGGTCAATGGGGTAGCCGGTGGATGCGAACGCGGCAGCCCCAAGCGGGCAGAGGTTCACCCGGGCATAAGCATCGCGGAGCCGGTCGAAGTCGCGGGAGAACTGCTGCTCGTAGGCGAGGAGGTGGTGGGCGAGCGTTGTCGGCTGGGCGTGCTGCATGTGGGTAAAGCCGGGCATGACCGATT
>Ga0268360_1002596_pt1 | contig 13539 bp, 10 predicted proteins | sample BioMet11_FD_192465 | JGI IMG/M metagenome (GOLD analysis project Ga0268360, IMG submission 192465) | Sewage microbial communities from Oakland, California, United States - Biofuel 11 (Illumina Assembly) | ecosystem: Engineered > Wastewater > Sewage > Unclassified | place: USA: California... | reverse complement strand
CAATCCGCAACCGGCGGTTTGGCCCTTCGCTTTCTGGGCGGGAGCGAGTCAATCTCGCGGCGCGCCCTCCCCCGAGCGTGAGCGAGGGCAAGATGATTCGTACGGGCAAACCGGAGGGACGACGGTTCGTCCGTACGAATCCATATCTTGCAAGCACGCAGCCGTGATGTGGGCTTGTGAGCCGGGGCCGACCCTGATGCGACCCATGGGAGCAACAGGAACCTTCCCGGCGAGAGCACGGGGCGCACGAAAGGTGCCTGTGGCACGTTTCGCGCGGCGCGGGCGGGGCAAGGGGCGACTGTGGGAGGCCTCGTCGCGTACCGCAGCTCGGGAAACCTTCCCGTTCCAAATCCATTCCTTGAAATCGCTGTCATCGAGCAGGATGACACGACACTCGTCTCTCTCCAGGTGCCTGTCGACCAGGAACTCTCGCTCCGACCCGCCCTCCCCTGGCACGACGATCCGCCTCACGAGCGATGCCGAGTCGAACTCGAAGGGCCCCGCCGGGCCGAAAAACAATGACCTGAACTCCATGCTTCCGCACTTAGGACATCTCATCATTGACATAAAGGCTCCTCTCACCGATGTAATGCACTTGGAGCAATAGTGACAACGAATAATCCGACGACCGTCCTTTGTATAGGTCACTCGACCAATGAAGGTGCGTGCGCAGGCTTTTCGCACTTCCGCTGAAAGGCTTGCCATTCGCACGCTCGTTACATCTAATCGTATGTAAGATGAAGTTGAGAATCTCCCCGCGCTACGTAAGGAAGTGCGCCATGGCACTTATCCGACCGGTCTCTGATTTGCAACGCAAAATCGGCGAGCTCACGAAGCTCGCCAAGGACTCCAGGGAGCCTATCTACCTCACACGCAACGGCGTGAAGCACCTGGTGCTCATCGATGCAGACGCATTCGACGAATTGATGTCCGAGGCAGCAACTGAGAAGGCTGGCGAGAAATAGGTGGAGTTCCTTGACAACAAGGGGAGCCAGAGGCTTGGGGCAGCCCTCGAGTCCTCTATCGACAAAGATGCCCAGCTATCGATCATCTCGGCCTACTTCACCATCTTCGCGTACGGCGAGCTGAAGGAATCGCTCTCGAAGGTTGAGTCGCTCCGCTTCATCTTCAGCGAACCAACCTTCATCGAGAGGATGCATGAGGACAAGGACCCGCGCGAGTTCGTCCTCGCCAAGCACTCTCGCGAGCGGGGCATCGCCGGCACGGGGCTTGAGCTCACCCTTCGCAATAACGTCAATCAGAGGGCACTCGCACGCGAATGCGCCGAATGGGCGCGAAACAAGGTCCGATTCAAATCGGCGAAGTACGCGGGGGCAATTCAGACGGGGTCGCTGTATCACGTCGACAATGCCAGCCAGCAGGACCATGGATTCATGGGAACGAGCTCGCCATTCACCCTTGAGGGGCTTGGCTACGAGAGGCGCCCCGGAATCGTCACGGGCGTAAGCCACTTCCAGACGTCCTCGGAGGCGGTTGGCCTCAAGGAGACGTTCGATGGGCTGTGGGACGACTCAGGGCAGGTGGAAGATGTCACCGAGCAAGTCATCGAGCAGATAGGGACACTCTACCGCGAGAACCCGCCGGAGTTCATCTACTTCCTGACCCTGTACCACGTCTTCAGGGACTTCATGGAATCCTCTGAAGAGGAGCTCATCGACCCTGCCCTCAGATTCCAGGAGAGCGTCATCTGGAACAAGCTCTACAACTTTCAGCGCGACGCCGTGGTCGGGGCGATCCACAAGCTCGAGAAGTATAAGGGCTGCATCATCGCCGACAGCGTCGGGCTCGGAAAGACCTTCGAGGGGCTCGCAGTCATCAAGTACTACCAGCTGCGAAACGCGCGGACACTCGTCCTCACGCCGAAGAGGCTCCGCGACAACTGGACACTTTGGCTCCAGAACGACACGAGGAACACGCTGGCCGAGGACCGCTTCGACTATACCGTTCTCAACCACACCGACCTGTCGCGATTCGGTGGTAAAAGTGGCGACGTCAACCTCGAGACCCTGAACTGGGGAAACTTTAACCTCCTCGTTATCGACGAGTCTCACAACTTCAGGAACAAGCCGACGGGCCGACAGGGCAGGTCCCGTTACGAGCGACTCATGGAGGAGGTCATCAGATCCGGGGTCCGCACGAAGGTGCTCATGCTGTCCGCCACCCCGGTTAACAACCGCCTCCTCGACCTGAGGAACCAGATAGAGATCATCTCGGAGGGCGACGACGCGTTCCTTTCGGCCACCGACGACATCCTCTCCGTGAGCGCCGTAACGAGGCTCGCTCAGCAGCGCTACAAGGAGTGGAGTGAGCTTCCCAACGAAGAGAGGACCACCGAGTCATTCGTCGACTCCGTCAACTCCGACTACTTCAAGCTCCTCGACGTCCTCACCATCGCGAGAAGTCGCAAGCACATCGCAAAGTATTACTCGGGTTCAGGAGGCGCCAAGTTCCCACAGAGGAGGAAACCCATCTCGTTCTCGCCGAGCATCGACGCGAAAGGGGAGATGCCACCAATCGACGTGCTCAACGACAAAATCGCGAGCCTCACTTTCGCCCAGTACCAGATGCTCGACTACGTGCTGCCCGAACGCCGAGAGAAGTACGAGCGTCGTTACGGCGACTCGTGGGGCAGCGACTTCGACGCCCAGGTGCACCGTTCGAACGCCGTGGCCGTCCTTATGCGGGTAAACCTCCTGAAGCGCCTCGAGAGCTCGATCTCGAGCTTTGGGAAAACGCTCGGCCACGTTCTCGCCACCACGGTGAGACTCCAGGCCGCCATCGAGGCGGCCGAGGAAGCCGCTGGCTACGATTCGGGCGAGTTCGAGGGCGAGTTCGATGACGAGGAGGACGCCCAGGAGTTCGAGTCGGGTGGCAGAGTAAGGGTCGACGTCCGGGATACCGACCAGCTGCGACTGGCTGGCGACCTCACCTGGGACCGGCAGATCCTCGAGGGGCTCCTCGGCTACGCCGACGCTGTCACACCCGAAAGGGACGAGAAGCTCGTGACCCTGCGGAGGTTCATCCGGGACAAGGTGGAGTCTCCGTTCAACCCTGGCAACAGGAAGGTTCTCGTATTCAGCGCGTTCGCGGACACGGCCAGATACCTCTATGACCAACTCTCTGGCCCCCTCGGGGAGCACGGTCTCGAGAGCGGCCTCGTGACGGGCGCGAAGGGCACCGCCTCGACGCTCGGCTCCAAGAGCTCCCCCTTCGACGTCGTGCTGGGGCAGTTCTCCCCGAAGTCGAAGGAGACCCCGGCCCGCGAACGAGCTCGAGGTGAGATAGACGTGGTCTTCGCCACCGACTGCATCTCAGAGGGACAAAACCTCCAGGACTGTGACTGCGTGGTGAACTACGACATCCACTGGAACCCCGTCCGCATCATTCAGCGGTTCGGACGCGTCGACCGCCTCGGCTCCGACAACGAGAGCGTGCAGCTGGTCAACTTCTGGCCAGACGTGGACCTCGACGAGTACATCAAGCTCGAGAGCAGGGTGAAGGGCAGGATGGTCATGCTCGATGTCTCGGCGACTGGCGAGGAGAACCCCCTCGCCTACAAGCGAGACGACGAGATGAACGACCTGCGCTATCGTCGGGACCAGCTCAGGCAGCTCAAGGAGGAGGTGTTAGACCTCGAGGACGTCGCGGGCGGGATCTCCATCACCGACTTCGCCTTCGACGACTTCAGGGTCGAGCTCAGACGATATTCCGCCGACCACCCGGGAACGCTCGAAGTGTCCCCCTGCGGGCTCCATGCGGTCTCCCGGATACCCCCAGAGCTCAAGGGCGAGGTCGTGCCGGGGGTCGTCTTCTGCCTCAGACAGAACGACGAGAGCCGTCGCCCGACGGACGGTAACCCGACTTTTCCCTACTACCTCGTATACGTGTCGGGGGAGGGGGAGATCCTCTCGAGGCACGTCAACCCGAAACGTGCCCTCGACGTCATGAGGGGACTCTGCGCCGGCAGGTCGGAGGCGTTCTCGGACCTCTGTCGGTCATTTAACAGGGAGACCCGCGACGGCACCCGGATGGACAAATACACAGAGCTCCTCAACGTCGCCGTATCCGACATCACGGGCATTCAGGAGAAGAAGGGTATGGACTCCCTCTTCTCCCTCGGCGAGGTGGGGTCGGGGCCGGCACTCTCCTTCGACGACTACTCCCTCGTCTCGTTCCTGGTGGTGAGGTGAGATGGAGATAGACGGATTCGACTGGCAGGGTGTCCTCTCCCTCCCAAGGACTGCCCTCCCCTCGGGTAGGACAACCGTCTACAAGACGGACGTTGCCAGAAACGGCTCCCTCACCAGACGAGAGGAGAAGCTGCTGTCCTCTGTCTCCTCGATAGACTTCTTCGCGGCTGTGAGCAGAGAAAGCGCGAAGGTCCCCGCCGTCGTCGACGGAGACCACGATATCCGCAGCGTCGTGTTCGTAAGGGTTCTCGTGAGGCCAAGTGCGAGCCTCGTCGAGCTGGCACCCGCCATCCACAAGGCGTTCCCAAACCCCACCGTCATCCTTTTCGAGTGCGGCAAGCGAATCGGCCTTTCCGCCGCCGTGAGAAGGCTGAGCCTCTCCGAGAAGGGCGCAGTAGCCATAGAGGAGATACAGGTATCACCCCTCTTCGGCCCCGGCGACTCTCGCTACGCCGGGTTCCTTGAAGCTCTCTCCTTCCGATTGCTCCCGCAGGACGACCAGCTCTCCTTCATTCGCGGTATCGCCTCGGACATCAGGCTTTCCCGTGCCGTCGGGAAACTCGGCTACTTCCCTTCTTGTCCGCCCAAAGAGAGAGAATCCTTCTGGGAGCTGATGGGTTCGTACGAGAAGTCCGCGAGTAAGGTGGAGGCGCTCGAGGCGCGCCGAAGGGACAAGGACATCTCCTTCGGAGAGTCGGCATCGTTGAGGGTTACGATTGAGCAGGAGAAGGTCATCCGCGATGAAGCAGCCAGAAGAATTGGGGACCTGTGCAATGAGTGAACTCGAGAAGCTGGACTTGGGCTCGGGAGATTCCGACGAGGAGCGCAGGGAGAAGCTCGTCGAGCTCTTCCCCGAGGCATGCGAGGACGGGAAAATCGACCTGGATGCTCTGAGGAAGACTCTCGGCGACGTCGCCGACGAGGACGACGAGCGCTACGCCTTCACCTGGCCCGGGAAGGCGAATGCGATCCGCCAGTCCCAGATTCCCTCGAGGGCGACGCTGCGCCCCCGTCCCGATAAGAGCGTAGATTGGGACACGACGAGGAACCTCTACATCGAAGGAGACAACCTTGAGGTCCTGAAGCTCCTGCAGCGCGCCTACCACGGCAAGGTGAAGATGATCTACATTGACCCACCCTACAACACGGGCCATGACTTTGTGTACAAGGACACCTTCGGTGACTCCGTGAAGAACTACAAGGAGCAGGCGGGGCTTTCGGGCCAGTCGAACGCCGAGACCAGTGGTAGATTCCATTCCGCCTGGTGCTCGATGATGTATCCGAGGCTCAAGCTCGCGAGAGAACTACTCGCGGATGATGGCGTGATTGTCGCCAGCATCGATGAAAGCGAGCGACTCGACCTCCAAGCCATCCTAAATGAGACGTTCGGAGAGAACAACCTCGCTGGAGAGATCGTTTGGAAGAACAGCAGTAAAAACGATTCCGCCTATGTCTCCATGCAGCACGAATACCTCCTTTTCTATGTTAAAAATAAGAGCTCAAACTCGGGCGAGTGGGTTCAGAGGAAGGAGGGCCTCCAAGAGATTTACTCGGCGTTCGATCGGTTCCATCAGCGGTACGGAAACGACTGGAAAGCCATTCACGCCGCCGCGTTGGATTGGTACAAGCAATTCCCTCCGTCAAGTCCAGTGTATGGGAGCAAGCACTACTCCTGGATGGATGAAAAGGGCGTTTACTTTCCCGATAACATTTCCGGCCCTAACGATGGCCAGTATGTGTATGACGTCATTCATCCAGTCACAGGAAAGGTATGCAAGGCCCCAGACAGAGGATGGTTTTGCCCGAAGGATGAGATGGAGAGAAGAATCTCAGGGGGTCTCATCCATTTTGGCGATGACGAGACAACGGTTCCGAAACTTAAGACATATCTCAAGAACACCGAATATCAGAGCCTACCAAGTATCTTGTATAAGGACGGACGCGTCGCCTCAAAGAAGCTCGCGAAGATGTTCGGGGCAAAGGTGTTCTCAAATCCAAAGGATGATGAGGTCATCTCCCAGCTGATGACAGCGTTGGGCGTGTCAAATGATGACATCGTGCTCGATTTCTTTTCTGGGTCTGGCACTACGGCAGAGTCGGTCATGAGAATGAACGAGTCCTCGGGCTCAAGCATCAAATGGCTGTTGGTTCAGCTTCCCGAGAATCTCGATGAGAATCTCAAGACCGCAACAAGCAGCTCAAAGAAGATAGTCGCGAATGCAATTGCCTTTCTTGAGAACGAGGGGAAACCTCATCTTCTTACCGAACTGGCCGAGGACAGGATTGTCTTCGCCGGCAAGAAGATTACCTCCGAGGTCGAGGAGGCCAACCTCCAGCCCTCCCTCGACGAGGATCCCAAGAGGGTACCGGATATCGGTTTCCGTGTCCTGTCGCTCGACGAGTCGTGCTTCGACGAGAGCGATGGCACGCGGCTGTACGACAGCGTCGTCAAGGAGGACAGGCCCGACCAGGATGTCATCATGGAGGTCATGCTCAAGTGGGGCCTTGAGCCCACGCTCCCCGTCGAGAGTGTCGAGGTCGCGGGCTACCCCTGCTGGTCTGTCGCCAAGGGGGAACTGGTCTGCTGCATGGCGGAAGGGCTGAGCGTCGGAGCCCTCGAGGCCATCGCGGCGATGTCCCCGCGTCGCGTCCTCATCCTCGACCGCGTCCTCGACGACTCCACCAAGCTCAATGCCGCCTACGTCTTCGGCAGGGGAACGCCCGAGGGCGACGAGATAGAACTCCGGACGGTGTAGACGATGGCCGAAATGGAGTTCAAATACTCCTCGAACCAGGAGTACCAGATCAGCGCGATAGAGTCTGTGACCGACCTCTTGCGAGGACAGGAGTTCGTCTCTACTCGGTTCACCGCAGAAATCGCCGGCGGCATGCTCGGCGGGGCTCCGGCCACCATCGGCTACTCGAACGGCATGCATGTGTCCGCAAGGCAGCTCGCCGACAACCTCCACTCCGTCCAGGAGGGGAATTGCCTCCCCAAGACGGAGGTCCTGACCGACGGCAGGCTTCGTGACTTCACGGTCGAGATGGAGACTGGCACCGGCAAGACGTACGTCTACACACGAACCATCTATGAGCTCAACAAGCGGTACGGCCTCACCAAGTTCGCGATAGTCGTGCCGTCCGTCGCGATTCGCGAGGGCGTCCTCAAGTCGTTCCAGAGCACGCGCAAGCACTTCGCGACGCTCTACGACAGGACGCCCCTCGACTTCTTCGTCTACGACTCGAAGGACATGGGACCGGTCGGGAACTTCGCGACCTCGTCCTCAATCCAGGTCATGATCATCAACATCGGAGCCTTCAACAAGGCCTTCGATGACAGCGGCGACGCCAACAGGTCGAACCTCTTCCATCGCCCCAGCGAGAGGCTACCCGGTGGAAGGTCGCCGCAGGAGCTCGTGTCCATGTGCAACCCAGTCGTCATCATCGACGAGCCGCAGAGCGTGGACAACACGGCAAAGGCCAAGAAGGCAATCAGGAGCCTCAATCCGCTACTCGTCCTGCGCTACTCGGCCACGCACAGGGAGACCTACAACATGGTCTACCGACTGACCCCTGTCGACGCCTACCAGCAGAGGCTCGTGAAGGGGATATGCGTCGACTCGGTGCTTGCAGAGGCAGACCTCAACGGCTCATACGTGAGGCTCGAGGGGACGCAGGCCAACCCGTTCAGGGCGAAGCTCACCATCGACGTCGTCAACCCGAGGACAGCCTCGCAGAAGAGGAAGGCCCTGAGCGTGAAGCCGGGGGACGACCTCTTCGAGAAGAGCGGGGGTAACACCGACTACGAGGCCGGATGGCTCGTGACGAACATCTCCACCGCAGCTGGGAACGAGTTCGTGGAGTTCCAGAATGGCGAGCTCCTGGAAAGGGGGGAGGCCGTCGGTGACGTCTCCGCGGAGACGGTGAAGAGGGCCCAGATCAGGAGGACGATCGAGAACCACCTTCAACGACAGATCCAGCTCTGGCCACTCGGAATCAAAGTTCTTTCGCTCTTCTTCATCGACCGTGTGGACAAGTATCGCGACTACTCGAGGGAAGACCTCAAGGGCGAGTACGCGCAGGTCTTCGAGGAGGAGTATCGGGCCGTGACGAGCTTCCCGTCGTGGAGAATGCGCTTCGAGAAGGCAGGAATGCCGCTTCTCGGCGATCCTACATCACTCCACGAGGGTTACTTCGCGGAGGACAAGAACCACCACTTCAAGGACTCGTCCGGCAACGCGAACACAGAAGCTGACCTCAATGCGTTCGACCTCATCATGAGGGAGAAGGAGAAACTCGTGTCCTTTCCCTCGAAGGGGGACTCACCGGAGGACCGCAGGAAGAAGCAGGTGTGCTTCGTTTTCAGCCACTCGGCGCTCAAGGAGGGCTGGGACAACCCAAACGTCTTCCAGATTTGCACCCTCGTGGAGACGAGGGACCCCCTCTCGAAGAGGCAGAAGATAGGCCGCGGCCTCAGGCTCCCCGTCAACCAGGACGGCGAGCGCTGCCATGACCCAGATAAGAACGTCCTCACGGTCATCGCAAACGAGTCCTACGACTCCTTCGCCTCAGGGCTGCAGTCGGAACTCTCAAGGGAGGGTTTCAAGTTCGGGATGCTTGCCCCCGAGTCCTTCTCGAACCTCGTTGTCGAAACCGAGGGCTGCGCCGAGGAAAAGCTCGGCTTCGACGGATCGGCGAAAGTATTTGAGCATCTCAAGGACACAGGACTTGTCGATTCGAAAGGCTTCATCACGCCCGAGCTCAGGGAGAAGGCCGTGACCGCGGACGTTCCGCTGCCAGAAGAGCTCAGGGCTTTTGAGGAGCAGGTCGCCGCGGCGATAGTCCAGAAGAGCGAGAAGTTGCAGATTCGGGACAAGTCGAAGGAAGTCGCCGTCGAGCTCCAGAAGGACGTCACGGAAGACCCGACCTTCCAGGAGCTGTGGGAGAGGATTCGACAGCGCACCCGATACGAGGTCAAAATCGATTCTGACGAGCTCGTCAGGGCCTGCGTAAAGGAGGTCAACAAGATCGAGAAGGTCACTCGGCCCATGGTGATAAGCGAGCGCGCGAACCTCGATGTTGCCGACTCAGGGGTCTCGGCGACTGGCACCGACACATCCATCGTCTCCGACGACACAGGAATCGCCTATGACCTCCCTGACCCCATAACCCAGCTGCAGGACGCCGTCGGGCTCACGAGGAGCACGATCAAGAGAATCCTCGAGGGGTGCAACGTGTTCGATTGGTTCCCCGTGGATCCCATCACCTTTCTTGAGCGGGTTGCCGTCAAGATCAACAAGGCAAAGAATGACCTCGTCTCGCAGGGAATCAAATACACGAAGCTGCCAGAGAGCGACTGGTACACGATGGAAATCCTTGACCAGGGTGACGTCAAGGCGTTCGTTGACCAGAACGCTTGGGCGCCCGAGCATCTGGGCAAGAGCCTGTACAACTATGTCGTATATGATTCCTCGACGGTCGAGAAGCCCTTCGCCGTGGAGCTTGATCAGGCCGACGAGGTGAAGGTTTTCGCCAAGCTTCCCCCGAGCTTTGTCATCGATACTCCGCTGGGAAACTACAACCCCGATTGGGCCTATGTCCGCGAGATCGAGGGACAGCAGAAGGTCTTCTTTGTCGTCGAGACCAAAGGCGGAGGCAACTCGAACCCGACGACCCGCGCCTCGGAGCAGGACAAGATCGACTGCGCGAGGCGGCATTTCAAGGCTCTGGGTACCGACACAATCGAATATCGACTTGCAACGACATACCACTCCACATTGAAGAGTTAGAACCTGTCCGTTGGCTACGTGAGGGGAACGCCGGCAATCGAAGGGTTCTTCCTCTCCCCGCCGCCGTTAGGTGTTCCTGGCGGCGGGGAGAGCGGCCGCGGGAGGGCTTGGCTGCAGCCGTGATCTGCGAAAAGAAGTGACCGCTCGGATTTCCCCGAGCGGTCACTTCTTCGCTCTCAGCGGTTATGAGTACCTAGGGCTACTCCTCCCACTGGTAGGCGCCGATGAGGTGGCGCAGACGGGCGCAGCGCTCGCCTGTGATGTTGAGGGCGATGACGTCCACGCGGACGCTCTCGGCCTCGGGATGCCCAGCGAGCCAGAGCAGGGCGAGCTTGCGGCATCTGACCTGCTTGTCCTTGTCGATGACGAGCTCGGGCATAAGGTCGGAGTCCTCGCCGAGCTTGCGCGCGGTCCTCGCGAGCACGAGAACGGGCGTGCCCTCGTCCTCGGCCACGACATCGACCTCCCCCACGGCACACCGCCAGTTGTGCTCGATAACGGCGTAGCCGCGCCTCTCGAGGTAGGACGTGACGAGCTTGCGCCCCTCCATGGCGACCTCGGCGGCCGTCATCCCGGCGACGGGCTTCGGCTCCTCGGTCTGGCCGGTGGTCGGCTGCTGCTGGGTCTTGGTCTTGGTCTCGCTCATGTTCGCTCCCTAGAACGTGAGGGCCCTTTGCCCTCTCGCAAACGCAAGGAGCGAGCGACCTCCGGGAGGCGGGATCGCCCATGGGCGTGGCATGATCTCGCTTCGCGGAGGTCGCGTCGGGAGGCGGGAAGAGGTGCTTGCCTCCCGCGCTACCGTCGTGTGCGAGAGGGCAACAACTCGTCCTCCTCCCCTTCCTCTCCGGCGGGTCTCGTGGAAGGGTCTCTGCCGGCACGAGCGTACGCGAATCGCGACGCCCGGGCCCTCGCCCGCCGGCGCACGGCCCTTCCGACCCTAGCGTTCTGGCCCGGTTCCCGGTGACATCGGTAGCTCGGTTCGCATTGAAGCAAGACAGACCCGTTTTCCAGGTGACCAGACACGGCCGGTTTGACCGGCCCGCCACGAGCCGAGGGGCCATCGGGCCTGAACGAAGTGAAGGCCAGGGACTTGAGTCCCTGGCCGGCATTGTTGGGCTTATGCTCTTAGAGCAAACCACCCGCTAAGCGGGTGGTACTGATTGACCGCTGCAATTGGGACAGGCCGCACGGCGCCTGCGGGGGACTCCCGCCGATGTCACGTGTAAACAACGTCTTGGCCAACAACATCTAGTCCAACGTTAGGACGTTGAGCTCGCTCGTCCCCGGGAGGGCGACGCAGTCCTCCAGGTACTCCACCAGTTCCCGCTTTTCCGCCGCCTGGCGTTCAAGCTCCTGCCAAGACATCCTCGCCGTGAGGATCGTCGTCTGGCGCCGCGCATTACGCGACCGCACTATCTCGCCGAGAACCTCACCCCCATAGCGGTCTGTGATGGCGACGTCGATGGCGTGGAGCGTCAGGATGCCTTTTTCCTTGTACTCGGCGATGATGGCCGCCCGAGACGCCTCCCCGTAAAGAGGCGACGCCCTGCACCTGTCCAAAAGCCCAGGGTAGTCGACGAACGCTCCCCAAAGCCCGCCGTTGCGCTTGTAGGCCTCCAGAAGCAGCTCGGCGGCGACCCTACCCCTCCTGACGTCGCCACCACCGCAAATGAGCACGCCCGAGGCGCCCTTCTCGGCCAGGATGCCATCCGTACCCTGCAACCCCGCCACGCCCGACGCCTGCTCAGGCCTATACCCAACCGGGATCTCCGGTGGCTCAGCCTTCTTCGTGGGAGCAGTTCTCTCGGGCCCCTCGAACCCGTGCTCGACGCGCCACTTGCGAGGGGCGTCCGAGGGGAACTCCGCGTAGTGCTCGTCCAGCTGCTCCTGGGTGATGTGCGATGTACGACCCCACTCGCTCGGCGTCATGGTTGGCCTCCCTTTGTCCTCGTGACCCGATCTCGGCGCACGCCGCCTCCGTTTTCGTGGGTCGTTTTTGATGTACTTTCTGGCATTCTCTGAATAGAAGGGCTCTCGTCCTCCCCATCGATCGGTCGCCCGCGTCCGTTTGATGGGCCCAGGCTGACCCCCTCCAAGGGTTCAGCTTGGGCCGATGGGGAAGGCTTGGCCGACCTTTGGCGATGCGAAACATCGAAGGCCGTAGCCTCTGCGGACGAGCCGACCGTCCGCGCGAGCGCTTCCTCGTCCACCGAATAGAGCTTCGTCCGGTTATAGGAGTTGCGCTGGCGGGAGAGCACGACGCCCTTGGACTCCAGGCTGCACATTGTCCGCTTGATGGTCTGCGCGCTCAGGAACGGGATCTGCTCGGTTGCCCACTGCTCGTAGGTGTTCCATACCCAGACGCGCCCCTCGAACGTATGGCGAGGGTCGCCCTCGGCGGTGCTGATGAGATAGCGGAGCTGTTGGACGACAATGGCCTCGTTCAGGCCAAGGACGACCGCGACGCAAGTATCGACGGGAATCTGGGGGCCAAAGGCCCGAGGTCTGGTATGTCGGTGCTCGCCAGTCATGCTACCTGCTCGCGCGCGTCAGGAAGTCCACGAGCCACTGGCGGCGGATCCGGTAGTTTCTCCCGCACCTGGCTGCGCGAAGCTTGCCTTCACGTATGTACGCTCGGACGGTGCGAACGTCGAGGCCGAGGTATAAGGCACACTCGTTGGGCACGAGCACGTCGGGAAGTTCCTCGAATTTCGTGTGCCTTCCGATGTCCATGGTGCACTCCTTGCATCAGTCTATAACTTTAGGTGCAAGTTTACCTCATTCTCGTTTGCGCTGCAACAGAATTTGTAATATACTGCAACTAACAAATATCGATGATTGGAGGGCGATGGGCAACGATAGCTGGAATCCCAGACAGTTGGCGCGGTACGGCCTCCTTGAGCCCGGGCAGCCAAGAGATCTTCGGCCTTGGCACGTCTACGAGACATCCGTCTCGAGCGGCGAGCTGGACGGCAAGCCGTTCCTCTACTTCGTGGAAAGCGGCGAACCAAAGACGCTCGGCGTCGAGACGTTGGTCGAAGCCGAGCTGTTCAACGGGGACCTGCAGAAGGTCGATGTGACCGACACCGCCAGCCTGCTCACGTTCTGCGACAAGTACGGACTTCCTGCCTCACCCCTGTACCCGGGCACGGCGAGGCTTGAGTGGTTCCGTCGCCGCTTCGATAGGGACATCCGAGGGTTCGAGCCCATCGGCCTCGCCGACGAGGAGCGCGCAGCCCGTGCCATCAACCCCCGCCCCCTCCACTCGGAGCTCCTTGACTCGCCGGAGTCCCTTAGGGAGACGATTCCAGAGAACTTGCTCGGTTATCGCCCCGCCTTTTTATCAGAGCGCGCCCGCGCCATCACTCTCGATGACCGAAACGTGGTGGGTGCTATTTCCAAGGCCGAGGTTGCCCAGACGGTGCGGGCCCTCCAGGTTGCGTGCGTACTTCCAATGGCTTATCAGTACTTCGCGGAGACGGGCGGAACTGCCGACGACTTGCTGGCATATCTTGGAGAGAAGCGCTTCCTCTCCCAAT
>Ga0268360_1002586_pt1 | contig 13603 bp, 14 predicted proteins | sample BioMet11_FD_192465 | JGI IMG/M metagenome (GOLD analysis project Ga0268360, IMG submission 192465) | Sewage microbial communities from Oakland, California, United States - Biofuel 11 (Illumina Assembly) | ecosystem: Engineered > Wastewater > Sewage > Unclassified | place: USA: California... | reverse complement strand
GCCGTAAGCCAGCGCCGCCGCCGTCGGCTCGTTGATGATGCGCTTGACGTCGAGCCCGGCGATCTTGCCGGCGTCCTTCGTGGCCTGCCTCTGGCTGTCGGAGAAATAAGCAGGAACGGTGATGACGGCTTCGGTGACCTTGCCGCCCAGATACGCTTCCGCGTCGGTCTTGAGCTTTGCAAGGATCATTGCGGAGATCTCAGGCGGGGTGTACTGCTTCCCGTCGATGGAGACTTTATAGCTGGAGCCCATTTCGCGCTTGATCGAGGAGATTGTCCTGTCGGGGTTGGTGACGGCCTGGCGCTTCGCGACCTGGCCCACCATGCGTTCGCCGTCCTTGGAAAACGCGACGACGGAGGGGGTGGTGCGGTTGCCTTCCGCATTGGCTATGACGACAGGCTCGCCGCCCTCCATGACGGCTACGCAGCTGTTGGTTGTACCGAGGTCTATGCCGATGATCTTTCCCATAATCAATACCTCCATTATGAAGTAAATTCGAATCAGATTTTATCTATCTTCTGGGCGCTTCCGCCCGAGGATACCGTTTAGTTTGCGACCTTGACCATGGAGCAGCGGATCACTTTTCCGCCCAGGGTGAAGCCCTTCTGGAACTCCTCCACGATCTCGCCCGCGCCGCGGTCTTTGTCTTCCACGTGCATCACCGCGTTGTGGACCGACGCGTCGAACTTCTTTCCGACGGCTTCGATGGGCGTTACCCCCATCCGTTTCAGGATTTCCATGAACTGGGTCATCGTCATCTCCACGCCCTTGCGGTAGGCCTCGTCCTTCGTGGCGGCGGCCAGCGCGCGCTCCAGGTTGTCGTAGACGGGGAGAAGCTGCAGGATCGTGTCCGACCGGACGTCGTTGAACATGGCCTCGCGCTCGCGGGCGCTGCGCTTGCGGAAGTTGTCGTACTCGGCCGCAAGCCTCAGGTATTTGTCCTTTTCGGCGGCGAGCTTTTCCTCCGCCGTGGGCTCGTGAGACTTTTCGGCCTCCGGAGCCTCCTTCGCGGCGTCTGCGCCGGAGCTCTGAGCCGCTTTCTTTCCGGCTTCCGGCTCCGCGCCGCCCGCGGCGGTCTTTTTTTCTTTTTCCGGTTCGGAGCTTTCGCCCTCCGGCTTTCCGGCAGCCGCTTTCTTGTCTTTTTCAGACATCGTGGTCATCTCCCTTGATCATTAGCTTTCCGAAGCCGGACGGAGGCGCTCCGCCGCCTGCGAAAAGTTTTGAAAGACCGTCGGCGATGCAGCTGAGCTTCGCCGCGACCTTTGAGTAATCCATGCGGGTGGGCCCGACTACGCCGATGAGCCCGCGCGTGTTGTCCCCGGCGTTGTAGCTCGCCAGGATCACGCTGGAATTCCGAAGCTCCTCCGCCACGTTTTCCGGACCGACGAGCACTTTCACGTCGCCGTTTCCGGAGAGCGCCGGAAGAATGGAGAGGTTTTCCGAATCGGAGAGGTAGCTGATGAGCTCCTGCGCCTTCTCGGGATCCTTGAATTCCGGCAGCTTGAGCAAATTCGCTTCGCCGGAGACGACGGCCTCGGAGGTCTTCACCGAGCCCAGCGTCTCGATGACGAAACCCGCGATGACGGAGCAGAGGCCCATCGTGTCGCCGCAGGCGCGCTCCGTGGAGCTGATGAGCTGCGGCGTTACCTTCTCGTCCGTAATGCCGGTGAAGCTCGCGTTGAACACGGCCGAGAGCCGCTGGATCATGCTTTGCTCGAAAGAGAAGGGAAGCTTGATGAGCTTGTTCTTGACCGTATTGTTCGACAGCAGAAGGACGATTATGAATGTGTTCGAATCGATGAAAAGCAGATCGAAGCGCTTGATCGTGGCCGGAGCGACGGAGGAGATCGCCAGCGCGGGGTAATTCGTGAGCTCCGCGGCCAGGTGCCCGACGTCGTTCATCAGCTTGTCGAGCTGCTTCATCTTGGAGTTGAGGCTGGTGTTGATCCGTTCGGTCTCTTCCACGGAGAGCTTCTGCTCTTCCATGAGCTGCCCCACGTAGAGGCGGTAGCCTGCGATCGTCGGGATGCGGCCCGCCGAGGTATGCGGCTGCTCGAGGTAGCCCGCTTCGGTCAGCGCGGCCAGCTCGTTGCGGATCGTGGCGGAGGAACAGTCCAGACAGGCCTTCTGAAGGATCGTCTTGCTGCCGATGGGTTCCGCCGTCGCGATATATTCCTCCACGACCGTGCGGAGGATCTTCTTTTTCCTTTCGCTGAGCTCCATCGCGTTCTCCGCCGCCTCACTCAGGCGTCCTCCTGATTTAGCACTCGAACATCCTGAGTGCTAAAGATAATTTAGCACCAGCAGGTATCGTTGTCAATACCTCTGGCGCATTTTCACAAATTATTCAAGATTTGTTTCTGCGCCGGCCTGCGCCGGCGTTTCGCAAAGCGGGGGCATGAAAAGCGGCCGGCAAAAAGCCGGCCGCAGACAGACAGGGCTGAAGGGATCACGCGTGCTCGGCGAAAAAGACAAATTCGCCCAGTCCCGGGGAAGCGGGCGTAAAGCGCACCTCGAAGCTCTCCCAGTCGTCGGGAACGACGAAGCCGACCGCGCCGGAGATCGTTTCGCCCGGGGCAACGGTCCCGTCCAGAAGCTCGCGGTCGCCCAGAACGGCGGCGGCCTCCTCGCTGTACACGGCGGGGTAGCCGTCCGAGAAGGCGGCGAAGGAGGTCATGGGGTCAATGTTCAGGGCCTTTTTCGAGTTGTTGCGGATGGTAAAGGAGCACAGAAGGTAGATGCTGTCGCCGGCGGGCTGTTCGAACTCGATGCCCTCGCTGGTCGAAAGGGAAGTCAGCGTGACCGAAACGCCGCCGAAGGTGGCCGTTTCGCCGACGTCGTAGATGCCGGTTTCCCTGGCCGCTTGACGGCGCATGGACTGGGCGAGAACGTATCCCAGGGCTACAAGGCACGCCGACACCAGCAGAAGCGTGCAGACGAGCGCCGCCGCTCTGCCCTTGGAGAATTTCTTTTCCCTGTTCGCGGCGAAAGAGGCGGGCGCTCTCTGAAGCGCGCCGCAGAAGGGGCACTTCCCGGCGTCGTCCGTCAGTTCCTGGCCGCAGCATCTGCAATTCATATGTACTGTGTTTCGTGAAGGAAAGATTTGATGACCTCGACCGCGCCGCTGATCCCGGTGCGGGTGGCGTTGATGCTTAGATCGTGGTTGTAAACGGAGCCCCAGTTTTCGCCGGTGAAGTTCTTATAGTAATTGGAGCGGCCCTTGTCGATCCTGGTGAGCTTGGCGTCGGCCGTTTTGCGGTCAAGCTTGAACATCTTCATGACGTACTGCAGGCGCTGCTCCCGGTCCGCGTAGATGAAGACCTTCACGCATTCGGGGTCGTCGCGGAGGATGTACTCCGAGCACCGTCCCACGATCACGCAGCTGCCGCGCTCGGCGAGCTCACGGATGACGGAGACCTGCGCGGAAAAGGCGGTGTAGCTGATCGGCACATCGTACTGGGGAAGCATGGCGGGTGCGTTGTAGGAGGTTGAGACCAGGTTGAAGAGGAAACTGCTTGAGGCATGCTCCTCCAGCTTGTCGATGTAATCGGAGGAGAGCCCGGACTTTTCGGCCGCCATTTCGATGATCGCCTTGTCGTAGACGGGGATGCCCAGCCCGGCCGCCAGTTTTTCGCCGATGAGCTCTCCGCCGCTGCCGTAGGACCTGCTGACGGCAACTACCATTTTCTTCATGAGAACGCGCCCCTTTCTGAAGGCTGCCGTCCCGCGGGACTGGCATATAAACTTGTGTTTTCAAGCCAATTATAGCACAGAAACAGCTTCTGCGCAATGGCCGCACCGCGTGCAGACGCAGAATTGACTTTACTTTTCGGGGGAAAGCTGATACAATCGCGTAGTTTAAAGGAAGAATAAACTGCCTTGGCGGCGCTGCCGCATGACTGACGGGAGTAAACAGAGAAATGGGTAAAAGCGCTTTTGTGCCGGGGGACATCCTGATTCCCTCGGGCGTGAGCATGGAGGACTGGAGCGTCATCGCCTGCGACCAGTTCACCTCTGAGCGCAGATACTGGGATCGGGTCGCGGAGCGGACAAGAGGAAAAATGTCCACCTTCCACATGATGCTGCCGGAGGCCTATCTGGGCGACGCGCAGCCGAAGGATACGGCGGGCGCCATCCGGAACGTGATGGAGAGCTATCTTTCCGCGGGGATCTTTGAGACGCTGGGCGATTCGTTCGTTTATGTCGAGCGCAATGTCACCGGCGGCGTGCGCCGGGGGCTTGTGGGCGTGCTGGATCTGGAGGCCTACGACTATTCGATCAGTTCGGCCGCGCCCGTCCGCGCCAGCGAGGGCACCGTCATGGAGCGGCTGCCCGCAAGGGCGCTGATCCGTGAGGCGGCGCCGCTGGAAATGCCCCACGCCATGGTGCTGATCAGCGACCCGAAGCGGAGCGTTCTCGAGCCGCTGCACAGGAAAACGCTTTCGATGCGGGAGCTTTACGATTTCGAGCTCATGGAGGACGGCGGACGAATCCGCGGTTGGCAGGTGGAGGGGAAGCTGGCCGAGAGCGTGAACGAGGCGCTTTCCGCGCTTGCCGAAAAACCGCTTCAGATCGTGGTGGGCGACGGGAACCATTCCCTGGCCGCCGCGAAGGAATTCTGGCTGAAGCTGAAGAAAACGCTTTCGCCGGAGGAGGCGGAGCATCACCCCGCGAGGTACGCGCTGGCGGAGCTGTGCAATGTTTACGACGACGCCGTGCTTTTCGAGCCGATCCACCGGGTGGTGTTCAACGTGGACCCGGATAAGCTCATGGACGTGGTCCGGGAAAAGCTGGTCTGCGCCGAGGGACGGACGGTGACCTGCGTCTGCGGCGGGAAGAAAGAGACCGTGCACGTCCGCGGAAAGAGCTTCGGCGGAATGATCGAGGCGTTCCAGGATTCCCTGGAGGAATACGCCGTCCTCAGCGGCGGCAATATCGACTATATCCACGACGAGGATGCGCTCTACCGGCTGACGAAAGACGGGGACTGCGTGGGCTTCCTCATGCCGGCCATGGACAAGGCCGAGCTTTTCAGCACGGTGGAAGGAAACGGCGTGTTCCCGAAAAAGAGCTTTTCCATCGGACGCGCCCGTGACAAGCGGTACTACCTTGAGTGCCGCCGGATCAAGTAGCGCGGCAGACGGCAGCGAATGTAAGAAGACGGCGGGGAGAGGGGTTCGGCCTTCTCCCCGCCGCTTTTTCCGCCGGCGGCGCTCAGGCGAAAAGCTTTCCGCCCAGCAGGTTCGTCGCCAGCGAATTGAGAACGGTCACGGAAAGCCCCTGGTCCTTCGTCACCCAGATGAGCAGCAGCTCGTAGGTGATGCCGGAAAGGCTCGCCTTTATGTACGGAAGCTGCCACGCTTCCGCGGTGAAAATGTCGTCGATGCACTCGGTATCCTCGTTGAAGAAGGAACGGTTGCAGTCCTGGAAGAGATAGCCCAGGTTCTGCTTGAAGAGCAGGGTCAGAAAATCGCGGCTGTCGCTCCAGAAAAGGAGATAGTCGAGGATCAGGTTCTCGGGGACGGGCTTGGATTTCACGAGCCGCTCGTGGTAGCGCCCGAAAAGCCCCTCCAGCAGGTAGACGAGGATGTCCTCTTTCTTTTCGAAGTTCGTGTAGAACGTCTGGCGGGAAAGCCCGGAGTGCTCCGTGATCTCGGAGATCGAGATGTCCTTAAAGGATTTGCTCATCATGAGCTTGAGCAGGGAGCTCGACAGCGCATTCTTCGAACGGATCGCCATCGGATTTTCATGTTTTTCTTTCAGCACAGCTGCAGCCTCCGTTTTCAGCGCCGGCGGTCCGGTCGGACGGGCGCTCACCCTTGGTTTTCCAAACCTACTATGGAAAATTATAGCACCGCGCCGCGCTTTTGACAAGAGTAAAAAACTGTACACGCGTAACGAAAGTGGTCGGATTCTGGAAGAAAAAATGAAAAGCTTTGAAAAGTACGGCTATTTGTTCTTTTTGCCGAGAAGCCGGAGGGCGGACCAGATCAGATACGCGCCGAAAATGCGGCGCAGCGCGTCCGGGTGCAGGGCCGTAGCCGCGAACGCAGCCGCCGCTGCCAGCGGCGCGCCCGCCAGAGCGGCCAGAAGCGCGCAGCGCCTGTCCACGAGCCCGTTTTTGAAGTGAAAGACCAGCGAGGTCGCGGATGTGGGAATAAAATAGATAAGGTTTATGCCCTGGGCGGCGCCCTGCTCCATGCGGGCGGCGAAGCTCATGTAGATCAGCAGCAGGCTCCCGCCGCCGATCCCCCAGCCGGAGAGCACGCCGCAGGCGGCGCCTGCCAGCGCGCCGACAGCGGCGCTCACAGCAGCGCCCTTACGCCGCCGTAGATCATCAGCGCCGCAAAGACGTACCGAAGCAGCGACGCCGGTACGCGGCGGAAGGTTACGCCGCCGAGAAATCCGCCCGCCAGGCCCCCGGCCAGATACGGGAGCGCGGCGCGCAGATCGATCCCGATCCGCAGGGCGTAGATCGCAGCGGATACGACGCAGACCGGCAGCATGACGGCGACGGACGTGGCGAAGGCGCGCTTCTCCTCCACGCCGCAAAGGTTTTCCAGCATGGGCACGAGCACCATCCCGCCCCCGCCGCCGAAAAACCCGTTCAGGATCCCGGCGGCGGCGCCGGCCAGGAGGCACCGCAGCTTTCTGCGGCCGTTCATTTCCATAGCTTCACGATCCCCTTGTCATTGAGCTGCTTGAGGACCAGTAGGCCGAAGGGGAAGAGCAGCATCCCCGCCACGCCTGCCAGCCGGAAACCGGAGTACATTGCCAGGAGCTCGGCGGCCGGGCTCACGCCGAAGCGCTTTCCGATGAGTTTCGGCTCGAGGAAGCTGCGGGTCATGGTCACGGTGCAGAAGGCGGCGGCCAGCCCCGCGGCGCGCGGCACGTTCCCGGAGATCAGCAGCACGGCCGCCCAGGGGAGCAGCACGAGGCCGGCCCCCAGTACGGGAAGCGCGTCGATGAGCGCGGTGAAAAAGGCCGCCAGCGCCGCGCAGCGGAACCGGAGGAACAGGAAAAAAGCCAGAAGCTCCAGAAAAACGACCGCCGCAAGGAGCAGTTCGGCGCGCAGCCATTTGGAGAAGCCGTCCGCGAGCCCGTGCCTGACGCCCGAGGCGAGGGGGCGCAGCCGCTGCGGGATCTGCCTTGCCAGAAAGCTCCGGATGCTCTTGTAGCTCCGGCTGATGAAAAACGAGCCGATCACGTATACCGCCAGGGAGAGAGCGCCCAGCGGCGCATTCTGCGCATGCCTCGTGATGAAGGCCAGCGCTTTCGAGGAGAGCTCCGCGGGAAGCTCCGTCGCCTTAGCCGAAAGGCTCTCCAGCGCGGCGTCCAGATATTCGCGGACGCCGTCGGGCGATTCCCGAACGTAGCGCCCGATCCGCGCCTCCAGCCGCGCGAGCGCGGCGGGGATGCCGGAAAGCAGCGACGGGAGCTCGCGGATGAACGTCTCCGCCTCCGCCGTCAGCCGGGACGCCAGGTATGCGCCCACGCCGAGAACGGCCAGCAGGATCACGCCGACGCAGAGGGCCGAGGCGGCGCCGCGCCCGAAGCGGGCGCGGCTGCACAGCAGCTCCGTCACGGGCTCCGAGAGCCAGGCGGTCAGAAAGGCGAACAGAAACGGCGCAAGACAGGGCAGCACCCATCGGAAAAAAACGAGCGTCCCCAGGAGCGCGGCCGCCGCGAGCAGAAGCGTCAAAAGGAGGCGTTTTGCTTTTTCGTCGTGCATTTTACCGCCTCCGTATGCCTTTTTCATTCCGGTTTTTGTGCTTTTCGCGCGAAGAAATCTGTTGCGCGCACTAAATCGCTGTGGTAATATAATTGAAACACAGCGAGGGGCGCGGCTGCGGCCGCTTTGGATTTTCCCGCGCTTTCGGGCACCCCCGGCATCGGGTATTCTTGCCTGGGGCGCTTGTTTTTACGCGGTTTGGGAAGAGGATGCACCATGGTAAATGTAGCCATACTTGGGTTCGGAACGGTGGGTTCCGGCGTGGCCGAGGTCATGGAGGAGAACGCCGTCGACATCGCGCACAACGCTGCCTGTGAGATCCGCGTCAAGTATATCGTCGATGTCCGCGATTTTCCTGAAAGCCGCTTCGCGTCCCTGCTGACGAAGGATTTTTCCGTCGTCGAACGGGATCCGGATGTCCGCATCGTCGTCGAGACCATCGGCGGCGTCGGCGTCGCGTACGATTTTACGAAGCGGTGCCTTTTGGCGGGGAAGAGCGTGGTCACGTCCAACAAGGAGCTTGTCTCCAAGCACGGTCAGGAGCTCATCACCATCGCCCGGGAGAAGAACGTCAATTACCTGTTCGAGGCCAGCGTGGGCGGCGGGATCCCGATCATCCGGCCGATCACCCAGTGCCTTGCGGCCAACGAGATCGACGAGATCTACGGCATCCTCAACGGCACGACGAATTACATCCTGACCCAGATGGTCGCCTCGGGCGTCGCCTTCGGCGGCGCGCTGAGCGAGGCGCAGCGCCTCGGGTATGCGGAGCGCGACCCGACCGCGGACATTGAAGGGTATGACGCGGCGCGCAAAATATGTATCCTCTCCGACCTGTGCTTCGGCCGGAACGTGGACCCCAGGGACGTCCGCACAGAGGGTATCTCAGGCATCGCGCCGGAGGATATGGAGTACGCCAGGCGTCTCGGGTATAAGCTCAAGCTGCTGGGACGGGCCTTCCGTACGAAGGAAGGGCACATCACCGCTTACGTCGCGCCGCATCTCATCAGCAAGACCAGCCTTCTCTCCAACGTGGACGGCGTGATGAACGGAATCGTGGTGCACGGCAACGCCATCGGCGAGGCCATGTTTTACGGAGCCGGCGCGGGCAAACTCCCGACGGCGAGCGCCGTCGTTGCGGATATTATCGACGCGGCGAAGCACTTTGCCGCGAGAAAATACCTTTTCTGGGAAAAAGGGGAAGAGGGATACGTCGTCGATCCGGAGACCATCCCGATGCGCTGGTATATCCGCACGGATTCGGGGCTTTCGCAGATCGGGGACGCTTTCGGGAACGTGCGCCTCATCAGCTATCCGGGCCAGTACCCGGGCGCCGGTCCCGACGAGTACGCCTTTGCCACCGAGCCGATGACGGGCGGAGAGGTGGCCCGCCGGACCGCGGGGATGAGCGTCCGTTCCAGATTCAGGATCCTGGACTGATGCAGCGGGAGAGGCCGCCTGCATAGAATGGTTGGAACGGCATCCCTTTTTCAATCCAGATTAACGGAGGAAACACAATGGCATTTATTGTACAGAAATTCGGCGGAAGCTCCGTGGCCGACCCGGAGAAAGTCCGCCGTGTCGCGGGGATCATCGCGGAGTCCTATCTGGCCGGGAACGACATGGTGGTCGTGCTCTCCGCCCAGGGGAAGACCACGGACCACCTGATCGCGCAGGCGTATGAAATGAACGCGAAGCCCTCCAAGCGGGAGATGGATATGCTGCTCGCCACCGGCGAGCAGGCGTCCGTCGCGCTCTGCGCCATGGCGCTGGAGGCGATGGGGCTTCCCGTGGTGTCCCTGACCGGCTGGCAGATCGATATGCGCACGGATTCCAACTATTCCAGCGCCAGGATCAAGAGCATCGGCGCCGAGCGGATCCGCAAGGAGCTGGACGCGCACCGGATCGTGCTCGTGGCGGGCTTCCAGGGCATCAACAAGTACGACGATATCACCACGCTGGGCCGCGGCGGGTCCGATACCTCCGCCGTCGCCATCGCGGCGGCGCTGCACGCGGACCTGTGCCAGATCTATACCGATGTGGACGGCGTTTACACGGCGGATCCGAACAAGGTGAAGGGCGCGAAAAAGCTCGAGGAGATCACCTACGACGAAATGCTGGAGCTGGCTTCCATGGGCGCGAAGGTGCTCCACAACCGCTCCGTCGAGATGGCGAAAAGATACAATGTGGACCTGGAGGTCCTGTCCAGTTACGAAAGAAAGCCGGGCACAAAAGTCAGGGAGGTCAAGAAATTGGAGCAGACAAAGATCAGCGGCGTGGCCAAGGATGCCAACTGCGCGCGCATCGCGCTTGTGGGGATCAGGGACGAACCCGGCATCGCCTTCAAAATTTTCAGGCTTCTCGCGAACGAGAACGTCAACGTGGATATCATCATCCAGTCCATCGGCCGCGAGGGCGCGCAGGACATCAGCTTCACCGTCGCCAGGGGCGACGCGGAGACTGCGGAGAAGGCGCTTTCCGGCTATCAGGAGGTTCTGGGCTTCCGGAACATCAGCGTCGACAGGCATGTGGCGAAGGTCAGCATCGTGGGCGCGGGCATGCTCATGGCGTCCGGCGTCGCCGCCCAGATGTTCGAGGGGCTGGCGCAGGAAAAGATCAATATCCAGATGATCTCCACCAGCGAGATCAAGATCACCGTCCTTGTGGACGAAGCGGACGCGGACCGGGCCGTACAGGCCATCCACGACAAGTTCTTCGGGGACTGAGCCGGAGGGGCCGGCGCCGCTCTTGTTTCGAAAAAAAGCTGCGCGGTACGATTCGTACCGCGCAGCTTTGCTTTTTGGCACCGGGGGCTTCAGAAGGGCCTGTCGGCGGGATTCGGACGTCCGCGGGCGAAGGCGAACGTGAGGCCGAGGAACGCCACCGCAAGGAGCATGGCGCTTCCCACCGCGGTGTAAAACGGCCGCGCGCCAATGAGCTGGTAGGCAAAACCGCCGACGGAGTTGCCGATGATCCCGGCGATGGACGTCACCGCCACGTAGAGCGTGTGCGCCGTCGCCTTCAGCCGCTCGGGCGCAAGGCCGAACACGTAGTGGGACACGATCCCGACGAAGACGCCGCTTCCCAGCCCGTACACCACGCCGAAAGCCAGAACGCCGATGAGATTTTCGGCAAAGAGCCCGTTGAGCAGGCTCTGGAGCGACATGAGCACGCAGGCGGCGAGGATCAGATGGCGCTGCTTGAACTTGGCGCGCAGCTCCGTCATCAGCAGGAGAACAGGCACCTCGCTCCCGGCCTTGGCGGCGAGGAGCACCCCGTACAGGGAGTTGGAGACGCCGATGTCGTTCATGAAATAGATGATGAAGGACTCCGCGGCGGTAAACGGGATGTAAAAAAGCAGGATAAAAACGAGAAAGGTGACGTAATAGTATTCCGTGAAGAGCTCGGCCGCGGCCTTCCCCAGCTTCGCGCCGCTTCCGGCGCGAACGGCGGCCTTTGGATCGTAGGCGCGGGCCAGAAGCAGGAGCACCGGCAGAAGCAGCAGACCGCTGATGACGAAGGAGGGCTCGGTGCTGCCGTACCTCGTGACGATGAGCGAGGCGAGCAGCGCGGCCACCGTATAGGTGAAGGAACCGACGGAACGGATCTTTCCGTAGTTGAGCCCCTTCGCCGCGCAGGAGCGCACGGTGAAGTTGTCGAGGAGCGTGCAGGTGGGGCTGCGGAAGAAGTTCATCAGGGGATAGTAGCAGAACATCAGCGGCGTCCAGAACCGAAGCGAGCGGGGAATGAAGGGGATGAGAAGGAACAGCAGCGCCCCGGGAAGGAGGTTGACGAGAAACGTCCTCCTGATGGAATTGATCCTGTCGCTGACAATGCCCCAGAACGCCATCGCAAAAATGGAGACGACGGAGGCGGCGGAGTTCAGGACGCCGAGCTGTGCCGAGGTGAATCCGTTTTTCTGGAGGTAGACGTTGGCGTAGCTTGAGAACGACCAGGCGAACCAGAAAAGCCCCTGGATCGCGGTCAGATTTCCGGTGAGCGCGGAGAGCTCTCCGCGGTCCCGCCTGTACAGAAGCTTCATGAAAACCCTTCCTGCGGAATTGACCGCCGTGCAGCCGGTTGTTGGAGATCGTACTGGGATAGTACCGCGAACGGAGAGGCCTGTCAAGACGCCGGGAGGCGCGTACCGAAATTTTGCCGGACTGCGGATAAAAAGCGTCCCGCGCGGATGCGCGGGACGCAGCTGCCTACTTGTTCAGCCCCAGAAATCTCAGCAGGTTTCCGGACAGGATCCCGTCCCGGGCCTCCGGTGAGAGCGGAAGGCTCAGGAACCGCTCCAGCTCGGCTTTGGGCTCCCACATGGGGTAGTCCGTTCCGAAAAAGATCCGGCCCTCCCCATAGAGGCCGATGAGCTCCATGATCCGCTCGTCCGTGAGCGCGAAGAAACTGGAGGACGTGTCCACGCATACGTTGGTGCCGGGCAGGCATTTCGCCGCTTCGTCCCATTCGCTGTAACCGCCGAAATGGGCGCAGATAAGCTTAATGTCCGGGAACGCCTCCAGCAGGTTCAGGACGAGATGCGGGTTGGAATATTCATACCGCCGGTCGCCGGTGTGGAACAGGATGGGAAAGCCGTGGGCTTCGCACCAGGCATAGGCCGGCCACATTCGCCGGTCGTCGATGGGAAACTGCTGGAAATCCGGATGGAGCTTGATGCCGTGCAGGCCGAGCGAGGCCGCCCGCTCCAGCTCCTTTTCCGGTTCGGGGAAGTCCGGGTGCAGGGTGGCAAAGCCGATGAACCTGCCCGGGTGCTCGGTAACGGTGCGCACGATGAAGTTGTTGATGCTCTCCACCTGCAGCGGCGTCGTGGCGACGGAGTGGATCAGGAATTTCTCCACGCCGGCCTCGCCGCCGGCGCGGAGAAGGGCGTCGACCGAGCCGTCGTACTTCATTTTGATGTCGTAAAAGCCGCCGATGCTTTCCGAGGCCTTGGCGGCGATCTTTGCCGGGTAAACGTGGGCGTGCGAATCGATGATCATATGCGGCATGCTTCTTCCGAAATAGATTTAAATAGTAGTATGCCACACGCCGCCGCGGCTTTCAAGTGCGCAAATCCCCTAATCTTCCCGCATTTTTCTGCGGAAAACCATCACGGCGGCGAAAAAAGCCGCGGCTGCCCAGCCGATGACCCACCACAGATCGGGGAAAATGCCGCCGAACGAACCGCTCAGCGCCGCGCGCCCGGCGTTCACCGCGTGGACGAAGGGGAGCGCGTGCGCGAATTTTCTGAAGCCGCCGCCCAGCAGCGCTACGTCGAACCAGGTGCCGGAGAGCCATGCGGAGACGTTGGTCAGGAGCGCGCCGCACACGCCGCCGACCTGCTTATCGGTAAAGACGCTGCCGCACAGAAGGCCGATCGCGATGAAAAACAGCGCCGCGGGGAGCGACACGGCGATGGTGAGCAGGATGCGCCAGGAAAAGGGGAGACCCAGCAGCAGCGCCGCCGCGAAGCAGACCGCCGCCTGCGCCGCCGCCATCGGGACCAGGGGGAGCGCATAGCCCAGGATGAATTCCCGCGCACGGAGCGGCGAGGAGAGAAGCCGCAGCATCAGCGAGCTTCCCCGGTCGTGGGCGATGAGCGTCCCGGAAAAAAGCGCGATGAAGGAGAAGCCGAAGACCGCCACGCCCGGCGCCAGCTTTTCGATGGAAAAGAGATCGACCGGAACGTTTTTCTGGATCAGGGAGAGCAGGAACAGCAGCACCAGGGGGAAACCGATGCCGAAGCACAGGTTCAGCCTGTCGCGGAGCATCTCCTTTGCGTTGCGGGAGGAAAAAGCAAGCAGCCTCATTCCGCTCCGCCTCCTTCCTGCGCCAGCGCGATGAACGCGTCCTCAAAGCTCCCGGCCCCGG
>Ga0268360_1002583_pt1 | contig 13614 bp, 11 predicted proteins | sample BioMet11_FD_192465 | JGI IMG/M metagenome (GOLD analysis project Ga0268360, IMG submission 192465) | Sewage microbial communities from Oakland, California, United States - Biofuel 11 (Illumina Assembly) | ecosystem: Engineered > Wastewater > Sewage > Unclassified | place: USA: California... | reverse complement strand
GAGGCTATCGCCTCCTGGGCGCCTACGAGATCGATCTCCCTGGCCTTGGATGCGAAGGTAGCTTCGAAGACAGCGAACACCGAATCGGCGGTGAGCTCCAAGGCGTCCACGGCGTCGCGGCTCTTGAGGTACCGCCCCAGGAAGAGGGCGGCGGTCAGGTCTCCGGCCCCGTTCAGGGGCGGATCTAGGGGTAGCTCGGGGGTAGTGACCGTCCAGAAGCCGCCGTCCGCCGCGAGGAACATGGAGATGCTCGACTGGGACTCCGCCGAGGGCTTGAAGCTGGTGATGAGGACGATCCGGGGCCCCAGGGAGCGGATCTTGTCGCAGGCGCGCTTCGCGTCGTCGACGCTGTCGATCGGATCGTCGGCTATGTACTCGGCCTCGAATTGGTTGGGCGTCACGATGTCGGCGCTCGCGACTGCGCGCCTACCGATGAAGGCGGGGATGCCGTCGGACACGAAGAATCCCCGGCCGTAGTCCCCCATGACCGGATCGCAGCAGTACAGCGCATCCGGCCTCGACGCCTTGACGTCGGCCACGGCGTCCACGACGAACTGGCCCACTTCCGCGGACCCGAGATAACCGGAGAGCACGGCCTCGCAGCTGCCGAGGACGCCGCGGGACTTGACTCCGCTCCACACCAGAGCCAGGTGGGAGGCCGAGAAGATCTCCCCGGTCCAGTCGCCGTAACCGGTGTGGTTCGAGAACTGGACGGTGTTTATGGGCCACACGTCGATCCCCAGCCTCTCGAGGGGGAAAACCGCCGCCCGATTGCCGACATGGCCATACGCGACGTGGGACTGGACGGAAAGCACGGCCATTAATTACCTCCGGTGTAGCGTCAGCTTGGGATGATACCACAGTGCCGCGGAAGAGATCGATCCAGCTCATCGAGGCAATCGCCCAGGAATCGGTTCAGCAAGTCGAGGCCTTCGCCATCCAGGGCCGGGCCGGCTGAAGCCGCGGTGGATGCCCCGCCCAGCTCTCCCGGCGACAGCGGCCAGGGGTCTCCGGGCGCGATCCGTTCTTTCCAAAGCTCGAGAGTGCGGCCGACGAGGTCCCCGGCATCGAGGCCGAAGCGCCGCTTGAAGGCTCCGAGGTCGAGGCCGAAGCGGGTGCGGAAGGCCATCATGATAGTCTCGAACGCCGCGTCCCGCAGCTCGACGAACTCCTCGACGGCGGGCGCCCCCCGCCCCAAGTACGGATCGAGGGACTTAGCCTCCTCGATCCTCAGGGATCGACCGCCTCTCAGGGCTATCGTGGACACCGCCCCGGGTCCTGCCCCGAGGTAGGAGCCCATCTTCCAGTAGGTCAGGTTGTGCCGGCTCTCGAGCCCGGGAGGAGCGTAGTTGGACACTTCGTAGCGCCGGAAGCCCCGGGCCGAGATCGCGGCCTCCATCTCCTGCCGCTCGTCCGCGGCCTCGTCCTCTCCGGGGAATTCTAGGCCGGGGGCGGCTGCGGCGAGGGGCGTGCCCTCCTCCAGGGTGAGGTCGTAGACCGAGAGGTGCAGCGCTCCGGCGTCGATCAGGGCGACGGCTTCTTCCGCCAGGCTCGGGCCAGCCTTCTTCGATGCGGAGGAACCGCGGCGCCGGGGCAGGCAGGCCATGAGGTCGGCGGAGACCGAGAAGCCCCGGGACGCCGCTTCGCCGACCTTCCTGAGGGCTTCGTGGGGACCATGGCGCCGTCCGAGGAGCTTAAGTTCCTCCGAGTCGAGGCTCTGTACGCCGATGCTGATCCGGCTGACGCCGCGGGACGCCATGGCGTCCAGGTGCGCTCCGTCGAGACTGTCGGGGTTGGCCTCGACAGTCCATTCTCCCGGGGCTCCGGCGCGCCCGACCCCCGCGAGGCTCCCGACCCCCGCGAGGAGCCGGTCGAAGGCAGGAGGGGACAGGAAGGTCGGGGTGCCGCCTCCCACGTAGACCGTATCGAAGCTCTCTGCGCCGAAGCGATCGCAGAGAGCTTCGGCCCGGGCCAGTATGCCCTCCACCAGGGGCCCCTCGGAATTCGGCGCGGCCGCCGAGGGGGGCACCGAGTAGAAGTCGCAGTACGCACACTTGGAAGCGCAGACCGGCACGTGGATATAGAGCGAACGGGGAGGGACCCAGGCCTCGGGCCCGATCTCGGGATGGAGGCCTTCCCTCTCGGGCACCGAGCCGGGGATCACAGCGAGCCGAAGCGCTTGAGCGGCCAGTAGCGGAGCAGAGCTTTGTCGCGGATCCGCTCGAGGCGGACGGGGCCCCAGAGCCGCGAATCGCTGGAGGCGGAGCGGGCGTCCCCGGCGAGGAAGTACTCGTCCTTGCCGAGGATGCGCGGAGCCATGCGGCCGGACCCTGGCAGGTCGTCGCTCCAGGACGCGGGGGGCTTGTCGTGGGAGACGTCGTAGCGTTTCGACGAGAGCTCGAACTCGGTGAGGAATTGGTCGCTGCCGGCGGCCTTGATCTTGAAGACGAAGTCGTCCATCTCGATGGTGTCGCCTGGCAGGCCGACGACCCGGAGGAGGACCGGGGCCGAGAGCATGCCGTCCGGCCCGCTCTCGGCGGGGGAGACGAGCTGGAAGGTCACGAAGCGGACGAAGGCGTCGAAGACGCTGCCCCAGAAGCCCGAACTCCTGGAGTAATTCGGGCTGGCCACCACGATATCCCCCCGCTCGGGCCTGGAGAAGCCGGGCAGCTTGCCGAGGAAGGTCTTCGGGCCGAAGGCGAGGGGCGTCGCCAAGAGCACGTCCCCGGCTTGGACCGAGGGCGCCATGGAGGAGGAATGGCTCGAAAAGGTAGACAGGAAGAGCCCCGAGAGGATCTCGTAGGAGAGGAAGACCAGGATCAGGAGCCCCACTCGACGGATCGCCTTGCGACGCCCGATGACCGCTTCCGCGTATGACCGCCGTTTACCAAGCACCTTGCACGCCCCGAGCTGACACGGTATTTCGTTGGACATTAGCACGATCGCCTCGCGTTGACAAGCGGGAGCGCGGTTCCTATATTGTACCGACGATGAGCATTCCCGAGGGAGTGAAGGTCCTCGCGGTGAACAGGCGAGCCCGGTTCGACTACTCGATCGACGAGAGCTTCGAGTGCGGCGTGAGCTTGGTAGGCACCGAGGTTAAGTCCATAAAGGACGGCAAGCTATCATTCCCCGACGCTTTCGCCGAGGTGAGGGACGGCGAGGTGTGGATGCGGAATTTCCACGTGGCCGAGTATCCCTTCTCCCCCTCGGCCTTCCAGCACGACCCGGATAGGCAGAAGAAGCTCCTCCTCCACGCCCAGGAGATCAAGCGCATCGACCGCAGGACCCGGGAGAAGGGCTACACCCTGATCCCCCTGGCGGTCTACCTCAAGCGCGGCCTCGTGAAGATCGAGCTCGGGCTCTGCAAGGGCAAGAAGAACTACGACAAGCGCGCCGACATCCGGGAGCGGGACCTCGATAGGGACTTGCGCCGGGACCTGCGGCGGCGCAACGAGGGCTAGGCGATGCGAGTCACGGGAGGCAAATACTGCGGCAGGACCGTCGAGGTGCCCAAGGGGCCCCTCGAGATCCGCCCGGCCATGGATCGGATGCGGGAGTCGGTGTTCGCGGTCCTCGGCGACCTCGCCGGCCGTTCCTTCCTCGACTTGTTCACCGGCTCCGGCATCATCGCCATCGAGGCCGCGAGCCGCGGAGCCTCCCCCCTGGCGTGCGTAGAGAAGGACCCCGCGAAATTCCCGCTCCTCCTCAAGAACGTCGCCGTGGCAGAGGAGCGCATAGAGTGCAAGTCCATGCCCGTCGAGCGCTTCATCCTGCGCAACAAGGTAGGCTACTCGATAGTCTTCTGCGATCCGCCCTTCCCGTATCGGTACCGCCTGCAGCTCCTCGAGAGCCTGGCCTCGGGCCCGACCTCGGAGCCGGGGGGCCTCGTGCTCATCCATTTCCCCCGGGAGGATGCCCTCCCCTCCCGGATTCAGGCCCTGGAGCTCGAGGACGAGCGGGAGTACGGCAGGTCGATCGTGCGCTTCTACCGAAAAGACGCGGCGGTTATTTCGCCGCCGAGCGGAGAGGCTGAAAAAAAAACACATTGAGCGGAGCAAAAGATAAACCGGTTATCTTCTGGATATGCTTCCATTAAAGCGATATAAATAGACCCTTTGGCCAGAATTCTCCAATTGATTAATCCCAGGATTTCTTATATATTTTCCATTGTACGGAATTTATTCATGGATAAAACCTTGTTCGAGCGCTTCCCTCCCGGGGGCCTGATAAAAACGGCCGATCTACCCACTTCCGGAATAGGGTCGGACAGCAAGGTTAAGCTGAACAGGAGAGGCAACGAGCTCTTCAACCTCGGGGACGTCGAAGCCGCGAGGCGCATTTTCCAAACCACGGGGTACTCCGACGGACTGATCCGCGTCGGTGATCGCTATATGGGTCAGAATCGCCCTATCGAGGCGCTGAAGATGTATCGCCTCGCCAGAGAAGATAAGAAGAGCGAGGCTCTGATCGAGACTGCTGCATTCGTCATTCAGAATCTACTAACGGAAAAAACGGAAGAGGACGCGAAGTGAGCGATAGTAACGTACCCGAAACCGACCGCAAGGACGCGGGGCAAGAGCTACCGAACCAGGACATGGCCGAGATCGCCGAGCTTTCCAAGAAGGGGTATCAGTACCTCAAGGAAAACCGGATCGAGGAGGCCGAGGAGTGCTTCGCCAGGATCCTGGAACGGGATCGGGAGAACAACTACGCCCTCGTCGGGCTCGGCGACGCCGCTAGGAAGCGCGGAGCTTTCCGCGAGGCCGTGGACCACTACAAGAAGTGCCTGGTCTACCATCCGGGGAACAACTACGCCCTCTTCGGCCTGGCCGACTGTTACAAGGCCCTGAACCAGTACCAGAAGGCCATAGAGATCTGGGAGCAGTACCTCCTCCACGACAACAAGAATATCACCGTCCTCACCCGGGTCGCCGACGCGTATCGGAAGGTGCGGGACTTCCGCAAGTCCAAGGCCATCTACCTCCGGGTCCTCGAGATGGAGACCGACAACCCCTACGCCCTCATCGGCCTCGGACACCTCCACTACGACTTCAAGGAGTACAAGGACGCCTTGGGCTACTGGCAGCGCATGGTCGACCTCCAGGGCGACGACGTCGACATCCGGGTCCTGACCTCGATCGGCAACTGCTACCGCAAGCTCAAGCAGTTCGATCTGGGGGTCCCCTACTTCGAGAAGGCCCTCGCGAAGGAGCCGGACAACTTCTACGCCCTCTTCGGCCTCGCCGACTGCTACCGAGGCAACGGCGCGCCCGAGGGGTCCCTGGATTTCTGGAACCGGATCCTCGCCAAGGACCCGAAGAACAAGGTCATTCTCACCAGGGCCGGCGACGCATACCGGAGCATGGGCGAGTACGATCAGGCTGCGGAGTACTACGAGCGCGCCCTCAACATCGAGTTCGACGTCTACGCGGTCCTCGGCCTCGCGGTGATAGCCCGGATGCAGGGCAAGGTGCAGGACGCGATCGTCTCCCTGAGGAAGCTCATCCAGAACGACCCCAAGAACTATCGGCTCTACCTCGAGCTCTCCCAGTGCTACGTCGCCCAGGGCAACAAGCAGAAGGCCCTCGAGGCCCTGTCGGACTTCCAGCGCATGGGCATCCGCAACATCTACATCCAAGACGCGGTGGCCAAGCTCCAGAGGTCGTAGGGCGCGTGGATTCCCTCTACGGGTTGGCTCCCCAGGAACTGGCAGAAGCCCTCTCGCTGAACCCGCCCTACCGGGCTCGGCAGGTCTATAAACATCTCGCCGGGGGAGAGACCTCCTTCGAGGCCATGACCGACCTCCCCCAGGAAGAGCGCTCCCGCCTCTCCTCCCTCTTCCCCTCTATCCCCAGCTCGAGCCCGGCTGCCCAACTTCCCGACAAGGACGGTTCTTTCAAGCTCCAGCTCCGGCTCGCCGATGGGGCCGCCGTGGAGTGCGTCCTCCTCGAGGACATCGAGGGCCGCCGGACCGCCTGCCTCTCGTCCCAGGTGGGCTGCCCCATGGGCTGCGCCTTCTGCAAGACCGGCTCCCTGGGCTACCTGCGGGACCTCTCGGCCGGCGAGATCATGGAGCAGTTCCACTTCCTCTCGGGCCGCCTCGCCTCTGGGGGAGTGTCCAACGTGGTCTTCATGGGCATGGGCGAGCCCTTGGCCAATCTCGGGGCGGTGCGGAAGGCCATAGCCATCCTCGTCGACGGCGTGGGGATATCCCGGCGCAAGATCACCATCTCCACCTGCGGCCTCGTGCCGGGGATCCTCGACCTCGCCCGGGACGGTCCGCCGGTGCGCCTCGCGGTGTCCCTCACGGTGGCGGACGACGAGCTGCGCAGCAGCCTCATGCCGGTCAACCGGCGCTGGGACCTCGGAGCCCTCAAGGAGGCTCTCGAGACCTACCAGCGGGAGACCGGGGAGCGGATCACTTTCGAGTGCGCGCTCATGGGCGGGGTGAACGCCTCGCCCGAGAGCGCCAAGAAGCTCCTCGCGTGGATCGGGCACCTCAAGGCCCAGGTGAACGTCATCCCCTGGAACAAGATCCCGGGCTTCCCCTTCGCGGAGCCCAGCCGCGAGGAGATCGAATCCTACATGGCAGTCCTGGAGGGCGGCGGAGTCGTGGCGAGCCGGCGCATGCGCCGGGGCCGCGGCGTGATGGGCGCCTGCGGGCAGCTCGGAGACACCCTGAAGGTTCCGGACCGCTAGCTCCCTACTCTCCCCCGCCTCCCCTGGCATTCTTCCTCAGCTTGCGGGCTATGCGCCCGGCGCGCTTCGCCGCCGCCTCTGCCTCAGCGTCGCCGGACGCCGAAGCCGCGGCGCGGCGCGCCCACTCCATGGCGGTCGCGTAGTCCCCTACGAGGTGCTCGTAGAGCTTGGCCCTCTCCACCGCCGCCTTGAAGCCGCCGGGGAGGAAGGGCTCCACCCGCAGGCAATCGCCTTCCCTGCCGGCGATCCTGTAGCGACGCAGGAGCCAGAGAGCCACCGCGCCGTCGCCGCCCTCCGCCGCTGCCTCCAGGATAGCCTCGCCCTCCTCCCCCCTCCCCGCGGCCACGAGGCTCCGGCCGAGGCCGGCGGCGTCCACGTCGCCTCTCCCCCCGCTCTCCGCCGGCGAGTCGAAGATCGACTGGACCTTCGAGAGGAGGCGGGCCAGGGCCGCGACGTCCTCGGCGTTGTGGGCGAATACCAGGGGCATGAGGGAGGATTCCCCGGAGCGGGCGAAGTCCAGCCAAACCTGGGGGACCATCGAACCGGGGATGTCCTCGGCGCGCTCGGAGCCGAGGACTTCCCGCTCGAGGAGCTCGAGGCTCGCTCCGCCGTAGACCCGCTTCCACAGCCGCCGGGCGGCGAAGAGGACGTCGATCTCCTCGAACCGAGGGACGGGGACTGCGTTCATGACGCCGCGGGTCCGGAGGAGAGGGAGGTCGAAGGCCCTGCCGTTGTAGCTCGCCACCACCCCGCCCTCCAGGAGGCCGAGGACAGCGAGGACGAAGGCCCGCTCTCCGGGGAAGTCCTCGAGGAAGAGCTGCTCCAGCTCGAAGGCTCCCCCCCGCGACCGCCCGACTGCCGCCAGGAAGGCCACGGTGCCGGTACCCCCGGAGAGGCCCGTGGTCTCCAGGTCGAAGAACCTGAGGCCCTCAGTAGGGACCCGCCCCTCGGGGGAGCGTCGCGCCCCTGGGCTCTCTGCTCCTGAGAGCCTGCGCCTTCGGAGCGGGGCGAAGGTCTCCGGAGTCACGTCGGCTACGAGGTCGATATCGTACTTAAGGGTGCGGGCCCACAGAAAGTCGTCCAGGCGGCGCCACCCCCTGAGGAAAGCGGGGGTGGGCCTCCGAGCTGGCACCCGCCTCGTCGAGAGGCCGGTAGAGGCGATATCACCATCCCGGGATGTGGGGCTCGCCTGGACACCTTCTGCCCCCCGCGAGTCCCGGATCCTGGCGAGGCGGCTCTTCAGGCTGGGCGCCACGGCTCCTCCCCCTGGGGCTCGGCGGCGCCGTCGAGCCCCAGGGCGGGCGTCGAGTCCCTGGGCCCGACGGTCCCCAGCGACCTGAGCAGGTCGACGACGTACTTCTTGACCGCAGCCCCGTCTATGACCGAGGCCGGGCCCGGGGACTCGCCTTGGGCGTCGGAGAAGTCGACGCCGATGCACGAAGGACAACCTCCCGCGCAAGAGCAGGAGCCTACGCGCTCCCGCGCCGCGCCCACCGACCGGGAGAGCATGCCTACGAGCCCCTCGGACAGCCCGGTGCCCCCGGGATAGCGGTCGAAGAAGAAGAGGGCCGGGCAGCCGAAGTGGGGATCCCTGACCCGCTCAGCCAAGCCGAGGTCCCGGGGATCGCACATGAGGAAGGCCGGGGCGATGTCGTGGAGGACCCTGCCTACCCCGGCCAGGGTGGCGGCCTTCATGGCCTCGTCGCCGCCGTCGAGCCCCGAGGGGAAGAGGAGGATCATGGCGCGGGTCTGCATCTCCTCGGCCGGGAGGCTGATGTCGCCGTAGCCGACGTTCTCGTGGGTGTGGAAGCGGAGCTTCTTGAACTTCTCGGCCTGACTCCGCACGAGGACGTCCCCGAGGACGCACTGGGCGGCCAGGCTGCCACCCACGAGGGGGAAGCGCTCGTCCTCGGTCAGGACCTCGATGTCGGTCTTCACGACCGAGTCGGTCCAGTAGTCCACGTCCTTCTCCTCGACGTGGCAGACCCGGTTCGCTATGTCGAGCTTCTTGACTATGTACTGCCGCCCGAGGTGGATGTACACCGCGTCGTCGAAGATGAGCTCCTTGGCGCTCGGCCTGTCCATCTCCCCGATGACCTTGCCGCCGCCCCCGGTCTCGTCGACGATGACGACGTTGTCGGCCGTAGCCGACCTCAGGGATATCTTCTCGCTGGGGTAGCCTTGGTCGGACCAGTACCAGCGCCCGCCGGCCTTCCTCACTATGCCCTCCGCCTCGAGCATCGACAGCCCCTCCTCGGTGGCCGAGACGGATGAGGCGCCGAGGCCTCCCTCGTGGCCCCCGGGGGGCGAGCCGGGGCCTGGCTCTCCGGCGGCCAGGTCGAAGCGCTCTCCCTCCTCGAAGGGGATCTCGAAGGCCGCGCACTTGAGGTGGTCCATGAAGATGTAGGGATTATCCGGGTCTATCCTGGCGTTTTCGGGGCTCCGGCCGAAGAAGTACTCCGGGTGGGAGATGATGTACTGGTCCAGGGGCGACGACGAAGCCACGAGGATGGCCAGGGACACGGAGCCGCGGCGGCCCGCCCTCCCCGCCTGCTGCCAGAAGCTCGCGAAGGCCCCGGGGAAGCCGGCTACCACCGCCGCGTCCAAGCCCCCGATGTCGATCCCGAGCTCGAGGGCGTTGGTCGACACGACCCCCCGGATGGAGCCTTCCCGGAGGCCCCGCTCGATGGCCCGTCGCTCGCTCGGTAGGAGGCCGGAGCGGTAGGGGCTGACCGCGATGCCGCCGTCCCGGTTGTAGGGGTTGGCCAGGGCCTCGGCGATGTACGAAGCTATGAGCTCGACCTTGAGCCGGGACCGGGCGAAGAGGATCGTCTTGACTCCCGCGGTTAGGAGCCGGCGGGCGATGGCCTCGGACTCGGTGGCGCTGGAGCGCCGAATTCCCTGGACCGGGTCCACTACGGGGGGATTGTAGAAGGCCACTACCCGCTCGCCCCGGGGAGAGCCGTTCTCGTCCAGGACCTCGACCTCGCGGCCGATGAGCTTGGACGCGAGCTCGGCGGGATTGCCGATGGTGGCCGAGCAGAGGATGAACCGGGGGGAGGAGCCGTAGAAGGCCGCCACCCGCTGGAGCCGGCGCAGGACGTTGGCCACGTGGCTCCCGAAGACGCCGCGGTACGCGTGCATCTCGTCCACCACGACGTAGCGGAGGTTGGAGAAGAACTGGATCCACTTGGCGTGATTGGGAAGGACCCCCGAGTGCAGCATGTCGGGGTTGGATATCACGATCCGCCCGGTATCCCGGGCCGCGACCCTGAGGGAGTCGGGGGTGTCGCCATCGTACGTGTAGACGCGCAGGGGCAGCTCCCCGCCGAGGGCCACCTCGTTGAGCTCGGCCTGCTGGTCCTGGGAGAGGGCCTTGGTCGGGAAGAGGTAGAGGGCGCGGGAGGCCTTCTCCTCGAGGAGGGTCTGGACGATGGGCAGGTTGTAGCAGAGGGTCTTGCCGCTCGCGGTCGGCGTCACGACGACGAAGTCCTTCCCCGACCTGGCGAGCTCGTAGGCCCTGGCCTGGTGGGAGTAGAGCCTCGAGACCCCCCGGGAGGCCAGGGACGCAGCGAGGGCGGGAGACAGGTCCGGCGGGAGGGGAGCCCAGGATGCGTCGCGCGGCGGGATCCTCTCCACGTGGGCTATGCGCGGAGCTAGCTCCGGGTCGGAGAGGAAATCGTCTACGAACGATGTGGCGGAAGCCTGGCTCATGCTTTATACTGTACTCGTCTTTCCGGCCATTCGTAAACGGAGCATCGGAGAAAGCGAGGTGGTTTCCATGTCCAAAGTCCTGTCCATCGTGCTCGGTGGAGGCAAGGGTACGAGGCTATTTCCCCTCACGAAGGACCGCGCAAAACCCGCGGTCCCCTTCGGCGGCAAGTACAGGTTGGTGGACATCCCCATCTCCAACTGCATAAACGCTGGCTTCAATCAGATATATATCCTCACCCAATACAACTCGGCCTCCCTGCACCTCCACGTGTCCAGGACCTACACCTTCGACTCCTTCTCGAAAGGCTTCGTCGAGATCCTCGCCGCGGAGCAGACCCTCGTGCACTCCGGCTGGTACGAGGGCACCGCCGACGCGGTGCGCAAGAACCTCATCCACTTCAGGCCCCAGCACCCAAGCCACTACCTCATCGTCTCGGGGGACCAGCTCTACCGCATGGACTTGGCGGACATGTTCAAGAAGCACCTGGAGTCGGGCTGCCGGCTCACTATCGCGGGCACCACGGTGAGTCGGGAGGACGCCAGCGCCCTCGGCATCATGTCGGTCGACAAGTCCGGGAGGGTCACCAGCTTCCTCGAGAAGCCGGGCCCGACCAAGGACATCTCGGACTTCCGGATCCCCGAAGACCTCAAGCCCGAGAAGCGGGGGGGCAAGGACTACCTCGGGAGCATGGGCATCTACATCTTCGACGCGGAGCTCATGGAGAATGCCCTGGGGGGCACCGAGAACGACTTCGGCCACGAGATCATCCCCATGATCCTGAAGAGCGAGCCGGTCAACGCTTACGTATTCCAGGGCTACTGGGAGGATATCGGGACTATCAAGTCCTTCTACGAGGCCAACCTGGACCTCACCTCCATAAATCCCAAGTTCAACTTCTACGAGGAAGACAGGCCCATCCATACCCACAAGCGCAATTTGCCGGCCTCGAAGCTCAACTACTGCAGCATCAACCAGGCCCTGACCGCCGAGGGCTGCATAATCACGAACGCGTCCATAACTCGCTCCATCGTAGGGGTGCGCACCATAATAGAGTCCGGCGCGAGCCTGGACGGGGTCATCTGCATGGGCGCCGATTTCTACGAGAGCGCCGCGGAGAAGCAGGCGAACAAGGCCGCGGGACGGCCCGACGTAGGCATAGCCCAGGGGACCATCGTCAAGGGCTCCATCATCGACAAGAACGCCCGCATAGGCGAGAACTGCCGGATAGGCATAGATCCCAAGCCGAGGCCCGACGGGGACTTCGGCAGCTACTTCGTGGTGGACGGGATCATCATAATCCCGAAGTACGGAGTCATCCCTTCGGGGTCGGTCATCTAGGCCGCCTTCGCGCCTTCGCGCCCTCGCGCCTTCGCTAACGGAGGAAGACCCTGAAGGGGTCTGTCTCGGACTTATAGGTCCATCCGGCGGCGATCCAGTAGCGCTTGCCCTTCTTGAAGTAGGCCGAGGCGCTGGATGCCGAGCCGAGTTCGTCGATGCTCGCCGACAGCTCCCGCCCCTCCTCGCTGTAGATCGCGACGACGGCCCCGTCCACCGGAGGCTTGGCGGCGAAGGTGCGCCTGCCGCTCGATTCGGGGTCGTAGGCGAAGGCGGTGAAAGCCACCGAGGAGTCCACCGGCATGCCCTGGGCGAAGAGGTCGAAGCGCAGGTACCGGTCCGCGTCCTGGGCCTCGGCGGGCTTGAACCGCCCCAGGGCCGCCGAGATGGCCGCAGCCGTCTCGGCCTTGGGCCTGATCGCCTCTTCCAAGGCCGACCGGGCCGAAGAGGCGCCGACCCCCTTCCCCACGAGGACTAGGGAGCCATCGAGCTGGAGTACGAGGAGCCCTCCCCGGGACCCGTTGACCGCGACGGGAGCGCCGAAGGCGCCGCTGCCCAGTCTGAGGAGCCTTCCGTCGGCGTCGCCGGCCCGCCCGGCCAGGAAGATGCCCACCCCGGCCAAGCCTTGGACGCCTGCGTAGATCCTCTCGCGGTCGGCGATGAGGAAGGACGGGGAACCTCTCCAGGACCAGCTGCGCTGTATCTGCCCGCTCGAGACTTCGAGCTCCGCCGCTCCCCCGCCGACAGTGGCCGCGATGGCGAGGTTCCCGTCGGCCACGGGCCGCACCGCCGGGTCGAAGGGACCGGGCGCCGCGCCTATGCCCTTGCCGTCGGCCAGGGAGAAGGCGGAGAGGCTGCCGGTCTCGGCGATGACGATCGCGACGCCGTTACCCGCCGCCAGGGCTCGGGTCTTGGCGGCCTGGGCGGCGCTCCAGACCTGGGCTCCCGTCGATTCGTCCATGGCCACGAGCTTGGTGCCCTCTGCCGCCAGCACCAGACCCGGGGCGTAGGCCAGGTCCGAGATCTGGGCCGGCGAAGAGGCGGCCCAGACTTCCTCGCCGGTGACCGCGTCCACGCAGCTGATCCGCGGCAGGGGAAGAAGCGGGAGGTCGTCGGCGAGGGCTACCCTTCCTCCCGGGATGGCCACTAGGCGGTTGACCGCCCGGACCTGCCGCTTCCAAGCTTCGGAGAGGCCTTCTCCCTCGCCCTCGATCTTGAAGCAGACGAGGACCCCGCCTTCGGGGGCCTGGCGATCCGCACAGGCGAGGACGAGGCGGTCACCGGAGGACGCTATGGCCAGGGCGGGGCCCGGAAGGGCGGCTTTGGCCCCCGATGCGAGGACGAGCTCGTGCCGCGGCCGGCCATAGGATGATTCGGACGTCGGGGAACTTCGGACGATCGCCGCCGTGGAAAGCGCGCCGCCTAGGGCCAGGGCTACGCCGGCCTCGCTCTTCCCTGAAGGAGGCACGAGGGCGACCGGGGCTTCGAGGGAGGCGGTGAGCCCCCCGACCATGCCGGAGGACTCGAAGGCCGCCCGCGGATCGGCGCCCTTGGCTTCCAGCGCGGTTTCCTGCGCGGGGCCGTAGGCCGGGACCTTCGTCCCCTGGTCCCGAGGCCGGCAGGACGGTATAAGGACCGATGCCACGAGGCAGGCGACTATCCAGGGGATCATCCTCGCCTTCAAGGGCTCACTCCTCCGAGCAGGGCCAGCTCGACGGGACTCATTCCCCCGGCGGCGTCCTTCGGAGGATACTCCCCGATACCGAGGCCATCCCCGAATTCCGAGGGGTCGTAGACCGACGCGACGGTCTGGGAATATTTCTGCAACAGCGCCGCAGATCCGGCCTTGGGCGTCCGAATTC
>Ga0268360_1002579_pt1 | contig 13672 bp, 10 predicted proteins | sample BioMet11_FD_192465 | JGI IMG/M metagenome (GOLD analysis project Ga0268360, IMG submission 192465) | Sewage microbial communities from Oakland, California, United States - Biofuel 11 (Illumina Assembly) | ecosystem: Engineered > Wastewater > Sewage > Unclassified | place: USA: California... | reverse complement strand
AGATCCACTCACTCCTGGGCAGTCTGGATATGGAACTCACAGAAAGGTGTAACAACAACTGCATTCACTGTTACATTAACTTGCCTGCCAACGATTCTGCTAAAAATAAAGAGCTCACCACTGAGGAGATTAAACACATTTTAACAGAAGCTGCTTCTCTTGGTTGCCTCAGAGTGAGGTTTACTGGCGGTGAACCATTATTGCGCGAAGATTTTGAGGAGATATATATTTTTGCCAGGAAACTCGGCCTGAAAGTATTGCTCTTTACTAATGCTACTCTTATCACTCCTCCTCTGGCTGATCTCTGTTCTCGCATACCTCCTCTGGAAAAGATAGAAATTTCAGTTTATGGCATGTCAAAGAAATCTTATGAATCTGTGACAAGGACACCCGGGTCCTTTCAGGCTGCTATGGAGGGTATAAAACTGCTTATGGAAAGGAAGATTCCTTTTGTTGTCAAAGCCGCTTTTCTGCCACAAAATAAAGGCGAACTGGATGAGTTTGAGAGCTGGGCTTCCACTATTCCCGGGATGGATCAAGCCCCTACTTATTCGGCCTTTTTTGATCTCAGAGCTAGGAGGGACTCGGAGCAGAAGAATCAGCTGATCAAAAAACTAAGAGTCCATCCTGAAGAAGCAGTTCAGGTGCTTAGCAGGGACCGGAATAGGTATCTCCAGGAAATGAAGCAGTTCTGTGTCAAATTCATGAAAGTTCCCGGGGATAAGTTATTTTCCTGTGGTATGGGCCACGGGGGATGCGTTGATGCTTATGGTAATTTCCAGTCCTGTATGCTCCTCCGCCATCCAGATGTTGTCTACAACCTCAGAGCAGGCTCTTTGCGAGAGGCTTTGGTCGAGTTTTTCCCTCGATTGAAAGAGGTGAAAGCTCAGAATCCTGATTATCTTGCCCGATGCAGCCGCTGCTTCTTACATGGGCTATGTGAGCAGTGTCCCGGCAAGTCCTGGATGGAGTACGGTACTCTGGATACTCCTGTGGATTATCTCTGTCAAGTGGCTCATTTTAGGGCTCTGGATCTAGGGCTCCTCCGAGAAGGAGAGAAAGCCTGGGAAATTGAAGATTATGAAGAAAGAATCAGGATCTTCGCAGAGAGAAACTAAATAATTTTTTCATGTGTATATTTTTTCATCTGAACTTTGGTAGCAAATGATTAACATTAGCAAAGGCTGATGAAAAAGATACGTTTACTGTTTTTTAGTGAGCAACAAGTTATTTTTTGAAGCTTCCGCAGAATATTCTAAAAACACATTAATAAAAATACCCACATAATATGGAAAAAATTTATATAGTACACCTTCAATAAAACTAATTACAATTATTCAGGTCATATAAAATAGTTCAACTATTATTATTCCAGCCCTCAAAAATGGGAGCTACCAGATATGGAAAAGAAAAAAATACTCAATAATCATCAATCTAATTTCGAACTGAATAATTGATATAAATATGGAATCGAAATTCAGAACCGATTATGGAGGAAAATAGGATGAAAAGATCATGGGAAAAACCTGAAATGATAGTTCTTTTGAGAAGAAAATCAGAAGAGGTAATACTTGCACATTGCAAAGAGGGGTCAGGAGCAGTGCAAATTTACAATGGTGCTTGCGAGAAAGGCGATGATGGCTGCCCTGCATGCAATACCTAATCGAATGGTATTATTTTTTGATTTTTATGATTTAGAACTATATGAAAAGTCAATAATGGCATGTTGTAAATTTACAATAGGACATAATATTTAATGAAAATGCTGCTATCTGCAAGCATTTTCATTGATTGTGCATGTTATTTAAAGAATTTCATGTGCGTTTTTTGAACAGGCTGTCTCAAAGGTTAACTTGATTCTACAATTGAGATAATATATATGACTATAAGGTTAATTTATATATAAAGTTTGGAAAAATAACTTTTATGTATTTAAAGTAAATATTGTCCATAGTCCAATTGTAGAAATGGCTTGAGTTTTGAGACATCTTGAAAAGAATATATATGACTATAAGGTTAATTTATATATAAAGTTTGGAAAAATAACTTTTATGTATTTAAGGTAAATATTGTCCATAGTCCAATTGTAGAAATGGCTTGAGTTTTGAGACATCTTGAAAAGAATATTTTTTCATATTCCTCAAATGCATCTCACTTTCCGCAGAACAAGTCCACAAAAGTGCCATCTATTTTCTCAATATGGCAGTCACTTAAAAACAGATCTCGCTTCTGAGGAACAACAGTGGGTAAATCGGAAAATAGATTCTACATTTATGTACATCTATGGAATGCCGGATACATGGAAAGTATTCGCTTTTTAGAATTGATCAATAATTTAAGGACACGGCCTATAATGCATTGTAGAAAATCTCTATTTAGGTGAAATGGACAATTTAAAATAATTGATATTTACTATTTGGAAATAAATTTGTCAGGTTACGTTTGAAAAAAAGGTGAAATTATGGATACAAATGCCCTTAATTTTGATTATGTTTATGCCATTTCAGAGGATGTGGTAGCCCGAAATATAGAGGGAGAACTTATCATCGTGCCCTTGACTTCTGGAATCGGCGATATGGAAGAAGAGATTTACACCCTGAACGATACTGGCAGAGCTATCTGGGAAAAGCTGGACGGCCAGAAAAATTTGAGGGAAATAGTTGAGGCACTGAAAACTGAATTTGAAGCTGAACCTGAAGAGATCGAAGGAGATGTTTTAGGACTGATTGGAGAGCTTCTTAAGAGGCGGATGGTTGTTGAAGCCTGAAAGAGCCTCAGGATATGTAAGAAACGGCGGGGAAGACAACCTTTCCATGGAAGCTCTTGTTGAGCTCATCAAGGCTGTCACAGAAAAAGGAAAATCTTTTCGTGTCCAGGCACTTGGTTTCAGCATGTACCCCTTCATCAAGGACAGCGATTACATTACCATATCCCCTCTTACTTCTGGTTATCCCAGGATGGGAGACGTTGTGGCTTTTATCCAACTAGGAACAAGGAAATTGATCGTCCACAGGATCATAGAAAGTAAAGGAGATTACTATCTAATCAAAGGGGACAATAAGCCTGCACCTGATGGACTGATTCCAAAAGCTAATATTCTGGGATATGTGACAGGTGTGGATAAGGATGGAAAATTTGTCCGGCTCGGATTAGGATTAGAGAGGGTCTTTATAGCACTTTTGAGTCGCAAAAATTTGCTTCGTCCGACCCTCAATCTAACCTATAGGCTTATCGGCCCAGTCATAAGGAGGAGGAAAACTTGAATCAACCATTAGTTTCTTCCAGCTCCCTTTCAGACTTTCCCCTATGGGATAAGATGAAGGAAAAGCAGCGTATTTTAGAATTCAGGTTAGAATTAACCGCTCGTTGCAATAATAACTGCAGCCACTGTTACATCAACCTGCCAGCTGGTGATCGTGCAGCTCAAGAAAAGGAGCTAAATTTTGAGGAAATAATGAAGATAGCCGATCAAGCTGTCCAGCTTGGTGCTCTCTGGTGTACCATTACAGGGGGAGAGCCTCTACTCAGGAATGATTTCAATGATATTTACATTGGCCTTAAGAAAAAGGGGCTTATAGTTTCGGTCTTCACAAATGCCACCCTGATTAAAGAAGAACATATTGAACTTTTCAAAAAGTATCCGCCCAGGGATATTGAGGCCACGGTCTATGGAGTTACCAAAGAAACTTATGAGGCTGTTACTCATCGGCCTGGCTCTTATCAGGCTTTCGTTCAGGGGCTTAACCTGTTATTACAGAACGGTCTGAAGGTGCGGCTGAAGGCCATGGCCCTTCGTTCTAATTTCAAAGAATTACCTCAAATCGCCCAGTTCTGTAGAGAAAGGACCAAGGACTACTTCCGGTTCGATCCTCTTTTACATCTGAGATTGGATCTCAACCCGGCCAGGAATGAGGAGATAAAATTGGAGAGGCTCACTCCCAAGGAAATTGTAGCCATTGAAATGGCCGACTCTGAAAGATTCAGTTCTCTGGAGAAAAGTTGTGACACATTGATAAACCCGGAATTCGCCAATGTCACATCTAATAGACTCTTTCATTGCGGTACAGGAAGTGGAAGTTTTGTTATTGGTTTTGATGGAAATCTTCGCCTTTGCATGTCTCTACAGCATCCAGACTGTATCTATAACTTGAAAGAAGGTAACTTAATCGATGCCTGGCAGAACTTCGTACCAAAAATTAGGGACATGCGGTCAGATAAGAAAGAACTCATGAACACCTGCCGGTCCTGCCCTATAATCAATCTTTGCCTCTGGTGCCCTGCTCATGCCTACCTGGAAACTGGTGAGATGGATTCATGGGTTGAATATTTCTGCCAGGTGGCGCATGAGAGAGCTAAAGCTCTCGGATATGAACAGAGTAAAGTGTTTCCTGATTAAGAAAAACTGACAACAAGCTAAGTACTCATTTGCTCGCGTACTCATCTGCTTTTAAAATTTTTGATTTAGTGAATGCCAGAGATCTGATCTATATAAATTATTTTCCGATAAATCTTAGAAAACTTAGTTTAGTTTCAGGATAGTGATTCCAGACAGATAGAGATGATGTTGAAAAAATCTTTTAAAAAATATGTAAATTTTTTCACAAAAATGTATACAAATGGAACTGAATCTTTAAAAGAAAAAGCAGTTAATGTTCTCCGCCTTAAACGTGCACTTTCTCTTGTCTGGCAAAGTGCACCGGGATGGACACTGGTAAGCGCTTTCTTGGTAGTGTTGCAGGGTACTCTGCCACTTGCTTCTCTCTACCTTATGAAATTGATAGTGGACTCCGTGACAGCTGGCATGAACTCGCCCAATCAGGAGGCTGTCTTCGGGCATATTCTATTCCTCATCTCCCTTGCAGCCGGAGTGGCTTTTCTCACTGCCCTGAGCCGCTCAGTCTCAAGTGTGGTCAGCGAGGCCCAGGCAGCTCTTGTCTCAGACTACATTCTTGATTTACTCCACGCTAAATCAATAGAAGCCGATCTGGAATACTATGAAAATCCAAAATATTACGATACTCTTCATAGAGCCCAAAATGACGCTCCTTTCAGACCAACACATATAGTTAACGGTCTTGTCCAGATCGGCCAGAGCAGTTTGTCTCTGGTTGCTGTATTTGGGTTAATTGCTTCTCTTAGCTGGGTTGTTGCTATAGCTCTCACTATTACAGCCATCCCAACAGCTTTTGTCCGCTTCATATACTCAGACAAAATCTATCGCTGGCAACTTGCGTGTACGGCAAAAGAGCGAAAAGCCTGGTACTTTCATTGGTTGCTTACTGGTGACAGTCATGCCAAAGAAATCCGACTTTTCGAGCTTGGGCCATTGTTCATAAAGAGATATCATAAACTCCGTAAAGAGCTCCGAACTGAACGTCTTTCCATAATATACAGAAGATCAGCAGCAGATCTAATGGCTCAAATTGTTGCTGTTGTGGCTATTTTTGGCGGTTTTGTGTTCATAGTTCAAAGGGCTTTTCAAGGCAGCTTAACTCTTGGTGACCTCGTTATGTACTTTGGAGCTTTACAACAGGGCCAATCATACCTTTCCAGTCTTTTGGGCAGTTTTGCAGGACTATATGAAGATAATCTTTTCCTGACAACCCTTTACGAATTTCTTGACCTTAAGCCTGCTGTAAAGGAATCACCAAATCCGGTGCCAGTACCTGAAGAGATGAAAACGGGTATTTCCTTTGAGCATGTGGGTTTTTGTTATCCTGACCAGGAAGCCAGAGTGCTTGAAGACATCAACCTGCATATAAATCCCGGTCAGATAATAGCCCTCGTAGGAGAAAATGGGTCAGGAAAAACTACACTTATAAAACTGCTCTGTAGACTCTATGATCCGACAGATGGGAGAATTACATTGGACGGAATAGACTTACGCAATCTCAGGAAATCTGATCTTCGGAAAGAGATTAGCGTCGTTTTTCAGGATTATACACATTACAACCTGACTGCAAGGGAAAACATATGGTTCGGAAGCGTAGATGCTCCTATTGACACAGAAAATATCTTGATGGCAGCCGAATGCTCGGGAGCAGACCATGTAATTGACCGCCTGGATAAAGGCTATGAGACGATTCTGGGAAAATGGTTTGAAGACGGGGCAGAATTGAGCATCGGAGAATGGCAGAAAATTGCTCTGGCCAGGGCTTTTTTACGTGACTCTCAGTTGATAGTTTTGGACGAGCCCACAAGTTCCCTTGACCCTAGGGCTGAGGACGAAGTTTTCAAAAAATTCCGGCAGCTTGCTGCAGGCAGGACTGCTATAATAATCAGCCACCGGCTCTCGACAGTCAAGACGGCTGACTGTATATATTTCCTGAAGGGAGGACGAATTGTGGAGAATGGTAATCATGATGCTTTAATGGCTTTAGATAGTGAATATGCACAACTTTTTAAGATTCAATCACAGCATTATCAATAAAGAAAATAGGAAAAATTACTGGAGGGAACTACTGTGGCCCAATTAAATTTGTCATCTGAAGATAAACTCCTTTTATATTGTTCAAGATTAAGCATAAGTGAGGACATTCAGTGCAAAATAGAGGAAATTTTAAGTAATGTATTGGATTGGAACTATATTATAGACTGTTCTATCAAACAGGGCATTTCACCATTATTCTATTGGAACTTGAAAAAAATTAGCAATGGTAAAGGTGTGCCTTCTGAAGTCATGAAGAGTCTGGAAAAAATGTATTACAGCAATCTTGCTCGGAACATGCTCCTCTATGACGAATTAAGTAAAATCCTTACGGCTTTTCGAAAAGCAGACATTGATAATATAGTCCTAAAAGGAGCTTTCCTCGCAGAGGAGATCTATATAAATATAGGTTTGAGGCCAATGAGCGATATCGATCTGCTCATTAAAGAGAAAGATCTGCAAAAGGCTAAGAAAGAATTAATTGAGATGAAATATTCTGCTACAATTGTCTTTCCAACGAAACTGTATGAACAACAACCTCAAATGGTATCAACTGAAGAGCTACCATTTATACATCAAGATAAAAAAATTGTTATTGAAATTCATTGGGATATTCAATCACCCAATATTCCTCATAAAGTCAATATTAATAAATTCTGGAATAATGCTATACCAGTTAAGATAGCCGGTATCGAGACACTGGCTTTTTCCCCAGAAAACCTATTGCAGCATCTTTGTCTTCACCTGGATAAGCACATTAATATTAGTAGCGCACCACCAGCTAAGCCTCTCAGAGATTATTGTGATATTGCTGAGGTTACGCGGCATTATAAAGATATGATTAATTGGAATTATCTTGTGCAAAGCTCAAAAGATTATGGGATAGAAGAGCCAATTTCTCAGAGCTTGTTTATTGCAAAAAAGTACTTTGGGGCTTTTGTACCGGATAATAGCCTGATCGCCCTTGAACCTGTTAAACCCAGCATTTGTTTTGAGGAAATATATAATGGATTAATAAAAGATGATTCAAACCAAAATAATCAATGTCTTGAGAGGAACTATTTTCGGAACTTAAAAACAGTAAATGGAATTTGGAACAAATCCCGTATTCTATTTGGGTACATTTATCCATCTAAAGAGTACATGATATATTGTTATTCTATAAGGAATGAAAAACAAGTGTATAGATACTATTTAATCCGTTTGGGTAGAGCTTTTCAACGAGGACTGAATATCCTAGGGCAATTGCCTAATTATATTCTTAGATCTACGTTTGGAAAGTAACTTATGAAGATACCAACTTAGCCCTGACACTTAATCCAAAATATAGAAAAAGGGAAAAATATTACCTTACTACTGCTTCGCAAATTTATCCCCAAATAATTAATTGTACTACCCGAAATTTCTGATAATTCTTATTTTATCAAGCCCATCCGGACATACCATTCATAATCGTGGGCAAACCGCTCTTTATCAGATTTTACAAGCTGACAGAAATATTCTGTTGTCTGGCGATGCATTTCATCCTGGTCCGGATATTTTATTTCTCCACGAATCGATTTTGCCAGCTTTTTACCAAGCTCTTCGGCGTTTTCCGCAGCCTGCTCGAGTGCAGCAGGATACATCCCGACTGCAACACCAAGGCCGCCGACAACGGTAACACCAAGATTCATGAGCACACTGTTCATGTATTCTACAACCACATCCGCCTTGCCTCCTCCTGCTGTGGACACTGAGCACCCGAATTTTCCGGTCAGCATCTGGCAATGGATAGCATCCGAAAGTCGGTCAAAGAAAGCTTTCATAGGGGCCGGAACCGAGTTAATATAATTCGGAGCTCCAAAAACAATTCCATCGGTGTTTAGAATTCTGTCAAGAAGCTCCTCAAAGTCATCGATCTGAGGACACTCCCCAGTCGCATAACAGGCTCCGCATCCTGTGCAGTATTCTATACGCAGTTTGTAGAGATCTATCAGTTCGACGTCGGCACCTTCTGACTCCGCGCCTTTGAGCACGGATTTTACCAGTTGAAGAGTCTTGCTTTCATTTCCTTTCGGGCTTGCGTTAATTCCAAGAATTTTCACGATTACCACCTAGACTAAATGGGTTACGCAATGATTACATGAATTACACAGGATTAACGTATTATTTTTTGCCTTTTTCTGGGATACTGGCATCAGCTACAGGATTCCTTTTTCCTCTCACGAGAGAGGCGAATATTCCAATAATGCAGAAAGCCGTAAACAGCGTGAAAGCATAATGCAGGCTTAAAATGAACTGGGGGTAATATTCAGGCGTAATCTCTACGGGACCGATAACAATTGCAAAGATCATCATTGCGATACCCATAGACAGCATCTGACCAAGGAGCCGCATAGTCCCGTTTATTCCCGATGCGACGCCGTAGAACCTTTTATCGACAGAACTCATGATTGCATTTGTGTTTGGAGACGAGAAAAGCCCAAAACCTATACCAAGAATAATCAGAGTAATAATGAGGCGCCAGAGAGGAGTTGATTCTGTAAGGAAAATTAGAAGGGAGAGCCCAAGCGCAGTAAATGTCATCCCTGCGGACGCAACAATCCTAGGTTCAATCCTGTCAGAGAGCCGACCTGCAATTGAAGAAACCATAGCCATGATGACAGGCTGCGCTACCAGGATAAGTCCGGCATGTTCTGGAGTGAAGCCTTTCGTGTACTGGAGATCGAGGCTTAAAAGAAAGGTCACTGCGTAAGTAGCGCTATAATTGATTAGTGCGGATAAGTTCGAAAAGGCAAAAATTCTATTTTTTGTCAGTAGGCCAATATCAAGAACAGGAAAAGGTGTTCTAATTTCATATAGAGCAAAAATAATTACTCCGAGAGTTCCCATAGCTAAGAGGGCAGCCCCTTTAAAGTCCGGGAGAACTGAAAAACCGTACATTACTGAAACTACCGCTATACCATATATGACTGACCCAGTCAGGTCGAACTTTTCCCCTCTGCACTCAGCCCATTCACCTTTAATCTTCCATAAGATAAGGAGAATTGCCGTAATACCTATTGGAACATTTACAAAGAAGATGCTCCTCCAGCCAAGATACTGCGTCATTGCGCCTCCAAGTAAGGGGCCAACGGAAAGCCCAATGTAAACTGCAGTAATGTAAGTGCCAAGAGCTTTTCCACGCTCACCGGGCGGGAAGACTGAGGTAACGATAGCGACACCTGTCCCAAAGATCATTGCACTTCCAATGCCCTGGACGACCCGCACTCCAATCAGCATTTCCGCTGAGGAAGCCATAGTCATAATTAAAGACGAAATACTGAAGATCGTAATACCGTAGAGGAAAATCTTTTTCCTCCCATAAATGTCTGCGATTTTTCCGAAAGGGACAAGAAACAATGCTGATGAAAGGAGGTAAGCAGTCGCAACCCAGGAAAGGGCAATAGCATCCATGTGAAATTCTGCCCCAATCGCAGGCAGGGCAATATTTACTGCCGAACCGTCAAAAGGGGTAATAAATCCCGCCAGTATAGCAATAAGAAGCACGACCTGTTTCCCTGTGCCGACAACAGGAGCATCAGGTGTACGGCAGATTTCCGGATCTTTGGCAGGTGATCCGGCGTTATTTGTATCTTTTTTCATGTGTATCACTTATCAGAAGGGTCGTTATCTAAGGCTTGTGTCAGAAAAATCGCAATCGATTTATGCTCAGGATAGATTATTCCAGAGACGATACTCTTCTTCATTAATACTTTTCCTCGTTATGGCTGACTAATCGGTCATTTAGTACAGTTTGTTTGTATTAAACATTACGCTGAAGCAAAGTCTTGAAGCAACCGTTGCGCCGGTTGATCACGCCGATAGGGTTTAGGGATAAGGTTATCAGACTCAAACAGTTCTTGGGGTTTTCGGTCAAGCCTTTTTTGAAAAGGGTTGCGGGCAAGCTTTTTTTAAAAAGGGTTGTGCTACAACCGTTGCGCCGGTTGATCACGCCGATAGGGTTTGGGGATAAGGTTATCAGACTCAAACGGTTCTTGGGGTTTTCGGTCAAGCCTTTTTTGAAAAGGGTTGCGGGCAAGCTTTTTTTAAAAAGGGTTGCGGTCAAGCTTTTTTTGAAAATGGTTGTGCTACAACCGTTGCGCCGGTTGATCACGCCGATAGGGTTTGGGGATAAGGTTTTCAAATCCAAACGTTTCCAGGGATTTTCGATCAAACCTTTTGAAAAAATAGGATTGCAATAAATTTGAAAACACAAATTAAACTATTAGAATAGAGTAATAATTAAATTAAGACTACTTAGAATTAAGATTATCCGAAAATTTTCTTTCAGTACTGTTAAAACCGTGTAAGGTTTAAAATAGATTAATGGTTTAGGCGAGGTAAAATCTTAAGGTTAAGCTTATATTTTAAGGCTAAATTTACAACAAGCCGAGGTAATGCAAAACCAGAAAGCCAAGTTTAAAAGATGACTGCGACTCAGTTAAATATATAAAAATTGAAAGGTTAAGCCGTTGTTAAACCTATGCTTGTACGAAAATCGTTGGTGGATTAACCTATAATTTACCTATGGATTAAACCTTAATTATGCTAAATTATGCCAATATGAAGATCATAGAGGTTATAGACTCACAATGAATGAAATTATTACCTGGATACTAATCATACTCTGCCTGATGCAGTCCGCTATTTTTTCAGGAATGACAATTGGACTTTTCAGCCTTGGTAGACTCAGGCTTGAGATAGAGGCCGAAGCAGGCAGCAAAGAAGCTATCAAAATTCTGCAGATCCGGCGGGACTCAAACTTCCTGCTTACGACACTGCTCTGGGGAAATATTGCTGTGAATGTCCTCATTGCACAGCTTACAGGTTCCGTGCTGACAGGAGCTTCAGCTTTTCTCTTCTCTACTTTCGTGATCACCAGTTTCGGAGAGATAGTACCTCAGGCTTATTTTTCCCGAAATGCTCTGTCACTAGGAGCGAAACTAACTCCTGTAGTCCGGTTCTACCAGACGTTGCTTTATCCGGTAGCCAAGCCTACAGCCCTTATTCTTGACTGGTGGCTCGGCAGGGAAAAACTTGAACTCTTTAAGGAACAGTCCATGCGGATTATGCTCGAAAAGCATATTGAGTCGGGAAAGTCTGATATTGGCACTTTTGAGGGAATCGGGGCTCTGAACTTTCTCTCCATAGACGATGTCAGCATTTCCGATGAGGGCTCGCTAATAGACCAGAGAAGCATAATCTCGCTCCCGGTTGAAAATAACCGTCCGGTATTTCCTCCTTTCAAAAGAGAACCCGCTGATCCATTTCTGCAAAAGATAGAAGCCTCCGGGAAAAAATGGGTAATCATTACCAACCCTCAGGACGAGCCTGTTATGGTTCTTGATGCAGATGGCTTCCTGAGGGATGCAGTCTACAAGAAAGGCCCGTTTATTCCGCTTTCTTACTGCCACTTCCCGGTTGTGGTGAGATCTCCCAAGACCAGGCTTGAGAAAGTAATCAGGCAGTTTAAGGTGTATCCGCAATACCCTGAAGACGATGTGATCGATCAGGATCTTATCCTTTACTGGGACCAGGAGAAAAGAATTATTACGGGTTCGGATATTCTGGGCCGGCTGCTGCGGGGAATTGTAGTAGAATGTGACCTGAAATCAGGATGTGAACTGCCTGTTCCACCTTCTCAGCCAGGAGTTGCTAGAATAAGAAGTTTGAGAAGAGGAAAGAAGAAAGAAAGCGAAGAGCAGAAAAAAGAATGAAAATAAGCCGAAAAAGAGAGAGTAATTAGAGAATATGCGGAAAAAATTCCGAAAATAGGCAAAAAAGCTGTAAAAACGCTCTTCCGTAAAAATACATAAAAAGCAATATATACGAGCGGTTCCTTTCCTAAATGAATTCTGGCACAGAATAATTAGAAATAAAAAAATTATCTCTGTTTGTTAGTCAGGTTTCAGCTATTTAGAGTATTTTTCAAACAATTGGCCGAAAAAAGGATTCAAATGACAATCAAATGTAAAAAATGCAATCATGAAGCCATTATTTTTCAGAAATATTCCGGGATGCACCTTTGCAAGAAACATTTTGTAGAAGACGTTGAAAGGAAAATCAAACTGACAATAAGAAAAGAGTATAGTGTCCGTAAAAATGACGTAATAGCTGTTGCTCTAAGCGGGGGTAAGGACAGCTCGGTTGCCCTCTATATAATGCACAAAATTCTGGGTAACAGGCCGGACATTGAAATCGTTGCAATTTCAATAGACGAGGGAATACAAGGATACCGCCCCCATTCCCTCGAAGTTGCAAAAAGCCTCACGAAGATGCTCGGGGTGAGGCATATCATAAAGTCCTTCACAGAAGTACACGGGGTAACTATGGACGAGCTGGCTGCAATGGACCGGGAAAAAGGTGCATGCAGCTACTGTGGTGTCCTCAGGAAGAATATTCTTAATAGAACAGCGCTTGAAATTGGGGCAACAAAACTCGTCACAGGGCATAACCTGGATGATGAAGCCCAGACGATTCTTCTCAACCATTTAAGGGGAGATGTGGAGCGCATGGCCAGGCTTGCCCCGCCTGCAGCTATCGAAGGTCTGGTCTTGAGGGCAAAACCCCTGAGGAATATCCCTGAGAAAGAAGTGGCACTTTATGCTCTTGTGAATTCCCTCCCTGTGGATTTCAGCGAATGCCCATATGCAGGAGAAGCCCTTCGAGGAGAAATAAGGGAGCTTCTGAACAACTTTGAGGCAAAGCACCCTGGAACCAAATATTCCCTGCTAAGAGGCTTTGACAAGCTTGTAGGAGCACTTATTAAGGAAATGCCGCCCGCAAAAATTGGAAAATGCAGGATTTGTGGGGAGACCTGTACTGAAGATGTATGCCAGGCCTGCAAATTGCTCGGCAGAGCTTAAAAATAGAAAACAAAAGCAGAAAAAGACAAAAATAAAAGCCACAGCCTCTCAGAACTAACTTTTTAATAGCTTCTCAGAATTAACCTTTCAAAATTGATCTTTCAGAAATTATCCTTCAAAATTGATCTTTCAGAAATTATCTTTCAAAAAGACCTTTCAGCCTAGTGCCATGACAATTTAAATTTGGTGTTTTTTATATACCTTAAATGCTATATAACCCTTAATGGTGATAATCAAACTTAAAGATCACGAAGAGCAATACCTTCAAGACTTTGTTAAAAAAGGACAGAAAAATGCAAGAGAATTGATCAGAGCACGAATTCTATTACTTGCAAACAAGAATAAAAAGAATCTAGAG
>Ga0268360_1002577_pt1 | contig 13679 bp, 11 predicted proteins | sample BioMet11_FD_192465 | JGI IMG/M metagenome (GOLD analysis project Ga0268360, IMG submission 192465) | Sewage microbial communities from Oakland, California, United States - Biofuel 11 (Illumina Assembly) | ecosystem: Engineered > Wastewater > Sewage > Unclassified | place: USA: California... | reverse complement strand
GCTGCATCATTTCTACCAGGATGCGGTATGAAGGTTCGGGGCTGGTTTCAAGATCAAAGACCTCATGCAGGATATCGAAATCTTTGCGGACCTCTTTCAGGCATTCTCTGGATAGGAAGCGAGAAGCTACATTGAGATCCAGATATCCTGATGCAAACTTCAGGTCACCTGCAAGGGAGGGGAAGTATTTTGTAAGCAAGTTTTCACAGGCAGCTTCTCCGAGTTTTTCCCGAGCTTCTTCAAGAGCACGGCCTGTCCCTATGAATTCCGGAGGCAGGCCTATGGAATAAAGAGCGCCTGTAAACTTGATTGCCCTTGGAAGCTGAAGGTTTTCAGCAGGCATACTGGCTTCAAGCTCTTTTCCGATATCGGCACGGCAGAGTTTAACCATGCCTGAGATATCAGGAGCGCTTCTTGAATAGCCACCTGTACCTTTGTGCATAAGACGATCACGCTGCTGTGGGAGAAGGTCAGCTATCCGGTTTATCACAGGAGCCAGTTGCCTGAGAATCCTGCTGTAGCTTGCTCCAAATATCCCAATAAGATTTATTATTTCTTCTTTTTCTTCGACGGAAAAGAGTTCAGGCGTTTCAGGTAGCCTGGCCTTTGCAAGTTTTACAAGGGATTCAGCGTCCCCTTTTTTATGGCTGTACCTGAGCGCGGACTGGAGAGTAATAGTTCCGACCCCACGGTATTCCCGGAAAAAGTTCTCCGCATTCTTCAGGTCAAGGTGTCCTCTGAAAGGCAGTGTTCCTGCTCCGAATATAATGCTAGTTTGGGTGTCTATTTCGGAATTTAGTTCGCAGATTCCGTTTATTGCGTATTTGCATGAAAGCGTGCTCGCAATATGCCCAAAAGAAAGAGCAGAGTCGGATTTACCCAGAAACACCCGGAATTTCTCAGGGACTGTCCCGAAGTGTCCTTTCCAGGCAAGAATCGTATTTTCTGCAAGTTCTTTTGCATTCAGCAGCGCAGGAGCATCTTCTATGAGAGGAATTATGCGAGGGACTTCCATTGAAAAACCAAATTCCTTTTTTGCAAGCTCACTTACGTCTACCATGTGTTGTTGAGCTCCAACAATTTCCCTGACGTTATCTGTCATGGGATGCACGAATTCGCTGATCGCCTGGACATCCGAGTATTCAAGGGCATTGTAATTAGCCTCAGCAATTGACATCATAACCATGAGCTGCCTGAACCGGTTTTCCTGAACCGCACTCGGAGCTCGAGGAGTGATAAAAATATCTTTTCCTGGGGTCAGGTCTGTTTCTTCTATGAATTTTGATACAATCTGAACATTTTGATGGTAGGGAGTTGCCTTCCCTTCATAATCCGGCATATACTCATCACAGCCGAATATCTGTGCAGCCTCTATAGCTTCTCCCGGCTCTTCCTGCGTCGCAATATATTTTGATGCCGAGTCCGGATGCTGGGTGCACATTACTTTTGGAAAAACGGTTTTTTTACTCATGAAATGAATCCTCACTGTGTACAGCTCAGACCTTAGTTTACCGCTGAACTGAGTGTTGAACTTACTATGAAATACGCTGCTGAATTTCTTACTGAATACGTTAGTGGATTTATTACTATACTTGCAATTTTTTTAGTGAATAGCAGGTAAATTCCTTTATTGTTAACCATTGGTTTGGTACAAATCAGCATCGAATCATATTGTTTACTTTATGATAAATGTTTCCGTTTACAATAAGTTGACATTTAACACTTGAGTTAACAAAACTACTGAAACTATAACATAACGATTGAAACTATAACATAACGACTGAAACTATAACATAATGACTGAAACTATAACATAACGACTGAGGATTGTACCCTGAAGTCTCAAATAGAAAAGATTATTCTATAAACAAATATGCAAAATTACTAAGATAGTTACGACTACACACTTTTAAAAAGAGTTTGATCAAAAACGGAAAACTGCTTCCTGCAAATCTTTTTAAAAAAGGCTTGAGCGAAAACTCCAGTAACGACATAGGAATGATAAAAATATAACTTCAAATTTGCAGTTCAGGAATTGATCTATAATTTCATTACCACAATAATGATTCTTGGCAACAAATGCCTTGATATTATACTTGAATCATTCCTAAATATCTCTCCTCATTCTCCATATGACTATTCGGTGTAAAGATAGTCGAATTTTTTTCATAACGTCTTAAAATCAACTAAAACAAACAGTAAGCTTCTTCTTCATCAAATGGGAGATATCCTATTTCGTCGCTTATCAGTGGTTTGTAATACTCCTTTTTGTATTCCACAATTCTCTTCATGAGTGCCAGAACTCCCTTGTAAAGAGTACAAGCACGGTATAAACCTCAAGTCTGCCTACCCACATATTACTGATAAGAATGATTTTTCCCAGTGATGGGATTGATTCAAAGTTTGCCATAGGCCCGACAATGTTAAAACCCGGACCTATGTTTCCAAGAGTCGTTATCGAAGCCGTAGCCGAGCTTACCATGTCAACTCCCAATAGTGTTAGAAGCACTGTACCTACGACAAAAACACCTATATAAAGCACAACAAAAGAGAGTATTGACTGCAGAATGTCATCCGGCACTGCTTTATTATTAAAGCGGATAGGCTTAACAACTCTGGGATGAACAAATTTAAAGAGTTCTCTCCTTGCGTATTTTAACATCAGCAGAAAGCGTACAACTTTCATGCCTCCACCTGTAGAACCTGCACAGCCCCCGATAAACATGACTGAAAGAACCAGAATTTTTGCCGAATCTTTCCATCTATTAAAATCAGTTGAAGCAAAACCAGTGGCTGTCATAATAGAGGTTATCTGAAATATGGCGTAACGGAATGAATTGAATGGAGAAAATCCCATATCTTTGAATAGAACCAATGTCAGTAAACCTGTGAAACCAAGTATATAAAAAGAATAGGCCTTGAATTCCTCGTCTCGAAAGAGAACAAACTTATTAACACGAATAACCCGGTAATAAAGAGCAAAGTTTGCCCCCGCAACAAACATGAAAAATGTGAGAATAAATTCAATAACAGGACTGTGAAAAGCTTCTATTCCTGCATTGTAGGTAGAAAATCCTCCGCAAGCCATACAGGCAAAGGTATGATTGAGAGCATCGTAAAGGGACATTCCTCCCATCATCAGAGCCACAACTTCAAGAGCAGAGATGAGAACGTAGAGCGTCCATAGAATCCTTGCAGTTTCCCGGATTCTTGGCTTCAGCTTATCTTCAGTTGGACCAGGTGCCTCGGCCCTGAATAGCTGGCGGCCGGCAACTCCAAGCTTTGGTAGAACTGCTATGAAAAGTACAATAATCCCCATTCCTCCAAGCCAGGCGGTGAAAGAACGCCAGAAAAGAAGCCCTCTTGAATAGCTCTCAATATCTACAAGAATCGAAGAACCCGTTGAAGTAAAACCCGACATTGTTTCAAAAACCGCATCAATAAAAGAGACCCTTTCAAAAAGAAAAGGAATAGCCCCGAAAACCGCTGCTGCAAGCCAGCTCAAAGCTACAATGGCAAGCGCTTCCTTTTGCTGCCAATCCTCACGGCCTTTAAACCGCATGAGAAGCAAGCCAGAAATAAGGGTTATGAAAAAAGAGACAATGAAGGGTACAAGAGGTTCCCGGTAGTAAAAAGCTACTAAAAGAGGAACAAGCATTGTAAAAGACAGAAGAAATAGAATTTTCCCTAATGCATTAAAGACTGCCTTGTTATCTATAAGAAACCACCTGCCTTTTAAAATTCATCTGAAAAACTTTTCTATTTCTGACATTGCAGAAGCCATGGAAAAGATGACCACTCTATCCTGATCTTTAATGACGAAATCCCCTCTGGGGACTATGGTATCTTTTCCGCGAACTACCATATTGATGAGAGCTCCCCTTGGGAACTTTACTTTGTTTAAAGGTTTCCCGACAATTTTCGAGCTTTTGGAAGCCGTATACTCTATGATTTCTGCCTTTTCGCCCTCAATGGTCGTTAGGGTTTGTATTCCTCTGCCCATTGTAAGCTTAAGTACCTCGTTTACAGTCGCTTCCCTGGGACTGACTGCCAGATCTATGCCGACCATTTCAAAGAGGGGCAGGTAGTCTGAGCGGTCAGCCCTGGCAATCACTTTCTTTGCACCCAGTTGCTTTCCAAGAAGGGAACACAGAAGATTTTTCTCATCGCTGTCCGTAACCGAGATAACAACATCCATGTTCTCAATGCCTTCCTCCCTGAGTAGACTGATGTCGGTGCCGTCTCCATTTAAAATAAGAGCGTTTTCCAGCATTTCTGCCACTTCTATGCAGCGGCTTTTACTGTACTCGATAATTTTAAGGTCGGCATTCTCTTCTTTGTCTATCAGTTTGGCGAGATAAAACCCTACAATGCCGCAGCCTATAAGAAGAATTCTATTTTTGTGGGGTACCTTGCTACCTAAAGTACTGCCTAGCCCTTCCATAGTCTCAGGTTTACCCACAACTACCATATGGTCGTTTGCCTTAATTGTGTCGCTTCCATGAGGAATAATTATTTCATGCTCTCGAAAAATTGCACTGACAATGCAGCAGTCGGCAAGCCTGAGGTCCTTAATCTGTTTTCCTATAAGTTTGTTTTCGGGACTTATTGCAAACTCAGTCATCCGGACTTTTCCATCGGCAAACATTTCGGCACTTATCGCGGATGGACTTGACAGGATCTCAGCAACTTCGGAGGCAAGTGAAAGTTCAGGGCAGATCATGAGATCGACTCCAACCTGAGACCTTGAGGTTACAGGCGAATCAATATAATCCGGGTTGCTGACTCTGGCAATAGTTTTAGTTTCCTTCCATCCGGGCTTTCCCCGGGTAATCAGCTTTGCTGTCATGCAGGCTACAATGTTAACCTCATCTATACCGGTTACAGCTACAAGCAAATCAGTACCCTGAAGGATATCTGATAGTATCTCAGCATTTGCTCCGTTTCCTTCGATAACAAGCACATCAAGTTCGTCTGCCCGTTTTGACGCTTCTTCAGCATTTTCAATAATTATTACATCGTTTTTGGGGGAAAGAGCCTTTGCGATGTGATAACCTACTTCCCCTGCGCCGATAATTATAACCTTCATAGCACACCTTCAAAAAAACTGTTTTTAACTAACCTTATACTGTGGGGCCTGGCGGATAAAAAGAACAGGCACGAGATAAATAGATACGAATATTATATAACTAGAGAAAGTTGAGAGCACACCGATAAAATGAAACTGTAAAACGCAGCTCAATAAACTGTTTTTGATAATATTAATCAGCGTGTTGACCATCTCTGGAAGTTAAATGTTTTGCAAACAGAATTTTGTACGATCCAGGCTTTTATGAATACAACTGGAATATAACCACAAGTTAAAATTCTAAAATTAAACAGTTATATAAATGTTTTCAAATATTTACAGCAAGAAACAAAATACAAAAGTAAACGAATCTTGATAAAACAAGATAAAGTAAAGAAAAAAGTAGAAAAGGAAAAAGAAAGGGTCTCAAAAAAGGATGACGAAAATAAATTCAAAAACCAATCTTAAATCCTAATAAGAAACTTTTGGATATTAATTTAAATTTGTGCATTAAATATAGAAGAACGACAGTTAAAAAGAAAAAGATACCTCTAAAATGATAAAAAAGGGGCTAAAAGCCGCTTTTAATTTTCAAAGGCATCCTTTACTTTTTCGAAAAATCCTTTGTTTTTCTTGGGTTTCTCAGTAGATCTCTCGGTCCTGTCGTTTTGATTTCCTTCAGGATTTTTACTGCTGCTCAGATCTTCGAACTGACGGAGGAGCTCTTTTTGCTCATGAGTAAGCTTTGTCGGAGTCTTGACTACAACCCTGACGAGCTGGTCGCCTTTTTTACCCCCGTGAAGGTGCTGAATACCTTTATCTTTAAGCCTGAATACGGAGTGGGTCTGGGTTCCTGCAGGGATATTCATCTTGACCTTTCCATGGAGGGTATCGACCATTATATCCATCCCGAGCGCAGCTTGGGCAAAGGAGATAGGAAGCTCGGAAATTACGTCATAATCAATTCTCTTAAAGTATTGGTGTTCCAGTACATGAAGCACAACATAAAGATCTCCGGCCGGAGCCCCGGGTTCTCCAGAATCTCCTTCTCCACTGAGCCTCAGGTTCATGCCTGAATCGGCTCCAGCAGGCACGTTTACTGTTATCTTCCTTGTGTTTCTGACTCTGCCTGTACCGCTGCATACCGGACAGGGAGATTCAATAACCTGACCCCTGCCATGACAGGTGCTACAGGCGGTGGTGCTTACAAACTGCATACCCAATCCAGAGCGAGTAGTACGGATTTGCCCTGTGCCTCCGCATGTGGGGCAGCGCTTCGGACTTGTTCCGGGTTTGGCTCCGGTTCCGGAACATTTAGAACATCTTTCCGTTCTAGGGATGTCGATATCTTTACGGACTCCAAAAGCTGCCTCTTCAAAGGTGATGTAAAGATCATACTGGAGATCGGCTCCTCTCCGTGGCCCCATAGGACCTCTTCTGCTTCCTCCACCAAAAAACATTTCGAATATATCCCCGAAGCCGCCGAAATCCGCACCACGGAAGATGTCTTCTGCACTGTATTGCCCGTTTATTCCGGCATGTCCAAAACGGTCGTACTGAGCGCGTTTCTCATCATCTGAAAGGACGGCATAAGCCTCAGAGATCTCCTTGAACTTTTCCTCAGCTCCAGGTTCTTTATTCCTGTCAGGATGATACTTTAGCGCAAGTTTTCGATAAGTTTTCTTTATATCCTCGGGTGAGGCATCTTTGGATAATCCGAGAATATCGTAATAATCACGTGTTGTGGCCATCAGGATTCCCTGTTATTTTAAAAAAGATAAAGCTCCGGAGCCTGAAAAGCCAGGTTTCCGGTAAGGCCTGAGAATCTCCAGGCCTGTTTCATTACTTTGTTTTTGTTTATTTACGCTTTTCGTCGTCAACGACCTCATAATCGGCATCAACGACTGTCTCGTCAGGACCTTTCGCATCTTGGCTTCCTGCTGCTCCGCCTTCAGCCTGCTGAGCTTGCTGGGCTTTCTGGTACATTGCAGTGGAGATTGGGTATACTGCTTCCTGAAGAGCTTCGGTTTTTGACTTTATGGCTTCGCTGTCCTGACCTTCAAGAGCTTTCTTAAGGTCGTCGATTGCGGCAGTTACCTTTGACTTCTGGTCTTCGGTTGCTACATCTCCGGCTTCCTTCAAAGTCTTTTCCGCAGCATTGATCAGGGCTTCGGCATTGTTCCTGGTCTCGACATCTTCTTTGCGCTTTTTGTCTTCTTCTGCATGCAATTCCGCATCTTTGACCATGCGCTCGATTTCGTCATCCGAGAGCCCACCCGGCTTCTGGATGGAAATGGACTGTTCCTTACCGGTCCCAAGGTCTTTTGCACCTACATGCAGGATCCCATTTGCGTCGATATCAAAGGTAACTTCAATCTGTGGGATGCCTCTTGGAGCTGGTGGGATACCGTCAAGAGTAAAGCGGCCGAGAGTCTTATTTTCGGAGGCAACTCCCCTTTCGCCCTGAAGGACATGAATTTCTACTGAAGGCTGGTTATCAGCAGCAGTTGAGAAGACCTGACTTTTCTTGGTAGGAATTGTTGTGTTTCTCGGGATAAGTGGAGTTGCTATACCTCCGAGCGTTTCTATTCCTAGAGTCAGAGGAGTGACATCAAGCAACAGGACGTCTTTGACTTCGCCCCCGAGCACACCGGCCTGGATAGCTGCCCCGATTGCAACGGCTTCATCAGGGTTGATGTTCTTGTAGGGTTTCTTGCCTGTAAAGTTTTCCACAAGCTCAACAACTGCAGGCATCCTTGTGGCGCCTCCGACGAGGATCACTTTATCAAGATCACCTGGAGTGAGCTTTGCATCACTGAGGGCCTGGCGCATAGATACGAGGGTCTTTTCAAGGAGGTCCTCAGTCATCTTCTGGAACTGGGCCCTTGTAAGGTCGGTATCAAGGTGCTTTGGTTCGCCATCAGGACCAACTGTTAGGAAGGGAAGGTTGATATTTGTACTTGCAACTCCGGACAGCTCGATCTTGGCTTTTTCCGCAGCATCGGTTAAGCGCTGGAGTACAGCTTTGTCTTTGGAGAGGTCAATTCCCTCGTTTTTCCTGAACTCAGTAAGTAAGTAGTTAACTATACGCTGGTCAAAGTCGTCTCCTCCAAGGTGAGTGTCCCCGCTTGTGGATTTCACCTCAAAGACTCCGCCTCCAAGTTCGAGAATAGATACATCAAAGGTTCCGCCTCCCAGGTCGTAGACAAGAATTGTTTGTTCTATATCTCCCTTATCGAGACCATAAGCCAGGGATGCGGAAGTTGGCTCATTGATAATTCTCAGGACTTCAAGGCCTGCAATTGCCCCTGCGTCCTTTGTAGCCTGTCTCTGGGCATCATTGAAATAAGCAGGAACAGTAATAACAGCCTGTTTGATAGTTTCTCCAAGATAAGCTTCTGCGTCGGTTTTGAGCTTCTGAAGAATCATTGCGGAAATTTCCTGCGGCTTATACTGCGTTCCCTGAAGAGTCACCTTGTAATTGGCGTCTCCCATATGCCTTTTAATGGAATAAACAGTATTTTCAGGATTCGAAATGGCCTGCCTCTTTGCAACCTGGCCTACAAGTTTCTCTCCTTTTTTGGAAAATCCGACGACTGACGGAGTTGTCCTGGCGCCTTCGGCATTTGGGATCACGACAGCTTCCCCGCCTTCCATTACTGCCATGCATGAGTTCGTAGTACCAAGGTCAATACCCAGTATTTTTGCCATGTTTTATCCTCACTAGATTACCTGATTTAATTATTCAATTAAAGTTTTTATTCAATTATAACGTTACAAAATATTTAGATAAATCATTAAGTTAAATTATTAATTAAGTTATCTGGTAAAGTTATAGTAAGCTGTTCAGTTTAATTATGTTCAGTTTAATTATGTTCAGCTTAATTGTGTTCAGTTTAATTATGTTCAGTTTAATTATGTTCAGTTTAATTATGTTCAGTTTAATTATGTTCAGCTTAATTGTGTTCAGTTTAAATTATTTTCAGCTTAATTATTTTCAGCTTAATTATGTTCAGCTTAATTATGTTCAGTTTAATTATGTTCAGTTTAATTAGAGAGTAAGTATGCCTGAATTAAGGAGTAAGATTTTTCTCCTTTATTTCTCGGCCTCATCAGGGTTTCTGGCCACTGAGACCATAGCAGGCCTGATAACTTTAGAGTTAAGAACATATCCGGTTTTGTAAACCTCTACTATAGTATTGTCCGGGACTTCAGAGGTCTCGATATGTTGAATTGCCTCATGCCTGTGAGGGTCAAATTCACTGGCTTTTTCACTTTCGATCTTCTCAAGTCCGTATTTTTCGAGGATTGAGAAATACTGCCTTGAAAGCTGTTCTATTCCACTGATGATTGAGCTCATATCATCTGCAGTCTTTGCAGAGTTAAGGGCGCGATCAAAATTATCCGTTACTTCAAGAAAGTCAAGAAGTACCTGCTCAAGCACAGCTTTCCGGTTTTCCTCCATCTGGCGGGCGGTCCGTTTTCTGAAATTGTCAAAGTCGGCTGCAAGCCGGTAATACTTATCCATGAGAACCTGTTTCTCCTCCTGGCACCTGACTTCAGGACTTTTCTCAGCTTCCGAACTGGCAGAAGCCTCTTCGGGGTTTTCCCGTGCTTCATTAATCTCTTCCGCCGAAGAACCAGAGTTTTGGGCTTCAGAATTTTCAGCCCCAGCCTGGGCATCTTCGTTAGAATCCTTATTCTTTTCTTTATTGAATATTTTCATTCGTCGAACCCCATCAAGTAAGTACAACGGTTTCGCTCGTCCTGATCTGTGATTGTTTGTAATTCTATAAATAGTTTTCGAACGGTTAATGATACATATTACTCAAGAAAGAGAAGAAAAAGAAAAATCAGTAAAAGTGGTTTTGAAGTTTATAAAAGAGTGCTTTGAGCATTACGACGCTTGCAATCATGGAAGCCGCAACTGCTGAAATCACCTGATCCCACCCGATGGCTGAGATTCCTCCTCCAAGTGCAAACTGTACGCCGCCTACAAGCGACACAAACACAAAGGAAAAGCCAAAGCCTGCAAGAGCTCCTCCTACAAGGGAACTCAGGGTGTCAAGTCCATGCTTTTCATAAAAAACCATTCCTGCAATAAACATTACTGCAAAAATCAAAAGTACAACTGCGGAGGGCAATGGACTTTCTTTTGTGGAAAAAACCTCAAAGAGCCCAAGCCCCATATCAACCAGGAATATACCCATGAAAACCGCAATGGTAAGGGTTTTGACAAACGGGTTTTCAAAGATCGACTGAGTATTTGGGTTTATGCTATTAATAGTACCAGGCACCTTTATGTTTTTCAATGTTTAACTTTATGGTATAAACTGTATAATTTATATAAACTTTTACATACTCAACTTCATTTTTAGCAAGCCTTTTCAAAAAATTGCTTTCCCGAAACCGTTGCGCCGGTTTATCACGCCGATAGGGTTTGGGGATAAGGTTATCAACTCAAACGGTTCCTGGGGTTTTCGGTCAAGCCTTTTTTGAAAAGGGTTGCGGTCAAGCCTTTTTTGAAAAGGGTTGTGATCACGCCGATAGGGGTTGGGGACAAGGTTATCATACTCAAACGGTTCTTGGGGTTTTCGCTCAAGCCTTTTTTGAAAAGGCTTGGAACAAAAAGTAATAAATAAGTTCCCGAGTTTTTCCTTTCCGATGAAAATCCTGATTGCAGAATTTGCTGTCGGCACGGACATTGAAAAGTCCCTTATCCCGGAGGGAGCTGCCATGTTAAAAACCCTTGCGGAAAGCTTTGTTCGTCTTGGGCATGAGGTATACTATCCTTCAGCAGGTACGAAAATCTGCGCAGGCACGTGCATTGAATCTACAGCTGAAAATTTCATGCAGGTAATCGAGAGAAAAGCAAAAAACTGTGATGCAGGGCTGATTATTGCACCTGATTCCATGCTTCCCGAATTGAATAAAGTCCTTGAAGAAAATACCGTAAACCTGGGATGTTCGCCTCAGTCGGCGGCCTGTTGCGCTGATAAGTTGATGTGCACGGAAATCCTGACGAAATCCGGAATTAAAGCCCCTGAGGTCGCAAAAAAGGCTGAAAAAGGTAAAAAGTATGTTACAAAGCCCAGGTTCGGCTGCGGCGCAGAAGCAACATACCTTGCCACGGAGTTTGAGAACAACGAAGAATTTATTGCAAGCGAGTATGTTGAAGGAAAAACTCTGAGCGTAAGCCTTATCGCAGGAAAAAAACCGCTTCCTCTTACTGTAAACTGCCAGTTTATAGAGTTTGGCAAAAAAGAAGCAAAAACCATAGAAAATGAGAAAACAGGAGTTTCCGGCATAAAATATAACGGAAGCCTTACTCCTTACCAGACTCCAAGGCAAGAAGAACTCTATGAAACCGCGATCTCCACAGTCAAATGCCTTGACTGTTTCGGATATGTGGGTGTAGACATCATACTTGCTGACTTTCCGTATGTAGTGGATGTAAACCCCAGGCCCACAGCCTCGCTTTTCGGAATTAACCGCGTTATGCGAGAGGAAATTGGAGACCTGCTTTTGAAAAATAAGTTTGGAGAACTTCCGGATTCTATACATATTGAGGGCGAATACCGCTTTTCAAAGGATGCGTTGGGCGAGCTTTTCGGAAGAGCTTGAAAGGTAGAATACAGATTGAAAAGCCGAAGCTTGAACTATAGGGAACAGATTGGAAAGCCAGAGGCTTGAAAGATAGAGAACAGATTGAAAAAACATGATAAAGGGCTCAAAAATGAATTCTAAAGTTATCGGGCTTGATATTGGAGGAGCGAATACTAAACTTGCCTCCTCGGACGGAACTATTGTAGAACTGCACTATTTGCCCCTCTGGAAGAATACACGGCTTCCGGAAGTTTTAAAGGAAATCGCACAGCGGCTGCAGCCCGAAAAAGTTGCTATTGTTATGACCGGTGAACTTGCGGACTGCTTTGAGGACAAGGAACAGGGCATCCGCTTTATAATGTCATGTGTCAACTCTGCCTTTGGGCCCTCAAATGTGTCTTATATAAACAGTTTGGGAAGGTTCCAGAGCGAAGCTGACGATATAAGGGAACTTGCTGCTGCCAACTGGGCGGCTTCAGCCAGGTTGATAGGAGAAGAGATAGGAGACTGTATATTTGTGGATGTGGGAAGTACCACAAGCGATATTATCCCTATCCTGTCAGGAGAACATAAAGCCGGGTTTACTGACTTTGAGCGGCTGGTCAGAAGTGAGCTCGTGTATGCAGGCACCCTCCGGACAAACCTTGCCGCACTTTTAGAAAAAGTAAAACTTGAAAAGGGCTGGTGCAGGACAGCTTCCGAACTCTTTGCTACAACTGCGGACGCCTATCTCCTGCTTGGAAACATTGATGAAAACATGTACACATGCGAGACCGCTGATGGAGCAGGCAGGAGCAAAACCGATGCTATGCGCAGGCTTGCAAGGCTCGTCTGTGCTGACCTTTCCGAAATCCGGGACGAAGACATCTACGAAATTGCATCCCAGGTAAAGGAAAAACAAATCTCTGTCCTGGCTGAGGCCATTTCCGAAGTTGCAGAAAGAAACGGGCTTAAAAGAATTGCAGCTGCAGGTCTTGGTGAGTTCCTGATAAAGGAAGCTGCAGAGAGACTTGGTTTCGAATGCATCTCGGTCTCCGGGCGCTGGGGAGAAGAAATCTCAAAAGTCTTTCCGGCATATGCGGCTGCCAGGCTGCTTTCCTGCAAGCCTTTTTAAAAACAAGCCTTTTCAAAAAAGGCTTGAGCGAAAACCCCAAGAACCGTTTGAATTTGATGACCTTAGCCCCAAACCCTATCGGCGTGATAAACCGGCGCAACGGTTTGTGATGAACAGGCGCAACGGTTTCGGGTCAACGGTTGCCTGAAAGGAAGAACTATGAGAGTGGTAATTAAAATCGGGGGAAGCCTTATCAAAGAGGCTCCCGAGCTTGTAGACAGGCTGGTAAAGGAATTTGGCTCAGGAATCCCGAAAATTCCAGAGGACGCGTGTGCATCCGAAGGACTTCCTTATTCCATTCTAATAGTGCCCGGAGGAGGCATTTTTGCTGATGCTGTAAGGAAAACTGATGAAAGCTTTTCGCTGAGTGCGGATGCAGCTCACTGGATGGCTATACTGGGTATGGAGCAGTATGCTTGCTATCTTAAGGATAAAAGCCGCGCACTGGGCATAGATTCGATAGCCAGTCTGCCTCAGGGTGTATCTGTTCTTTTCCCATACAGGCTCTTGAGAACAGAGGATCCTCTGCCTCATAGCTGGGATGTGACCTCGGATACTATCGCGGCCTGGGTTGCAAAGCAGATTGGGGCAACCTTAATAAAGGCCACGGATGTGGATGGTATATTCAGAAATGGGAAATTAGTCAGGGAAGTTTCTGTTGCCAGCTATGGAGGAAGTCGTGAAAGCTGTATTGATTCTGCGCTGCCGGAATTTCTTCTGAAAAACCGAATGGAGTGCCTGATTGTAAATGGTAAATCTTCGGATAGGGTAATTCAGGCCGTGTATGGGAAGTCTGTGCTCGGTACTGTGGTAAAGGGGAATATTTAAATCGTATATCGTATATGACTAGGGCAGAAGAAGCACAGCGTGTCCAAAAGCATTAATTAAATT
>Ga0268360_1002573_pt1 | contig 13693 bp, 10 predicted proteins | sample BioMet11_FD_192465 | JGI IMG/M metagenome (GOLD analysis project Ga0268360, IMG submission 192465) | Sewage microbial communities from Oakland, California, United States - Biofuel 11 (Illumina Assembly) | ecosystem: Engineered > Wastewater > Sewage > Unclassified | place: USA: California... | reverse complement strand
ATCTTCGCCGGCATCAGCAGGACCAACTTTCTCATGATCGGCACGGGAGCCCTCCTCGTCTCGGCCCTGGGCATTGGGGCGAACTACCTGCTCCTGAGGCTCGAGTCCGCGCTGACGCCCAAGGGGCTCAGGCTCGGCCGAGAGAGAGGAGGCGCCCGATGATCGAATTCAAGAACGTCGTCAAGCGCTTCGGCAAGAAGATCGCGGTGAACGGACTCTCCATGACCATGGGACCCGGAACCACCACGATGCTCATCGGCCCTTCGGGCTGCGGAAAGACTACAACCCTCAGGATGATCAACCGGCTCATCGATGCCGACGGGGGAGATATCCTCATCGACGGGAGGTCGGTCAGGGAGCTCGACCCCGTGGACCTGCGGAGGAGCATCGGCTACGCGATCCAGGAGACGGGGCTCTTCCCCCATATGGACGTCTACGGGAACATAGCCGCGGTGCCGCGGCTCCTGGGCTGGCCCGAGAAGAGAATCCGTGCCAGGGTCGCGGAGCTCTTGGATCTCGTCACCCTCGACCAGAGCTTCGGGCGGAAGTATCCCCTCCAGCTCTCGGGCGGGGAAGCCCAGCGGGTCGGCATCGCCCGAGCCCTCGCCGCGGACCCGGCCATACTTCTCATGGACGAGCCCTTCGGGGCCATAGATCCCATCAACCGATCTCGGCTCCACGAGCTCTTCGAGATCATCCAGGGGCGGATACGGAAGACCATCGTCTTCGTCACCCACGACATCAACGAGGCCATCAAGCTCGGCGACAGGATCGCCGTGCTGGAATCCGGCTCCCTCGTGCAGTACGACGACACCCAGCGCGTCCTCGACGATCCGGCCAACGAGTTCGTCGAGCGCCTCCTCGGGAGCGACCGCAAGCTCAAGGGGCTCATCCTCAAGCGGGCGGGAGACCACGCCAAGCCCGATGGATACGGCGTCGCCTCGCCGGAGGATAGCCGCGAGAAGCTCGCGCGGCTTGTCGCGGCCGCGCCCGAAGGTTTCGCCGCGGTAGTCGGCGGGGACGGGCGCCTGAAGGGCGTCTACACCATGCCGACGGCCAACGGGCGCCCGCTCTTCAACGCTTCGCCCCTCGCGGTGGACGAGTCGGCGGACCTCCTGGAATCCCTGAGCGTCATGGTCTCCGCGGGGGATAGCCGGGTCCTCGTGGTCTCCGCCGACGGCGCCCTCCGGGGCGTCCTCAGGCTCGCGGACATTTCCGGCGAGATCGGCGGCTCCCCCCGCAAGGAGGGGGGAGCATGAGGCTGATCCAGTACCTCGCGGCGAACGCCCCGCTGATCCTCGATTCCACGGTCAGGCACCTGGAGCTTTTCGCCGAGTCCATGGCCGTGAGCCTCGTCCTGGGAATAGCCCTCGCGGTGGCCGTCAGCTCGAGGCCGGGCGGGAAGGCGGCCAAGGCCGTGGTCAGCGTCGCCGCGGCCTTCCAGGCCGTCCCCTCCATCGCCGTAGTGGCCATCGCCTTCCTGGCCCTGGGCATCGGCACGAAGCCCGCCGTGGCCGCCCTCGTGGTCTACAGCCTGGCTCCCATCGTTTTCAACGCTGTATCGGGCATCGCGGCGGTGGATAGGGGCGTCGTGGCCGCCGCCGTGGGCATCGGTTACCGGCAGAGCCAGGTGCTTCTCAGGATCAAGCTCCCCCTCGCTTTCCGGGTCATCATGGGGGGCGTCAGGAGCGCGGCGACGATCAACATCGGGACCGCCACCGTGGCGGCGGTGATCGGCGGCGGCGGGCTCGGCGACCTCATCTTCTCGGGGCTCAAGCTTCGGAACGACGAGGCGGTCCTCGCCGGCGCCATGATCAGCGCCCTCCTCGCAATGATCATCGATGCCCTCCTCGCCGTCTTCGAGAAGGCCGCCTCTCCCAGGGGCCTGTCCATCAAGCGCTGAGGTCGCCGATCCCGGCGGCTTTTCCCTGGGTGCGCCGATCGACGGACGGTCGGCGCACATAACCCCCGATTATATCTGGAGGTGCTTTCATGAATCGTTTCGTCCGCATCGCGGCCATGGCCACTGCCATCGGTCTCGCGCTGTCCTTCGCCTCGTGCTCCAAGCCGGCCAAGCCGGTCACCGTGGGGGCCAAGAACTTCACCGAGCAGTACATCGTCGGGAACATGATCTCCGACCTGCTCGAGGCCCGCGGCTTCAAGGTCACGCGGCAGTTCGGCACCGGGTCGACCATCACCCGCGAGGGCCTCGAGACCGGCCAGACCGACCTCTACCCCGAGTACACCGGCACCGCGTGGATCGTCTACCTCAAGAAGACCGAGGTCGACAACGACCCCGAGAGCCTCTACGAGAAGGTGAAGGAAGCCGACGCCGAGAACGGCATCGCCTGGCTCGATCGCTTCAGCCTGAACAACACCTACGCCCTGGCCATCAAGAAGAGCATGGTGGAGACCTACGGTTCCGACGTCAGCTCCCTGGCGCGCTACGCCGCCGCCCATCCGGGGAAGCTCCGCTACGGCATCGACCACGAGTTCCAGGATCGCCCCGACGGCTTCCAGGCCATGGCGAAGCTCTACGGCATGCCCTTCTCGAAGAGGCAGCTCTCCACCATGGACGTGGGGCTCTCCTACGAGGCCCTGGACCGGGGACAGGTGGACGTGGCCATGGTCTTCGCCACCGACGGGCTCTTAAAGAAGTACGATCTCCAGGTCCTGGACGACGACCTGCGCTTCTTCCCGGTCTACAACCTCGCGGTGACCGTCCGCTCCGGGACCCTCGAGAAGTATCCCGAGATCCGGAAGATCTTGGCGCCCCTCGCCGAGTACCTGGATAATGACACGATGCAGGAGCTCAATTTCAAGGTCGACGCCCAGGGGCTCCCCGCAGAGGTCGTGGCCAAGGACTTCTTGAAGGAGAAGAAGCTCGTCAAGCGCTAGGCCGAGGGCCGCGAGGACGAGGAGGCCCCCGGGCGGGATAGCGCCTGCCGGGGGCCTCCGTATCCCCGGGCCTTGAGAAGAGGCGCCCGGGGACGGTCTTGGGTCAGCGGGTCGCGCTCCTCTGGGAGCCCCGCGCGAGGAGCTTGGCGAGGGTCGCCGCGGGGTCGCGGGACTTCTCGAGGAGGATCATGGCGGCGATGATGTACGGCTTGTAGCCCGCCTCGCGGTAGGTGTCGTTGCGGTAGCGGTCGAAGACGCTGGCGGCCACCTCGCCGGCCTTGCAGGAGACGTCGGTGATGTCGGCGGGGAGGCAGTGCATGTACAGCGCCTTCCCTCCCTTGGTGAGCTTCATTCTCTCCTCGGTGCACTCCCAGTCCTTGAACTTGGCGTTGTTGGCGAGGCAGGACTTCTCGAGCTCCTTGAGGCCGGCCTGGTCCCCGGCGTGGAGGAGAGGGACCCGCTTCTGCATTACGTCGTAGGGCGCCCAGCTCTTGGGGTAAACGATGTCGGCGCCCTCGAAGGCCTCGTCCATGGAGTGGACGGTGCGGAGGGAGCCGCCCGAGGCCTTCGCCTGCTTGGCCGAGAGCTGGACGACCTCGGGGATGAGGTCGTAGCCCTCGGGATAGGCGAGGTCTATCTCCATCCCGAAGCGGCTCGCCAGCCCTATGATGCCCTGGGGCACCGAGAGGGGCTTGCCGTAGGAGGGGGAGTAGGCCCAGCTCATGGCTATCTTCTTGCCCCGGAGCTTGTCCAGGCCGCCGTAGTAGTGGGCCAGGTGGAGGAAGTCGGCCATGGCCTGGGTGGGGTGGTCGATGTCCGATTGGAGGTTGACTATGGCCGGCCGCGAGGGGAGGACGCCGGACTTCACGGCGTCGTCCAGGGCCGCCCCGACTTCCCTCTGGTACTTGTCGCCCTCGCCCAGGTACATGTCGTCCCGTATGCCGATGGCCTCGGTGAGGAAGCTGATCATGCAGGCGGTCTCCCGGACCGTCTCGCCGTGGGCGATCTGGCTCTTCCCCTCGTCGAGGTCCTGCACGTATAGGCCGAGGAGGTCGCAGGCCGAGGCGAAGGAGAACCGGGTCCGCGTGGAGTTGTCCCTGAAGTTGGACACCGCGATGCCCGACTTCCACAGCTTCGGCGAGACGCCTATCTCCCGCATACCCTTCAGGGCGTCGGCGACGAGGAAGGTGGCCTCGAGCTCCTCCCGGGTCTTCTCCCAGGAGAGGAGGAAGTCCACCCCGTGCATGCCTATCCTCTTGGCCTTGAGCTGGCCGATGATCGCCTTGATTTTCTTCTTGTCCATCCGATCCTCCTAGATCTTGCCCAACGCCCGCAGTATCCGCTCGGGGGTGAAGGGCCATTCCCGAACCCACGCGCCCACGGCGTCGTGTATCGCTATGGCTATCGCAGGTGCGGCGCCATTAACGGAAATTTCCGAGACGCTCTTGCCCCCGAAGGGGCCGACCTCGTCCTCCGCCGGGACGAACTCGACCGCGAAGTCCCTCGGAACCTCGCGGATCGAGGGGATCTTGTAGTCGAGGAAACGCGGATTCGCGCAACGTCCCGCGTCGTCGTAGACCATCTCCTCGTAGAGGGCGTGGCCGATGGCCTTGAGGGAGCCCCCCAGGACCTGCCCCGCCGCCAGGGCGGGGTTGATCGGGGTCCCGCAGTCCTGGTAGGCCCGGTAGCGCAGGAGGGCCACCTCGCCGGTGCGGCCGTTGACTGCGGCCTCCACGAAGTGGGCCCCGTAGGGGAAGGCCGCGTGGTCGGTCTTGAAGGTGCCGAAGCCCGCGAGCTCCCCGTGACCCTCGCCCTGGACCGAGAGGTGCCCCAGCCGCGCGAGGCTGATCTCGCCCCTCTTGCCCACCACGCGCCCCCTGTACTCGATCCTCAGGTCCGAGGGGTCCTCCCCCAGGATCGCCGCGGAGGTGGCTATCACCTTCGACCTGAGGTCCTCGGAGGCCCTGAGGGCCGCGCCCCCGGAGAAGTAGGTCCCCGAGGAGGCGTAGGCGCCCTTGTCGAAGGGAGTGGCGTCGGTGTCCCCCGAGAGGACCGAGACGTCCTCCAGGTCGAGGCCCAGGATCTCCGCCGCGGCCTTCGCGGTGACCGTGTCGAGGCCGGTGCCCAGGTCGGTCCCCCCGGAGAGCACGAGGAGGGTGCCGTCGGAGAGGAGCCGCACCTCGGCGTTGGCCGCGTCGAGGCCGGGGAGCCCCGAGCCCTGCTGGATGATGACCGCGCCGCGGCCGAGCCGCCAGTCGGGGCCGAAGCCCGGGGCCGGGACCGATCCAGGCTTCCGGGCCGGGGACTTGGCGGGCCAGCCGAAGTCCCTGCGCCCCCGCTCGATCATCTCCCCGAGGCGGCAGCGGCCCAGGGTGACCACGGCGCCCTCGCGGCCTTCCCCCAGGCTCCTCAATATCTCGAGCTCGGCGCCCGAGTCGACCCGGTTCCTCTCGATCATGTCGAGCTGGTCGATGCCGAGCTCGGCGGCGAGCTCGGCGAGGGCGGTCTGGAGGGCGAAGGAGCCCTTGGGGGCCCCATAGCCCTGGTAGGCCCCGGCGGGGGATAGGTTGGTGTAGTAGGATTTCACCTCGAAGCGCGCGTTGTCGCACAGGAGGAGGGGCAGGCTCTTGGAGATGGCGTTCATAGGCACCGTGAGGCAGTGTTGGCCGTAGGGCCCGGTGTCCGCGTCGAGGCGCATGAGGATGGCGGTGAGCTTCCCGTCTCGCTTGGCCCCGAGCTTCACGCCGATCTCCATGGCGTGGCGGGTGCGGGAGGCGACGAACTCCTCCTCACGGCTGTAGCGGAAGAATACCGGCCGCCCGGTCGTCCACGCGAGGTATCCGGCGACGTCCTCGACCACTATGTCCTGCTTGGCCCCGAAGCCGCCCCCGACCCGCTCCTTGATGACCCTGACCTGGTTCTCCCTGAGGCCGACGACCCTCGCGACTATCCGCCGGACGTGCCAGGGCACCTGGGTGGACGCGTGGAGGACGAGCTTCCCGCCCTCCACGAGGGCGTAGACCTCGTGGGGCTCCATTGGGGTGCACTGGACCCTGTTGGCGCGGTACTTGCGTTCGATGACGACGTCGGCTTCGGCGAAGCCCGCCTCCACGTCGCCGATCCCGTCGGCGGCGCTGGCGGCGAGGTTCCGGTGGGGGTCGGCGTGGAGGGGGAACTGGTAGATCACCGGGTCGTCCCGGCCGTCGCCCTCGACGACGGTGCCCTCCGGAGGCTGCCCTGCGACGTAGCTCACCTTCCCGGAGTGCACGATCGGGGCGTCGGGCGACTTCGCCCGGGCGATGGAGAGGACGGGCTCCAGGACTTCGTAGTCCACCCGGATCGCGGCGGCGGCGGCGGCCGCCTGTTCCCGGGTCTCGGCGAGGACCGCCGCGACCCTGTCCCCGACGCAGCGGACCTTCCGGGAGAACATGCGCTGGTCGTAGGGCGAGGGCTCGGGGTAGCCCTGGCCGGCGGTCGTGTAGACCTTGTCGGGGCAGTTCTCGTGGGTGAGGACGGCGACGACCCCGGGCATGGCCTCTGCCGCCGAGGCGTCGATAGACTTGATCCACGCGTGGGCGTAAGGGCTGCCGAGCACGACGAGGTGGCAGGCTCCCGGGGCCACCCGGTCCTCCACGTAGGCCCGCTCGCCCAGGGCGAGCCAGGCGGCGTCGATTTTCTCCCGATCCTTCCCGACGTGCCGGAGCTCGGGCTTGAACTCGGGGCCCGGGGCCTCGGAGTACCCGGGGTCCGAGAGCCGCCGGGAGGCTATCCTCACGGCGTTGAAGAACTGCTCGTAGCCAGTGCAGCGGCACATGGTGCCCGAGAGGGCGTCGGACACCTCGTCACGGCTCGGCTCGCGGATCGTCCCGCCGGAGGTCCTGCATCGGTCGAGGAGCTCCTGGATGGCCAGGGCCACCGCCGGCGTACAGTAGCCGCACTGGACGCAGGACGCGTCCACGAGGGCCCGCTGCACCAGCCCGAGCTCCCGGCTCTTCGACAGGCCGTCGACGGTCCATATCTTGCGGCCCTCGGCCTGCGCGGCGAGGATCTGGCAGGAGTTCACCGAATGGCCGTCCAGGAGGACCGCGCAGAGCCCGCAGGAGCCCTCGCCGTCGCAGCCGTTGCGCACCGAGACTAGGCCCCGGGAGCGGAGCTCGTCGCGGAGGCTCGCGCCGGGATCGACCTCCCAGGAGACGGGTCGGCCGTTCAGTACGAAGCTCGTCTTCATGCGTCCTCCCGCGGGCGGCCGGCCTCGACGAGGGCGTCGGCCAGGAGCTGGGCGCCTCTCAGGCGCTTGAAGTCGGCGCCGGCCCTGAAATCGCTGATGGGCTTGAGGCGCGGGGCGACGGCCGCCTCGATCTCATCCCGGGACGGCAGGGGCTTCCCCTCGAACAGCGCCTCGACGTCCGGCGCCCGCCGCGATCTCGGGCCGAGGCCGCCGAGGGCGACCCTGAGGCCGATCGCGGCCCCGGCCGCGACCTCGTAGGAGGCCGCGGCTCCGAGGACCGAGAGGTCGCAGGCGACCCTGCTCCAGCGCCGGTAGGCCGCCAGCCTGCCGGGCCGCGCGGGGACGAGAACCCTGAGGACGAGCTCGGCCCGGGGGCGGCCGGAGCCGTCGCGCTCCGAGAGCCAGCGGTCCAGGGCGAGCCTCCTCGGCTCCGGATCCGCGGGGGAGGCGACCTCCACCTCGGCGTCCAGGACGAGGAGGATGGGCACCAGGCTCGAGCATGACTTGTCGGCCCCGAGGTTCCCGCCCACGGTGGCCCGGTTCCGGGTGTTGCGGTTCATCATCGAGAGGGCGGCGTCGGCGAGGCAGCCCGGAGCCGCGCCGCGGCGCCCGGCCTCGGCGAGCTCCTGGAAGGTGGTCCCGGCCCCCACGGCGAGGGAGTCCCCCTCGTCCTCGACGCCTCTGGGGAGGGCCGCGGCGAGGTCGATCACCGACTCGGGCTTGTCCCTGAAATCGCCGGCGAGGACGAAGGTGCCGCCGGCGAGCCAGGTCGCCGCGACGTCCCTCCGGGCCGCGTCTATGGCCTCGAGCCAGGTCGATGGCCTCGCGTAGCGCTGCACTCTCGTCATCGGAGCCCCGCCTTTTCCAGGAGCCGCCTGGAGGCGGCCCCGGCCTTCATCCGGATCTCGTCCTCGTCCGCCCCGGCGAGCCTCCCCGACTCGAGGATGAGCTTCCCGTCGGCTATGACGTAGTCGGCGCCGTGATTATAGCCGCACAGGACCAGGGCGGCGACGGGGTCCGAGAGGGCGCCGGCGTACTCGAGCCTCTCCACGTCGAAGAGGGCGAGGTCGGCGAGCCAGCCTTCCTCGATCCTCCCGAGCTCGCCGTAGCCCAGGAGCCGGGCCCCGCCCTCGGTGGCCATGGCCAGGGCTTCCCGGGCCGTGAGGCCGCCCCGCTTCCCCTCGGGCCCCGAGAGTCCTGCGCGGACCCGCTGGAGGAGGAGGGCCTGCCTGGCCTCCCCGAGCATGTCGGAGGAGTCGTTGGAGGCCGAGCCGTCGACTCCGAGGCCCACGGGCACCCCGAGGTCGAGCATCTCCCGTATCCTGGCTATGCCCGAGCCGAGGCGCATGTTGGACGAGGGGCAGTGGGCGACGCCGGTGCCAGTCCGCGCGAGGAGCTCGAGCTCGCCGTCGTCGAAGAACACGCCGTGGGCGTACCAGACGTCGCTCCCGACGAAGCCGCAGTCCTCCATGAGCTCGAGGGGCCTGCGGCCGTAGAGCTCCCGGCAGGATTCTTCCTCGTCCCGGGTCTCGGCGAGGTGGGTGTGGAGCCGAACGCCCTTCCTCCTGGCGAGCTCGGCGGCGTCGCGCATCGACTTCTCGGACACGGAGAAGGGGGAGCAGGGCGCCAAGGCCACCTTGCGCATCGAGTCGGGGGCGGGGTCGTGGTACTTGTCTATGGTGGCCTCGCACTCCGCCAGGATCCGGTCCTCATCCTGGACCACCGAGTCGGGGGGGAGGCCCCCGTCCTTCCTGGAGCGGGACATGGAGCCCCGGGTGGGGGCGAAGCGCAGGCCGAGCTGGGAGGCCGCCCCGAACTGGATCCCGGGCAGGTCGTCCTTGAAGCCCTTGGGGTAGAGGTAGTGGTGGTCCGTCGAGAGGGTGCAGCCGGTCTTGACGAGCTCCGCCAGTGCCAGGCGGCTCGACCAGTAGACCGCGTCCTCGTCGATGCCCTTCCATATCTCGTAGAGGTAGGTGAGCCAGTCGAAGAGCTTCGCGTCCTGGACCGCGGGCAGGGCCCGGGTGAGGGTCTGGTAGAAGTGGTGGTGGGTGTTGACGAGGCCGGGGATCACGACGTGGCGAGACGCGTCGATGACCCGGGCCCCCTCCGGCGCCTCGATCCCCGCGCCGATGCGGGTTATGCGATTCTTCTCTACGAGGATGTCCGTCCCCCGCTCCACGGCGGGGGCGGGCGTCCCGGACTGCCGCGGTCCGCGCAGGGGAGACCCGCGGCAGACCGCGAGGCAGTCCTTGAGGAGGATCAACGAGCGACCTCCTCGTTGAAGTCCTCGATCATGGCGTCGAGCGCCCCGACCTGGGAGCGCAGGCCGCCCCAGTAGGCGCGGTGGTCGTTCCACTGGGCGCGGAGCTCCGCGAGGTCCTTGCCCTGCTGCTCGATCCAGCTGAAGTACTTGAGGTTGTGTATCCGGCGCTTGTCGACCTGGGAGAGCTCGAGGGTGTGGTCCACCGAGATTCCCCGCAGGGCCTCGTAGTCCCGGTCGGCCTGGCGCTGGTCGTACTTGCCCCGCTCGGCGGTGAGTTCGGCGAGGCGGCTCTGGTACATGGCCATGGAGTCGGTGAAGACCGTGAAGACCACGTCGTTCGGCCCGAGCTCGTAGTACTTGGCCATCTTGATGGCCCCGATCATGTTGCCCACCCCGGAGATGCCGAGCCAGTCGAGCTTGGCGAGGAGCTCGTGCTTCACGCCGTTCTCCGCGAGGACCTTGCGGCCGGCGTCCTCGTTGAAGAGCCGGATGAAGCGCATGGGCAGCTCGTCGTCCACGCCGACGGCCATGTCGGTGTCCCGGAGGTTGTGGATCCAGGGGATGTGCTTGTCCCCGATGCCCTCGATGCGGTGGTCGCCGTAGCCGTTCTCGAGGATGGTCGGGCACTGGAGGGCTTCGGCCACGCCGACCTTGGCGCCGTAGGCGTCCCGGAGGTAGGAGCCCGAGCCGAGGGTCCCGGCGGATCCCGAGGAGAGGAGGGCCGCCGCGATCCGGTCGTCCTTGCCGGCGATCTTCTTGAAGACCTCCTCCATGGCGGGGCCGGTGACGGTGTAGTGCCACAGGTGGTTCGGGAGCTGGTCGAACTGGTTGAAGATCACCGCGTCGGGCCTGGTCGCCCGGAGCTCGTTGCACTTGTCGAAGATCTCCTTCACGTTGGACTCGCAGCCGGGGGTGGCGATGACTTCCTCGGCCATGGTCTTGAGCCACTCGAAGCGCTCCTTGGACATCCCGGCGGGGAGGATGGCGATGGAGGGGCATGAGAGCAGGCGGGAGATGTAGGCGCCGCCCCGGCAGTAGTTGCCGGTGGAGGGCCAGACGGCCTTCTTGGTGGTGGGGTCGAACCTCCCGGTGACGAGCTCGGGGATGAGGCAGGAGTAGGCCGCGCCGACCTTGTGGGCGCCGGTGGGGAACCACTTGCCGACGAGCCCCACGATCCTGGCCCCGGTCCCGGTGATGGAGGGGGGGAGCTCGATGTAGTTGACTCCGCCGAAGCCGCCGCCCCTCTCCTTGGGCTCGTTGTGCCAGGTCACCCGGAAGAGGTTGCGGCTGTGGACGTCCCAGAGGCCGATGGCCGAAAGCTCCTTCTTGATCGAGTCGGGGACCTTGGCGGGGTCCCTCATCTGCGCGTAGGTCGGGAGGATAATGCCCCGCTCCTTGCAGCGCTGTATGTTCTTCTTCCTCTGGTTCTCGTTCACCTTGAGATCGATCATCGGACACTCCTTCGAAGTCTTATTCGCGCGTCAGTTTCCTAGGTGCGCGTCCCCGCGGGGCTTCCCCCGCGGGGGCTGAAATCTCGTCTGCCGATCCGGGCCGCTAGATCGCCGCGCCCACCGCCTTCGCCGCGCTCCTCACGTCCTTCAGCCCCGAGCCGGTCAGCATGACCACGGCGACCTCGCCCGGGCCGAGGGACCCCCGGGCCTTCATGAAGCCCGCGAGGGCGCAGGCGCTGGAGGGCTCGGCGAAGAGCCCGGCGCGGGAGGAGCCGAGGACCTGGGCCGCGAGGATCTCGCCGTCCGAGACGACGACCCCCGCTCCTCCGTGCCTCTTGAGCTTGTCGACGGCGAAGGGGCCGTTGCGCGGGGCGTCCACCGAGATGGAGTCGGCTATCGTGCTCGAGCTCCGGAAGTCCCACTCGCCGGTCGCGAGGGCCCGGGCTATGGCGCTCGAGCCCTCGGCCTGGGCGGCCCACACCACGGGCATCCTATCGATTTCGCCCAACGCGAGGAGATCCTCGAAGCCGCGGATCACCCCCGAGACTATCACCCCATCGCCCGTCGGCACGAACACGTGGTCGGGCCCGCCGACGCCGTAGGCCCGAAGGTCCCGGACGATCTCGAAGGCCGCGGTCTTCTTGCCCTCGACCGTGAGGGGGTTGTACGCGGTGTTCCGGGAGAGCACCCCGGTCTCGCCGGTGTACTTCATGCACTCCTCGAAGGCCACGTCGTAGGTCCCGTCGACCTCGCGCAGCTCGGCCCCGTACTGGAGGACCTGGATGCGCTTGGCCGCCGGCGCCGACTTGGGCAGGAACACCGTGACCTTGAGCCCCGCGGCCGCACCCACGCAGGCCATGCTCGAGGCGGCGTTGCCCGTGGAGGCCAGGGCGACCTCGGAGATGCGGTGCTGGCGGGCGAAGCCGGCCACGAGGTAGGAGGCGCGGTCCTTGTACGAGCCCGAGGGCTCGCAGGTGTCGTCCTTGAGCCAGAGCCCCGGGAAGCCGAGCTCCTCCCTGAGCCTCGGGGCCTGCCACAGGGGCGTGTTGCCCACGGGCAGGGGGGGGAGGAAACGGGCCTCCACGGGGAGGGGGAGGGAGAGGCCCGCCACGCTGTGGAGGTCGCCCCCCGAGAGCTCCCACTTCGCCTCGTCGGGGTCGAAGGCGCACTCGAGGACCCCGTTGAGGGGCGCGCCCGGCGTGTTGTGGGCCGAGCAGGTGTCGCAGAGGTACCGGCCGGGCTCGATCGCATAACGCGCCCCGCACTTGGGGCAGCGGAATTCCCACTTCACGGCCGCTTCTCCAGCGCGTAGGGGAGGGCGGCGTAGAAGGCCGAGGCCACCTCGAGGTCGTCTATCCGGTTGATCTCGTTCGGGGCGTGGGCCTGGGCCTCGTCCCCGGGGCCGAAGCCTATGCAGGGTATCTTGTGGCGGCCGCAGATGGCCACGCAGTTGGTCGAGAAAGTCCACTTGTCCACAGTGGGGGCCCGGCCGTAGAGGTCCCGGTAAGCCTCCACCCCGGCGGCGACGAGGGGGTGGTCGGCGGGGATCTTCCAGGTGGGGAAGTAGAGCTCCTGCTTGTAGAGCTTCCCGGTGTAGGCGCTCTGGGCGTACTCGGGCATCCTCACGGTGAACTTGTCGACGCCGGCCTTGCGCAGGGCCTCCTCGACCTGGGCGATGGCGAGCTTGTCGTCCTCCCCCCAGGTGAGGCGCCGGTCGCAGTAGAGCATGGCCTGGTCGGGCACGGCGCACTGGGAGGGGCCGTGGACCTTGATCTGGGACACCACGATGGTGCCCTTCCCGAGGAAGCCGTCGTCGTCGGGCGCGAGCTCGGCGTTGAGGGCCTCGAGGGCGAGGGCCGCCCGGGCGGCCTTGTAGCCGGCGTTCTCCCCGCGCTCCGGAGCCGAGCCGTGGCAGGAGACGCCCTTTATGTCGATCTGGATCTCCATGCGGCCCCGGTGGCCCCGGTAGAGCCGGCAGCTCGTGGGCTCGGTGGACACGGCGAGGTCGGGCTTGAAGCCTTCCTCCTCGATGAGGTACTTCCAGCACAGGCCGTCGCAGTCCTCCTCGAGGACGGTGAAGGTGAACCATATGGAGTAGTCCCCGGCGTAGGCCGCCTCCTTCAGGATCTTGGCGGCGGTGAGCATGGAGGCCGCGCCGCCGAGCTGGTCCGAGGAGCCGCGGCCGTAGACGAGGCCGTCCTTGACGAGCCCCGAGTGGGGCGGCGTAGCCCACTGGGAGGGGTCGCCGACCCCCACTGTGTCTATGTGGGCGTCGAAGACCAGGACCTTCTTGCCCGATCCCACCCGGCCGAGGAGGCTCCCCAGGCCGTCGGTGTGGATCTCCTCCATGCCGGCCCACTTGGCCATCTTCTTGAGGACCTCGATCCTGTCCTTCTCGGTGCAGCTGAAGCCCGGAACCATGACAAGCTCCGAGAGGTTCTTGGCCGTGTAGTCCCTGTAGTCCCTCGCCGCGGCGAGGATCTTGCCTTTGTCCATGCTACTTCCTCTCTTCCATTCTCTTCCAGAGCCTGGCGGCCTCCTCGCGGGCCTTGGCCGCGATGCCGCCGGCGTCGAACGCAGGTTTCCTGTCCTCGATGACGAAGCGCCCGCCTATCATGACCGAGCGCACCGACCGGGACGAGAGCCCGAAGGCGATGTGCCCCGCCACGTTGCCCCCGACGAGGGGGGTGGGCGGGTCGTAGTCCCACAGCACCAGGTCGGCGGCGAATCCCGGCTGCACTCTGCCGAGAGCGACTCCCTCGTAGCGCTCCAGTATCCTGTTGCCCCGATCGAGGCAGCGCAGGAAGTCTCCGGGCCACCAGGGGCCGCCGGACTCCCGGTGCCGGAAGGCGG
>Ga0268360_1002571_pt1 | contig 13708 bp, 13 predicted proteins | sample BioMet11_FD_192465 | JGI IMG/M metagenome (GOLD analysis project Ga0268360, IMG submission 192465) | Sewage microbial communities from Oakland, California, United States - Biofuel 11 (Illumina Assembly) | ecosystem: Engineered > Wastewater > Sewage > Unclassified | place: USA: California... | reverse complement strand
TGAAATTTCTGCACAGCAGTACTTCTAATTCTGTTATCTTAAACTTAGCGGAAGGCTGTCTGCGGATGGCTATCTTTTTGGCATATCTGGGCGGTATTTCTACCATGCCGGATATTCAAAGAGTGTTCCAATATCATGGTGCAGAACATAAAACTATTTATACTTATGAAAATGATTTGCCCTTGGAGGTTGCCAATGTAAGAGGCTTTTCTACTTTGCATCCTCGCTGCGGCACTAATTTTCTGATGATTGTCATGATTATCAGTATTTTCATTTTTGCTTTCTTAGGGTGGCCGGGAATCATAGCAAGAATTATTTCCAGGGTACTCTTAATGCCGGTTATTGCCGGCGTTAGCTACGAAATCATTCGTTATGCAGGCAAGCACATTGAAGAACCCTGGGTAAGGCGCGCCATCTGGCCCGGACTATGCTTACAAAAGCTTACCACCAGAGAGCCTGATGACAGTCAAATAGAAGTTGCCATTGCTTCCTTGAAGGCAGTGCTGCCTCCTGAAGAAATCAAAGAAACCCAACCTGAGGAAAAAATATGTTAGACAAATTACAAGCAATTGAAGATAGATATCTTGATTTAGAAGTTAAAATAAGCGATCCTACTGTTATTGCCAATCAGCCGGAGTGGCAGAAATGCACCAAGGCTCATGCTAAGCTGACAGATGTAGTAGAAACCTTCCGTGAGTATAAGAAGCTACTGGCTAACATGCAGGATGCTGAGGATATCATCAAAGCTAATGAAGATAAAGAATTAGTGGCAATGGCTCAGGAAGAATTAAAAGAGCTAAAGCCCCAAAAAGAAACCTTTGAGCAAAAGTTAACGCTTTTGCTTATTCCTTCTGACCCTAATGATGAAAAAAATGTTATGATGGAAATCAGAGCGGGAGCAGGTGGAGATGAGGCTGCTCTGTTTGTTGGAGACTTATTTAGAATGTATACTCGTTATGCAGAAGGCGGAGGCTGGCGAGTAGAGCTGATGGATAGCAGTGCTACCGGCTTAGGTGGTTTTAAAGAAGTTGTTTTCCAGATTTCAGGTGCCGGCGTTTACAGTCGCATGAAGTTTGAAAGTGGCGTGCACAGAGTGCAGAGAGTCCCTGATACCGAGTCTCAGGGACGTGTCCATACCTCTACGGTAACGGTGGCAGTATTGCCGGAGGCTGACGAAGTTGATGTGGATATTAATCCTCAGGATATTAGGATAGATACCTATAGAGCCGGCGGTGCCGGTGGTCAGTATGTAAATAAGACCGAATCTGCAGTGCGCATGACCCATATACCTACAGGTATTGTGGCTCAGTGCCAGGATGAAAAATCTCAGATTAAAAACAGAGAAAAATGTATGAGAATGCTGCGTACCAGAATCTTGGAAGCAGCTCAGGAAAAGCAACGCAGTGAAGTAGCTTCTGACCGCAAGAGCCAGGTAGGCACAGGCGATAGAAGTGAGCGAATCAGGACCTATAACTATCCGCAAGGTAGAGTTACCGACCATAGAATCGGTTTAACGCTACACAAATTAGACAGTATTTTGAATGGGGACTTAGATGAACTTTTAGATGCACTTATAACCGCTAAGCAAAGCGAGAAATTAAAGCAGGTGGAATAAATGCAAGAAGCAAGACCGGTATGGACTATTATTAAAATATTAGATTGGACAAAGCAGTACTTTCAAACCAAGGGCGTGGAAAATCCGCGCCTTGATGCGGAAGTACTGCTTTGTGATGTTCTGCATTGTACCAGGCTACATCTTTATACTAACTTTGATCAGCCCTTGCAGGAAGAGGAGCTGAATAAGTTCAGGGAATATGTGGCCAGAAGAGTAAAGAAGGAACCGGTGGCCTATATCTTAGGACGTAAAGGCTTCCTGAAGGAAACCTTTAAGGTTACCAAGGATACCTTGATTCCCCGTCCGGAAACGGAGCTCTTGGTAGAAAAATTATTAAGCCTGAAGGCTTTGCAGGGGCCTAAGGAAATCTTAGACCTAGGCTGTGGCAGTGGTATCATTGCTATTTCTTTGCTGCAAGGCTTGCCTCAGGCTAGAGGCTTGGCAACAGATATTAATCCGGAAGCAGTAGCTGTTACCTTGGATAATGCCCAGGCTTTAGGCGTGGGGGACAGATGTGCCGGACTGGTTTCTGATTTGTATCAGCATGTACTGGCTGACGATAAATTTGATTTGATAGTTTCTAACCCACCCTATATTCCCAAAGCCGTTCTTCCCACCTTGTCTGCCGAGGTTCGACAGGAACCGGTGGCCGCATTAGACGGTGGCACGGATGGCTTGGATTTTTATAGAAGAATTTTGGCTCAGGCTCAACAGCATTTGTTGCCACAGAGCCTGGTTGCTTTTGAGATTGGTATTGAACAAGGTAAGGCAGTAGCGGAGCTATGCAAAGCAGCCGGCTTTTCTGTAACTGTTGTTTGTCGTGATTATGCAGGCATAGACCGAATGGTTTTTGCTACCAGAAAAGGGTCAATTTATGAAGACGAAATTATGGCATTTAACAAATAAAAATTTACAAGAGCAGTTAGCTGAAGCAGCTGAGCTGATTAAGGCAGGAGAGCTGGTGGCTTTCCCTACGGAAACAGTCTATGGCTTGGGAGCTAACGGACTTAATCCTGAGGCGTGCCGAAAAATTTTTGCAGCCAAGGGCAGACCTGCCGATAATCCCTTAATTTTACATATTAGCAAAATGGCAGAAATTTATCCCTTGACCAGCGGTTTATCTGCTTGTGCTCAAAAGCTGGCCCAAGCTTTCTGGCCGGGACCTATGACTATGATTGTCCGTAAGTCTGACTTAATTTCTGATGTGGTAACGGCAGGATTGGATACTGTAGCCGTAAGAATGCCCAGCAATCCTGTGGCTAATACCTTAATTGCTTTGGCAGGCTGTCCAATTGCAGCGCCTTCTGCCAATAAGTCAGGCCGTCCCAGTCCAACCAGGGCAGAGGATGTTCTGGCTGATATGGATGGCATTATTGCCGGCGTTTTTGATGGCGGAGCTTGTGATATTGGGGTAGAGTCCACAATTGTAGATACTACTGAAGAGGTAGCTACCATTTTAAGACCGGGTGGCATTACCTTGGAAATGCTTCAAAAAGCGTTGGGCGAAGTAAAAATTGATCCGGGACTTATTCTTCCTAATCAGGTACCTAAAGCTCCGGGTATGAAATATAAGCATTATGCACCCCAGGCAGCTATGTACTTAATTGAAGGCCCGGAGGCTGCTCAGGGCGTAGTACAAGCTGTTAAGTTAGCTTTGGCTACAGGCGGGAAGGTTGGCGTAGTGGCGTCAGACGAGACCATTGCCCAGCTGCCTCAGTCTACGCAATTAATCTGCCATAGCTGGGAAAATACTCAAAAAGACATGGCGGAGAAGCTTTTTACCTATTTGCGTCGTTTTGACGGTGAAAAGGTAGATTTTATCATTGGACAAGGTACTTCTGAGCATAATTTAGGGCTTGCCATTATGAATAGAATGCGTAAATCTGCGGCTCACAATATTTTTATAGCAAAAAATGGCAAATTATTCTGGCATAGCGGTAAAATACCTAAATTTTTAGAGGAAATTGTGCTAAAATAAAGAGTAGTTATAAGACGAAAAGGAAGATAAAACATGAAAATAATAATTGGTTGTGACCATGGTGGTTATGGTTTGAAATCTCAAATTATAGAACACCTTACCTCCCAAGGTATAGAAGTAGAAGATTATGGTACTAATAGTGACAAGCCTGTAGATTATCCTGATTATGCCGAGAAAGTTGCCAAAGCTGTAGCAGCAGGCAAAGCACCGTTAGGAATTTTAATTTGTGGTACAGGTATTGGTATGTCTATTGCTGCCAACAAAGTAGATGGCGTGAGAGCAGCTTTATGTGACAATTGCTATTCTGCTCAAAAGGCCAAGGAACATAACAATGCTAACGTTATTTGCTTAGGTGCCAGAGTATTAGGCAAGGGATTGGCCTTACAGATCATAGATACCTTTTTAGCCAGCTCTTTCTTGGGTGAGTACCATACTGTAAGAGTAGAAAAAATCATGAACTTAGAGAAATAGCCAACCATCTTGTGAGGGAAAATAGTAAATAATAAAGGGGGGCCTTGTCATGAATTTGGAAAGCTTAGCTTCAAAAGACCCGGAAGTTCTGGGTGCTATCAACAAGGAATTGGGCAGACAGAGAAATAAAATTGAATTAATTGCTTCGGAGAACTTTGTTTCTCCTGCTGTACTTGATGCAGTAGGCTCAGTGCTTACCAACAAGTACGCAGAAGGCTATCCCGGACATAGATATTACGGCGGTTGCGAATACGTGGACGTTGTAGAAGATTTGGCTAGAGAAAGAGCCTGCAAATTGTTTGGCGCTGATCATGCCAATGTACAACCTCACTGTGGTGCTAATGCAAACTTAGCCGTATTTTTTGCGTTCTTAAAGCCGGGGGACACCGTCATGGGCATGAACCTTTCCCAAGGCGGTCATTTATCCCATGGCAGTCCTGTTAATATTTCCGGTAACTACTTTAAGGTAGTTCCCTATGGCGTTGATAAACAAACAGAAATCATTGATTATGATGCCATGGAAAAACTGGCTGTGGAAAACAAGCCTAAATTAATCGTAGGCGGTGCCAGTGCTTATCCCCGCTTTATTGATTATGAAAGAATGGCAGACATTGCTCATAAGGTAGGAGCAATCTTGATGATTGATATGGCTCACGTGGCCGGCCTTATAGCTGCAGGATTGCATCCCACTCCTGTTCCCTATGCCGATGTGGTAACCACTACTACTCACAAGACCTTACGTGGTCCCAGAGGTGGTATGATTCTTTGTAAGGAACAATATGCTAAAGCCATTGATAAGGCAATTTTCCCTGGTACTCAGGGCGGTCCTTTGATGCACATCATTGCCGGCAAGGCAGTAGCCTTCGGGGAAGCTTTAAAACCTGACTTTAAGGTATACCAGCAAGCTGTTTTGGATAATTGCCAAGCCTTAGCTAAGGAATTGTTGAACCAAGGCTTTAGACTGGTAAGCGGTGGTAGTGATAACCATCTATTGCTGGTGGATGTGAGAACCAAGAATCTTACCGGTAAAGATGCAGAACATTTATTGGATGAAATTGGCATTACCTGTAACAAAAATACTATTCCTTATGATCCTGCCAGCCCGTTTGTTACCAGTGGTATCAGACTGGGAACACCGGCTTGCACTACCAGAGGTTTTAATGCTGAAGCATTTACTGAAGTTGGTAAGATTATCGGCCTGGTGCTCAACAATTCGCAAGATAAGGCAAAACAAAAAGAGGCTGCAGACAGAGTAGCTGCTCTTTGTGCAAAATATCCTTTATATTCAAACTTATAATAGGGGGAATTAATGATGCAGATTACGGTAGTAAATCATCCTTTGATTAAAGAAAAAATGACTAGGTTGCGTGCTGAAAAAACAGAGTCACCTATGTTTAGGCAATTGTTGGACCAAATTGCTCAATTAGAGCTTTTTGAAGTAACCAAAGATTTTCCTGTCAGGGAGGTACCGGTTAAGACTCCGCTGGCTACTACTACAGGCCACGCTCTGGATATTTCCAGTATTACAGTTGTACCTATTCTTCGTGCCGGCTTAGGCTTCTTGGATGCAGTGTTGGATTTGATTCCGGAAGCAAATGCAGGACACATTGGTTTATACCGTGATGAGAAGACCTTAAAACCTATTGAATATTACTGCAAAATGCCCGGCGATAAGGATGCTCAGGTCATTGTTATTGACCCTATGCTGGCAACAGGTGGCAGTGGCGCAGCTGCTATTACCATGCTGAAGGAAAAAGGCTTCCATAACATTCGCTTTATGTGCTTGGTGGCAGCTCCGGAAGGCGTTAAGATCCTTAATAAGGAGCATCCGGATGTAAAGATTTATGCAGCAGCTTTGGATGATCATTTGAATGAACATGGTTACATTGTTCCCGGTTTAGGTGATGCCGGCGATAGAGTATTTGGGACGGTGGTAAAATAATGGAACGCCCTGATTGGGACAGTTACTTCATGGAAATAGCACAAGTAGTAAGCAAACGTTCTACTTGTTTAAGAAGAAGTGTTGGTGCGGTTTTGGTAAAGGACAAACAAATTTTGTCCACCGGTTACAACGGCACACCTAAGGGCTTACCTCACTGCGAGGAGGTAGGCTGCTTAAGACAACAGTTACATGTGCCATCCGGGCAGAATCACGAATTGTGCAGAGGCATTCATGCTGAACAAAATGCGGTGATTCAAGCAGCCGTGCATGGTTCTTCTACGGATGGAGCAACGATTTATTGTACTCATCAACCTTGTGTAGTGTGTACTAAGATTTTAATTAATGCCGGGATCAAACGTATCGTCTATGCAAATCCTTATCCTGATAAACTGGCTGAAGAAATGATGCATTTGGATAAGGGTATGGAAATAGTAATTTGGGAACCAAAGAAAAAATAAATGAAGAGCTGTAACGCTAAGCGTTACGGCTCTTTTCTATTGGTGGCTAAATATGGTACAATAATATGAATAGCTAAGCAGGAAAGGAAAGCTCGTATGGAAGATAGGACTCTTTTTGAAAATGATGAAAATAGACCTTTGGCTGCCAGATTACGCCCCCAGACTCTTGCTGAATTTGTGGGACAAACCCATTTGTTAGGGCCTGGCAAGGTTTTAAGCCGCCTTATTGCCGAAGATAAAATATCTTCCATGATTTTTTGGGGACCTCCCGGCGTAGGTAAAACTACCTTAGCACAAATTATTGCTAATCACACTAAAGCAGTGTTCATCAATTTTTCGGCGGTGACCAGTGGTATTAAAGAAATCCGCACTGTTATGCAAAAGGCCGAGGATAACCGCCGTTATGGCGGTAAGACCATTGTCTTTGTAGATGAAATACATCGTTTTAACAAGGCCCAGCAGGATGCCTTTTTGCCTTTCGTAGAAAAAGGCAGCATTATTCTTATCGGTGCCACTACAGAAAATCCTTCCTTTGAAGTAAACGGCGCTTTATTATCACGGTGCAAAGTCTTTGTGCTTCATGCCCTAACCACCGATGAATTAGTGGCTCTCTTAAAGAGAGCTTTACAGGATCCTAAAGGTTTTGGCAAGGAAAAGGTTAATATTTCTGATGACATGTTAGCCATGATAGGCAATTTTGCTAATGGTGATGCCCGTAATGCTCTTTCCACTTTAGAAATGGTAATTTTAAATGGCGAGGAAAAAGATGGCGTAGTTACTGTTACCGAAGATACCTTGGAGCAATGTATTGCCAAGAAATCCTTGCTCTATGATAAAACCGGTGAGGAACATTATAATCTGATTTCTGCCCTGCATAAATCCATGCGTAACTCTGACCCGGATGCAGCAGTATACTGGCTGGCCAGAATGCTGGAAGCAGGAGAAGATCCTCTTTATATTGCCAGACGGGTTACCCGTTTTGCCAGTGAAGATGTAGGCTTGGCAGATTCCAGAGCCTTAGAGGTAGCTATTGCTGCTTATCAGGCTTGCCATTTTATTGGCATGCCGGAGTGCTCTGTACATTTGACTCACGCCGTCGTCTATATGGCTATGGCACCTAAATCTAATGCCATGGAGGTAGCCTATAACCTGGCTAAGCAGGATGCTTTGGAACATCTGGCAGAACCTGTTCCCCTGGTTATCAGGAATGCACCTACCAAACTAATGCGAGACCTGGATTATGGCAAGGGTTATCAATATGCCCATGATACTGCAGATAAGCTAACTAATATGCAGTGCCTGCCGGATTCGCTGGAGGGGCGGGAATATTATCGGCCCACAGAACAAGGCTTGGAAGGCAAATATAAGGAAAGACTGGCGCAGATTAAAGCTTGGAAAAAAGCTCATAGTCCTAGTCATGACAAATAAATTTCACATTTATTAGGTATAATAATTAATTACGAGGTGAGAGCAATGGTTATTGGTGTTGGGTGTGACATTATTGAAGTGGAACGATTAAAAAAATCTGTAGATAAGGAAAGCTTTAGAGAAACAATTTTTGCTCCTGCAGAAATTGTTTACTGTGAAGAGAAAGGTGCTCACAACTTAGAAAGCTATGCAGCCCGCTTTGCAGGCAAGGAAGCAGTAGCCAAGGCTTTGGGTACCGGCTTTAGACAAGGAGTTTTGCAGGAAATCACCATTACCAATGATGATCTGGGACAACCCAGTGTGCTGCTTAGTGGTTATTTTAAAACTCTGGCAGACAAAAAAGGCGTGAAGAAAATTCATATTTCTCTCAGCCACTGCAAGGAATATGCTGTGGCACAAGTAGTTTTGGAGGGTTAACATGAAACTGTTTTTAGCAGAAGAAATGCATAAGGTGGATGCTAAAGCCATTAATAAAATCGGTATGAGCGAAACGGTGCTGATGGAAAATGCCGGACGAGCTCTTACCGAGGTGGTAGAAAAATATTTAGAAGAAACAGCCGGCAAAAGGGTTGTTATTTTAACCGGCAAAGGCAATAATGGCGGTGACGGTTTAGTAGCAGCAAGGCTCTTGGCTAAAGATGGAGCCAGGGTTACCGTGGTATTGGCAGAACCTGTAGGACGCTTTTCTCCTAGCAGTAAAATAGAATATAAGGTTTTACAGCATTGCCTGGTAGAGGTGATGCCTTGGACCGGTAATAAAGAGACTCAGGAAGAGATATGCCAGCTGTGCATGGACGCAGATGTGGTGTTAGATGCTTTATTGGGTACAGGCTTTAAAGGTAAGCTGAGAGGCAGCTACAAAGCAATTATTCAGGCTATGCCGGAAGGGTTGCCTGTGATTGCAGTAGATATTCCCAGTGGCGTAGAAGCTGACACCGGTAAGATGGATAAGGCCTTGCCTGCCTTTCTTACTGTTACCATGATTGCTCCTAAGCCCGGTTTGTATTTATATCCCGGTGCCGGTTTTTCAGGAGATATCTGGGTGGCTGATTTAGGCACGCCGGGTATTTTGGTGGAAGAGGCATCTTGCTCCAGATTTCTTTTAGATGGAGAAACAGTGGAGGAGCTTTTGCCACACAGACCGGTAACCTCTCATAAAGGCATGAATGGCAAGATTGCTGTGTTAGCCGGTAGCCGTGGTTATGTGGGAGCAGCAGAGCTGGCTTCTACGGCTGCAGTGAGAGCAGGCGGTGGGTTAGTTCATTTATATACAGCAGCTGAGACTGTTGATATTTTGGCTACGAAATTAACAGAGGTTATGGTAGAAGCAATGCCTTTAACTTCTGTGGCAGAAGGTATCAGCCAAACCTTGGATGCGGATGCCTTGGCAGTAGGCCCTGGTTTAGGTAAAGCTCCGGAGCTGCAAAGCTTCCTAGGCGATTTGTTGCCGGAATTAGGGATGCCCATGGTCATTGATGCAGATGGTTTAAATGCCTTTGCCGGTCACACCGGTAAATTAAAGGAAATTAGTAAGAAAATTTTAACGCCTCACCCGGCGGAGCTGGCCAGATTGTTACAGGTGACTACCGGAGAAGTTGTAGCAGCTCCCGTGGAGGCAGCTCTTACAGCTGCGAAAAAATTTCAAGCTGTAGTTTTGTTAAAATCAGTACCTGCCATGGTGGCAACACCCAGTGGCAAGGTATATTTCAATACTACCGGCAACCCCGGTATGGCTACCGGAGGCTGCGGAGATGTACTTACCGGTACTATTGCAGCTTTCTTGGGACAAGGCCTTGATTTGACAGAGGCGGCTCTATGTGGTATGTATGTACATGGTTTGTCAGGAGACTTGGCAGCAGCTAAGGGCGCTATCGGTATTAAAGCCGGTGATTTGGTAGAGCGGTTACCTGAAGCTATAGCACAAGCGTTAGGACAGAATGAAGACCTGTAATTAAGGGGGAGTTAGTTTGTTGAAGAAGATTTTATTTTTGTTTTGCTGTTTGTTTGCTGCGGTAAATTTAGGCGTAGCCCAGGCTGCTCCGGAAATTACCAAGGTAAGCTACGGCATTACCTCAGATAACAAATTAAGAGTAGTTTTGGATTGTTCTACAACTACTAAGGCTGTTGCTAATTTAACGCCTACTGAATTAGTGGTAACTGTTAATGGCAAGTTAAAGAATGTTAATAACAAACAATACTTTCCTGTTAAATCTCAAACGGTGCGACGTGTTACGGTGCAAGATGTAGGCAACAGGACAATTATTCAAGTGCCCTTAAAGACAGCGTTGCAAAGTGGACAATATAAGCTGTTTACTTTGAAACAAGATGTTGTTGCCAAAAGGCCGGAGCGGGTAGTTTTAGATATTTATAATGGCCCGGCTCAGACTCCCAGAAGCAGCGGCTATATAGCTAGACACAACTATACCGTCAGTGGCGGCATTAAGGGTAAGAAGATAACTCTTGATCCGGGACATGGTGGTACCGATTCCGGTGCTATTGGAGCTGACAGGCTTTTGGAAAAAGATGTTACTTTGCCGGTAGCCTTACGGGTAAGAGATTTGCTGGAAGACAAGGGCGCCATAGTTTCCATGACCAGAACTACGGATGTGGATGTGTTTGGTCCGGATGCTTCTGATAGAGAAGAACTACAGGCCAGAGTTGATGTAGCAGAAAGAAATGCTGCAGATTTATTTATCAGCATTCACTGCAATGCGAATAACAATAGGGAAATTGGTGGTTTTTCCACTTATTATCATGAAAAGTCCAAATACGATTATCTAGTGGCCGATGAATTAGAAAAGGCCATGATGAAAACCGGTAATTTTGCTGATCTAGGTGTCCGTCATGCCAACCTGTATGTTAACAAGCGTTGTTCTATGCCGGGTGCTTTGGTAGAGATGCTTTTTGTCAGCAATCGAAAAGAAGAGAAAATCTTAAGAAGTAATTGGTTCCGTAATAAGTTAGCTGCAGCCATTGCTGATGGAATTGAAAACTTCTATAAGCATAATAACTAAGGAGGCTATAGCCTATGAAAATAAAAACTATAGGACTTACCTTACTCTTGTGCTTAGGCTGTCTTTTAGCTGCAGGCTGTGCCAATAATGGCGGTACGCAGCCGGCTAAACCTACTACGCCTGCTGCTCCACCGGTTGCTAAGCAAGAAACCAAGACAACGCCTTTAGAAGTGGAGAAGAAGATTTATGTCTTGCCTACAGATGGCAGTCAGATTCTGACAGTTAAAACAATAAAGGTAAAAGCTCCTCAAGGCCAGGAAGCATTGGTTATTTTAAAAGCAGTAGTGGACAGTAATGCTAAGTATTTTCCCAAGGGAACTAAGGTACTGGGCCTTACTGTTAAAGATGGTTTAGCGACTGTCAATATGAGCAAAGAATTCTTAAACAAGGGGCAGGGCGAATATGAAAGAACCATGTCACTTTATGCTATTGTTAATACCTTGACAGAATTCCCCACTATTAAGAAAGTTTTGTTTCAGGCAGATGGTAAAAAGATTGAGGTAGTGGGACAAATGGACATGGTTGATCCTTTAACCAGAAATCAAACTTATTTGCCAAAAGCTAAATAAAAGCAAAGGCAGGGAAAAATAAGCTAATTTTTCCCTGCTTTTTTTGTGCGTCGGGACTAAGTTTTGCGATCTATACGGGGAAAATGCATAAAAGCAAGGCTTTATGCATTTTCATACCAAAAAGTGCATGGTTATGCAGCAAATTACCTTAGCTTTTATCTTGTGAAAAACAAGTAGTTATATTATAATAAGCATATATGAAAACGGGACTTTAAATGGCTTAGCCTTTGTATAAAAGCTCATTGCAGAGCAAAAAGGAAGCCTTTTATTTTTGTGGAGAATTGTGTATGAGTTCGGTAAAAATAACTATTGGTAGTACTATGGCTCAGGATGAGAAAGGTAGATTTGAAACTGTAGCTCATGGTCAATTAACGGAAAAAGATGGGACTAAGTATGTCCGCTATGCTGAAACGAAAGACACCGGCATGGAGGGAGCCAAGACTACTTTAAAATGGACAGCTGATACCCTGACTATCATTCGTCATGGTGTATATGAGCACACCCAGGAGCTGCGGGCCGGCTTCACATCTCGTACCGTATATAAAACACCGTATTTTTCGGTTCCCTTGGAAGCTAAGACCAGTAATTTGGATATTCGAGGTAAGGAGTCCAACTGGCAAATAGCAGCGGTTTATGAAGTTACCCTTAATGAAGACCCCCAGGGACAAATTATTTTAGATATTGCAATCGAGGAGGAAGAACCTAGTGGAAATTAAAGAAGCCTTAACCAAGGCTATTGTAGAAGCGACTGAAAAAGCCATGGCAGCAGGAACTTTAAAACAAGGTCCTTTACCGGAAATAGTTTTAACAGTACCGCCTCAAAAAGAATTTGGCGATTTTGCTACTAACTATGCCATGCAGGCAGCTAAAACCTTGCATGCTGCGCCTAGACAAATTGCTCAGGCTGTCAAAGACAATCTGACATCTCCTTATATAGATAAGGTAGATATTGCAGGACCGGGTTTTATGAATTTTTACTTAAAGCAGGATTGGCTATATTCTATGTTGGCAGATATTATTGCTGCCGGAGATAAGTACGGCAATCTTACTACGGACTGCAAGGAAAAGATACAGATAGAGTATGTTAGTGCCAATCCTACCGGACCCTTACATATAGGCCACGGCAGAGGAGCAGCAGTAGGCAGTGCTCTGGCTAACCTGATGAAAGCAGCCGGTTATAATGTGACCAGCGAATATTACATCAACGATGCCGGCAATCAAATGCACAACCTGGCCCTGTCTCTAAATGCCAGATATTTAGAGCTGTTTGGTCAGCAGGTGGAATTCCCGGAAAACGGTTACCATGGTGCTGATATTATTGAAACAGCAGAAAGAATTAAAGCCAAGTATGGCGATAAGTTCTTGAATATACCGGAGGCTGAACGACTGGAGAAATTCCAGACCATTGCCAAAGAAGAAAAGCTGGCGGCCTTAAAAGAAGACCTGGCTGCTTTTAATTGTAATTTTGATGTGTGGTTTAGTGAGCAAAGCTTACATGATGCTCATAAGATTGAAGAAGTTTGCGAAACCTTAAAGGCCAACGGCACCATCTTTGAACAAGACGGAGCCTTATGGCTAAGATCTACTAAGTATGGCGATGACAAAGACAGAGTGGTTATTCGTGATAATGGCGTACCTACCTATTTTGCGGCAGATATTGCCTACCACCAGAATAAATTCCAACGTGGCTTTGACCGAGTAATTAATTTGTGGGGTGCAGACCATCATGGCTATATCCCCAGAATGAAAGCCGCCATCACAGCGTTAGGCTATAAGCCTGAGCAGCTGGAAATCTTGATTTTACAGATGGTAAGCCTGTATCGTAATGGTGAGCTGGTAAAGCTTAGCAAGCGGACGGGACAGACAGTTACTTTAAATGAACTGATTGAAGAAGTTGGTACTGATGCTGCCAGATATTTCTTTGTAATGCGCAGTATTGATACTCAGCTGGATTTTGATTTAACTCTGGCCACGGAGCATTCCAATGATAACCCGGTGTATTATGTGCAATATGCACATGCCAGAATTTGCAGTATCCTCAGACAGATGAAGGAAGCAGGTATTACTCTTACTACTGACTGTAAGCTTAATACCCTTACAACTCCTGAGGAACAGGATTTAATCAAGAAGTTAGGCGAGTACGAAGACTTAGTGGCTACGGCTGCTAAGGATCGAGCTCCTCACCATATTGCTCGTTATGTGTATGAACTGGCAGGCCTATTTCATTCTTTTT
>Ga0268360_1002570_pt1 | contig 13714 bp, 18 predicted proteins | sample BioMet11_FD_192465 | JGI IMG/M metagenome (GOLD analysis project Ga0268360, IMG submission 192465) | Sewage microbial communities from Oakland, California, United States - Biofuel 11 (Illumina Assembly) | ecosystem: Engineered > Wastewater > Sewage > Unclassified | place: USA: California... | reverse complement strand
GCGGCTTCGTAACTTCACCTTACAGCCAATTGACCCGATGGCCACCTCGCCCATCCCGTCCAGGCTGGAGGTGCTCCCCCCGGCCTGGACGACTCCCGAATTTACACCACCTCCGTGGACTCTACCGCCCGTTTCCGTCAAGGAAGGGATGACCATAGGCAAGATACCCCATGACTTCGCCCGGCTTTTTAGACATGACAGATTTATCCGAGCCAAGCTTTAAGGCGTACTCGACAGCGGCTTTAGCATCTTGGGGATGAGAGAAAAGGACCTTTCCCCTACTCACCGCAATATCAGGCGCGGTCTGTGCTCGATCTTGCCCTGCCCAAGGGTACACATCTCCAAAAAGGACCTTATGCACGTGCAAAACGTCCTTGTACGAAAGCACTTGAATGGACGACAGGAAATTGAAGGCATCGGCCAAGCCCGACATAAAGGCGCTATGCTCTGCGTGCTTTATGATAGATAGGTCTTTTTCTAAGAAAACATTTCGAAGATACCCGCGCGTTTCAAAATCATTGAATGGATCAAAAATCATAGTTTTGTTTCGCGTAGGTAGTTGACTTGGAGGCGTAGAGCTTCAGGGCGGCTGAGGTATCCTGATCTTTGAAGACCAATTAAAAGCAGCTCAACTTCATCAAGACGAACATCATCATCGGCTAGGCGCGTGACATTACGCGCCCAATCATCGTTTGGAGTCGCTGTATAAGAAACCCCGTGCTGCCTTGCCAGATTGATAATGATGGCGGCTGTTTTCATTTTGTCAGACATCCGAACGCCCCCTTTCCTCACCTTGAAAATATAGCACATCCACTCACACCTTGCCATGGTGCAGGATGGCGTTTTCTTGGGGCGGCCAGCTAGAAGGGGCCTCTTCGCTGGTCACAGGATACCCATATTTATACCCATAAACACCCATAAGCCTAACTGGAAGAGGACTCCCCCTGTACCCGGTTTTTATGAAATGGTCTGTGAAATTATATCCTTGACCGCCCGCAAAACTTCTTTTACGGAGAAACATATTTACGGCGAATCGTAAATCTGGAAAGGCGGAAATAATGATTATCGCACTTCTGAACCAAAAAGGCGGGGTTGGCAAAACCACCCTGGCCGTCCATCTTGCCGAGGTGCTTTCACGCCTCGATAAGAGCGTCTTGCTCGTGGACGCCGATCCACAGGGCAGCGCTTTGGATTGGGCGGCCAACAGGCCTGACAATCCGCGCTTCCCGGTGATTGGCTTGCCGAAGCCGACCTTACACCGGGAATTGCCCGCCATTGCCAAGAACCATGACTTTGTCCTGATCGACGGCCCCCCACGGGTCAACGAGCTTGCCCGCGCCGCCATCATGGCAAGCGACGTGGTTCTGATCCCTGTGCAACCCTCCCCTTTCGACGTTTGGGCGGCGAAAGAAATTGTGGACCTTCTGCGGGAGGCAAGCGCATTTAAGGAAAACATTAAAAGCGCATTTGTAATTAATCGCAAAATCGTAAATACGGCTATTGGGCGCGACGTGGTGGAGGCTCTTTCCTCCTACCCCGTGCCTGTCCTCAAGACATCCATAGGGCAGCGCGTAGCCTTTGCCGAATGCGCCGCTCAAGGCCTGACCGTTCTTCACACAGACCCCAACGGTCCGGCCAGTCAGGAAGTCGTTTCCCTTGCAAAAGAACTTTTGGAGCTGTGAGCATGAGCAAGAAGGTCACTTTCGGCGGCAAGCCCGCGACGAAACCCATTACCCCGGATGATTGGGTCGAAAGCCGCAAGATCGAGGCTCCGGCCAAGACCGAGGAAATGAAGCGGCTGACGTTTGATATTTCGGAGTCTCTGCACCGGCGCATCAAAAGCCAATGCGCGGTTAAGGGGGTCAAGATGACGGACGAGCTGCGAGCGCTTTTGGAAAAGCATTTTCCGGAGCAGTCGCAAGACTACCGCAATTAAGGAGGGCCGTAAAAACTTAAATCAACATTTACGGCGATTTTATGCCCCGTCGTGCTGCTTTGCCTTCCGCTTACAGAATCCAATAAAGGCGGCGTCCGGGTTATCCGGGCGCTTGCCTGTCTTGGCAATCCACTCCCGCCAATCTTGTTCAAGGGAATAGACATCGAGGCGCGGCGCGGCCCGCTTGGCTTTTGCAAAGGTTTCTGTCTGGAGGTGAATGGTCGTCTCCGCCAGCATGCGGATAGGGTCTTCCACAATCCCAGGCTTATCAATCTCCCGCCGAACGCCTTCGAGCATGGGAACCGGACGTTTCGCCACATGGGGGGCGCTGGGCTTCAAAAGAAGGCCCTTGTCCATTGGCGCGACTTTGGCTTGCTCGTAGATGGCCTTCACGGAAGCAAGACGTTTGATAAAGAACTTCTTGAAGTCTCTTTGCCCTTGTGGGTCTTGGGCATAGTCGGCCCCGAATTGTCCTTGCAGGAGGGGCCAGGGAATGACCGTGTCCTTGCTGAGGTAGGACATGCGGTAGGTAAGCCAGAAGTAAACATCGAGGGCCATGGGCGACCGCTTGAGGGTCCTGAGCGCGTCCATGTCGACAGGTACCGGACGTTCGATGATTTCCTTAAAAAACTTGTCTGTGAGCGTGACCGTCGATTTCCAAAGGGGCAACTGATCCGGCGATTTTGGATTCCACCAAAGGCGAGCTTCGTCGGCGATCATGAGATTTCTTAGATCGGTCTGCCCTTCGTTGGCATAATGGCAATGGATCGTTGAACAGAAGAGGCTTTCCGCCTGTTTCTTGAAGCGTGTAATGTCGCCGCGTTTCCCGCCTTGCCGTGATAGCCCTAGCTCCGCCATGAACGCCGAGAGGGTAGGGCCAAGCTCAAGGACTGGGCAGCGCGTATAGACGGCCTCCGTCGTGATCCAAGAGAGCAGCAGGCGCGGGATAGAGCCATAAGGCAGCCCGACCTTGCTAGGCGCAACGATGGTTAGCGAGAAAAGCCCATTGTCCCGGACAAACTCATTCGAGGGGGCCGCCTTGTGGGGTAGGGTGGCCTGAATAAGTGCCCGCGCCATGTATCCGAGCTTTCCGGCCTTTTTGGCCTCCTCGGCTTCAATGGCGAGGGTTTCGGTTATGATCTTCGTCAGGTCTTTCCTGTCCATATTAGGACACCTCGCCGGGCTGTGGATAACTCGATTCACATGCAAAGAATCTGCGCTGAAACGCTCCCGCTCGCAAGCCGAATCTGCGCTGAAACGCTCCCGGCTTTGCGCTGAAACGCTCCCGGCTTTGCGCTGAAACGCTCCCGCGACTTACCCGCAAAGCCAGAGCCAGCCTAACTTTCCGAGCCGCCCCCTGTATTACCCTATAGACTCCCTGTAAATTAAAAACACCTGTATTGGGAGCCAACCCAACCCACTCCCATGAATCGGCGTTCGCTTCGCTCACAAGTTTGTGTCCTGATGCGCCTTCGGCGCGGTGTCTAAAAAAACCAAAAGACAGCCCACAAGGGCACGATGCGCACGACAACCTGGCCGAACCCGGACAGCCAGCCATTCACCGTCCACGCGATCCGTACGCACCGTTTTCCAAACCCAAAACCGCCACGGCCCGAAGCGGGCCTAACTGGGGCTTTGCCCCAGCCCCCACAAAGCCGAAGAAACCGTACCGCCAGTGACCTAAGCGGACTTTGGCCGAGGGCGGCCAAAGACTTCCCGGGCCGCTTGTGCGCCTTCGGCGCGGCGGCCCTTGCTGCGCGGTGCGTCGCTGCGCTCCTTCCGCTTCCGTGGCCAAGGGGCCACCCCGGCCAAAGGCCGGGAAGATGCTTTTCAGGGTACAGTGTTTGAGGGAAGGACGGCGCACGTCTTCAAGCAGAGATGCGGCGGGCGATAAGGAAAAGAAATCGACGCCAGCACCATTTCTAGGCCCGTGGAGGCGTTTTTGTAGTTGGTCGCCCCCCTTTCCTTGGCTAGGAACTCTCGGACGATCCAGGGCCATTCTCGGACGTTTTTGAGCCATTCCTTGTTTCCAGCTCCGACACAAGGGTTCGCAATTTTTGATACGGGTTATTTCCGGAGGGATGTGCGGCTGCGGTTGTTAGGGCGGTCCATGCAGCGATTTGGGCGGTTTTAGAAATCAAATCTGATTGTTTTTGGGCCTCGGTAAGTTGATTTTTTATTGCTCTGAGCATTTTTGAGGTTGTCACAGCGTACCAAAAAGTAATTCCCGCAAGAACGAGCGTCGTAAAAACATTAACGATTGCAAGCGCATGCTCACTCATACATTGTCCCCCTATGTCCTCGGATCGTCCCAAAGGCCCTCAAGCGTCCGATCTTCGTAATAGGGCACCCGGTCGGACAGGATCGGCCGGAAGCCCTGGGGTAGGACCAGCATTTTTTCCTGTGCGAAGGCCAGCATAATTTCTTCAGGGGAGAGCAGGGGCCGTTGCCGTTCGCTCTTGGACTGGCCCTTCGTCAGGCCGTAAATATCCTGTTGCTCGCTTCTCGCCTCGACCAAATGCCCGCCCATGAACTGGGACCAGTAATGCGCCGTGTCGTAATCATCGAGCGCGAACAGCGCCCGCACCCCGGCATTGCCGATGAAAGACGCCCATCTTCCCTTGTAAAGGTCTTTCATCTGCGCCACGTCCTGGAACACCGAAACAAGCTGTATCCCGTAGCCTGCCGCCAGACCCACGGCGTTTTCGACAGCCTGGAGATGGCCGAGCGTGGCCAGCTCATCGAGCATGAAGCAGACGGGCAGGGGCGGGGGATTGAGCTGATCCGTCATTTCATCGAGGGCGGAGGTCAGAACCAGACGCAGCCAACGGTTGAAGACCGGAAACTTCGGCGCGGAGAGGCACAGAAAGACCGACATCGTGCCCGTGTGCCAGTCCGCGAAGCTCACTTCCTCCCCCGGCCCCGAGCCCGAAAGACAGGCCGCAATGAAGGGATTGTCTAAAATCTCCGTCTCGCGCTGCGCCGTGGAGAGGATCGAGCCGAACTCTTTTTCCGGGGTTTGCAGGAAGGACAGCGCCAGCCGGGACACCAGGCCGCCCGCCGCTTCGGTTTCGGCCATGCGTTCCAGGAGCTGGTTGATATTCTTCAGGAGCCAGTGACGCACGAGAACCAGGCTTTTACTCGCGGGGGGCAAGGAGGGGTGCGAAACCACAAACAGAATGATGGCCGCAAGGAGCTGTTGCGCGCTTGCCGTCCAGTGATCCCGCTTGCCGCTCTCGCCCATGACCAGGGCGGCGGCCAGGGCCTTGCTCTCCGCTTCCATGTTGGCGGCCGTGAAGCGCGAAAAAGGATTGAAACGGGCTTGCGGCTTCCCGGAAATCCCGAAGGGATCGAGATAAAGCACCTTGTCGTTGAGTGCTTCCCTCTGGCGGCCCGTGGCGCGGGCGTTCTCGCCCTTGGGATCGAGGACGAAGGCCGAGCCGGGATAGCGCAGCAAATGGGGGATGATGAGGGAGGTTCCCTTGCCGCTTCGCGTGCTGGCCATGAGGAGGACGTGCTTTTCTGTTTTCAGGAAAAGAGGGAACCCGTTCACATGCCCGAAAGCCATATGCCCCTTGCCGTCTGGGGCGCGTAGCGCCTCTATCTCACGCGGGATCGCGAAACGAGCGCCTTTGGAGTCGTCAGGGACGTCCTCCCTTTGGGGCAATGGGTTGCCTGTGAACCAGTACCAGAATGTTAGAAGCGTTCCAAAAAAGGAACCGCTTTGCGCCTTTGTGATAAAAACCTCGTTAGAGATTTTTGCAGTGGCCTCGAATATCTTACGCGGGAGCAAAACAACGGTCAGGATGAAAAGCGTAAAGGCGAGATAGATAGAAAAAAGATTTATGGCTCCGCCGATGGTCAGAGCTATTGGTGGAACCAGGCCGTATTTTATGGGCCATAAAATCCACCAGCTATCGGGAATGAACGAAAATAAGAGCATCCCAGGTATGAACGAAAAGCGGCCCAGGATCATGGCAAGGGCGAGGTAGATTTTCCAAATGGGGGCCTTTGCCCGGTCGCCTTGCGCCCGTAGGCTCCAGACCGTGGAGAGGTGGGCGAGAGCGGCCGCAACCCATAGATCGAAAATCAGGTTTGTGAAACCGAAGCTTCTGGCGAAGGCTAGGACATAATAAAGAAACTCGCTTGGTCTTTCCCTGGATGTTGTATGGGTTATGAAAAGGGCAAAGAGATCGAGGCAAACCATGATCCCGGTCAATAGGGCGGCAAGGCTCCAGAGGATCACGAGGGTACGGCGTAGCCATTTGACGCGAAACCGTCCCGCCAGGTTGGGGCCTGAGAGAGCCATCTTGAGGAAAGGGTCGAGAGTCGCAACGGACGCCTGTTTTGCCTTGCTCACAAGATCGTCAATGGACACAACGCCTTCCCGCCTTTGGGATCGGCCCCGGTTCAGGTTCATTTCCAAACGCCTTGATTCAGCCTCTTGAGCCGCTTTTTTCCTGTCGATGCCCCTTTTTGAGCAAGAAAGGGAGTAAACAAAAACCACTTGTCAAATGTCAATTTACTGTTTACAATAACAGCAATGATTAGAAGCTACCGCCATAAGGGCTTGCGGCTCTTTTTTGAGAAGGACGACAGCAGCAAATTGCCGCCGGACATGCTGCAACGGATCGATATGATCCTTTCGATCTTGGACGCGGCGGAGGATATAGAAGGCGTGGACGTTCAAACTTTTAGACTCCACCAACTCAAAGGCGATTTGAAAGGCGTTTATGCCGTCACTGTCCGTGCGAACTGGCGCATCATTTTTCGGTTCGATGAGGGAGACGCTTTCGACGTTGATTTTGTCGATTATCACTAGGGAGAAAATGGCTATGAGCAGAAAGACCCCCATACATCCCGGTCTTCTCGTCAAGGAGTGCCTCGACGATCTTGGCCTTAGCGTTGCTGAAGCCGCAAGAAGCATCGGTGTCACCCGCCAGCAGTTGCACAATGTCATTGCCGGACGTAGCGCCGTCACGCCGGAAATGGCCGTTCGGTTTGAAAAGGCGTTTGGCAGCACCGCTGACACTTGGCTTCGGATGCAAATGAATTACGACCTTGCGCAGGTCCGTCAGCGCAATCATGAAATCACTGTAAACCGACTGACGCCCAAGGTTGCGTGAACTCTTTGTGGGATGATGGTTTCCAAAATTAACGGCTGCATGTTGCCATACTCCACTTTTTAGCGCCGCTCTTTCCGCCCGAGCCATCCCCCCGGCAGCAAACCGCCCGAAGGGCGGGTGGCCGCAGGCCACGGGAGCGGAAGGAGCGCAGCGACGCACCGCGTAGCAAGGGCCGCCGCGCCGAAGGCGCACAAGCGGCCCGGGAAGTGTTTTCGCGCCCCCGCGAAAAGTCCTCATTCGTTCCCGGCCGTCTCGCCTGGGAGCCAACCTTTTGCCTGAAGCAGTTCCCGGTCCCGCTTGGCGGTAATGGCGCGGTCGAGAATCTTTTGCACGGCCCGAAGGATTTCAGGATGGATTTTCGCGTCCGCCAGCAGCCCCGCGCCGATGATGATCTTGAGGCGGGTGTCTTCCTTCCTGACCTTCGCTTTTTCCCTGGCTTCGAGTGCGGCCAATTGCTTTTCAATTTTCGCCTTGCGTTGCTTAAGCGTCTCGATGCGGTCGGTCTTGGGCATTCCATCCCCCTCGGTTTTCCCGACCATCTTTGAACTCTCGCTTGCGGCCTGTCTATAGCCAGAGGCTTGTTTTTCAGGTTTCCGTTTTTTCATTTTTCTCCCTCCTTGTTTTTTGTTTGATAGTCCCCTTCCCTCTTTAGCTTTTTTTCTTTGCCTTTTGGACAACATATTTTGCGACTGGACAGAATCAAAGAGGATGGCTAGCTTAAGTTGTAGGTAGAGCAGTCCCTAAGGGCGCACTTATACATTACTTAGTAATGTGTGCGGTCAAACCATCCGGTCGGACAACCCTAAAACCCTTTCCCTCCCCAAGCCTGCCATCCGGCAGGCAAACCCGAAAAGGCCCCGGCCATGGCAATCTTCCACTTCTCCGCGAAAATGGTCAGCCGCGCGAAAGGGCAAAGCGCCGTCGCGAAAGCGGCCTATAACGCCCGCGACCAACTCACGAACGACCAGACTGGAGAGCACCACGATTACAGCCGAGGCAGCGGCCTGACCTTCGAAGGCATCTTCGCCCCCAAGAACGCGCCCGCCTGGGCCAAGGACCGTGAAAAACTCTGGTCCGAGGTGGAGGGAGCCGAGAAGCGCAAAGACGCGCAGCTCGCCCGCTCTATCGATATCGCCCTTCCCCATGAACTGACGGAGGAGCAACGGCGGCAGCTCGTGACGGACTTCGTCCGAGAAAACTTCGCCCGCAAAGGCATGGTCGCAGACGTGGCGATCCACGCCCCTTGCAAGGAAGGCGACGAGCGCAACCACCATGCGCACATCCTCTTGACCACGCGCGAGATCGGCCCGGACGGCTTCGGAAAGAAAGTGCGGGACTGGAACAGCCGGGAGCAAATGGAAACCTGGCGGGAAAATTGGGCGCGCATGGCGAACCGCAGCCTTGAGCGTCACGGCCACGAAGCGCGGATCGACCACCGGAGCCTAGAGGCCCAGGGGATCAACCGGGAGCCGACGACGCACAAGGGCCCCACAGCCACACAGATGGAGCGCGAGGGAGAGGCAAGCGAGAGGGGAGACATTAACCGGGCGATCGAGACGCGGAACCAGGAGCGGGGGCGACTTCGGGAAGAAACCCTGGAGATCGACCGCGAGATCGAGGCGATCCGCGAACAGGACGGGAAGGAGGCGACGCCGGAGACGACGAAAGACCGTCCGGTTGAGAACGCCATTCATAAGACCACGGACGTGATGGAAAAGACCCTCGACGCGTCACTTGATTTTTTCCTTGGCGCACCTCCGAAGGCAATGAAGGCCCCAGCCAAGCAGAAGACCGAGGAGCTGGAAGACAAGCGGGCCCACACAGGGCAAAAATATCAGCAGGTCAAAGCCGAGCGCGAGGCCTTGCGGGAGAAGCTGGGACTTACACGCGGCAGCAAAGGGCGCGGCCGCAGCCGAGACGACGACGAGGGCGGCCGGGACCGTGAGCGGGAACGAGAATAGGCTTTCCCCTCGCCCAAGGGGGAAGCCGAAGCGAAGGGGCAAGACCGCAGAGAAGAAAAAGGCGGCCGCCACGGGCCTATGCTGCTTTGCAGCCCCCCGCCCCTGCGCTTCCTGTCCTGCGCGCACTTGCGGGGCTGGACGCGGCGCTTGAGGAGTACAGGGACTTTGAGGCGGCGGGGATGTTGGACGCCTGGCGCGAGAGGTGGGCCTGCCTTCTCAAGTATGGGTGAGAGTGAGGCAAGGCCCTTGTCACGTGTAAGCTGTTTTCCGGCAACAGGCTAAGCTTAAGAGTGGACGGGGCACGTCGATATTTGTACACCGCAACAAAAGGACATGTGGCCTTTACGTCGGGGAAGGTCCCGGATTTTGGGGAGTTGCGGAAGGCGATGCTGGCCCTTGAGGTTTTGCCCTGCTTGTGACCTCAGCAATAGCAAATCTGATTGTGAAAAGACCATTGAAAACAGCAAGCCCCCCAAAAAAAGCAGCCCCAAGGGGGCTTCCAGACAAAGCATTGTAAAGAGCAGCAGCGGAAGAACCACTTGAAGCTATGCAGGACGCAAGGAATAATTGAGGTGTGTAAGATTGTTTCATGTTTTTCCAATCAAGTGATTATTAGGCATATATGACGGCAGATTAGTGCGTTGTGTCTTTTGTTTCAACAGAAATATGAATGGTGTTTTTATATATGACCACATTGGATATTTCCGCCATTTTAGGAATCGTTGGTACATTAATTGGGATTGCTGCGAATATTATTCAAGCAACAACGCTAGATGAAAATAAATATTTTTTATTGCTTATTATTGTATTTATTGCTTCTACATTGCTTTTGGTCTTTTCTTTAATGAAAAAAGTTAGTGATATTGAGAATGTTTTAAGTATTCACAATTTTGCCAAATCCTTGTCGCGTAATAAAATAAAGATTTTATCTAGAATTAATGTGCTGAGTTTCCTGTATTTTTTATTTGTTTTAAGTTCCATGTTTATGATTTGGCGAGGGGTGAATATAAAAATTGAGCAGTTCAATAACGATATAAAATCGTTGGACTTCAATAAAAGCATTGATGAATTAAATAAAAAACTAGAATACTCTAGAAGTCAATATTCGTCAGATTTAGCCATTATTTCTGATCAATTAAAGTCGTTGAAATACCTTGAAAAAAGAAACAAAGAAATGGAGGAGGAGTTGTCTAAGCTAAAGAATCTTGATGATATGCAAAAGAACTTAGCACAAAAAATAGAAAGTGTTTCCATTCAATCTAATGCGTTGAAAAATTATATAGAGCAAGTAAAAAAAGATTTCTTGGGTAAAGATAGACAAGATTTACCGCTTAACAAAAAAGAAATTAAAAGGCATGAGAAAAGTGAAGAAGCCCCTAAGTCGGTTAAACTGGACACAACAATAGATAAAAACAATGATGTGTTATTTAATACTTATCGGATATCATCGGGAGAAAGTTTTTCCATTAGAAAAGGTGGTAATTGTCTTGTAGGTGGCACAACTAGGATGTCGGTCGTAAGCGAAAATAGTGATGGAAGTGTTAATGTTAATATTAATAATGTATCGCAAAATCTTAGCTCAGGAGCCACTGTTGGATTTAAAGATATTTCGGATAGAAACTGTGCCTTGGCTTATATATCGAAACGTACTGATAAAGAATGGGATGATAAAGTGTATGGGGATGTTATTAAATATGTATTCATTGCTAGCTGTCCAAAACAATAGCCGTCTAATTTTTGGGCAATGTTTATATTTAAGTCATTCAGTTGTTTTTCACAACAGTTATATTTTAGTCTTATATTAGACCTGTGCTCTAGTGAGCAGACGCGACACCGTAGAAGGGTGAACCGCAAACACGCGGGCCATGTCAGCCGCCGTCTTGCGGCCAGAGGCCACGGCGTCCACGATTTCCTTTTCCTGTGCGGCCGTCAGCCGTGGTTTCCGTCCGGGCGTTCGGCCTTTGGCGCGAGCTTCCGCTAATCCCGCCTTGGTCCGCTCTCGGATCATGGCCCGCTCAAACTCGGCAAAAGCCCCCAGCATTTGCATCACCATACGCCCGGCCGGGCCTGACGTATCGACCGCCTCTGTCAGGGACCGGAACTTTGCCCCGGCCGCTTCGACCTTTTCGAGGATCAGCAATAAATCCTTGAGAGACCGGGACAGGCGGTCAAGCTTCCAGACAACGAGCGTATCCCCCTCACGCAATTGCCCAAGCACGCGCTGAAGCTCCGGCCGATCCCAGCGGCCACCGGAGGCGGATTCCTCAAAGATTTTTTGGCACCCGGCGTCCTTCAGCGCTCGGAGCTGGGGTGCTGTCTGCTGGTCGCCTTTTGAGACGCGGGCATAGCCGAGGAGCATGGAAGCGTTGCTTTTTTCAGTTGCCATAATGGGCTATTTGGCAACAGAATTATGCAAAAGGCAACCCTTTGAAATAACGACGAGGCACGAACCCTTGCGCAAACGAACGTTTGCGCACGACGGCCAACCGCTATGCGGCGTTGCAGCCCCCCGCCCCCGCGCTTCCGGTCATGCGCGCACTTGCGGGGCTGAACGCGGCGCTTGAGGAATGAGGTGGCGGATATGCTGGATGCCTGGCGCGAAAGGTGGACCTGCCTTATCCCGCCAGCGCTTGCCGGGTGGGGCTTGTTTCCTTTACCGTCGCCATGAGGGGGGCAGACATGAACAAAAGTGAGCTTATCAAGGTGTTTTCGGAGAAGTTCGAGATCGGCGCGGATGCGGCGACGGATATCGTTGGGTTGTTTTTCAGCTCCATCAAGGAAAGTTTGAAGGAGGGGGAGAGGGTTGAGATTCGCGGCTTCGGGTCTTTTTTTATGAAAGAGTATGAGAGCTATACGGGCCGCAACCCCAAGAGCGGCAAGCTTGTGGAGGTGAAGCCGAAGAAGCTTCCGTTCTTTAAGCCTGGGAAGGCGCTAAAGGACGACCTCAATCAAGAGGGTTGAGGGCGTCAAGGCCGGCGTTAGCTTGGGGACGTTTGGCATCAGAGAATCGCCCCCTCTTTTTTGGCAGCAAGGTGCTTGCGGCCTCGCGCCTTGTTCTCCTCAGAGTCCGTTTAAGAAGGTTGGCCTAGTTTTCGGAGCATAAGGCGAACAGAGGCCAGACGCAAGAAAGCCAAAGCGTTCCGCGTAAGGTTTTCCCAGTCTTTTGCAAGTCTTCTGCATCGGTTTAGCCAAGCGAAGGTGCGTTCGACGACCCAACGACGCGGCAAGATTTCAAAGCCTTTGGCTCTGTCGGATCGTTTGATGATTTCCGTTTTCAGCTGCGGCAGGATTCTGGCCAACGCTTTTTGAAACTGTGGCCCCTGATAGCCGCCATCAGCGAACAGCTTTTTCAAGAACGGGAACATTCCGAACAACGTTTCCAGTACCAGCGCGCCGCCATCGCGGTCTTGGATGTCTGCTTTGTGAACGACAGCGTGCAACAGAAGACCTACCGTATCGACGAGAATGTGCCGTTTCTTGCCCTTGATCTTTTTTCCCGCATCGTAGCCGTTCGGGTCAATCTGCGCCCCCCTTTTTCTGCGCTTTTTACGCTTTGGCTATCAATGGCGCAGGCGGTCGGGCTGGCCTCGCGGCCCATCTTTTCTCGGCATTTTACATACAGTTCGTGGTGCAACCGTTCCAACGTGCCGTCATAAGTCCAAAGATCAAAATAGTAATAGACCGTGCTGCGCGGCGGCAAATCCTTCGGCAAATATGCCCATTGGCAGCCTGTGCTAAGCACGTACATGATGCCGTTTAAGACCTCGCGTGCATCGACCTCGCGCCGCCGCCCACCACGCTTGGCTGGCGGAATAACCGGCTTAACATGGCTCCATTCTTCATCTGTTAAATCGCTTGGATACCGCAAGCCTTTGCGGTCATAGCGGGGGCGGTTCGCGGCTGTCCACATCGGCGGCCCCTCCTTGCGGGCCGCTCACAATGAATCACATCTGATTCTTTTGATTCAAGAACTTTTTAGACAGACACTCAATATTCAAGGGCGTGGATTCGCCACTATCAAAACCCTTTTGAATCTCCGCCCTCAATCCCTCAAAGCGCATGGCTTGGGTAGCCGCCTCTGCTTTCGCGGCTTCGGAGATGCCTTCATCATGCAGAAAGTCGTCGAGCGTCGATCCCCAGTGTTGATTTTGCTCGCTCATATTGTCATTTCCTTTCTTCGTTTTGGCGCTGAGGCGTTCAGCGAGAACCGACGCCCAAGCTAAAGCGGCTGCGAGGTAGGGGCCTAAGGGCGTTGCCGTTGTAATTTTTGCTGTTCGTAGCGGGCCTGTAACTCAGGGTCCGTGACCTTTCCGAGAATTGTATTGTCCTCTGACGAATACCCTTCAAGCCCTCGGGTGCTGCTAACGTGTTCGGCGAGATGTTCCGCCCCTACGGCATCGCGCAGGTGCGGTCTTAGGTAGGCATCCAAGGCCCCTACCCCCGGTTTCTCTATCTCTTGCGTCAGGACGGTTAAATATGCAGCTTTGTCAGTACCTGACCAGTCGATACTTATCCCAGCACGTTGCGCTAATTCTGCATGAATTATCATGATGGTCCGCCCGTTTGGTCACGTCCGTCAACGTGGTGTAAATTCTGTTGGGGTTGAGGTGGCCATCGGTCAGGCTGCCCTGGGTGGAATTTGTGCTGGCTGCGCCTCGTTGGGTTGGTGGTTGAGTTCGGCCATGGCCTCG
>Ga0268360_1002564_pt1 | contig 13735 bp, 8 predicted proteins | sample BioMet11_FD_192465 | JGI IMG/M metagenome (GOLD analysis project Ga0268360, IMG submission 192465) | Sewage microbial communities from Oakland, California, United States - Biofuel 11 (Illumina Assembly) | ecosystem: Engineered > Wastewater > Sewage > Unclassified | place: USA: California... | reverse complement strand
AGCTTCTAAAGCTTCCAGTACTGTATAAACTCTACGATCTGTAGTTCCGCTTTGTTCTGCTATTTCATCTATGGCTGTTTTAGGAATCAGTCCGCCACTCTCTGCTTTACGCTGGACTAATAATGAAGCTATTTCATTGAATATCTTTTTAGCCCCGTTAAATTTTTTGGTCTCGCTATAGTCCTCTGTACCTGATAAATTCAGAAACTCCCTTGCAAATTGTTTTGACGTTTCACTAACATTCACTCCCTTCTCAGGTGTCCATTCTAAAAAATCCAGTTTGCAAGCTTGCACCTCTGTGAGATATATTTCATCATTTTGATCTCCCATAAAATTTACCAACTCCTAAAATTAGGACTTCTATTTGATTCTAGTTTAGCATAAAAATGCTGCCATCTGCAAGCACTTTCATTGCTTGTACATGTTATTCGAAGAGTATAATGTACGTTTTCTATTACTAATTGTGTGTCAAATAGTAAAGTACTTTTTTAATTCAGGATTCTATCGAAAGTATGAGTTCATTCCAAAACCAACTTTTATTTCCAAATTCATAAATGTTTCAGAATTACTTTCCGTCTCATTTTTCTTATAAGTTTTTTAGATAATTACTCCATAGCGGGATTCAAAAACTAAGTTTGAGTTTTTGGGCGGGTCCGATAATAAATTTGTAGTCTGAAATAAACATATTTTTGTTAAATTTAATATTAATATTTCAGATTTTTTATCTAATGCCAGTACATAACAATCAAAAATATTATTTGCATAAAATTATACATTACATGTCTAAAATAATATAATATTTAAATAAAATCGTCTATTACTTGCCTGAAATCGTCTATTATTTACCTAAAATCGTCTTAGACTTTTTTCTTTTTATTTGTCAAAAACCACTAACTTTCACAATAGCATATTATGCACATGAATAAAATACTTTTAAATATAATATATGCCCGGCAATTTTAACCATATAAACTATCTCATGAACCCCAATTCATGAACCCCAATTCTAAAAAATGAACAGGAGGCATTTAGATACAATACAGCATGGGAATTGATGCAGGAGGCACCTATACTGATTCGATTATCATTCGGGACTCAGATGGCAAAGTGATAGATTCGAACAAGGCGCTTACCACCTATCCTGACCTGCTCACAGGAATTAAAAATTCCATAGACGGGCTGGATGAGAAATATTTAAAAGACGTAAACATGGTTTCGGTCTCAACAACGCTTGCTACAAACACAATCCTTGAAAAAAATGGCTATCCTGTAGGGTTGATCCTCGTAGGAGATTATGAAATTCCGGAAAGGAAGGATATTGAGTTTTATACTATCGTAAAAGGAGGGCATGACCATCACGGAGCCGAACTGGTTTCTCTTGATATGGAAGCTGTGGAAACTTTTGTCAGTAAGGTTAGGGATAAGGTTTCAGCCTTTGCAGTCTCGTCCTATTTCAGTATCCGAAACCCTGCTCATGAACTGGCAGTCAAATCCCGCATCCAGGAACTTACCGGGATGCCTGTGGTCTGCGGGCACGAACTTTCACTTGACCTTGGAGCCTACGAGAGAGGAGTTACAGCCTACCTGAATGCCCAGTTGATTCCTATTGCAAACCAGTTTATCCACTCAATCAGGGAAGAAATATCCAGGCGGGGGATGGACTCAAGGCTGTTGATGCTCAAATGCGACGGTTCGGTAGTGGGCATTAACGAAGCCCTGGAAAAACCAATCGAGTCCATCTTTTCGGGCCCTGCAGCAAGCCTTGTAGGAGCGTCCCATCTTTCAGGGCTTGAGACCTGTGCAGTTATTGACGTAGGCGGGACAAGTACGGATGTTTCCATGCTCGAAAACGGGCTTCCTGAACTCTGTGAGGAGGGCGCTGTAGTCGGAGGCTGGCAGACAAAGGTAAAAGCTATCCGGATGGAAACCTCAGCAATGGGAGGGGATAGCCATGTCTGGATCAGGAACATGAAAATAAATATCGGCCCAAGGCGAGTTATCCCACTCTGCGTTGCAGCGGTTAAATACCCTGGTTTTCTTGAAGTCCTGAGAAAAGGAAGAATTCCTGGAGCTATGCATCCTGATGAAAATGTGCAACCTACTAAGTTTTTTGTAAGGACAGGCATTGAACCCTCAGACCTCGGAAAATTTGAAGCAGAACTCTTTGACAGGATAGGAGATTTTCCGGCATCGCTTAATGATATTTTCTGGGAGACAAAGAAAACGCTTTCTCCGGGTCTGCTTGATTCGCTCATAAGAAAACGCCTAGTCCAGGCAATAGGTTTTACCCCAACCGATGCGCTTCATGTGCTCGGAGAATATACAGCCTGGGACCAAGAAGCCTCAAGGGTAGGAGCAAAACTTCTGGAACGATATACCGAAACCGACCATATCGAGATCTGCAAACAGATAAAACAGGACGTTGCAAGGAATATGGCCTTAAACCTGGTATCTTTTATCCAGACGGATGTGCCGTCCTCCGAAATCGAGAAAATCCTGCTTTCGGACAGGTTTACACAGTTCAAAATGAAAATCCCTGTGGTGCTGATAGGAGGCCCTGTAGTTGCATACACCAGGGAGTTGAAACAAATTCTCGATGCCGACATCATAATCCCGGAGCATGCCGAAGTAGGAAACGCGGTCGGAGCCGTTGTAGGCAAGGGCATAAAAAGAATTGAAATCCTGATCAAAAGCGCCTACTCAAAAGATAAGAAAAGGCTCGTTCTTCTGTTTTCGCCTCAGGGCAGGGAAACCTTTGGAAGCTACCCAGACGCTCTGGAATATGCCGATGTTCTGGGAAGAAAACTCATCATGGAATACATGACCGAAGCCGGGCTCGACAAAGGGCAGGTCCAGATCGAGGTCAGTAGAAAAGATATATCTCTTAGTGAAGCAGGGGTAGTACCCTTAGAGACAAAGCTTGTTTTCGTTGGAGTTGGAATGCCAAAAGTTTGAGTTCCGGAAATCTCCCGGAATATTTATATTTACCCTCAATAGTGCAATAATGCAATAATTAATTCAGTGTTTGGTCTTTAGTCTCTCACCAGCTCCTGATGACCGAACAGAATTGGACGTAATGTCCTGGACGTAATGTCCTGATTTTGCGGTCAGAACATCAGCAAGTAATTAAAAATGGCATAAAAGGAACAGCATTACAAATGGCAAGGAAAGAGTAATGCAAAAACGCCAGAAAGTAAATGTGGAGATATAAAAATGGAATGCAGTTCAAAAATGGCATATGATCTGGGCATTGATGCAGGTGGAACTTATACTGATTCGGTTTTAATAAGGAAATCGGATGGAAAAGTTGTATGCTCAAACAAGGCCCTCACAACTTATCCTGATCCTATAGAAGGAATAAAGAAGTCAATTGACGGACTTGACCCGGAAAAGATAAAACTCGTGACTGTAGTTTCGGTTTCAACTACTCTTGCCACCAATACTATCCTTGAAGGAACAGGATACCCTGTTGGGCTCATCCTTATCGGAAATTATGATGTTCCTGAAGATTCGGGAATTGAGAACTGGATTATGGTAAAGGGAGGGCATGACAGTAATGGCGAGGAAGTCGCAGCCCTTGACCTGCCGGCAGTAGAAAAATTCGTACTTGAAATAAAAGACAGGGTCTCAGCTTTTGCAGTTTCTTCTTACTTCAGTGTGAGAAATCCGGAGCATGAGCTGCGTGTAAAAACCCTGATCCAGGAATTGACAGGGCTGCCTGTGGTCTGCGGGCATGAACTGGCCCAGTCGCTCGGGGCTTATGAAAGGGGAGTTACTGCCTACCTCAATGCCCAGCTCCTGCCTGTAGCAGAAGGCTTCTTAAAAACGATAGTAACTGAGATCGAAAGAAGAGGCCTCAACCCGAGAATTGCCATGCTCCGCTGCGACGGTTCTGTAGTAAGCATGCAGGAGGCTATGAAAAAACCCATAGAATCGGTCTTTTCAGGCCCCGCTGCAAGTCTCCTTGGAGCTTCCTATCTGTCCGGGCACGAGACCTGCACTGTAATTGACGTCGGAGGAACAAGTACGGATGTCTCCCTGGTCCATAAAGGACTGCCAGACCTCAGCGAGGCAGGAGCAGTTGTGGGAGGCTGGCAAACAAAAGTCAGAGCTCTGCGTATGGAGACTTCGGCCATGGGCGGAGACAGTCATATCTGGGTCCAAAGCGGCAATATACACATAGGCCCCAGGCGGGTTATCCCTCTCTGCAGGGCAGCAGTCCTGTACCCCGATTTTATGAACACTCTGAAAAAGCGCTGGATTCCGGACAGGCTCAAGCTGGACGAACATATCCAGGCAACAAAGTTCTTTGTCCGGACAGAACAGAAACCTGTCAATTTGAACCGGGAAGAAAAAGAGCTCCTTGCCCTTATACGGGACGAACCGCGTTCCCTCAAAGATGTCTACTGGGACAAAAGTATCCTCCCTCCAAAGAGAGTAATGGATTCTCTAATCCAGAAGCGGCTTGTTCAGGTAATCGGTTTTACCCCAACAGATGCGCTTCATGTGCTTGGTGAATATACTGAATGGAATGTTGAAGCTTCGGAAATCGGAGCTACTCTGCTTGCAAACTTCATAGGGATTGACAGGGATGAGTTCTGTCTAAATGTTAAGCAGCTCTTTGCCAGAAACATGGCCCGAGACCTCATTGCTTTTCTGATGGAAGGAGTGGACAGGAAAGAAATTGAAAAAATGCTTGATGGCAATTTCTTCGCTCGTTTTAAAGTGGATATCCCTGTTGTCCTGCTTGGAGGGCCTGTAAGGGCATATGTGGACGAACTGAAGAAGCTTATAGATGCCGAAGTCTTTGCTCCTGAACACTCAGAGGTTGGAAATGCTGTTGGAGCTCTTGCAGGAAAAGGGACAAAACGCATTGAGATAACAGTGCGCACGCTTTACAGTGAGTCCAAGTATGACCTTAAAACAAAAGGGGTCTTTGTGTACACACCTGTAGGAAGGAGGCATTTCATAATCCGGAGTGAAGCCGTGGAGTTTGCTGAGGAGTTTGGAAGAAAGCTGATTCTTGATTATATGGCCGAATCCGGGCTTCTCCCTGACCAGGTTACAGTTAATGTACAAAAAAAAGATATAAAAGTCCATGCGGGTGAAATTCCGATAGAGACAAGATTTATCTTTGAAGGGGTTGCAAATTCTAACGTCTATGAAAAAGCTCTTTCTGGGCAGAGGAAAAAAGATGATGGCTTTACAGACCTAAACAGGCAGGTCCATTCGCTGGGTTGTAATTCCTGTGGAGAATTCTCTATCTCTGAAAATTATGAGTAAAAAGGGTAAAGTTCATAACTGTGGCTTACGTTTCAGAAATTAAAGATATAACTATGAGCTCAGTAGTTTAACTTACAACAATTAAAAAATTTTCAAGCGAATTTGAAAATTTTATAACGTGTATCGGTTGCTCATACAATGGAAACCGCACAGTAAATGCATAAATCTCTTAAGGATAGGACTTACGCACTTGAGAAGCAAAATCAATTAAGGCAAAAACTGTGGATTAAAGTCGGTTTTTAAACAGTTAACGGTCTGAAGCTATTGATTCTTCATTTCAACTGCGTAAGTCCTGAAGGAGTTAACATGATCCCAAAAAAATCATTTTTGACAAAGGGTACAGGGGTACACAAAGACCGATTAGCATCTTTTGAACTTGCACTAAGGGCTGCAAAAATTGAGAAATTCAATCTTGTAAGTGTTTCGAGTATTCTGCCCCCGAATTGCAAAGTCGTACCCAGAGAAGAAGGACTTTCAGAGTTAAAACCTGGTGCCATTGTCCATTGTGTACTTGCAAGGAATGATACTAATGAGCCTCATCGTTTAATGGCTGCAGCTATAGGGACTGCAGTTCCTGTAAATGAAGACAACTACGGGTACATTTCCGAACATCATTCTTTTGGAGAAGAAGAAATCATTGCAGGAGAATATGCTGAAGACCTGGCGGCAACAATGCTTGCGACCACCCTTGGAATAGAGTTTAACGCAGAAATGGCCTGGCATGAGAGAGAGCAGGTCTACAAAGCGAGCGGGCATATCTTTGACACATTCCATATGTGCCAGACCGCAAACGGCGACAAGGATGGAAAATGGACCACGGTTGTAGCTGCAATGGTTTTCGTCACAATATAAGTCACAGAATATATGAGTTGAGGAAGACAAATCAAAAACTTCAAGAAACTATATTTTAGAAAAGAGGTCATGACAATTTAAATTTAGTGCGTTTTTATATACTTAAAATGTTATAGAGCTCTTTATGGTGAAAATCAAACTTAAAGATAACGAGGAGCAATACCTCCAGGACTTTGTTAAAAAAGGACAGAAAAATGCAAGAGAATTGATCAGAGCACGAATTCTATTACTTGCAAACAAGAATAAAAAGAATCTGGAGATCGCTGAAATACTGAATGTCGGCAGGAATACCGTTGGGAGAACCAAGAAGAGATATTTGGAGGAAGGTCTCCAAAGAGCTCTTCAAGATAATCCAAGAACTGGTCAACCCATAAAATATACAGAGAAACACATTGCAGAAATCATAGCTCAAGCGTGTACTCCACCTCCTGATGGAAGAAAAAAGTGGACACTTGCACTGCTGACTGAAGAATTGAAGAAAAAAGAAGGTTTTGAGACAATAAACAAAGAGAGCATCAGGCTTGTTTTAAAAAAAGCAAAAATAAGCCCTGGTCGAAGAGAATGTGGTACATCCAAACTATAGGCGCAGAATGTAGGCAAAGAATGTATGACGTTCTCAGTCTTTGAAGAAGACTATGATCCGGAAAAAATTCATTGTATCTCATTTGGCAGTTGCATTATTTGGCCTCGGACTTATAGATATGAATCTGGCATCACAAATGCCGTAAATTTGAGATTTTATTGAAAGTTTCCATCGTAATACCAGAGCCACTTTTCAAAGGTTTATTTTTTACATAATTTGACTATCCTTAGCCAATATGCGATTAAATCTTTAAGTTTATATACAATGAAGTACTCTTAGCGTATTGGGCATCTGGGAAGGTCATAAGAGACCTTTTAACTCTTTTTAATAACCCCCCATACCCCCCAACTCCCCAATAACCGGATGCCCAATCCCCATTAATGCTATGTTCAATATTTTTATCTTCAATATTATTTATCCAGAATGTCACCTTCTTTTTCACATTGCTAGAACATCTTTAGCTTTGTCTGCCATATGATTTCATATAGATTTCAGGTTCGACACAGATGGAGTCCTCAGGAAGATGAGCAGAGGGCTTACAACTGATATTGGAGTACAACTGATATTGAGTTCCAACTGATATTGAAATTGTTTTTAGAGCTTGTTTTTTCAATTCGTTGATGCATTTTTTCGTTACATGAAGCGGATATCGAGTTCCTGAAAAATGAATTTCCATTTTACCTTAAAAGATGTCATCCGGACTATTTTTAACCAAATCTTTCAGATTTTATGTATTTTATTTTATTTTATTTTATTTTATTTTATTAGACTTTTCCACGAATACCAAACCGAAAGTACACATACCTGACCATAGAAGTGCTTGACGCCAGCGGGCTGAGATTCCTGGACCTTACCACGTCCACCGAATCAGCAGGAATGATAAAGCGTTTTAAGCTCATGATACTGGTTTTTTAGTTAGGTTACGTACTGCATAGCTCTTGTGCTTTCATTAATCGTAAAGTAGTTTCTTACGCATGTGCCTGGAAAATAAAATAAGCAAATTTTTCACTTTTATGTAAGATCTAATGATTTAAAGAGGTTTTTTTCATGTTATTTCTATTATTTATCCAGATATATGGATTTTAAAGTTTAAAAAAACTTATTTTCCCTAAAAACATCCATTAAAGCCCATTTTGCTTGAAAAAACCTGTATTCAGGCAAAAAATGCTTAATCGATAACAGAAGCGGCAATTCAAAGACACAATCACAAAGCAAATTGTTGATCGTATATAAAGAACAAATACAACCCGATTTTTTTGAATTTGTTAAAAGGCTTATATACCTTAGATCCTGGCAGTTCGCCTTGAAACACCAATGTTAAGGCGGTTTATAAGCATTTAATACATTATATGTCGATAAAAATAAGTTTTAAGTTTTAAAAATATTTATTTTACAAATTAAATCATTTAAAACTATTATTTCATTAATTAAACCCTTTTAAGCTATTTTTTGGTATAAGTATATTTATATTTAATATAACGAATTTTAAAATTGTCAAGCTGCGTGTAGTCGGCAGGACACCTAGAATAAGCAAATTTAACAGAGTAAATTTAACAGGTAATTTAAGGTATAAAACAAAATCACGTAATATGAACCGAGTAAAATAAAAACCAAAAAAATAAATAACGTACAAATAAAAAGAGTTTAAATAAATTTCTGGAGAATAAATTTCTGGAGTGAGGTATGTGTTAGAAATGAAAAAGACATTGGGAATTTTCCTGGCAGTCTGTTTTGTACTGTCAGTGACAGTTGCATCAGTCAGTGCAGCTCCTTGGGACAATAATAAGAACAAAAAGGATGGAAATAAATTTAAGTTTGACAACTACAACGGAAAGAAGTGGGATAACGACAAGAGAAAATTTGATAACGATAAGAGAAAGTGGGATAACGATAAGAGAAAGTGGGATAACGACAGGAAAAAGTGGAACAATAAGAAACATGGCAAAGAGTACAACAAATGGTACAAAATGTATATGAGCTGGTTCGTCAGCTACAATACGTTCTGCAGTTCTTACAACAAATTCTATAGCTACTACTACGAGTACTCCTATGTATTCTACAGCAGATAAAAGCCACTATGTAAAAGCCACTATGTAAAAGCCACTATGTAAAAGTCACTATAAAAAACGATGAGGATTGGCTGTATAAGAAGGTAGTTATCTCGTCATACACCCCTCTATTAAATAAACAACAATCTGGATAAAGAAATGGGTTCGATTAAAGTTTGGAGTGGGTCATGTATTGAAAATAAAACAGATGCTGGGAGTTTTCCTGGCATTCTGTTTTGTACTGTCTTGCACTGTAAGTAACAATTTTATCATTAAGTTAAATATAGCACCCTGCGACAATGACAGGAACAAACGAGATAACAGTAATAGGTTTGACGACAACGACAGGAAGATTTGATCCTATAATTGTGATAAAATATTTTACTATGCGATTATCCTCATAATGTCCTCATAAAAACCAATGCAGCCTTGAATTGGAAATCATTTTATTCATAGGGGATGGTGAAGATCCTTTTTGTTTTTTTAATCTTCTTTTTCCTGTTTTTTGCCTTTTTAAGCCTTCTTCCTTCCACTTATTTCTCCTTTTAGTGCAGGGCCGCCAGACAAACTGTCGGATGTTTTCGATATTACAGGAGTTAAAAATCGGTTTAAGGAAGTAAAATAACTCAAGTTTTACTGCTTTTGTTCTGTTCTTTCAGAGCTTTTTGCCGTTTAACGAATCTGGCTCCTATCTCAAAGGCTTTCTGGCAGTCCTGAGGGAATACTTCTTTTCGCCTATTTGCCTTTTCCTGAGGATTGAAAACAGACGAAGAGTATTTTGAATAATCATCAAACTGGGATGTGTCGGTGCTGCATAACGATTCGGAATAACCAAATATCTTTGTTGCAACCCATTCGTTTGCCTCAATAAGCTTATTAGTCCCAACCAGCTCAAAAAGGTCCTCAGTGATGTTCATAGTGTAGATAAAACCAACAGGAATATTTCTGGGATAAAATGTTTGTATGTCAATAGAGTAGGTTATATAAGGGAATATATAGCGCTCCATAAAGGATCGCATTTCTCCTGTGGAATTTCCAAGGTAAATTGGCGATCCGAGTATTACAGCATCGGCTTCCTCCAGCCTTTCAAGCACAGGTGTCAGTTCATCCTTTACTGCGCACTTTCCAAAGCTTTTTCCACCTATTAATTTGCAGGCGAAACAACTTATACAGCCTTTAAAGTCAAGGTCATAGAGGTGGATTAATTCGGTTTCTGCACCTTCTGAAGCTGCACCTTCAAGGGTTTTTTCCAGCAGGGTGGCTGTGTTCCAGTTCTTTCGAGGACTTCCGTTTATTGCTATCACTTTCATGACTTTTACCTCGGGTTTTTAACTTTCTTTGCATTTATACTCGCAATATAGGTACGTTAGGCAATACAGGCCCTTAGTTTTCTTTATGTAATCACCATGGTTATAAGTTTCACTACGTTACAGATTATTGGAACCATTAACGTCATAAATAACATCACAATGGGCAGGCTGCTGAACCCTGGAAAAGTTTCCGAGCCAGATTCTTTGGTCTACCTGCGCTTTTTTCTCGAATGATAGGTAATTTTTTAACTCAGTAATGGAAATATATAAATTATTTATTAAGTTGGCCTGTTTCATATAATAATGTGAAAAACTCCAATTATAATTCCAGTATTTTTAAGATTCTACATCTAAGGAACAAAGGAACACCAACAGCCTCCCAGTCCACTGACGCTTTTCCAGAGTTGAGAGTTTCATGAATAAGCAAAAAGCCATACTGATATTATTATTGCTCCCGCTCATTCTATTTATGCTGCTTCTCTACGGCCCTTTCTTATTAATGGAATTACTTGACAGTTCCTTGTACTACTCCGAAGAAGTTGATATTGGGTCTTTTGATTACAATTCCGTACTTACGAAAGCGGAGAAAGCTGGTTATGAGGTAGAAGGCTCATGGCCCTGGCCCGGAAACTTTTCGGGCTTTGAACCAGGAGATGTCCCTGAAGTCCGGGAAAACTTCGGAAGTGCTGTTCTTGTGCAGAATATACGGCTTAACTATAAAGATGACTCCGAACTTATGGTCTTTGTATGTGAAAACGGAACTGAAACCGGGATCAGAACCTGTATTGCAGTCTCGAATTTTAGCCATTCCGACCCCGAGTCCCCTTTACAGCTATCGGAATTTCCTGATGACTCCTGGATGCTTGAAAAATTAGGGCTCCTCTTCGGCTCGGATGAAAAAGCTTCGGCAAAGTATCTTGAGGCTCTGAAAAAAGCTGCACAAAACCAGACATGGGACGCCGAAATACAGGTAAACGAGTCTCCGGATTTTCCGGCTGTACATGCGTATCTTACGGAAAACAGTGATAATTCCAGTTACGACAATTACGTTTTGGGTTTTTATGGAGGCCCCGATATAGGCTCGGATACGAAAGAAGTTTTTTTTAAGGACGGGAACCAGGTAGGTTCAGTAAGTTATTTTGTCCCAAAGGCAGGGGTCGTGACTTTTGATAAGGGTAACAGGTACACAGGGAACAGGTATATAGTTGAACTCGATTCTTCAGGAAAGGTCAGGCTTGAACTCATAATGCATGTCGGAAGCGTCGGAGAGTCGATACCTGAAAAGAAATATCGCGCATTTTTCAGGGAGATGTTTGAAGAAATAGGACTTCCTCCTGAAGCGGTGGGCAACTTTGAATTTTTACACACCTCTTTGATGATGTGATGAAACTGCCTGAAGCTTAAGGAATTTTTTATCTCCCTGCCTGAAGCTTAAGGAATTTCTTTATCTCCCTACCCGAAGCTTAAGGAATTTCTTTATCTCCCTACCCAAAGCTTAAGGAATTTTTTATCTCCTTATCCGAAGCTTAAGGAATTTCTTTATCTCCTGGGACCTGGAGTTTGTAAATAACTTGAATAATATGAAAACGGGATAAGAAACAGGAACTCTAATATAAGGATAACTAAAAATATATAATATATCCAGTTAACTTATTATAAAAATAAATTAACAACCCCCATAAAAATTCCAGGCTAATGACATTATGATACGTAAAAAGCTTCATCGCTATGCCATGTTGAAACGATATGGCCAGATAATCGAGGTTCTCCAGAAGTATGGGTTTGGATATGTTGTTGAAAAGATAGGTTTGAGCAGTATCAGGGACTTGACCTATAAGTTTAACAATAAAGATAAGATGGACAGGCTCAACACTTCAGGCCCGATTAGAATACGTAAGATACTTGAGGAACTGGGTCCGACCTACATTAAGTTAGGTCAATTACTAAGCATGAGGCATGACCTTATTCCTCTGGAATATGCTGCCGAGTTTGCAAAACTTCAGGACGAAGCGCCTTCTTTTGAGTTTGAAGAAGTCGAGCTAATTATAAGAGAAGAACTCGGTCATCCCATTGAAGAATTATTTGAGTGTTTTGAGAAAAAACCACTTGCCTGTGCATCTATTGGGCAGGTGCATAGGGCAAAGATAAAAGATGGCGATGAGGTTGTCGTAAAAGTCCAGCGTCCTGGCATAAAGGAAGTAATCGAATCTGATCTGGACATTATGTACAGTATAGCCAGACTTGTTGATGAACATATGCCAGAGGCGAGATTATACAGGCCGATTGAGATTGTTGACGAGTTATCTCGCAGTATTCTTGCAGAAATAGATTATACTCAGGAAGGCTGGAATGCAGACCGTTTTGCAGACAATTTCAGGGAAAATAGCCAGGTCCATATTCCACGGGTTTACTGGGACTATACAAATACATGTGTGTTGACACTGGAATGTATCAAAGGTATAAAAAGTAGCCGTGTGGATTTACTGGACAGGCAGGGCTTTGATAGGAGTACTATAGCTTCTGTAGTCATAGAAGCTTTCATGCAGCAGGTATTTGAAGATGGCTTTTTCCATGCAGACCTGCATCCCGGAAACATCCTTATAATGGAAAACGGAATCGTAGCTTTTCTTGATTTTGGAATGGCAGGCCATCTTTCCTCGGAAATATGCGATATGTTTCTGGATGGCATGGTAGCTTTAGTTAATGGAGATAGTTCGTTGTTCATCGAGTTACTCCGAGATATGGGTTGTATAGACTCTTATGCAGACACAAGGTTATTGAAAGAGGATGTTGAATCTTTTCGATCCAAATACTATGGTAAGTCTCTTAAAAATCTTGATGCTTCCATGATAATTGAAGAATTGATAAGCATTTTAAGAGACCACCAGGTTGCGATGCCTCATAATATCGTCTTACTGGTTAGAGGTATAGTGGCTGTTGAAAGCTTTGGACTTATAATGGACCCGGATTTAAATTTTAGCGAACTTCTCGAACCTTATGCAAAAAACGAATTGAAAAAGCGTTTTTATCCACAAAACCTGGCTCACAAAGCCTATAACAATATTTCAAGCTGGACGCGTCTCTTTCGAAAAGCACCGAATAAAATCTCACATATACTTGATCATGCTGAAAATGGCTATTTGAAAATAAAATTTGAATCTGAGGAAGGCAACAGACTGGTGTCCGAGATTGACGTTGCAAGTAATCGGTTATCTATCAGTCTGATTATCTCTGCTATGATTGTCGCTTCCTCTCTGGTCATTCAAACACATATGAGACCTCTTGTTTGGGGTGTTCCTTTTCTTGGCACATTCAGTTTCGTTATTGCCAGCATCTTTGGACTGTGGCTTATATATAATATATTCAAGACAGGCAGGATGTGACTTTCCAAATGCATACTTTGCAGAAAAATAGATAGCACGAAAAATTATGAATTTGAAATTTTACTGCAAAAAGTGGATTTTATTTGGGGATTTTATTTGGGGATTTTATTTGGGGATTTTATTTGGGGATTTTATTTGGGGATTTGTAACCATTGATGGTCAATCTTTATTTGATTGATGTTTTAAAACACCTGAATGTCAGCAATTCCTTTAAGGTCCATATTGAGTCCACAATTCCTGCCTCTCTTGCAGGTGTATTTTTACATTCAACCCCTC
>Ga0268360_1002560_pt1 | contig 13765 bp, 10 predicted proteins | sample BioMet11_FD_192465 | JGI IMG/M metagenome (GOLD analysis project Ga0268360, IMG submission 192465) | Sewage microbial communities from Oakland, California, United States - Biofuel 11 (Illumina Assembly) | ecosystem: Engineered > Wastewater > Sewage > Unclassified | place: USA: California... | reverse complement strand
TTCACGGTCTGAGCTTAAGATCAACAACGTCTACTATCCAAATGTAGAAATGGTTTGAATTTTAAGACAGCCTCTTAGGCCCCACCTCAGAATAAACTGTGCAGAGTTCCAATTGGACTTTTTGATTTTCACTATCAAGGTAACCAATCAAAGTTACAATAAATTATAAGTTGCATAGGTTATTTCGTTGCGGGTACTTAGTAATCAATTTGTAATTAAGTCAATTAAAGTGTTAATTGTTAGAGACTTTGGTAATACAGCTTATATTGATGTTTAGAGATTGTTATATTGATGTTTAGGGGTTGTAAAGTTTGGAATTCAGTCGTATGTAAAATTTAACGATTGGAGTCCAAAATCCAGAGCTCAATTAGTTGCTTACAAGAGATCTAAAAAAGTAATTTTGAGTTTTGGGATCAGCTTATTAAATAAGAAAAATAATTGTTAAATCCGCGCTAGATATTTTAAACAAGAAATAAATTGAACAGAAAAATATTAAAGAAAGAAGTGAATATTGGCAAATATAAAAAGGTTTTTTATTGTTTGTGGCATTTTCTTTTCGAAAAGTAAATGCTATATGAAATATGTAGCGTACTTTATAGTAAAACTCTCTGTCTTCTATTTAGCTGAATTTTCAATATTTTTGGAGGAGGTTTCACCTCAAAGGATCTAACTGTTTATATTATGTAAAATGTTAGATCTGGATTTGCAGTAAACTTCCAAACCCCCAGAATTGGATTACTGATATTGAAAATTCAGGACTTATAGATACAACCCATTGAGATTGAGAGTTAAAGTTCGAGAATATCTGAGGTACTATAATGAAAAAAATGAGTTTTTTAGTGATCGGCTTGCTACTTATGTCAATAGTAGCCATGTCAGGATGTGCTGATAACAAGACATCTGACAATACTGCCCCTGCAGAAGAGAATGCAGACAATATGTCAGCTAATACTACTATGCCTCCAGGAGAGGACGCAGGCCAGATGCCAGCTGACAACGCTACCATGCCCCCTGAAGGAGCTCCAGGTAACATGTCCGGCAATGGATCCATGCCTCAAGGTGCTCCAGGTAACATGTCCGGTAACGGTTCCATGCCTCAAGGCGCCCCAGGTAACATGTCAATGCCTCCCCAGGATGCTCCTCAGGCAGGAAATGCAAGCAATATGTCATAATTAAACCAGTTGGAACATGGCTTTCAAACTGGTCAAACAAGGCTGAGGGTAGTTGGTTAGATAACAACTTTACTGCCTTTGCCTTAACCTTTTTTATTACTTTTAAACTCATACCTTCAATTCATCCTGCCCGACTGCAACTCAGCAAGGATATTTTCCTACAACCGTATTGATGTAATCTGTTTCTTGCGGTATATTGATTTGATCTCTTTTGCGGTGTCAACGTTAACATCTTTTGAAGCAAAATGGAGTAGTGGGAGAATACTCATTTTGCAGGATTGATCAATGACTCAAGGACAAGACCCGCATAGTCCTATACTATAAAAGCGTATAATATAAAAATCAAGATTTCATTTTTCGAGGTGTATTAGCATTAACATTTATGTAATGCACTTTAATGAAGTCGACAGGACAAACTTGCCTGAAGTCGGGGGGAAAGGTGCTAATCTGGGAGAAATGGTCAAAGCAGGATTTCCTGTTCCGCCGGGGTTTTGCATTACAACGTCGGCTTACTGTGATTTTATTGCAGCAAGCAATGAGATAGACAGATTTTTTGATTTGCTTGACCAGTTGAAACTGGATCAACCGGACGAAATTAGCAGGCTGGGAAAACTGATCAGGAACCATTTATTAACCATCCCCATATCCCAAACAATTAAATTCTCTATCCTTGATGCATGGAAAATAGTAGGTGAAGAAAAGGCTTATGCCGTTCGGTCCAGCGCCACAGCCGAAGATTTGCCGACTGCCTCTTTTGCCGGCCAGCAGGAGACCTATTTGAACGTAAAGGGAATGAATCAACTCCTTCAGGCTGTGAGGAAATGTTGGAGTTCTCTATTTACCGACAGGGCAATTATCTACCGAATTAAAAATGGATTTGGCCACCGTTCGGTCTATTTATCTATAGTGGTGCAGCAAATGATATTTCCGGAGGTTTCCGGGCTTATGTTTACCGTGGACCCTGTCACCGGGCACAGGAATACTATTTCCATTGATGCCAGCTTCGGGCTGGGTGAAGCTCTTGTCTCAGGAATTGTTTCAGCCGACTCTTATCAGGTCCGTGAGAACCAGATTGTCAAAAAGCAAATCGCGGAAAAGAAGAAAGCTGTTTATCCGGTCACAGAAGGAGGAACAGTAACCAGAGAACTTGCTTCTGAACTCCAGAACAAGCAGGCTCTATCTGATGATAAAATTCTGGAACTGGCCCAACTTGGTCAAAGGATAGAAAAACACTACTGCTCAGAGCAGGACATCGAGTGGTGTCTGGTAGGGAATAGGTTCTATATCTTACAGAGCCGTCCTATCACTACTCTTTATCCGATTCCTAAAGTATATGACGATAAACTTCACGTATTTTTATCTATTGCTCACCTGCAAATGATGACAGATGCCATGAAACCTATGGGGATTTCTGTTTTCTGGGAGATATTTCCCTTTGGAAAAAACCCCGTACCCTTTCCCAATTCAGTGATCGTGGAAGCGGGTGGAAGGCTCTTTTATGACGTTACCCCTCTTTTGTACAGTAAAGCTCTTCGGCGGTATTTTATCTGGAGAATTGCTATTGTAGACGAACTAATGAGAGATGCCCTGACAAAAATAGTATCAAGCGAGATATTTCAACAAGAAGCAAAGGCAAACAAAGATACAACGAGACAGGTTTTTAAATTATTCAAACCGATTCTTCCGCTCTACTTAAAGGGTATCCCGATTATTGTTAACAATTTATTTTTCCTCGATCCCTCCGGCATCATTGAGCGAGCCACAGCTCCATCGGAAGAGATAATCAATAAGCATAGGCACAGCATTATGCAAGCCTCAGGGATAGAGCGAATTAAAAGAGTTCAGGAAAGTATGGGCAAGTTACTACAGGAACTGATTGGCAGCATGATGTACGTACCGTTACCATTCGTTGTCCTGCCCATTGCCAGCCGGTTGACCAGACTATGGCTGGATGAGAACCTTGATGTTGATACGCTGAATAAATCCCTGCCTGGTAACGTGACAGGTGAGATGGGGTTAATGATTGGGGATCTGGCCGATACCGCACGAAAATATCCTGAAGTGGTAGATTTTCTGGAAAACTCGGAAGACAGCACTTTCTATCAGGACACTTTCTATCAGGGACTCAGTAAAGTAAAGGGCGGAGATATATTCGGGACCGAACTGGAAAGGTTCATGGAACTGTATGGCATGCGCTGCCCGGGTGAAATCGATATTTCAAACGTTCGATGGTGGGAAGCCCCTACTCTTCTTGTTCCGTCCATTATAAACCATATTAAAAGCAATGCTCCGGGTGAGCACCGAAACCGGTTCAGACAGGGCAGAAAAGAAGCGCAGGAAGTCGTACAAAAACTTATGGAAAGTATTAGCAACACCCCTGCCGGAAGCCTCAAAGCAAGACTAATGTCCAGGCTTCTTTCCATTTACCGAAATTCCACAGGCTTGCGTGAATTTCCCAAGTATGTTATTGTTCGATTTTTTGATATCTATCGCCAGGCTATCCTGGCAGAAGCCCTGGCTTTACATCAGAGAGGAATTTTGGAAAAAGAAGAGGATGTATTTTATTTATATCTCGATGAACTGGTTGCATTGCTAGAAAATCATTTTAGTGAGAACCTGACGCGGCTTATAGACTCCCGTAAAAAAGCCTGCGAGCAGTACCAGAAAATGACCCCTCCCAGGGTTATGACCAGCGAAGGAGAAGTTATTACAGGTGTGAGGATCGATATTGAGGCTCCGAAAGGGGCTTTAATCGGGACTCCTGTTTCCGCCGGGGTTGCGGAAGGGTACGTAAAGGTTATCCTCAGACCCGAAGCCGCAAAGCTGAAAAAAGGGGATATTTTAGTAGCGCCTTTTACCGATCCTGGCTGGACTCCACTGTTTTATTCCGTTGAAGCCCTGGTGGTCGAGGTTGGGGGTATGATGACACATGGTTCAGTAATTGCGCGAGAGTATGGTATTCCTGCGGTTGTCGGTATCGAAAATGCAACAAAAACCTTAAAAGACGGCCAGTACGTCCGCGTTGACGGTACCAGGGGCTTTGTACAGGTCCTGAAGTGAAAAGAATCTTAATCAGGCTCTTCAAAAAGGGCAGGACAATTACCTTCAAAGCAGGATAATTATGTTTTAATTGCATAATATCTGCTTTAGGCATGTCGACATTAAAAATTAAAATATTTTTCCTGACGTCTTTTTAGAATACCAACTAACTATTCATAAAGTTTGAAGCTGTTTAACTTGTGGCTTGACTCTAACTATATATGAATACTGAGTGATTTTTTTCATTAAAGTTTGGTGTGAGAGATTAATAGTTGGTTATATGTAAACCTTATAACTCCACACTATTATGTACTATTATTTTTCCAAAATTGATATCAATAAAACTTATTAAAATTTAAATGTCGACCTGCTAAATAGGGGTTATTTAATTTTTAAGTATTTGTAATACAAAGCATTATGTATATATACAAATAGTTGCTTAAGCGCTCAAGTACAGTTGACGGTTCTCATCCCCCTGTCCGATCCGGTAAAACCGAATCATCTGAGGAAGGAAGTACTCTCGCCTTCGGAGACAAAGATTACCATGCCGGAAAAATACACTTATTGCTCAGGATTTAACTTTAGTGTTGCTCTCACTCAGGGAGCTATCGGAATTTTTCCAGACCTTAACTCTGGTCGGCCACAGGTACGAGATCTTAAGATGTATGCCTTAAACTTTTCATAATTCAACAATTCAATTCACATAAATATTTTAATCAAAAAGTTCATTTATTAGTAGGGAAGCCCTAAATGATCGAACCTATATTTTTGATGGAAATAATTGTTGCCTTGCTCGTTCTATCCATGCTGGCACAGGTCCTTACCCACTATTTTCAGATACCTTTTATAATTTTTCTTTTTATTGAAGGAATAATAGTAGGACCTGAAGTTCTAAACCTCTTAAACCCGGCTCTTTACTCCGATGTGCTAAGTGCTATCGTTTCGATCTGCGTTTCTGTGATAGTCTTTGACGGAGGATTCCAGATCGACTGGAAGCACATGAGAGGAGTTAAAAAAAGTGTTATTAAATTAAGTACATTAGGAGTTTTTATCACTTTTATCGGGATAACCATACTGACACATCTTCTTATAAATATCCCTATCCCAATTGCTGCCCTTTTTGGAGCTCTTGTTACTGCAACTGGTCCCAGTGTTGTTGGTCCAATAATCAGGAACATAGGGATTTGCCATAGGGTTGCCAAAATCCTGGAATTTGAGAGTGTCTTAAATGATGCTGTAAGCGTAATTCTAACTGCACTGGTTTTTGAAGGGATTACAGCTGAGATTTCCGGAACTGGTGCAGTAATTTTTATGCTGCAAAGAGTTGGGATGGGGTTAATTATAGGGGGCTTATGTGGGTTTATTCTACGCTGGTTTTTTACCAGAGGCATATCCATTGGCAAACAGCCTGCAAGGTTGTTCACTCTCACTTTTATCTTTGCTTGCTATGTATTGTCAGAAACTATAGGCAATGAGTCGGGGATTCTTGCAGTGGCTGTCTTTGGGATTATTATGGGATCTACCGAATTTCCCCAGAAGAAGATGATAGAAGAATTCAATAATAATCTAGCGGTTTTAATGATCTCTCTGATTTTCATCTTGCTTGCAGCAATGCTCAAGTTCTGGTACATCATGGAGATCGGGCTAAAGGGGATTGCCCTGGTCTTGCTTATAGCACTATTTGTCCGTCCTGTAGCTGTCTTTATCTCGATGCGGAGTTCAAAAATTAGTACTAAAGAAAAAATGTTCATATCTTTTGTGGGACCAAGGGGAGTAGTTCCTACTTCGATTGCAACTTATTTTGCAATTAAACTGGATGAAATGGGGATTGCAGGAGGCCAAACTATTGTAGGACTGGTCTTCCTGACCGTTATTATTACTGTTTTCCTGACAGGCAGTATGTCAAAAAAAGTAGCTCAGATACTGGAGATAATTCCTATGGAAATTTTGATTATTGGAGGAGGAAAAATAGGCCGTATCCTTGCCGAAAGGTTTGATAACAGAGGAGAAAATGTGTCAGTTATAGACATCTCGGAAGAGGAATGTAACAAATGCAGGGAATTAGGAATCAGGACTGTTCAGGGTAATGCAGCAGATATAGCTATTCTGAAAAAAGCCGGGATTGAAAATGCCAAATATGTAGTTGTAACTACAAAAAAGGATGATGCAAATCTTCTTTTTTGTCAGATTGCAAAGGCAAAGTTTGGGTTTAAGGGAGAACAATTAATTGTTAGGGTAAATTATGTGGAAAATCTCCAGGCATTCTGGGATCTCGGAATTCGAGCGATGAGCACTACAATGACAACTGCTGCGGTCATGGAAAATATGATTGGTGGTAATGACCTATTTTCGATGTGTGAAATCGGAAATAGGGGCAATATTATGGAAGTTAGGGTTACCAATCCAAAAATCGTGGGAAAAACTATAAAGGAAATAAATTTTCCAGAAAAAAGCCTCATGGTTATGATACAACGGGGAAGCGAATCGATTATCGCATATAGCAGCTTGAAACTTGAATATAACGATATTGCAACGATTATTGCTGATAAGAGTTCAGGTAAGTATGTTTCTGATATTCTGTTTAAATAAGTTTAAGCAAGGTTTCAAAATATGGCATTGGTAATCGGTTAAGGAATTTTCTTGCCTGAAAACATCGATTTTACATTAGAAGCCGGCCTTAAATTTTGGCCTATTTACATAAAATCGATACCCGACTCCAGCTCGTGATTTATTAAAATATTTGGTAAATGTTGAGGAAATTGGCGCAATTTGTCATGATTCCTCACTTTACCAGAGATGCATGGAAAGTTTTTAAAGAGTAATTAATCCTACCCTTCCTCTGCTAACTTCAAGTTTGAACTTTCGGTTAATGTAATCTTTTGCGGGTCCTTTTCCATGTATGAGGAGTTCTACCAGATCTTCAGGTTCATCAATATCCGTGCCTGCAAAAAAAGAGTCATATATTTCAAAATTCTGTCCGGAATCGGCTGCAATTGAACAATGAGTCAGAAAACTCGAACCATAGTACTTTACCCTGTAGTTAGAGGGGTTCTTTATAAAAAGGGCATTAGTACCTCCGCCTTTTCCAGGAACGATGCAAACATCCTTTTTAGTCGAAACAATCTCTATTATGTGCTTAGAAGAAAGAAGCGGAAGATCAGCCATAACAATAATAACCGGCTCCTCAGCCTGTTCAAGGTACCCGTTAAGGGCTTCATTCAGGTCATTTTTGTCCAGAAGCACGTTAGCTTTCGTCATATTCTCAAGCCCGTATATAGAAGGACTGAGAATATCGATTGTTCCAACTCCCGCTTCCTTAAGGGTGTCTATCACCTGATTCAGCATCAGTTCCACAAACTCTTCTCTCTCTTCCCGAGTCAGGACAGGGGACAATCTGGATTTTGCACTGGATTTTTTATAAGGGATTACAGCTTTCATCTTGACTCCTGAAAATCTAAGTTCAGAAATAAATATAAATGAATATTAACTCAATTCACTGAAATTTATATGAAGAAGCGTAAAACCCCCGCGTCCCGGAAAGATAAACTCGTTTTTCTATGGTTCCGGCTTGCAGCGATTTCAACCGCTCTGACTTAATATTAAATCATAACCACACTGAGAAAGGCGCATAGGAAGAAGTAACTTCACAAAATTCACCCTCTCAGGCAAAACTTAATTTTTCTATATTCTAAATTTACATTCTACACTCTACATTCTAAATTAGTCCGCTTGAGCGAACGAAGTGAGCGAAACGGACAGCTCCCGAGTCTAAACTCGGGAGCTGCAACCTTGCCTGAATGACCTCATGCCGTCCTCCCGAGACGGGACTCGGGTGACGGAACTCGGGAGTTTAATCTATACTACTTACCCTTGTTTTCACAAAATAGGAAGGGGATTGACTTTATTAGAAAAATCTCGTTCTATTTTACGGTATAGAGTATCCCGCTGCACAGGGGTTCTTCCTGCTCCTTTTATCATCCATTCAAACTCGGCAGGAGATACATATTCTCCATTACTGCCTCCCGAGGCTGTGGAGATCTGGTCTTCCATAAGCGTGCCTCCGAGGTCGTTTGCTCCGCACTGCAAGGCTACCTGAGCGAGTTTCTTTCCTAACTTTACCCACGTGGCCTGAATATTGTTAACGTAAGTATGTAAAATTACGCGGGAAATAGCTATGAGCTGAAGGTCTTCAAGCCCTGTGGTCGAGAATTTCCCGGACGCTATCATCTTTTCCCCTACAGGATTATTGTAAGGCAAAAACGCCATTGGTATCAGTTCCGTAAACCCGCCGGTCTCTTTCTGGATTTCACGGATGATAAAGACATGGTCCAGGCGTTCTTCAAGGGTTTCAACATGTCCGTACATGATAGTGGAATTAGTGGAAATCCCTGCTTTATGTGCTGCAGTTATGGTATCAATCCACTGCTGGGTATTGATTTTTCCAGGGCAGATAATCTTTCTTACCCTGTCGGAAAGGATCTCGGCAGAAGTTCCTGTAAGGGAATCAAGCCCACTTTTTTTAAGTCTGCTCAGGGCTTCTTCAACCGACATGCCTGAGATTCCTGCTGCGTAATTTACTTCCATAGGGGACAGGGCATGAATACACAGGTCAGGGAATTCGGCTTTTACTGATTCTATAATCTCAAGATAGAACTCTACATCAGCTTCCGGGATATATCCACCCTGGATGCATACCTCCACAGCTCCTGCTTTTCTCGCTTCTCCTGCTTTTTCCAGGATTTCTTCAACGCTCAGGATATACCCTTTCTCTGTCCTGTAGGCACAGAACCCGCAGTTTCCCACACATTTATTTGTGATATAGATATTCCTGTTCACTACATAACTAACAGTATCGCCTACCGTACTCGCACGCAGATTATTGGCGAGCTCAAACAGCTCAAAAGGGTTTCCTTCAAGCAGAAGGAAGGCATCCTCTTTAGTACATTTTCCCTGGTATGCCCTTTCAATTACATCTTCTGGAGTTGTCGGTTTTTTCGTGTACATCCGATCATCCTTTTTAAAATTCCATCATTTCCCTGAGTGTTATTCAACTATCTACTGCTTTTATCCGTACAATTTGAAGAGGATACCAGCTTATTCTGAGGCTCTACACCCTGTAATTCTGTTAGAGTTCCCGGAAGTCAATTCATGGACCCCTTTATAAAGGGTTGTCCTCTCTTTTGGAACTCTTCCGGCTCCGTAGATCATCCATTCCAGTTCTTCAACAGAAATACTTTCTCCATTAGGAGCTCCTGCCAATCTGGAAATACTCTCTTCCATGAGTGTACCTCCCAGGTCATTTGCACCGCAGTGAAGAGCAAACTGGGAAAGCTTCTTGCCCAGTTTTACCCAGCTTGCCTGAATATTATCTACATGCCCGTGAAGAAGGATGCGTGAAACAGCATAGATTTTCAGGTCATCGAGGCCAGGAGTAGCATACCTGCCCTCTCGGATCATTTTTTCTCCAATCGGATTATTATAAGGCATAAATGGCAGAGGCACAAACTCGGTAATTCCGCCAGTCTCTTTCTGAATATCCCTGATAGTCAAGATGTGCTCAATTCTTTCTTCAGGAGTTTCGACATGCCCGTACATCATGGTTGCAGTGGTAGGGATTCCTGCAGCATGTGCCTGTGTGACCACTTCAATCCACTCCGCAGTCTTGAGTTTTGAAGGGCAAATAATTTTCCTGACACGGTCAGAGAGAATTTCGGCTGCAGTTCCGGGCATTGTATCAAGCCCGCTTCGTTTCAGCTTTGAAAGGGCTTCACTTACCTTTATGCCACTGACACGAGAAGCATGGTAAACCTCCATAGGGGAAAAAGCGTGAATATGCATTTCCGGAAATTCGGCTTTTATAGCTTCTGCAATTTCCTGGTAAAAGTCAAGGCCCACATCCGGAAGAAGACCTCCCTGGATACAAACTTCGGTAGCTTTTTCCTTCTCAGCTTTTCTAACCTTTTCCATAATTTCTTCTATGCTGAGGACCTTACCATCGTTTGTCCTGAATGCACAGAACCCGCAGGTGCCTACACAACGGCTTGTGAAGTTTATGTTTCGGTTTACTACGTAAGTAACCGTATCTCCTGCCGTAAGAGAGCGAAGTTCGTCCGCAAACCTGAAGAGTTCAAAAGGAGGTACCTCCAGAAGCAGGAGACCATCTTCTTTTGTGCTCTTCCCCTGGTATGCTCGTTCTATGAGATCTTCGGGAATCCTGTTGTTCATTTTTCAATTCCTCCGCATGCCCTCTGTCCAGGGCTTTTTCCTGTAACCGTCAGCATCAGAGAGTTGTTCTATAAGCCCGCCTATCCTGTCCGAATACCATTCATTTCTTACATACTGAGGGTAAATTGGCAGGCGTTCCCTGAGCAAAATAGGACTTAGTTTCCGTTGCAAGTCCTTCACATCCGGCCATTCAGCTTCAGGATTAATCCAGTCAATTGTCAGTGGAGATATGCCTCCCAGGTCAGTTACTCCTTTTGCGATAAGGGCTTTGGGGTCTATAAGGTTTGGGGCGACCTGCACTGCTATGTCAGAAGGAAGGACCTGTCTGGCCAGGCATATAGTGTCAATCATTTCTTCTATTGAAGGAGCAGGAAAGTTTTCCATAGTTGTTCCGGGTTTTGGGGCAAAGTTCTGGATAATAACTTCCTGGATGTGCCCGTATTCCCTATGAAGAGACGCAATAGCTTCAAGGGACTCAATTCTATCTTCCCTTTTTTCCCCAATTCCTATAAGAAGGCCGGTAGTATAGGGGATCTGGAGTTTTCCTGCTTCTCGAATGGTATTAAGCCTGAGTTCGGGAAGTTTACCCGGGCAGTCCTTATGGGCGTCCAGGGTTGCCGTGCTCTCAAGCATAAGCCCCATGCTGGCATTCAAAGGTTTTAAAGCCTTCAGCTCCGAGCGCGTCATAATCCCTGCATTCGTATGAGGAAGGATTCCAATATCGATTGCAGCTTCACAGAGAATAAGAAGGTATTCAAGCGTGGAAGAATAACCGAGTTCTTTAAGCCATTTCCTGTACTCCGAAACCTCCTCTGCATATTCTCCAAAGGTGAAAAGGGCTTCGGTACACCCTGCATTTGCCCCTTTTTCAAGTACAGGAAGAATTTCTCCGGGTCTCATGAGCCTGGCGCCTGGTTGTCCGGGCTCCCGCCGAAAACCGCAGTAACCACAGCGGTTCCTGCAAATATTGGTCACAGGAACGAAAACGTTTTTCGAGTAGGTCACAAAATTGGGATTTTTTGGTGGAATGATAAAACACCTGATGAGTTTGTTTTCTGAAATTTTAGTCCAGGATTTTCTTCATGGTAGCGACTACACCAAGAGCTACACCTTCAACTTCAATGCCGCCTTTTCCTTTGGCTCCATCCCCTACAACGTAAAGTCCGGGAATAGGGGTCTCGTTACCAGGGTCCGTGCCTGAGGCAGCCCTGTTTACCGGCCAGTTGTCGTGGTATGACTGGATAAGCAGGACTTCGTATTTTTTATTGGGAAAGATTTCTTTAAGGTCCTGAAGCCCCAGTTCAATTTCAGCTTCGAGATTTTTCACGTTCTCAGGGGCTACGTGTTGATGGGACATTGTAAGATGCTTGCCAGGTGGAGCGAGTCTCGGATCGACCTGCGTAACTTCATTTATCCCATTTACTCTTTTTGCATATGGGGTTAGAAGGACACCCGAATGCCCTACAAGAGGCTCGTCTGCAGCAAGACAGATCTTTATCCCGGCAGAAGGCTTCAGGGTTTCAAGTCTTCTGAGGTATTCTGAAGCTTTTTCGCCTGACAGGGCCTCCGCACAGAGACATGCAGTTGCAGCATGCCCTAAATTGCTGATGACCAGGTCTGCTTTATGAGCCTCCTCGCCAACAAGAACACCCACGGCTTTTCCGTTTTCCACAAGGATTTTTGAAACCTCGGTCTCGGTATGAATCTTTCCGTCATGTGCAGCAATTACACTTTCCAGAGCATCGATTACTCCTTTGCATCCTCCAATAGGAACTCCTGGGCCGCCGAATCTGTACATGTTTTCAATTATTTCGAAAACTTCTTCCACAGAAACTTCGTCACTTCTTAGGCTCAATGCCCAGCCACAGAAAGCGTCGGCAAATTTCTCAAGCCAGTCATCTTTAAACTGTGACCTGAGCCATGCCTGCAAAGTGCTTCCTGTTGGGCGGTTCTTTCGCGTACTTACTATAAGAAGAGCGATCTTCAGGCGGTCTTTATGCGAGAGAAGTGTGGAAAAATCGTTAAACAAAATATCTTTGAAGCCTTTCTCATAATCCTTGCTGCCTTTTTTCAGGGGCACGCGTACAGTTGTATTATCTGCCCTAACAATTTTTACATCGGCTCCGACTTCGTTGAGGAACTTGGCAAGAGGGCCTGCAGGTCCATGGGGCAGGACATGGAAAGCTCCGCTTGAAACCTGGAATCCTTTGTAACTGAGGTTTGTAAACCTTCCTCCTGTGATGGGAAGCCTTTCAAAAACATCTACCTGGTACCCTGCCTTTGAGAGCCTTGCCGCACTTAAGAGCCCGCCAAGTCCTGCGCCAATCACAATCGCTTTCATGCCAACACCTCTATAGCCTTAACAGGGCAGTAGAGAGCGCATATTCCGCAGTCTATGCAGGCGTCAGTAGCTTGTGCCTTTCCTTTTACCTCTATTGCTCCTTTTTTGCAAAAAGAAGCACACTGGCCGCATCCTACACAATTATCATTAATCTTCATGCGATTCCACCAGTTTTTCTATCATGAAAAGACTTATTATAATGTATTGGTACAGTGTGTCCTCAGGGTCATGCTAAAAAGTATAGTATTCTCTTTCCATGAATACGGAGACCCTATGTGTACCCGGTAGTATGTAATTTATTTATTTTCTGTCAACTATTCTTATACTGCTTCACTAATGATTCTGCTATTGATTTTATCATATCTCGTAAAATATACCGGTGGATCACTCCATATTTAGTGGGGTTCCATTCCATATTTAGTGGGGATCCATACCAGATTCTGCAGCAAGATGGCCTAATTTTTATTATTTCTTTATTATTTTTATTTTATGTGATGCATGAAAAACCTTTTATTCTGGGAATTTCTCATGATTTTTATATTATTATATATGAATGTTTTATTCAATCTAAAATAATTAAAGTCTATATATACTTATTGTGCTTCTATGAAGCTTACTTATATATATTATAAATAATATTATTTATGTTTGGGGAACTGGAAGGGAATAACATATACATAACTTGCAGAATTCCGTAAACGGAATAGGACTTTATTCCAATTTTTTAAACATATCCATATTCTAAAAACAGATTTTAATTATTTGAACTTAATATTTATATAATATTAATTATCTAGCAAATAGCGATAAGTAACTCCTCATTCGTTTGCAGCAATTAGTATGAGGTTCTGTAATTTTAAGCAATTATAATTATTAATTATATTAATCTCACTCAATTGGACCTATGCTGCCTGAAACAGGAATTCCCCTGAACTTCTGGCAATTATCATACAATTCCAGGCAAAGAAATCTAAATTTTCAAAGCCAG
>Ga0268360_1002553_pt1 | contig 13804 bp, 5 predicted proteins | sample BioMet11_FD_192465 | JGI IMG/M metagenome (GOLD analysis project Ga0268360, IMG submission 192465) | Sewage microbial communities from Oakland, California, United States - Biofuel 11 (Illumina Assembly) | ecosystem: Engineered > Wastewater > Sewage > Unclassified | place: USA: California... | reverse complement strand
TGATCGTAGCAAAAAAGGCCAAAGAGAAGTCTGTTAATAGACGCAAAAGGCCTAGCACTTTCTATTTGCGTGGATGGAGCTAATCGTCACGATAAAATGCTTCTAAAAGGAACTCTCGATGCCATAATTGAATTTTAATATGAAACCAGTTTATGAAAATATAAAATCAGAAGGATAAACTTCCTGAGTTGTCACAATCATAGAAAATATATAATATAACTTGAGAAACTGATGAAATAAGACATAGTATTAAATTGCATAAGAATAAAATATAGTAGCTCTTCTGGAGTTGATCTATTATGGAAAATGGGAACAATGTAAATACTGAGGAAGAAACTTCTGAGGAACAATGCCTAAATATTACTAAAGGAGCCATTCTGTATGGCGAAGGATCTTCTCCTGATAGTGTAGAGATATATAAATGCCCTAAATGTGGAAAAAAATTTGTGGCTGCTGATATCCTCTGGAAAGACGCTGGAAATAATAAATGGGAACCGGTTTGCACAAACCCAAAATGTGACGGAATACATTTGGAAGAAATTAATAAATAGGATTTCATGGCGAGAAATTAAATTCAAATACTTTATTTTAAGGATGAAAAGACTCAGGAAAATCTGGTTCCTACACTTTGGGTTTCCTAGCTCATCGCTAAGCCATGATTCATAAAGGATTATGAGGATATATGTTAGGTGAATTTCTAGATAAAGCAACTTCATTCTTTGATCGCCGATTCCTCATGGCTTATTGGTTTCCCACATTAATATCGCTTTTAGTGGGACTACTAATCTATTCCTTGCCAGAAAATGGGGAGCCTCTTTATAAATATTTCTCTGCCCTTCAAAGCGATAGTTTCAGTTCCCAACTTATACTATTATTGGGAACTCTACTCTTCACTCTTGTTCTAGCTTATCTTTTACAGGCTTTTTCACACTCCTTTGTACAATTCTGGGAAGGTTACTGGCCAAAGACATTTTGGAATTTGTACACAAATAATAGAAAGAGAATGAATGAAATTTGGGACGAACTCAAAGATGAGAGAACTAGTGCAGCTGAAAATAAGCTGAATTCATACCCATTCCTTCAAGAGAAACTCTTTTATGAATACCCTTCAAAAAAAGAGCGGCTACTTTCTACCCAGCTAGGTAATGTACTAAGAGCAGCAGAAGACTATGCTGAGACAACATACGGAATGAACGTGGTCTTTTGGTGGCCCAGATTATGGCTGATCATGCCTGAATCCGTGCAAAAGCAAATCGACGACTCTGAAACACCTATCATCGCACTCCTCAACTTAGCCACTCAATTAGGAATAATCACTCTAATTGGTTTTATTTACTTGTGCATTAAATATACTGGGTCTTGGAAGCTTTGGATATTTCATGCTGCTATTATAACTCTTATCTTGGGTTTAATCTTGACAATCACAGCCTACAGAGGTGCAGTATCTCAGGCTATAGTATACGGAGTTCTTATCCGATCGACAGTGGATATCTATCGTTTTGATCTTCTAAAAGTTCTTCATCAGAAATTGCCCTCAAATCTATCTGAAGAGAAAAAATTGTGGGATAATATGTATAAGTGGGTTTATCTTGTTCAGCCAAGGAATGCTCCGCCATACACACACGATCAAACCAAGACATAATTTTATACTCCGTTAACTGTGAATGCAGCCCAATAGTAAGGATGATGGAAAGGCTTTTCATCTGGAGATTTTTCTGCTAATTTGAGGTAATGTTCTCTATACCATTCTATACTTTTTTTACGATCTCCCTCCCACTTACCAGTTTGATAGCATTTTTCCACATAATCTGCTACTTGTTTAGATGTAAGGTCTCTGACATAGAGCTGAGCTGCCTGTAACGCATGTGGAATATCCATTTGCCTCTTAATATGATTGGAGTAGAACTGCTCCATAAGTATGGCAGTGGAAATATCTGGAACTGACCACAGGCTGCTGACAACGCATGGAACACCTGCGAGCATAAAACCGGAAGGTAAACCAACGAACTCATCGGCACTGCCTTTTACAATATCGGTAATCCCTGTCTCGCAGGCTGAAAGTGTAACTAATTTTGCTGAGGATATGTTCACTTCATCGTTCTGGAGATCTTCCAAGCTCAGAGTTCGTCCCCCAAAAAGGTTTAATCCAGACTGTGGTGGATCATTCCAGTTGTAGCTGCCATGGCAGGAAAAATGAATATAGGCTTTCCCAGGTATATTATGTAAAACAGTTGCTCTGGTACCAGTTAAACCAACATTCACCTGAGGATTTTGGAAAAGCTCGGATATAGCCCGACCTTCACACCCTGAAAAAACTAGGGAAGGATCTTCCTGAGGGTTAATAACCTCATATATTCCTTTTCCTTCAACAGTCCTTGCCTTACTTTTCATTTCTCTAAACAGTGGAATGGAAGGAGCATAGCTTACACAGTAGTTTTGACAAAGGAGTTGACCATTGGATAGAGGAACTGCATGTAAGGGGAGGAGAATTAGACCTCCAGAGGGAAGGAAAATTAATTTTTTGATTTGTGGTGAAAGCTCAACTAGGAGTGGGGAGAGAAGATTAGAACCAATATTTGATAAGACCGAATCAATGGTTTTCTGCCAGGTCTGGAGACCATCCCTATTATTTTTGGTATCTAGCACATTTAAGTAATTAAGATAATCACCTATCCAGCCACTTGCAATATATCCCTGTTCATCGGTCTTGAAAAGTAGATTGTTTAAATCTTCTGTTTTGAAACCAGGTAAGTCAACAGACTTTATATCGCTTGATTCACTTACAACAAATCCTATGCTACCTTTACCAGTTATGCAGAATGCAAGCAGTGCAGTTTCCTCATCTGGTATTGATAAGATATCAGAGATGTCAAGTTCTTTCTGGAACTCTTTATTATACTCTTGTATAACCTTTACTGAAGCGTCTAACTCCTCAAGGACCTGTTGAACTTCTTTTTCCCTTTTCGCATAATCTTCTTGGCTGGATGACTTTACAGCAATACGGTATTTTTCCGCAGCTTCTTCATATTTTATCCATTTATCCTTTGGAACTCCTTCTGGCATTTTCATCTTCAATCTCAATGCTTCTCTAAGTAAACGTGTTTTTCCTCCCTCCAAGAAAAGTAACGCTTCCTTAGCTAAGTTCATATGGAAAGCTGCAAAAGAGGCATTTTGGTAAATGTAAGCACTCTCCCTTACTTCGGAGCTCTTACTTTCTGAAGATAAGCCAGATCGATAAAGAAAGTTACTAGCCTTTATAGCATTCTTGTAACTTTCTATCGCATCTTCCCACTGACTTATGTTTAGGTATAAATCTCCAAGGAGTCTATGGGTCTTACGGAAATCACTAGGCATTGATCCAAGTTTAAAGATCTTAAGGGCATTATGGTAGTGGTTTATGGCCTTTTCAATGTTCTCTGCTTTGTTTCCCATGATACGATCACTATAGGCATTCGCCAAATTGTTCTGAGTCGTGGCCCAGTCAACAGGAAAAGTGTAGTAGGTGTAAACATCAAGAGCATAATTATAAAATTCTATGGCCTGTTCGATGTTCTCAGTCTTTTCTGCCCTGATACGGCTACTGTAAGCACTCCCAAGATTGTTCTGAATCTTGGCCCAGTCATTAGGAAAGCCATGATGTGTATACACTTCAAGTGCTAAGTTGTAGTGCTCAATAGCCTTCTCGATGTTATCGGCTGTATTTCCCTTGATACGACACCAATATGCAGCAGCCAAATTATTCTGAGTCATAGCCCAGTCAACTGGAAGATTTTTCTTCGTTCGTACTTTCAAAGCCCGGTTGAAGTGTTTGATAGCAGTCTCAATATTTTCGGTGCTATCTCCTCTTATACGATCGCTATAGGCAATACCCAGATTGTTCTGAGTCGTGGCCCAGTCAATAGGAAGTTTTTTTTGTTTTCTTACCTGTAAAGCCTGGTTGAAGTATTCGATAGCCTTCTCTATATTCTCTGCCCGATCTCCCTGGATACGGCTCCAGTAAGCATTTCCCAGATTGTTCTGAATCATAGCCCAGTCAATAGGAAAGTCTCTCGGTGTGTACACTTCTAGTGCCTGATTGCAATGTTCGATGGCTTTCTCGATATTTTCTGCCCTATCTTCCCTTATCCTTTCAAAATATGCGAGCCCCAAATTATTCTGAGTCTCGGCCCAGTCGATAGGGAAGTTTTTATGTGTTCTCACCTCCAGAGCATGGTTGTAGTGTTTGATTGCTTTCTCGATATTTTCTTCAAGGTTCCCTAGGATATGGTCACTATATGCATTCGCCAAATTATTTTGAATCATGGCCCATTCTACCTGATAGTTGCTTTGAGAATACACTTTCAAGGCTTGATTGTAGTGTTCAATAGCCTTTTCGATGTTTTCAGCTCTATCTCCCCTAATACGTCTCCAGTAGGCATTTGCTAGATTATTCTGAGTCATGGCCCAGTCCTCTAGAAAATCCTGCTGCGCTTGCACTTCCAGAGCCTGGTTGTAGTGCTCAATAGCTTTCTCAATATTTTCTGCCCTATCTCCTTGGATGTGATTGATATAGACAGCAGCGAGGTTGTTCTGGATCATAGCCCAGTCAATAGGAAAGTCTTTCTGCGTGTACACCTCAAGTGCCTTGTTGCAGTGCTTTAAGGCTTGCTCAATATTTTCAATTCTATCTCCCTTGATACGATCACTGTAGGCAGCCATTAGATTATTCTGAATCTCAGCCCAATCTACAGGAAAATCATGGTGTGTGTACACTTCTAGAGCCTGGTTGTAGTGTTCGATTGCCTGCTCTAGACTATCACTTCGATTTCCTTGGGGATTTTGATACAGACTGTTACCCAATTCCCTATGTAGAATAGCCCAAAGATCCGGGTTGGACTGGCATTGGACTAAGGATAATGCCCTTTGAAGCAGCATGATCTTTCTTGGCATATCCTGAGGTCTAGAGAGTGTGTCTATCTCAGTAATTATTATTTGAATATCTTCTGTAGATGTGTTATTAGAAGAGCTTGAGATTTTCTCGAAGGCTTGTGGAATACCAATTTCCCGACAGAGACCCAGTAGATTGATATGATTTTGTATCGCATCAATAGTCTCCTTACTCTGGACAGATTTGAGTAGAGAATCTAATGTCGAATATACCCTTTCACTCAGTAACTCAGGATTTTGCTCCAATATTATGCGAACATCGACTAAACTAGAAGTATTAAGAAACTTATTAATAACCTCTGCAAGATCTTTCTTTTTATCATCAAAAGGATTATTCCAAGATTCCATAAAAACCACACCTGCTATGCCGAATAAAAATACTAACATATGAAGTCGTAATTCAGATGATGCTACGATCTGAATCCTTCGTATTCCAGTACTTGGTTGATTTCGTGGACAACATTAGTTTAAAGAAAAATTCAAGAAATTATGCACATTATCTATTATGTAACGAACGTAGTTTTCTACATAATTAAAGGCTTTAAGATATAGGCAAATTTTCCTTTTATAAGATAAAGTAGACCTAGTAGACAAAAATGAGATAAATTCGACTCTCAATTTACTATAATTAGAGAGCGGTCTCATTTAATCAAATCAAAATAGCGAGGAATGAGATAGTGCTCAGAGAAGAAAATTTGCCTAATTCGACATATGTATGTCAAACCAAGTCTTGATATTTATGCTCCATTAACTGTGAATGCTGCCCAATAGTAGGGGTGTTGGAAAGGCTTCTCTTCTGGGGATTTTTCTGCTAATTTTAGGTAGTGCTCCCTATATTTTTCTATGAGTTCTATGCTCTTACCCTTCCATTTTCCTGAACTGTAGCATTTCTCCACATAATCTGCCACTTTGATAGAAGTAAGATCTCTAACCCAAAGTTGAGCTTCCTGCAACGCCATCGAAATATCCATTTTCCTCTTAATATGATTGGAATAGAACCTTTCCATAAGAAGAGCTGTGGAAATCTCCGGGACTGACCACAAGCTGCTAACAATGCACGGAACTCCTGCAAGCATAAACCCTGCAGGTAGGCCAACAAACTCATCGGCACTGCTTTTTGCTATATCGGTTATACCTGTCTCACAGGCAGAAAGAGTAACTAACCTTGCTGAGGACATATCTACTATATCATTTTGGAGATCTGCCAGACTCAAAGTAAGCCCTCCAACTAAGTATAATCCAGACTGAGATGGGTCACTCCAGTTATAACCGCCATGGCAGGAGAAATGAATATATGCCCGTCCAGGCACTCCGTCCAGTACAGTTGGTTTGGTACCAAATTTACCCACACTCACAGTGAGAGACTGGAAAAATTTGGATATGACTTGGCCTTCATATCTTGAAAAAACTAGAGCCGAATCTTCCTCGGGATTGATGACAGCGTAAAGCCCTTTTCCTTTAGGTGTTATTGCCTTGTTTTGCATCTCCCTAAGAAGTTGAATAGAGGGGGCGTAGCTAACACAGAAACGCTGACAGAGAAGTTGACCATCAGAAAGAGGGACTGCATGTATAGGAATTAGGAATAGACCACCAGAAGGCAGGAGAATCAATTTTTTAGTTTGAGGTGGAAGCTCAGCTAGTAGTGGACTTAACAATGTGGCACCGACACTAGATAAAACGCTATTTAAGGTCTTTTTCCAGGCTTGGAAAGCATCCTTAAGGCGTTTATCCGCCTCAAAAAGCTGCTTCTCTATTTCAATTCCTTTTTTATTATATTCATTAATATAATGATTAAAAGCATTTGAGGCATCACAGTAACTTAGGTAGTCACCTACCCAGCCGCCTGTTATTAATTCCTGTCCGTCAGGCTCGAAAAGCAGATTGTTTAAATCCTTTATTTGGAAGCCAGGTATGTCTACCGACTGTATACCTTTTGATCTGCTTGCTACGAAGCCTATGCTAACTTTATCGGTTATACAGAATGTTAAAAGGGCTGTCTCTTCATCTAATATTGATAAAATATCTGAGACTTCCAGCTTCTTCTGGAACTCTGGATTAAACCTTTGTACAGCCTTTACTATAATATCTAGTTCCTCTAGCGCCCTTTGCACTTCCTCTTCCTTTTGACCATAATCTTCCTTATGGTCAGAGAGTTTAGTCGCAGTACGGTACCTTTCTGCAGCCTGCTCGTACTTTATCCATTCATTGTTTGAGACTCCATGTGGTTGTTTCATTTTTAAATGCAAAGATTCATCGAGTAAGCGGGTCTTCCCTCCTTCAAAGATAAGTAGTGCGTCAGTGAACAAACCCTGGTGGAAGGCTGCCAAAGTGGCATTTCTATATATATTAGCGCTTGCTTCTACTTCGATGCTCTTGTTTTCTGCAGATAAACCAGAACGGTAGAGAATATCACCCGCCTTTAAGGCAACTTTGTAACTTATAAGGGCATTCTTCCAATCACCTGAATCTAAGTATAGATCGCCTAGGAGTCTACAAGTCCTACGAAATTTATTGGGCACTGATTCGAGTTTGTATATGTAAAGGGCATTCTGGCAGTGAGTGATAGCCTGCTCGATATTCCCAGCCTTGCTTCCTCTAATACGATCTTTATAGGCATTCGCCAAGTTGTTCTGAGTTGCAGCCCATTCTATAGGGAATTTTTCACGCGAATACACCTTAAGTGCCTGATTACAGTGTTCGATGGCCTGCTCTATATTAAAGGCTCTGTGACTCTTTATACGATTTAAGTAGGCAAGTCCTAGGTTGTTCTGAGTTTCAGCCCATTTTTCCGGAAAATTATTCAGGGTCCTTACCTGCAGAGCCTGATTATAATGTTCGATAGCCTCTTCAATATTCTCAGCTTTGTCTACCCTGATACGATCACTATAAATGTTCCCTAAGTTGTTCTGAGTCATGGCCCAGTCTATTGGAAAGTCATGAAGTGTGTAGACTTCAAGAGTCTGATTAAAGTATTCGATTGCCTTCTCTAGATTCTCAGCCCTATCTCCCTTAATACGGCTCCAATAAGCAAGACCTAGATTATGCATTGTTGCAGCCCAGTCCACTGAAACGCTTACCTGATTATAAATTTTTAGGGCTCGTTTATAATGCTCAATAGCCTGCTCTATGTTCTCAATCTGGTCTCCCTTGTTCCGATTCCAAAAGGCAAACGCCAAATTGTTCTGTGTCTCAGCCCATTCTATCGGAAAATCTTTTTGCGTCCTTACCTCCAGAGCCTGATAGTAATGCTCGATTGCCTTCTCTATATTTTCTGCTCTGTCTCCCCTGATACGATCACTGTAGGTATTTCCCAAGTTGTTCTGAGTCATGGCCCAGTCTACTGGAAAGTTTTTTTGCGTCCTTACCTCTAGAGCCTGGTTATAGTAATGTATAGCTTTCTCAAGATTCTCTGCTCTGTCTCCACAGATACGGTCATTGTAGTCAAGTGCTAGGTTGTGAATAGTTGTAGCCCACTCTACTGGAAAATCCTTATATGTTCTTACTTCAAGAGCCTTGAAACAGCACTCAATTGCCTTCTCTATATTTTCTGCCTTATCTCCTTTGATACGACTCCAATAGGCAATGGCCAAGCTGTTCAGGGTCGCAGCCCATTCAATAGGGAAAACTTCCTTCGTATACACCTCTAGGGCCTGTTCACAGTATTCAATAGCGAACTCCATGTCATTGGCTTGATCTCTTTGAGGGTTAAGACGTATACTTTTACCTAACTCCGCTTTAAGAGCAGCCCAAAGTTCTGGGTAGGACTGGCGTTGGACTAAGGATAATGCCCTTTGAAGCAGCATGATCTTTCTGGGCATGTCCTGAGGTCTATAGAGTCTGTCGATCTCAGTAAGTATTATTTGAAGATCTTCTGTAGATGTGTTATTAGAAGAGCTTGAGATTTTCTCGAAGGCTTGTGGAATACCAATTTCCCGACAGAGGCCCAGTAGATTGATATGATTTTTGATCGCATCAATAGTCTCCTTACTCTGGACAGACTTGAGTAAGGTGTCTAGTGTCGCATATACCTTATCGCTTAGTAATTCGGGATGCTGCTCTAACATTTTACGAGCATCGCTTACACTGGAAGTATTAAGAAACTTATCAATAATCTTTGCAAGTTCTTTCTTTTTATCATCCAAAGGACTATTCCAAGACTCCATAAAATCACTATGCCAGATAGAAAGATTAAAATTAAATATCAAATGAAGCTCTAAATACATTAGATCAGTGCAATCTCTAATTTTATTCTCCATTAACGGTGAATGCTGCCCAATAGTAAGGATGCTGGAAAGGTTTTTCTTCAGGAGATTTTTTGGCTATTTTTAGGTAACGTTCCCTGTATTGTTCAATGAACTCCTTGCTCTTACCTTCCCATTTGCCTGAATGGTAGCATTTTTCTATGTACTCCGCTACTTGTTTAGAGGTAAGATCTCTAACCCAGAGCTGAGCATCCTGTAACGCCTGAGGAATATCCATTCCCCTTTTAATGTGATTGTAGTAGAACCGCTCCACCAGTATGGCTGTAGAAATCTCTGGAACAGACCAGAGACTGCTGATCACACATGGAACGCCTGCAAGCATAAAACCAGCAGGTAGACCGACAAATTCATCGGCACTACCTTTTAAGATATCTGTAATTCCTGTCTCGCAGGCAGAAAGAGTAACTAACTTTGCGGAAGAAACATTCACTACGTCGTTCTGTAAATCTGCCAAGCTAAGGTTTTTATTCCCAACGAGGTATAGCCCAGATTGTGGTGGATCGTTCCAGTTATAGCTCCCATGACAGGAGAAATGGAGATATGCCCTTCCGGGCATTCTTTCCAGTACAGTTGCTTTGGTTGCAATTTTCCCAAAAGTCACTTGAGAAGGCTTGAGAAAATACTTGAAAAGCTCCGATATGGTTTGACCTTCGTAGCCTGAAAAGACCAATCTAGGGTCCTCCTGTGGATTAATAACGGCATAGAGTCCTTCTCCTTTGACTATTCCAGCACTATTCCGCATATCCTTAAGCAGTTGAATTGAAGGGGCATAGCTTACTGTGTAACGTTGGCAGAGGAGCTGGCCGTTGGATGTTGGAACAGCATGTAATGGTAAAAGGAATAAACCCCCAGAAGGCAGAATTATTAATTTTTTTGTTTTATCCGGGAGTTCAGATAGCAGTAAATTAAGGAGCTTGGTACCAATATTGGACAAGACACTGTTTAATGTCTTCTGCCAAGATTGGAAGGTTTTCTTTTGAAGATCAGTGCCTAAAGCGTTGATATAGGCCAGATAATCTCCTATCAAGCCGCCTGTAATAGATCCCTGGTCATCGGGCTTGAAAAGCAAATTGTTTAAATCCTCTGTTTTGAAGTTAGGTATGTCTAATGATAGTAAACTGCTTGGTCCGCCAACAATGAATCCTATGCTACCTTTATCTGTTATGCAGAATGTCAACAATACCGTTTCCTTATCTGGTATTGATAAGATATCTGAGATCTCAAGCTCCTTCTGAAACTCAGGGTCATAACTCTGTACAATCTTTATTGAAGCATCTAGTTTCTCAAGGGCATTTTGAACCTCTTTCTCCCTTTGGGTATGATCGTCTTTACGATCAGAAGACTTTATAGCAATACGGTACTTTTCAGCAGCTTGTTCATACTTTGTCCATTCCTCTTTTGGAACTCCTTCTGGTTGTTTCATCTTCAACCGCAAAGCTTCATTGAGTAATCGAGTTTTTCCTCCCTCTAAAATGAGCAATGCCTCTCTATCCAATCCTAAGCGACAGGTTGCTAAACTTGCATTTTGGTAAATATGAGCGTTCTTCCCTACTTCGAAAGTCTTACTTTCCACAGATAAACCTGAACGATAGAGGAGATTACCTGCCTTTATGGCTTTCTTGTAATTCTCTGCTGCATCCTTCCATCGACATGTATCCATGTAGAAATTGCCAAGACGTCTGCAAGTATTGCGAAAATCATTGGGCATTGATTCATGTTTAAAGATCTTTAGGGCATTAAGGCAAAGAATAATGGCCTGCTCAATATTCTCAGTCTTGTCCCCTTGGATACGTTCACTGTATGCAGCCGCCATGTTATTTTGAGTCACAGCCCAGTCTAATTGGAACTCATTATAAGTTCGCACCTTTAGGGCCTGGTTATAATACTCGATAGCTTGTTCTATGTTCTCAGCCTTGTCTCCCCTAATACGGTTATAATAGGCGTTCCCTAGATTGTTTTGAGATATAGCCCAATCCACTGGAAATTCATCATATGTATACACCTTTAGGGCTTGGTTATAATAATCAATAGCTTGTTCGATATTCTCAGCCTTATCTCCCCTGATACGGTCACTGTAGGCAGATGCCAGGTTATTTTGGGTCATAGCCCACTCCACTGGGAATTCTCTATAAGTTCGCACCTTTATGGCTTGGTTGTAGTACTCTATGGCTTGCTCTATATTTTCTGCCTTGTCTCCCCTTATACGATCACTGCAGGCGACTGCCAAATTATTCTGAGTCATAGCCCACTCCACTGGGAACTCATCATACATGTATACCTTTAGGGCCTGGTCATAGAGCTCGATTGCTCGCTCTATATTTTCTGCCTTATCTCCCCTAATACGGTTATAATAGGCATTCCCCAGGTTGTTCTGAGTTCTGGCCCACTCCACTGGAAATTCATTATAAGTTCGCACCTTTAGGGCTTGGTTATAGAGCTCGATGGCTTGCTCGATATTCTCTACTTTGTCTCCCTGGATACGGTCACTATATGCGGATGCCAAATTATTCTGAGTCAATGCCCACTCCACAGGGAATTCATTATAAGTTCGCACCTTCAGAGACTGCTCAAAGTACATAATGGCTTGCTCAATATTTTCAGTCTTGCTCCCTTGGAGACGATTACTGTAGGCAGATGCTAGGTTATTCAAAGTTACGGCCCATTCTACAGGAAGTTCATCATACGTATACACCTTTAAGGCTTGGTTATAATACTCAATAGCTTGTTCGATATTCTCAGCTTTACCTCCCTTAATACGATTATAATAGGCATCTGCTAACTTATTCTGAATCATTGCCCACTCCATTGGAGATTCATTATAAGTTCGCACCTTTAGGACATGGTTATAGTGCTCGATGGCTTGTTCGATATTCTCAGCCCTGTTTCCTCGAATACGAGCGAGATAGGCAGCTGCCAAGTTATTCTTAGTCATATACCAGTCTGCTGGGAAGGCATCACAAGTGTACACCCTTAGGGTCTGATTATAGTGAGCGATAGCCTGTTCGATGTTCTCTTCCTTGTCTCCCTTAATACGACTATAGTAAGCAGATGCTAGGTTGTTTTGAGTCATAGCCCAATCCTCTGGGAAATCCTCAAAATTATACACTTTTAAAGCCTGGTTACAGAGCTCGATAGCCTGCTCAATATTTTCAGCCCTGTCTCCCGAGAAATGGTTATAATAAGAAAGAGCAAGATTGTTTTGAGTCATAGCCCAGTCAACTGGGGAGTTCTCATAATTGTACACTTTTAAAGCCTGATTGTAGTGCTCGATGGCTTTCTCGGTATTTTCGGCTCTATCCCCCTGAATACGGTCATTATAGGCAGACGCTAGATTGTTTTGAGTCATAGCCCAGTCCATAGGAAAATCTTCAAACTGTCTAACTTTTAGGGCTTGGTAATAACATTCAATGGCTATCTCAATATTCTCAGCCTTGTTTCCCCAAATACGGTCATTGTAGGCATTCCCTAGGTTGTTCTTAGTCATAGCCCATTCAACTGGGAATTCATCATAAGTAAACACCTCTGTGGCCAGATTATAGTGTTTTATGGCCCACTCAAGATTATTACTTAAGTTTCCTTGAGGATTTCGATACAGGCTGTTACCCAATTCGGCTTGTAAGGAGGCCCATAGTGTCGGATCAGACTTGCATGGGATTAAGGATAATGCACTCCGAATCATTATGATTTTTCTTGGCATATCCTGAGGCAATGAAAGACTCTCTATTTCTTTAAGTGTCATCTGTAGATCTTTACCAGATTTACTTTTGTTGCCAAAAATCCGATTCCAAAATCCCATTAAGACTACCTCTGTTAGTACTCGTGGCGAAATAACTTAGGCAATGGATTACTTGTCGTCCATCTTTTATTGATTGATATTATTCTCCAAGACATTCAAATAAATTTTCTCGCTATTCTTTTCCATCACCTTGGTATTTCTTTAGGAAATCTTCAATATGGTAATATAAACTGGATCAAAGGTCATATTGTAGTGAAGTCAGGAAAATATCAGTCAGGTACTACTGGACGACAAAATTATTTGTTGAAATTAATTTGCTACCTTGATAATGAAAGTTATTGAAAAACAAACTAAATCAAGCAAATTTTCTATAAAGTTAATCGTCAATTGGTGGTGATGATCTTGAAAATCAAGGCATCCAATCGAAACCTGTGCATAGTTTGTTCTGTAACGCCTTCTAAGCAAAAAAAGAAGGCTGGAAGATCTAGAAAGGATGATAAGAAAATATGAGCAGTATTCTTTATATCCTTTGTACTGCTGACAATGGAAAGCGTTGCCGATATTTTATAGAACTCCAAGTACCGTACACGATAGATTCCAAGAATGGCGAAGTGAAGGCTCATTTAAGAGAATGTGGAAAGCCGGTATTCTTGAATATGATAATAAAGAAGGATTAGATTGGGAATGACAAGCAGTAGATGGTGCTATGGCAAAAGCACCATTGAACGGAGCTGAGACTGGAGCTAATCCTACTGATCGTAGCAAAAAAGGCCAAAGAGAAGTCTGTTAATAGACGCAAAAGGCCTAGCACTTTCTATTTGCGTGGATGGAGCTAATCGTCACGATAAAATGCTTCTAAAAGGAACTCTCGATGCCATAA
>Ga0268360_1002552_pt1 | contig 13810 bp, 14 predicted proteins | sample BioMet11_FD_192465 | JGI IMG/M metagenome (GOLD analysis project Ga0268360, IMG submission 192465) | Sewage microbial communities from Oakland, California, United States - Biofuel 11 (Illumina Assembly) | ecosystem: Engineered > Wastewater > Sewage > Unclassified | place: USA: California... | reverse complement strand
CTGCCCAAGCTGCTGCTGGCGGCCAAGCCGGTGCTGAACCAGCCCCAGCGCCGGGTGGACGGCGCCAACTACATCATACTGACCCTTTTGCTGGTGCTGCTGGTCTGCGCCTGGCTGTTCCGCCGGGGAATTGCCGGCGCGCCGGCGCGGGACGACCTGCAGCCCCCCGCCCGGGCCTATTGGCTGATGCCTCTGGTGTTTGCCGTGCTGTGCCTCAACGACGTGGTGGCACCCTCGGTCATCCAGGCGGTGCAGCCCCTGGCGGGGGCGCGGTTCGAACCCTGGTACCTGGGCGGCGTGATGCTGGGTGCCGGCTTCATCCTGCTGTTTGAAAAGTTCCGCCGGGCCGAGCTGTACCATGTCCTCAACCTCTCCTTTGCCTGCGGGGCGCTGGGGTTTGCGGCCGCCGCCCTGGGCCGCACGGCAGGGGGCTACCTGCTGCTGGCCTTTGTGCTGCTGGGCCTTTCCTATGCGCTGGGGCTGGTCAACATCTACTACCTGGCGGGCTTCATGGCCAAAAGGTTTCAAAGCGCCCGGTTTTACCGGATCGGCATCGCCCTGTCGTCGGCCTACTACCTGGCGGGCATTCTGGTGGTGCGGCTGCTGGGCCCGCTGGACGCCGGCCGGGGGGTGGAGACCATCGCCTTTGTGTCGGTGGTGCTGCTGGTGCTGTTTCTGTTTCTGACGCCCTTTTTCATCCGCAACCTCAGCGCCGGCGAGTGGATGGACGACACCTACCGCGAGGACATCACCCGCGAAAGCCGCCTGGAAGCCCGGCTGCGGGACTTCCGCCTTTCCCCCCGGGAGCGCGAGACCTGCCGCATGCTGCTGGAGGGCTACACCCTGCGGCAGATCGCGGCGGTGATGGGCATTTCGTTTTCCACCGTCAACACCTACTGCAACAGCATCTACAAAAAGCTGAACATCAACAGCCGCACCGAACTTTCGCTGCTGCTGCGGAAGTACGTTGACTGAAACCGCCGGCCAGGCCGTTCCGCCCGCCTCATTAGAACTAATGAGGCGGGCTTTTTTGCGCCATCATTAGAACTATCGAATTGCCCGTGCCCCCGCCGCAGGACATACTGGTGGCGCAGACCAACGAAACGGAGGTGAAGGGCAGCGTGTCATTTTTTGAAAGCCTGAAACAGGCCCTGGGGCCCAAACGCCCCCCTGCGGGACGGCAGGGTCCGCCGGGGCCGGAGCGCCTGACCCAGCGCGAGCACGAGCTGTTTTTGCTGCTGCTGCAGGGCTACACCCTGAAGTACTGCGCCGAACAGATGGGCATCCGCTATTCCACCGCCAACACCTACCAGAACGCCGTCTACAAAAAGCTGGGCGTCAAAAACCGCGCGGCGCTGATCATCACCTACAAGGACACCGTATGACATGAGGAGGAATGACACCATGCAATGTGAAAAATGCGGAGAAACCGTGCCGTCCGGCGTGCGCTTCTGCCCCCGCTGCGGGGCGGCCTGCAGCGAACCGGACCCCGCGGCCGCGGCCCGGCAGCCGCTGGGCCCGGCCGACCCCCTTAAGAAGGAAACCGGCGGCTTCGACCCGGCCGACGTGGAGGCCAACCGCACGGTCAGCGGTTTTGCCTACCTGCTGTTCTTTTTGCCGCTGATCGTCTGCCCCGGGTCGCGGTACGGGCGGTTCCACGCCAACCAGGCACTGGTGCTGCTGTTGTGCGGCGCGGTGGCGGGGGCGGCGGTGTCGGTGCTTTCGGGCATTCTGCTGACCCTTTCGTGGCGGCTGTGGTACCTGCTTTCGCTGGTGCAGCTGCTGGTATGGGTGCCGCTGACGGTGCTGGGCATCATGGGCATGGTCAACGGCTTCACCGGCAAGGCCAAAACCCTGCCGGTCATCGGCGGGCTGAACATCATCAAATAAACATCGACAAAACGGAGGGATGATCTTTATGAAACGAACCATCGCAGTGCTGCTGGCCCTGTGCCTGGCGGCCGCCCTGGCCCTGCCGGGCTGCAGCAAATCCGCCGCCGGGGCGGGGCAGGCCGAGACCCCGTCCGCCGCGCAAAGTCAGGCCGCGGCCGGCGGGCAGGTCAGTGCCTCGGCCGGAGACGTGCAGGTGGCCGCGGGCGAAAACATGCCCTGGCCCGGTTCCGACCTGGGCGGGCTGCCAGCGCCGGCCGCCAAAGTGACCGCCGTGCTGCGCGACGGCACCACCAAGGGGGTCATCGTCGCCCTGGCCGAACTCAGCAAGGAAAACGCCGCCGCCTACACCGCCAAACTGAAGGAACTGGGCTACCAGGCAGCCATGGAGTCGGCCGACGCCCAAACTTCGCTGTTCATCGGCACCAACGCGGCGGGGGATTCGGTGACCTTTTCCTACGACCTGACCACCGGCGAAGGGGGCGTCACCTGGGCCCCGGCCGCCGCCGGGCAGGGGACAAGCCCGGCCGAAGCGCCCGAAAGTTCCGGCCCGGCCGACATGACCGACGTTTCGCCCTGGCCCCGGGACTTTTTGCCCGGCGTGCCCGAGCTGGCCGGCAAGATCACCAATGTCATCAACTCCAACAACGAAAACGTCACTGTTGAGCTGGAGCAGGTGGAAAAGGCCGACTTTGAGGCCTTTGTGGCCGCGCTGAAGCAGGGCGGCTACACCCAGGACGCCGACGAGGTGACCGACGCCTACAACAGCGAATACACCGCCCGCAGCGCCGCCGGCGACTACGTCAGCGCCGCCCTGCGGTACGAGTACAAAACCGTTTCGGTCTACATGGAAAAGGCCGCAGGCTGAAAATGTTGTCAAAATCCATAAAACGGAAGCGTTTGTTCCGCCCAAAAACCGGCCTGATTCACAGAAGTGCGGTTTTTGCTTGACATCCGTTTTCCGCAAGCTATAATGATATGCAAGAGCAAAGACGCTGGTGCACCGGCGTCTTTGCCCTTTTTTTGTTGCTTTTTCGAAAGGGGAGATCGGCATGAAGATCGAAAACGGAACAATTCCGCGCGCGAAAGCGGCTGCGGTGGCGCTGCTGTACCTGGGGGCCGCCTCCATTGCGGCCGCGGGGGCGGCGCTGGCCATCGTCTGGGCTGTCAATGGGGTCAGCTTTCAGGTGATGTCCTCCCGGGTGCCGGGCGCCCTGTTCGGCGCCGTCATCGCCTTTCTGGGTGTGCGCTATCTTCTGGCGGTGGGCAGGCTGAAGCAGCGTGTGTTCTGCGAAAGCGCCCATTTTTCCTGGGACAACTTCAAACAATCCGGCGAATGCGGTTCGCGTATAAATTGAGGAGATGGATGAGATGAAACTGCGAAAAAAAGTCATTTCCCTTCTGGTATTGATCATAGCCATAACGCTGCTGACAGGCGCGTTTTCGGTGTGTGCGGCGGCGGCCGGCGTGGGCGACCCCACCGGCGCCGGCTATGTGCAGACCACCGGGTCCGAGACCCTGGGCGACGTGGCCTCCACGGCCAACAAGGCGCTGTTCGGTGCAAATTACACCTGGATCATGATCTGCGCCTTCATGGTGTTCTTTTTCCAGTGCGGCTTTGCCATGGTGGAAACCGGTTTCTGCCGGGCCAAAAACGCGGCCCACACCATGACCATGAACTTCATGGTGTTTCTGGTGGGGGCCGTGGGCTACTTTTTGTGCGGCTTTGCCCTGCAGATGGGCGGCAGCGGCGGCGCGGCCGGCCTGGGGGCCGGCACGGCGGTGCTCAACGGCCTGATCTCCATCCCGGGGCTGGGGGGCATTGTGGGCACCAAGGGCTTCATGCTGTCGGGGGTCTATGACGCCGGGGTCTACGCCATGTTCTTCTTCCAGATGGTGTTCATGGATACCACGGTCACCATCCCCACCGGCGCCATGGCCGAGCGGGTCAGGTACTCCGCCGTGGTCATCACCTCCTTCTTCATCTCCATGTTCCTGTACCCGCTGTTTGCCAACTGGGTGTGGGGCGGCGGCTGGCTGTCCGCCCTGGGCAAAAACTTTGGCCTGGGCCACGGCGTGGTGGACTTTGCCGGCTCGGCGGTGGTGCACTCCATGGGCGGCATGCTGGCGCTGGCCGGGGCCCTGGTCATCGGCCCCCGCATCGGCAAGTTCAAAAAGGACGGCACCTCCCGCGCCTTCCCCGGCCACAACATCCCCATGGCCATCATCGGCACCATCATCCTGTTTTTCTGCTGGTTTTCCTTCAACGCCGGTTCCACCCTCAGCGCGTCTGACTTCCGGCTCAGCGTGGTGGCCACCAACACCATGATCGCCGGCGCCGTGGGCGGCCTGGTGGCCATGTTTTATATGTGGAAAAAGTTTGGCAAGCCCGACCCTTCCATGACGGCCAACGGCAGCCTGGCGGGGCTGGTGGCCATCACCGCGCCCTGCGCCTTTGTCAACGGCATTTCGGCCGCCGTCATCGGGCTGATCTCGGGCTTCCTGGTCTGCTTTGCCGTGCCCTTTGTTGAAAACAAGCTCAGGCTGGACGACCCGGTGGGCGCCATTTCGGTGCACTGTGTCAACGGCATGTGGGGCGTGCTTTCGGTGGGCCTGTTTGCCGACGGCCGCTACGGCGACGGCCTCAACGGCGTGGCCGGCGGCGTGCGGGGGCTGTTCTTCGGCGACGCCTCCCAGCTGGCGGCCCAGCTCATCGCCATGGCCGTGCTGGTGGTGTGGGGCTTCGGCGTTTCCTACCTGTTTTTCCGGGTGCTGGACAAGGTCTGGGGCCTGCGGGTGCGGCCCGAGGACGAGATTGAAGGCCTGGACCTGCCCGAGATGGGCGTGCTGGCCTACCCGGACACCCAGCTGGTGCGCTGCGAGCTGGATTCGGTCGCTTCTGACAATGCCGAGATCAAACAGCTGGCGCGCTTCGAAGGCTTCAGCGTGACCGCGCCCGCCGCCCCGGCGGCGCCCCAGGTGCCGGCTGAAAAGGCCGTGCCCGTCGTGACCACCTACACCCCGGCGGCCAGCACCCAGAACCCCGGCGCCAAGCTGACCAAGGTGGTGGTGCTGATGAAGCAGAGCAGGTTCGAGGGCTTCAAGCAGGCCATGAACCGCGTGGGCGTCACCGGCATGACGGTCACCCAGGTGCTGGGCTGCGGCACCCAGAAGGGCCACCCCGAGTACTACCGCGGAGTGCCCACCGAGGTCAACCTGCTGCCCAAGGTGCAGGTGGACATCGTGGTTTCCAAGGTGCCGGTGCAGACCGTCATCGACGCCGCCAAGGAGGCCCTGTACACCGGCCACATCGGCGACGGCAAGATCTTTGTCTACAATGTGGAAAACGTGGTCAAGATCCGCACCGGCGAGGAGGGCTACGACGCCCTGCAGGGCGAATCCGACTGCTGACCCTTTCCGGCCCCGGCCGGACAAAAAAGGCCCCCCTCCCGCACAGTGCGGGAGGGGGGCCTTTCAGCGGGCCCGTCAGATCCTGTGATGCTTCCGGCAGACACGGCGGTGCCGGCACACGCCGCAGTGGCTTTTTCCGGCCGTTGTCCGGTATCTGCAGAAAAGCACGTAATGCAGGATATGAAAGACCGTGAGAAGGGCGAGCCCGCCGAGAAGCAACATTCCAATGACCTTCAGCTGCTGCATAAAATCCCCTTTTCCCCGAATGAACGTCTGCCGGCCTCCGCCGGCGGGGGCACAGATGGAAAAGCCGTCCGCCTCCATCCAATATATCACACAACCTGCCCCGGCAAAAGCGAAAAACCGCCGCGGGCGATCAGATCCGCGGCGGTGTTTGTTCTGCGACTGCCCGGCTTCCGCGGCCGGGCGGCGCGCACAGGGGTCAGTTCTGCCCGTGGGGGAACACCACGGTCAGCATCATTTTGAAGTCTTCCTCGGCGTAGACGGCGTGGGGCTTTTTGGCCGGCATGACCAGCGCCTCGCCCGCCTTGCACAGGTGGGGCACGCCGTCCACGGTGAAGCGGCCGGTGCCCTCCAGCACCAGCACCATGGCGTCGCCGGTGGAGTCGTGGGTGCCGATCTCCTCCCCCTTGGCAAAGGCGAACAGGGTCACGCTGACGGCGTCGTTCTGGGCCAGGGTCTTGCTGACCACCTGACCCGGCTGAACCGAGACAAGGCCGGCCAGCGGCAGAACGGTTTCGTGGTCGATGTTTTTGATGTATGCCACAGCTGCCGCCCCCTTACACCGTTTCAATGGCCGAAACGGGGCAGCTGTCCAGCGCTTCCTGCGCGGCGGCCTCGGCGGCGCCTTCCACCGGGGCGTCGGAGGCGACGGCGGTGTTTTCGGCGGTCATTTTGAACACTTCGGGGCAGCTGGAGGCGCACAGCCCGCAGCCGATGCAGTTTTCATTGACAAAGAATTTCATACGAACGCTTCCTTTCTGTGTTCGGTCATAACAGCGTGTTTCAGCGGTCTTCCAGAATGCGGCCGTCGGTGGAGACGGTGACCACCCGCCAGGGGATGAACTTGCCGCTGGCCTTCAGGGCGTTGACGGCGGCGTGCTCGATGCCGCCGCAGCAGGGCACTTCCATGCGCACCACGGTCAGGCTTTTGATGTCGTTCTGCCGCAGAATCTCGGTGAGCTTTTCGGTGTAGTCGCCCTCGTCCAGCTTGGGGCAGCCGATCAGGGCGATGCGCCCGCGGATGAAGTCCTGGTGGAAGGCGCCGTAGGCGTAGGCGGTGCAGTCGGCGGCCACCAGCAGGTTGGCCCCGCTGAACCAGGGGGCGCTGACCGGGGCCAGCTTGATCTGCACCGGCCACTGGCGCAGCTGCGAGGCGGCGGGGGCGGCGGCAGCGCCGGCTTCGGCCTCCTGGCGCTGCAGCAGACGGGCCTGGCTGCCGGGGCAGCCGCTGTGCAGGGGGGCGGCGGGCTGGGGCGCCTTGGCGGCCTTGGCGGCGGCCCCGTCGTAGGCGGCGGCCTCGCGCTCCACAAAGGTGATGGCCCCGGTGGGGCAGGCGGGCAGGCAGTTGCCCAGTCCGTCGCAGTAGTCGTCGCGCAGCAGCCTGGCCTTTCCGTCCACCATGCCGATGGCGCCCTCCTGGCAGGCGCTGGCGCACAGGCCGCAGCCGTTGCAGGCTTTTTGGTCGATTTGAATGATTTTGCGGATCATGGGAATGCCCTCCTTTTTGGGTGGCGGTCTTTTTTGTTTCTGAGGTCATTATAGCCCGGGCATGCACAACGTGTATGTTGCCACAACAACATCATAGCAAAAATTTTTGCCGGGGCAAGACCCCGGCGCATCAAAGGCGGCCGCTTTCTTTTAAACGGCAGCACCCCCGGCGCGGGAACCCGAGTCCGCGCCGGGGGTGCGCCGCTGGGTCATGCCTGTGGTGCGGGGCCGCCGGAAGTGTGGGATTTTTTTTGCATGCGGGGCAGGAGGGAAATGGAAGGAAGGAAAATGGGAGGGGCGGTCAGGCTTTCCACAGGCCGTGCAGGCTGCAATAGGAGTAGACCGCCTCCACCTCGTCGCCGTCGGCGATGCAGAAGGCGGCGCGGGGCGGCTGGCCGGGGTACAGGGCCTTGCGCTGGTTGCCGTGTTTGGTCTGCAGGGCGATCCATTCGATGTGGTGGTCGGGGGTCATGGGGTGTTCAACGCTGCCCACCGTCACCACCAGCAGGCTGCCGCTGCGGGCCGTCACGGGGATGTGCTTTTCGTGGGCGGCTTCGGTGGTGTTGGGAACCAGCAGCTCCATCTCTTCGCCGCAGCAGACCACCGGCACGCCGGACTCCCTGACCACGCCGACAATGTTGCCGCAGTGTTTGCAGATCAAAAACTTCATTTCCATGGTCGATCCTCCTAAAAGCTCTATGGTTCGCCGCCTTCTTCGCGGCGGCGCGGCGGAACGGGGGTCTGCGGGCCGGTCTCAGGGTTCCTCAAGCCGGTTTTTGAACAGGTGCGCCGACAGACGGTGCAGGCAGTCGGTCAGCACGGCGGTGTTTTTGGGGTCGATGTTGGTGGAGGCGAACAGCCGTGAAGGGATCTGGGCGGCCTTGCGCCGCAGGCGCTGGCCGCGGGGTGTCACCCGCACCATCACGGTGCGCTGGTCGCTGCGGCCGCGGGTGCGGCAGACGTAGCCCTGGGCCTCCAGCTTTTTCAGCAGCGGGGTCAGCGTGCCCGAATCCAGCGTCAGCCGCTGGCCCAGGTCCTTTACGCTCAGGTCGTCTTTTTCCCACAGGGCCAGCATGGTGATGTAGCCGGTGTAGGTCAGGCCGCAGGGATCCAAAAAAGGTTTGTAGCTGCGGATAAGCTCTTTGGAACAGACATACAGCGCAAAACACAGCTGGCTGTCCAGCCGGGGGACGCCGGCGCACGGGCTCCCGCCTGATTCCGAAACAGGTGCGGTCATCGGGGGAACTCCTCTCTGATAATTTAGGCAATTTGATTGTAGCATATATTAATTGCGCAGTCAATAAATTGCAAAACAACTTTTTCCGTTTTTTTGAAAAAGTCCGCCGCCGCGCCGCCTGATTTTGCGTGCCGCCGGGGGCGGGTGCTCCTTGAAATCCGGCCCGATGTGTGATACCCTATACAGTGTCATTCGCACCCCTCCGCCGCCGGCGGGGGCGGGGCGCAGGCGCAGGCTGAAGGGAGGTGCTGGCATGGTCACGATCACCGGGGTGGACCCCCGCTCAAAGGCGCAGCAGGCCGGCATCCTGCCGGGCGAAACGCTGGTGCAGGTGGACGGCCACCCCATCAACGACCTGCTGGACTACCGCTTTTACACCACCGAGGCCAACATCACCCTGACGGTGCGCAGCGCGGCCGGCGCCCTGCGGCAGGTGCACATCCGCAAGGGCCAGTACGACGAACCCGGCCTGCAGTTCCAAAGCTTTTTGATGGACAAGCAGCACAGCTGCCGCAACAAATGCGTGTTCTGCTTCATCGACCAGCTGCCGGCAGGCCTGCGCGAATCCCTTTATTTTAAGGATGACGACGAACGCCTGTCGTTTTTATTCGGCAATTTTGTCACCCTGACCAACATGAGCGACGCCGAGATCGACCGCATCATTCAAATGCACATCAGCCCCATCAACATTTCGGTGCACACCACCGACCCCGCCCTGCGGGTCAGGATGATGAAGAACCCCCGGGCGGCCGACACCCTGGCCTACCTGAAAAAACTGACCGACGCCGGCATTGCCGTCAACGCCCAGATCGTGCTGTGCCCCGGCTGGAACGACGGGGAACAGCTGCGTCGCACCCTGCAGGACCTGTGCGACCTGGGCGGGGCGCTGCAGGGGGTGGCGGTGGTGCCCATCGGCCTCACCGACCACCGGCAGGGGCTGGAGCCCATGCAGCCCTTCACCCCGGCCCAGGCGGCCGCGGCCATCGACCTCATCGAAGAATTCAGCGCGCGGCTGCTGCGGCAGCGGGGCGCCCGGGTCATCCACCCGGCTGACGAATTCTTTTTGACGGCCGGCCGGCCCATCCCCGCGCCCGGCTACTACGACGGCTTTGGCCAGCTGGAAGACGGCGTGGGCCTGATGGCCGCCCTGGAGGAAGAATTTGCCGAGGCCCTGGCCGACACCGCCGGCTGCCCCGTCAGCCGCACCGTCACCATTGCCACCGGCACCGCCGCCGCCGGCTACCTGCGGGGGCTGTGCGGGCGGGCCGAAGGGCAGTTCCCCGGCCTGCGGGTGCAGGTCTGCCCGGTGCCCAACCGGCTGTTCGGCAGCCGCATCACGGTGGCGGGGCTGGTGTGCGGGGCCGACATCGTGCACGCCCTGTCCGGCCGCCCGCTGGGCGACGGGGTGCTGCTGCCCGCCTGCATGCTGCGGCGGGAGGGCGACCTGCTGCTGGACGACACCACCCCCGGCTGGATCGCCGACCGGCTGCACTGCCCGGTGACGCCGGTGCCCTTTGGCGGCCAGGCGCTGCTGGACGCCCTGCTGGGCCGCCTGCCCGGTGACCCGCGCGCGTGAAGCCCGCCGCGCCCGGGCAAACTACGAACTGTGCGCCGCCGGCGGCACCCCGCCCCGGGCCGGCACAATGCCCCTGAAAGGAGCGTGAACCGTTATGTCTATGCCTCTGATCGCTGTGGTGGGGCGGCCCAACGTGGGCAAATCCACCCTGTTCAACAAGCTCATCGGGCAGCGTCTTTCCATTGTGGAGGACACCCCCGGCGTCACCCGCGACCGCATCTACGCCAAGTGCGAATGGCGCGCCCGCGAATTCATGCTGGTGGACACCGGCGGCATCGACCCCCGCACCGACGACGTCCTGCTTTCCCAGATGCGCCGCCAGGCCCAGCTGGCCATCGACCGGGCCGACGTCATCATCCTGGTGACCGACCTGCGGGCCGGGGTCACCGCCACCGACGTGGATGTGGCCGAGCTGCTGCAAAAAAGCGGCAAGCCGGTGGTGCTGTGCGTCAACAAATGCGACAGCCTGGGCGAACCGCCCCCCGAGTTCTACGAATTCTACAACCTGGGCCTGGGCGACCCCATCGCCGTTTCGGCCGTGCACGGCCACGGCACCGGCGACCTGCTGGACGCCTGTTTCGAGCACCTGGATTTCAACAAGGCCGAGGAATACTCCGACGACTACATCAAGGTGGCCGTCATCGGCAAGCCCAACGTGGGCAAATCCTCGCTGATCAACTACATCGCGGGGGAGGAGCGGGCCATTGTGTCCGACATCGCCGGCACCACCCGCGACAGCACCGACACCGTCATCGAAAACGAATTCGGCAAGTACGTCTTCATCGACACCGCCGGCATCCGCCGCCAAAGCAAGGTGGAGGAGGCCATTGAGCGGTACAGCGTGCTGCGGGCCTACATGGCCGTGGACCGCAGCGACGTCTGCATCATCATGATCGACGCCACACAGGGCTTTACCGAGCAGGACTCCAAGGTGGCCGGCTACGCCCACGAACAGGGCAAGGCCTGCATTGTGGCGGTGAACAAATGGGACGCCGTGGACGACAAGACCGACAAGACCATGGAGGAGCACCTGGAAAAGCTGCGGGTGGATTTTTCCTTCATGCCCTACGCGCCGTTTCTGTTCATCTCGGCCAAAACGGGGCAGCGGGTCAACAAGCTGTACGAGATGATCAACCGCGTGGCCGCCATGAACGCCCTGCGGGTCTCCACCGGCGTGCTCAACGACCTGCTGGCCTACGCCACCGCCCGGGTGCAGCCCCCCTCCGACAAGGGCAAGCGGCTGCGCATCTTCTACATGACCCAGGCCTCCACCAAGCCGCCCACCTTCGTCTGCTTCTGCAACAAGGCCGAGCTGTTCCACTTCTCCTACCAGCGCTACCTGGAAAACCAGATCCGCGAGCATTTTGGCCTGGAGGGCACCCCTGTCCGCATGGTCATCCGCGAGCGGGGCGACGACAACAAATGACTGCTGCCCCGGCACGGGCTTGCCCAAGCCTGACCCGGGGCAACACGACAGCACGGCAGGCCCGGACCCGGCGCAGCTCAGGTTCAGGCCTGCTTTTTTCACCGTTTTGTTGAAATTTCAACAGACTGAGCCGCCCCCACCGGCTATAATAGGAGCCGGAAAGGGGGGAGCAGCATGGTCAGACGATGGACCGCCGCCGCCCTGTGCCTGCTGGTGCTGGCGGGCACAGTCTGGGCCGCCGCCGCGCAAACCGACCGAACCGAATCCAAGGAGGCCGTTGTGATGGAACAAATGGATTTTTCCCATGAGCCGCAAAATGTCATCTACCTGGCCGGGGGCTGCTTCTGGGGCATCGAGAAGCTGATGCAGTCCATCCCCGGGGTGCTGGACGCCGCCAGCGGCTACGCCAACGGCACCGGCGCGGCCGACGCCAACTACCGCCGGGTCTGCGCCGACGGCACCGGCTTCCGCGAAACGGTGCGGGTGCTGTACGACCCGCAGAAGGTCAGCCTGGACGCCCTGCTGCTGGCCTACTTTTACGTCATCGACCCCACCCAGCGCAACCGCCAGGGCAACGACGTGGGCAGCCAGTACCAGGCCGGCGTCTACTACACCAACGACGCCGCCCGCCAAACGGTCGAGCGCATCGCCGCCATCGAACGGGGCCGCACCAGCGGCTTCGCCGTTGAGGTGGGCCCGCTGGTCAATTTTTACTACGCCGAGGAGTACCACCAGAACTACCTGGACAAAAACCCCGGCGGCTACTGCCACATCCCCCAAAAAGAGATCGACCTGTTTTCCCGCCTGACCATCGACCCGGGCGACTACCGGCGCCCGGCCCAGGAGGTCATCCGCGAAAAGCTGACCGCCCAGCAGTACCAGGTGACCCAGCAGAACGCCACCGAGGCCCCCTTTGACAACCAGTACTGGAACTGGCACGCCAAGGGCATCTACGTGGACGTGGTCACCGGCGAACCGCTGTTCACCTCGCTGGACAAATTCGACAGCCAGTGCGGCTGGCCGGCCTTTTCCGCCCCCATCGAGGCGCCGGCCGTGGTGCAGCGGCGGGACACCAGCCTGGGCATGGTGCGCACCGAGGTGCGCAGCCGGGCGGGCGACTCCCACCTGGGGCACGTGTTCACCGGCGACCCCGAATCGCCCAACGGCGTGCGCTACTGCATCAACAGCGCGGCCCTGCGCTTTGTGCCCTATGACCAGCTGGAGGCCCAGGGCTACGGTGACCTGAAATATCTGTTCGACTGATCGGACCCATACAAAAACTGCGCCGCGCCGCGGCCGCCCAATCACAGGAGGTACGTTATGAGCATCAAGACCATCACCCAGGAAAATTTCAAGGCCGAAGTGGAACAATCCCCGCTGCCCGTGCTGGTGGACCTGTGGGCCCCCTGGTGCGTGTTCTGCCGCAGGCTTACGCCCGCGCTGGAGCGCCTGTCCGAAAAAATGGCCGGCCAGCTGACGGTGGGCAGCATCAACGTCGACGACCAGCCCGAACTGGGCCGCCTGCTGGAGGCCGACACCATCCCCTGCCTGTACCTTTACCGCGGCGGCAGCCACGGCGAAAAGCTGGTGGCCCCCGCTTCCCAGGCTCAGGTGGAAGAATGGATCAGCAGCCAGCTGGGCTGAGCCCCGCGGCGCTGCAGCACAAGGAGGAAACGACCATGGAACAGAAATACGACGTTGTTGTGGTGGGGGGCGGCCCCGCGGGCTACTCCGCCGCCCTGTACTGCGCCCGGGCGGGCTTCAGCACCCTGGTGGTGGAGATGCTGGGCGCCGGCGGCCAGATGGCCACCACCGCCTGGGTGGACAATTACCCCGGCTTTGAAGCCGGGGTAGACGGTTTTGAGCTGGGCGAAAAGATGCAGGCCGGGGCCGAACGCTTCGGCGTGACCACCGCCTTTGCCCAGGTCACCGCGCTGCGCCTGCAGGGCGACCCCAAGGTGGTGGAGACCACCGACGGGTCGGTGGAGGCCCGGGCGGTCATAGTGGCCACCGGCGCTTCGCCCCGCAAACTGGGCTTGCCCCAGGAGGCCCAGCTGGCCGGCCGGGGCGTGTCCTACTGCGCCACCTGCGACGGAATGTACTACAAGGACAAGGTGGTGGCGGTGGCGGGCGGGGGCAACTCGGCCGCGGCCGACGCCCTCACCCTCTCCAAACTGTGCAAAAAGGTCTACCTGGTGCACCGCCGCGACACCCTGCGGGCGGGCAAGGCCTACCTCCGGCCGCTGCAGCAGGCGGGCAACATCGAGTTTGTGTGGAACGCCCGTATCGACGAGCTGCTGCACGGCGAAAAGCTGACCGGCCTGGCTCTGACCGATCGGGTGACCGGCCGCCGGTACACGCTGGAGTGCGACGGGCTGTTTGTGGCCATCGGGCGGGAGCCCAACACCGCCCTGCTGCAGGGCCAGGTGACGCTGGACGACCACGGCTACATCGCCGCCGACGAGACCACCCGCACCAGCCTGCCCGGCGTGTTTGCGGCGGGGGACGTGCGCACCAAGCCACTGCGGCAGATCGTCAC
>Ga0268360_1002549_pt1 | contig 13819 bp, 21 predicted proteins | sample BioMet11_FD_192465 | JGI IMG/M metagenome (GOLD analysis project Ga0268360, IMG submission 192465) | Sewage microbial communities from Oakland, California, United States - Biofuel 11 (Illumina Assembly) | ecosystem: Engineered > Wastewater > Sewage > Unclassified | place: USA: California... | reverse complement strand
AACTCGTCCTGCGATATGTACACCGGCAGCTGGATGCAGGGCGGCAGGCTCACGGTCAACGGGAATGTCGGTGCTTTCTGCGGCCTTGCCATGAAGGGCGGCGAGTTTACCATCAGCGGCAATGCCGGTAACTACCTCGGCGCCGCATACCGTGGCGACTGGCGGGGCATGAGCGGCGGCGTGCTCCGGGTCAGGGGCAATGCCGGTTCGGATGTCGCGAGTTTCATGATCGGCGGTACGCTGATTGTTGAAGGCAATGCAGATATCCACATCGGCACCCACATGGAGGGCGGCACGATTATCCTCAAAGGGAATGCGGACCGCCGGGTCGGGGGCCAGATGGTCAAGGGCACCATCTATGTCTTTGGCACTATCGGCCTCATGATGCCGGGCTATAAGCCGGTCGGAGCTGTCGAGCTCGAAGTCGATGGCACAAAAGCAACGTTCACCGATTATATCGGCGACCTTGGCGAACGGCATCCGAAAAAGAAAGGTGAGATCGTGTACGGCCACCTTTACCTGAAGAATTCATGAAACCCTGTTCTTTGTCAGCCGGGCATCGCGCAGCCACACCCCCGGCATCGGTAAATTGTTCTACCGTTTCTTGTGATTAAAAAGAAGTAACGTGTCTGGCTCAGCGGATATGAGATTATCTCAACCAGTAACCAATGATCACGCAGACCAGTCCCGGGTAGAATATTACGGAAAAGTACTGACGGACTTCGTACGGAATGAACCCGAGGCCGTTGAGCTCCGGGATAAGCAGCATAACGATACCGGCAATGAAGAATATGTAGCTGAACTGGGTCTTTGAAATCGAAGATGACGACTTTTGAGAACTCATAATAATTACTCCTAAAAAATAGGTGAGATTCCTGCCCGTAAAAGCATTTTCCTCTCAAAAGTTGTATACATCTTTATGCCAGATATCAAGCACAAGCTCTGCCAGCATCGTGATCACGCGACCAATCGCGTTAGCATAATCAAGATGCAGCGGCTCTACAAAAGAGAGAGCGGTCGGTTTGTCCCGGTCGCGTGGATGTGTCCGGATTGTGGCCAGGTCCAGCGGGACTAATCACCTTTTGTAAACTTTCTTTCGTGGGCCAACTTTGAGAACAGAGATCAACAATTCCGTATCATCGATTTTTAAAACAGCGCGATAGGCTCCGACTCTCTGATGATACCAGGGATATCCTTCACAGCGTTCTGCCGTGCGGTGAGGGTCTTCTGATAACGATTCGATTTTATCAACAATCCGCTTAGAGATTACGGGAGATAACTTTTCCAAATCCTTACGGGAACGATTTGTCCAGAAAAAAGAATAACTCATTGGATCCCAAGTTTGGCCCGTAACTCTTTGGTGGTATAACCCCTTCCCTGCCGGATATCCTCTTCTGCTTCAGCGATATCCTTCAGGTCCTGCTCATCCAAGTAAGCATCCGGGTTATTGCATTTCCGTTTGACAAGCTCAGGCATGATTACTGTATCATTTTCAATACGAGATTATCAAACCTGTGGTTAATCCAAGTCACGGAACGCGATCCCCTAGCAATAATACAAACAGGGTATCGGAGCGCATTCCCGCTGTCGTAAAAGCCTCACAGATTGATTCTATTGGCCGATCTCATTGGGGTTGGTATGATTGGATGTGGGAATTTGAAAAAGGGCAGTTTCAAAAAAAGGATTTATGATAAGATTGATGAAAGCACCGCACTCCCTGCTCGCTCGCTGGGAATTGTCTTTTGCGAGGTCATCGCACGGGCAGTTATGCTACAAGAACCGGTCGGAGCTCGCTGAGACTGATCTCAAGAGCCTCCCCCGCCGTTCCATCCGGCAATACTATCCCCGTTCCCTGGATCGGATGCTGGCGCGATAATTTTCCCGTTCGTTCCCGGCCATCGCGTGGATCTTTGTATGCGACTTGGCATTTTAAAGGAAGTTTCACCGATTCTGTCGGGGCTTGATTGTCGGGTTTAATCTCTTCGGGCCCTGGATTTTTTATCGCTTTAACTGATGGGATAAGCCCCTTTTCGACCAACTCCGGATAGGAAAGGCCGTGTTTCCTGCACATCTTCCGAAGGCGGGTGTATTCCGGGTTTGCGTGACCGTCGGGGATGTCGTATTTTGTGACAAATCCGCGTTGACCTTTTACCGCAATCGGTGTTGGCGCTGTTTTTGGAGGGGTGTCGGATTGTGAAGGCTGTGGGGGCAAGGGTGGCAACGGGACGGAGTTTTGCGAGATCGCGGACAGCATCTTGGCAAGATCACCCGCGTCTTCTCCTTCCACAGTAAGATAAAATTTCACACACACGCCCCCCTCAAAACAAATCCTGAAGGGAGGGGGGAACATACCACGGTTCAAACGCCGAATGGGACTCTTCGGGTTGTGCGGCGCGCCGGGTCCGGCCGGAAGATCTGGTTTTGGCGGATCCGGTTACCTTATCCGGAAGTCCGGGAAGCGACGCGGACAGGACCGGCGGGAAAAAAGCCACATTCCCTATTGGGGAGGCGGCACGGCCGCCGGTGTTCCGGGAAAGATGCCGGCCCGCCCGTTCCTGCTTGAATCGTTCCTCTCGCGAAGAGCGTCTATACCCATAAAGATCGTCCCGAAAGTCAATCGCAGATCGACCGTACCGGGATGCCTTTTCCCCGATGGTTTCACGCTGAGGCCCTATGGGCCGGTTGTATTGCTTCTCTGCGTGGGGTTCTTCATCTTCATCAACCCAGGGTTTTCTGCCTTTGTTTTTGCCGCTGAGTTTGTTGATATAGAGCTGATGAACGATATCGGCTGCGTCGACCATGGCTCACCTGCGGAGGGGGTGCCTGGCGTTCATGTGGTCCACGTGATCAAACGTCAACCGGTTGTGATAATCAACAATGCCAGCTTCGTGGGCTGCCACATATCTTAATATCCAGTTCTGGTCCTGCTCAATCTGCGCCGCGAGGTCTTTCTCAATCGGTAACATAATATCATCCTTCGTACTCCGACTCAAAAATGCAATGCGGGTTCGATGGCGCTGCCGTTGCGTTTTTGTGTTGGTTGCCTCACCTCCCATTCAGCAAATTGAATCAATAAAAAACGCGAGCGCAGGTTTTTAAAAAATGGTGCTGTCAGTAAATCAAAACGATAAAAATCCGTCGAATATTGGAATTTCTTTGCAGGGTCAATTTCTCGATCATTTCCTCCGGGCAATGGAAAGACTCCAGGATTCAATGAAGGGAGAGGACGATGATACACGATGGGAGGCATTTCTTCTACAGGCAGAATATCTTAAGCACTTGATACCCGACAGGGCAGTACAGGACAGGATCACGGCCGCTATAGACGGCAAGATCAAAGAATACAAAGACAATGGGACATACAAAGGCCGTCATTTTGCAGAGTACGTTGCGAACCTCGAAATAATAACGGAGATTGTGATATACCTCAACGAAGGACTTGACCTGGTCCACGATGATATACTAGGCCCGTTGACTCCAAGGGCGGCAGAAGCGGCAAAAGAGAACGACCTTCCGGGGAAGAAAAATGATCCGAAGAGTTAACGGCAAATACCGGCCGTTTGAGGGCTGTCCGGATTTTGCCTGGATTGTTGCCGATACCGTCTGCAATCCCTATCAGGACAGTGATTGTGTTATCTTCTTCGTAGGTCGCAAAAAGTCCGGAAAGAGTACTAACTCTGTGGCACTAGCTGAGGAGATCAGCAAAGCCATTGCTGCGAAGATCGGAGGACAGCCCAGCGATTATTTCACGGCGGAAAATATCAAAAGTGTATCGCGGCTCGGTGGATTGGAAATACTTACCAGTCCACAACTTCTCAAAGATCATGCCGTTATCATTATCGATGATGCTCAGATCTCCCTTTCCTCTCGCAGGAGTCCTACGGCGGAAAACCAACTCCAGAACGATATTGTTACGATAGCACGGCCGTTCAAATGTGTCCTGATTTTCAATTCTGTTTTTCATGCGAATATCGATAAGGGAACACGTTCCCTGGCTGATTTTATTGTAAAGATGGAGAATTCCAACCCGTACACAAAACAGAGCCTTATGCGCATTTATTCCTATGAGGTCGGCGACGATGGGAAGGAGTACCGGAAGTACCTGCAATGGAGAGATCCGAACGGCAGGAAACACCGCATAAAATTATGGGTTGGTACGCTACCGAGTCCCGAACTCCAAAAGGCATACCTCAAAATGCGGCGCGAAAACTCTGTGGCGTTGGTTGAGGACAGCCGGGCGAGATTCCAAGAGATATTGGCAAAGCGGACCGGATCTCCGGAATCCACCGACCGGAAAAACGGCATTAAGGAAATTGTCGAACTGAACCGCGAACAGGCGAATAAACTGAGGGAAAGCGGTATGAGTATGAAGGCTATAGCCCGGGAACTGAACCTGACCGATTATCAGGTTAGTAAGTGTCTATCGAAGGTGAAATGAAATGGAGCCGGAAAAATTCAAGGCACTGATGGCCTCGATGATATTAACGATTTTGGCGGGGAATCTCGAACAGCGGATATCGTACTGCGGTATCGTCGTCGATCATCTTTTCTATTATGTAAAAACCGAAAAACTGATGAAAGACACGCCGGCGATCCTCAATCTCCGAAACCAGCTTTGCGCGGCATTCGACGTGATAGCGGCGGGAAAAATTGACCCGGACAGAGCGGATAATGAAGAATATCGCCGGTGGGTAAGTGAGAATTTCAGAAGTTATTTTATCGTTCTCACGGACACTCCCGAAATGCATAACAACGTTCAAACCATCCAACAACTTGAACTTCTGAAGGCAGCACGGGAAAGCTATGCGCGGTCATCGGAATTTTACGGCGAATACCTTTCCGGGAGCCGTGAGGGTCTCGCGTCATGCCTGGTTGAGATATCAAGCGTTATACGGATTATCACCCAGATCGCGTATGATCTCGATCTAATTTCTATAGAGGATATGCAATGGCAGAAAGCAGCCGCCCGGCCCCAACCGGAGCCACGAATCGGGGGTGCGTAAAATGGAAAGTTATTTTGTAGATCTAAAAAATCAAAATTTTCAGATAGCAGCGGCAAATACCACGTTAGTAATATCTGGAGTAATTGTTATTGGATTCCTATTTTGGATGAAGGGGTCGCCTCAAATCACATGGACAAATTATTGTTGGATACCGGTTGTAGCAGTAATATTATTTTATGCGGGATTGACACTTCTCCTAAAAAATATTTTTAACGATACCAAATTACGATTACCGCCATAATGACTAAAAGGATCCCAAATATCCCAGCTAAAATTAGACCCATCCCTAAATAATTTGGTGCGGATGTTGCGTTAATCTGGGTTTGATCCGATGGTGGTGCTGCTTGTGGGTTATATATAGTTACCCCCAGCAAAATGATTGCAATAGCAACAAATGCAGTGATTATCACTCCGACTATTTTCCCAGACATATCTCTAAACTATATTGAGCAATAAAAATAATTGTTTTTATATTATGCTGAATGTCACCCGCCGCATTTTGGCAGCTCTTTTGCAGGTAGGCTACCTGTCGACAACTTAACCGCCACATATCGATTTTTAATAATCAAAAATGTGACAAAATTCTGTCTCTCCCCAGAAACTTTTTACAAAATTTTTTACATAAGGATTTTCTGCTAAGAGACACTTTTTTGTCACAGGATGTTTTGTTGACCATCATTTTTCCTACGGATTCCGACCCAACACCATCCTTTTTCACGATCATGAACCGGGGCCCTCCCAATCCGCTCTTGAATCATCATGGCGAACTTGCTTTTTGGGATCGGCCTCTCACTCGGATCGACGGTTAGTTTGTATGCATTATAAAGATCAGATCGAGGGATATGATCCGAATCTTTTCCGGTTATTTCAAAGTCCATCAAGAACTCCCCAAGCACATCGCTATCTGCCTTGTAAGCCCGCGATGCCGCATTGATCCTTTCAGAATCCGGCAGTCTTCCCCGGATATAGTATTTCTTGAACCCGACAAGTAACCAGTTGAGGATACCCGAACCCTCCTCTTGAAGCTTTTCCTGGAGGTGATAATCCCGCTCTTCCTTCGGGATTGTGACCTCAAAGGGCAAAAGCCAAAGCCGGCGCCATATCGCAGGGTCTTGCCCGAACACTCGGGGCTTGTGATTGGTACACAGCATGATCTTACCAGTCATGGTAAATTCCTGCTCGGCCTCGTAGAGTGCCCTTGCAGTAACCCTATCTGCCCCGGTGAGCTCTTTGATCTTTGATTCTGCAAGCCTGCTCCCCGCCTCACTCTCATTAGCAGTGATAAGGCGCGCCCCCCGCAGCCTTGCAATATCGGACCGTGGGCCGTTGTTATATTTTTGCACCATCAGGCTTTGAGCATCGAGATTGACACTATAATCCCCCATGATAAATGCAAGGGTCTCTTTAGTTTTTGACTTCCCGTTACTCCCACTGCCGTGCGCGATAAGAATAATCTCTTCTGGGTTTCCAGCCATCAAACAGTAACCAAAAATCTCCTGGAGCTCGTCGATAAATTTTGCGTCCCCTCCAAATATCTTTGAAAGATGCGCTTTCCATACCGGGCAGTCGGCACTTGGGATATAATCCACACCGGCACACTTCGTGATGAGGTCCGCCTGATGGTGTGTGGAGAACTCCCACGTTTTGAGGTTCAACGTACCGTTTTTCACGTTGAGGAGATAACCGTCCTTATCTAGATCGTCAACAACAACGGCGTTGATCGATTGTGCCAGGCTGATCGCGTTTTCAATCCGGGATTTATTCAAGCACTTAGCGGCAAACTTGAGATATTCCCCCCTTGCATCGATATCCAGGTTTTCAACCTCGTACGAAACCCGAACCATCGCATCTTTGGCAATCTCTCTAATGAGCCCAATCTCATCCCTCTTCCATCTCTGGCCGTCCCAAACGTACCATGCCTCTGTTTGGAAGCAATACCGGAGATCGCGCCCGTACCGGTGCATAAGGCGCCGGGCATTGCCATCATCCGAGAGTGAAAAATTTACACACGTTTTCGATTTTAAATCCTGGCGGGACTCTTCCTCTTTTTGAAATACAAGTGCATGTTGGATTGGATCGATCTTCCATTCTATGAACATCGGGGACTTGTCTTCCTCTATCTTTCCCGGGAGGTCTGGGGCGTCTTTTCCGTAGATCACACGGCGGTGGGCGCGATCAAGGGTATCTTTCCTGACCTCAGGGGGATATCGATTTAACACCTCATCAACGGAATCCCGACGGGCACTAGGTAATGTTGGATCTTCTATCTCGGTCACAATTTACGCCCCATATCTTGTTCGTCCACTGCTGGATCCTTTTCAAAAATTGCGAGATCGGCTTCCGGTGTTTTATCGACAACACGGCGGTAAAAGTCGTGAACCGCCTTCATCTCTCGCCACCCCCTCGAAACGGATAGCGTAACCCAAACAATTTTTCGAATTTTTTTTGGAAGTTGGGCAACTTCATGACACCAACCCCGTCGAACCCCATCCGACCACGTATCCCAGCCCCGGATCGCGGATCTCGCGAGTTGGCCGGCTCTGACAGATAAATCGACCCACATCAACGTCGGTCACCTCGTGTGCGATTTTTTGGAAATTTTCCGGATTTCAGGTCGATCAAATCTTGGGTATATGCTTCCGCCTCGTATCGACAGTGTTCAAATTCGGAGCATACTTCACCCAGACAATGAGGGTGACCCCCGCTCTCACCGTGGATACCGTACAAAAGTGCTTGAAAGCAAATTCGCGGCGGCCCAAACAGAACAGCCTTTCGATCATCCGGTGTGCCGTGTTTCGGGGTCAATGTGCCATCAGCTCCCCGATAACTTTCTTGCCATGCGGAGTGGGTGTGTAAATTCGCCTCCCGAAATATGGGTGGTGGCTAAGGAATCGGAATCTTCCCGAAGTCGCCCACCCGATCCATTCGACGGCAAATTTGCGGTTTCTAAATTGATCGAAGATGTCGCTATCGGAGACGGATCCCTGCTCCTGAAGGATTCGGAAAATATTCCGCGTCGGGATGTATTGGCTTTTCAAGTCGCGCGGCAAAATACGGTACAGAGGATTTGTCTCCCCTGTGCTCCCGGCGGGAACCGGGACACTTTCTGTTTTCAAGTATCGTCACCGTGACCCGACTTCTGATACAGGCGATTGCTGAATTCTCCCCCGGCACCAACACTCAAGAGGACGCCGAACTTCTGCATTCCCATGAGATCCTGCTCTGAAACGACGGCGGTTTGATACTCGCTGTCTTTTTTGAGCAGGACGGCTATAGTACCAATCTCTCCCCTCGGCAGGTGAGCGCGGCCGATGATAGACCACCCATCCTCAATTGTCGGGCTCATACGACACCCACCTCCGGTTCGATGATCTTAACGAGTCCACGCCGGATTTGATCTCTGATAACGATCTTTTCAATCGGGTCTAACTGATTAAAAATCTCGATCGGAATGACGAACGGCTTATCGCAGGGTGGGTTCATGCTTGCACCCCGGACTTGGTGATAAATCGCCTGAGTTCTGCGGGAGAAATACGGACTGTAGTTTGTCCTATCCTCGTCGCAGAAATGTCGCCCCTCTTTATCCAGCGCGACACGGTTGAGGGGTGCACTCCGAGAAGAGCCGCCGCCTCGTCCATCGTCAAAAGAGGTTCTAAACAGTTAACGTGTGATTCCATACATTAGGGTGCAATAGGGGATATAGAAAGCAATTTAAAATGTTAAAATCAAACTAAATGTGAAATATGGGATATTCACAAGAAGATGTTGATAGGGAGATTGCACTACAGATAGAGAAAGCCAGAAAAGAACGGCAAGAAGCCGTGCTGCATCTCTGGAAAAAAGATAGCACTCTTAATGATGTACTTTTTAGGGAATGGTTTCAAATTGTCGTATCTGTTTCTGAATTCAGGGAAATTGACCCGGATAACCCTCGGTGGCAGGGTTGGTCAACATTTCTGAATGATGCACTAAAATACTATATAAACCAAGCAAAAAAACGGGGAATTTTCGCAGATAAATCCGTATCAAAGTATACAAAATTTGGGCAAACTATATCCGGGCCAAAACTCAGGTCGCAACTTAAATCCTTTTTCAAAAAAAATTATACTATCTACGATAGTAAGAATCCTGCCGGTAAAAATCATCCCGACAAAATAAAATGTTGCCCCGTCTGTTTTAAACCGGTTCCACTTGGGATGAAATATTGCAATAGTAAGTGTAGGCTTACGGCATATTACGAACGTCGTAACAAAACAAAAGGCATTCAAAAAACAATAGAGATCCACACTCATTGCCTGATTTGTGGGAAGTCTCTTGAAGGGAAACGAGCCGGGACCAAGACCTGTTCCCAATCTTGCAGAAAACAACTCTCTCTGAATCGCATTGCGAAAAAAATGGTCACTTCTTCTTGATCTCTGCTTCCATCTTTTCAAGGCGTGCCACAAGTTCCGCATACATGGGATCCGAGTGTGCCCGGTCTTTTGTTGCCTCTAATGTTGCGGCCTGTCTCTCTAACTGTTGCAGCCTCTCCCCCTGCTCTTGCACTATGGATCGGAGTTTCTCTCTCTCGTGTTCAAGTTCTGTCATTTTCTCGCCTTGTACCTTGAGGTCGTGCTGCACCCTCTTGGTGGATGCGATTGTAAGAGCATCTTCGCACAATAGATACTGCTGGGCCTTCTTCTCCTCTGACATACCCCGGTAGGTATTATCATATCCGTCGATATGACCCAAAATTAGCTCTGCTGCATCAACACCAATGATCGGGGCGGTGGTCTCCCGGAAAAATGCCCGAAGCCGGTGGATGCTTAACGTATTTCTGTTGGTTTTGTCGTCTTTCGAATACAGCCCGGATTTTATCAAAGCTCTATCCCAAGAACGGTATACCCGTGTTCTTTCGAAGGGGAAAATGCGGTTGTCCTTATGCACATCCTTATAGACTTTTAACGCCCGGCTCCGCTTACCGGCCGATTCTAAATATTCACCCCGAACAGTAAACCATTTTTTTAGAGCCTCCCCGGCTTCCGGGGTGATATAAACAGTTCTGGAATCCCCCGTTTTTGTTTCCCGTAAGTAAATCGAAAACGGTGAGGTATTCAGATTCAGATCGGGGATTTCTGCCGATAACAACTCACTTATCCGGGCGCCGCTGGACAGGAGGCAAAGCGCAAGGGCTTGGAGACGGATATCCAAGTGCGGCAGCACGGCTTGGATCTTTTCCATGGTCATAAATTCGTACCGGGTTTCCCGGTGAACGCGGCGCGGCATTACCTTCTTAATCTCTCGTTTCTCCTTCTCCGATAATTCGATGTCATGTTTTCCGAAAAATTCCCGCACTCCTTGAATTTTTATCTTAATGGTTTTGCTTGGTGTTTTTGCCTCTTGCATATACCGGACAAACGTGACCATATCACCTGCATGATCGCGTTTTTCCCGGAGATACCTGGCTGCTAGCGTTTCATATTTCTGAAACTCTTCACTCGTTGCTTTATCGCTTCTCCTTGTTTTTCCATAGATGACGTCGAAGAAAAGGAGAATGCCCGAACGGTAACTGTATGCGGTCCCCTTTGTTCGCAGGCCACCCAAGGTATCGGAGATCGGAGTTTTGGATACCATACGATATGATAGACTCGGGGGGATATAATCTTAACTCAAAAAAGGTGCTATATTCGATATTGAAACTGGGTTTTTGTTGCCTTGTCCATATGAGTATACTCCTTATCTAAGCGTAGCCGTGCGGAAAAGAAAAACCTTTGTCGGCAGTATGAGAGAGAAACAAAACGTACCGGTCCCTAAATTTTTTTCGGGACTTCAAAGCTGCCGATCATCAGGGCATAGAGATCCAATGCCGGGAGGGGCGGTGCGATAAGGTCGCCGGTCTCAATCCGCTCGTCCGGGTAGCCGAGGTTCTCGCAGGCGGCAATGGTTGTGGAGGGAGAAAGGCCGTTCTGGCCCAGGCGCCGGTAGAGTTCCGGTACATCGAACTTCGGGTCGGCAATCAGAAAAACGATCCGGTCGCGTCGGAGTTCTTCGACCGTGTCGTGCATTGCCTTCTCGTGGCCGCGGCCGTGGGCAACGATAACGGCGATCCGTGACAGCGGGACGTGGAGCCGGGCCGCTGCAACCTGGAGAGACGAGATCCCCGGGATCACTTCGCCCTGAAGATAGCCGAGGCCGGCAAGCATCGGGTCACCGGTCGAAAGCACAACTGCGCTCTCGGGAAGCTGCGAAAGGTTCCGGTAATCCGAGATCGAACGCACCATGCAGTTCTTAGGGATCAGTTTCTGCACGAGCTCGATTGCCCGGCCAGATCCGTAAATGCTCTTTGCCGACTGTATCGTCCGGGCCGCTTCTTCCGTGAGCATGCCCGGCCCGCACCCGACTCCGACAATCTTCATGGGGATTCACCGATCACTGTTCCGTCCCGGTTTACGAGCACCACCCGGACTTCAGGGTGCTGCTTTTTGTATGCTGCAAGAACCCGGCCGGCAACACCTGCAAAAGCCGGCGATGCCGAGAGTTCCTCTACGGTAGCATACCCGGTTCTCAAAAGAATATCGGGCTCGATGTATTTTAAGATCAGCGCTGGCAGGCCGCAAAGGACAATCTCTTTACCCTGCGCCGCAGAAAGTGCCTCTTTGATCTTTCCCCCGGCGAGCACCACCTCGCGGTCGGGGAAAAGGAGGCGCGAGTACCGGAGCCCGACCCGGCCGGTGGTGACGACAATGTTTTTTGCTCCTGCAATCCGGGCCTGCACAGATTCCTCCAGATGGTCGTCCCAGGGCTCGACAAGTCCGGTCGAACCGAGTACCGAGATCCCGCCCTCTACTCCCATCCGCGGATTGAGGGTCAGTTTTCCGATCCGCTCCCCATCCGGGATTTCGAGCGTTACCGTTGCACCGGGCCGGCCGGTTGCAGCAAGCGCCTCTTCCATTCCGGCAAGGATACAGGAAAGGGGTGCAGCGCTGATCGCCGGCTCGCCTTTTTTATAGCGCGGCGTGTCCCGCACGAACCGGCCTATGCCGGCACCGGGAACGAGCCGGATCCCGGCAGGAGACGGGACTGCGGTCGCGACAAATTCGATCCCGGCCGTTACATCGGCCGGGTAATCGCCGGAAAATTTTTTGGCCGAGGCTTTACCGTCCCGGGCAGTTACCGGGACTTCGGCCACGAGACCGCAGGGGAGACGGATTTCCACGCGATCGATTGCCCGGTCGAGCGAGAGAACCGCTGCCTTGCACGCAGCGGCCGCGGTCGTCCCGGTTGTGTATCCGCGCTTAAGGATCGTGCCGGATGAGGTCAGGATGGCAAATCCCTGTTCCGCGAGCGCCAGCCCGGCAGGATCGGAACACTTCGCAATCCAGTCCGCGGGATACAAAAAACCGGTGACCGGGTCCCTCATTGCGCGGATTCCCCAATCAGGATCGTGATGCACTCGTTGAGGGCGGCAACCGCGATCGGTGTCCCGCCCCGGGTCCCCTCGGTCGAGATCGAAGGGATATCGATTGTGCGCAGCAGAGCCTTGGACTCGGCCGCGTTCACGAAACCGACCGGTGTGCCAATCACGACTGCCGGGCGGATGCCCTCTTTAATGAGATCGCAGATTACGAGAAGGGCCGAAGGCGCGTTCCCGATGACAATGATGGACCCGGGAATCCAGTCGCGGAGCGCGAGGATCCCGGCCGAGCTGCGGGTAATCTCCTGCGACTTCGCAATATCGCTGCCGAAATCAAGCGCACAGAGCACTTCGGAGCGGTGGCCTTTTTTCTGGATACCGACCTGCACCATCCGGATATCGGTAATGATCGGTGCACCGGCCTTGAGCGCTGCAATGGTGGCAGGGACCGGGTCACCGGAAAACCGCATCAGGTCTGCCATTGCAAAGTCGCCGACCGCGATCGAGCAGCGCTGGCGCACCCGGTCCTCGGGGGTTTTGTTGCCGATCTTTTCCCGGGCAAGCGTCCGCGAGGTCTTCGAGATCAAATAGGCCTCTTTGGTGGTCGCACCCGGGTCAATATACGTACTTGCGCTGATATCCGCGCGGCGTGATGATTCCTCTGGCATTGTCTCCCATCCTCCAGATCCTGCTTTCAGTTCCGCCGATGATGACGGTCGTGTGCATATCGATGATATCGATGGACTTCTCAATCTCCCCGAGCGTTGTTATCACCGGGTCGGCCTGTCCTTCCCGCAGGGCATTTTTTACGATTGCAATCGGCACGGTTGCCGGGTAGAATTTCCGTGCGTGCTCGACTGCGAGTGCGAAGTTGTGGGGCCGTCCCTGGCTCCGCGGGTTGTAGAGCACGACCGGGATTCCCACGGAAAAGATCGCGTCGAGCCTTTTTTCGATAACCTCAAGCGGGGTTAAAAGATCGGAAAGGCTGATCGTGGCATAGTCGCCCGAGAACGGCGAACCGATGAGCGAAGCTGCGGCCTGCGCCGCGGTGACGCCGGGCACGACTTCGACCGGGATTTTCGCGCCCGAATGTTCGAGCACTTCGAGTACGATCCCCGCCATGCCGTACACGCCCGCGTCGCCACCGGAGACGATTGCCACCCGGTGAGCACCCGCGAGCTCGATCGCCTTTTTCGCCCGCTCGACTTCCTTTCCCATCGAGCTCCGGATCACGTTCTTTCCCGCAATAATCGATCCAAGGGGCACAAGGTATGTGTCGTTTCCGATTACGTATTCTGCCCCGGCAAGGGCGGCAATGGCCCGGCCGGTCATGTACTCCTGCTTCCCGGGTCCGCACCCGACAATCCAGAGGCCGTTTTTGGTATTTTCAGCGGGCAATGGCAATGGTCACCTTCCCGAAAAC
>Ga0268360_1002547_pt1 | contig 13823 bp, 9 predicted proteins | sample BioMet11_FD_192465 | JGI IMG/M metagenome (GOLD analysis project Ga0268360, IMG submission 192465) | Sewage microbial communities from Oakland, California, United States - Biofuel 11 (Illumina Assembly) | ecosystem: Engineered > Wastewater > Sewage > Unclassified | place: USA: California... | reverse complement strand
GCCTCGGCCCTCGAACGCTACGTCTCCTACGAAGGTCTCTACCTCGAGTGGATAGACAGTATCGCGGCCTTTCTCGCCGGAGAGGACCCGGCCTTCGCCCACCGGCTGGCCCAAGCCGTCGAGCTGCCCCTCGGGATGCGGTCCTCGGCCTTCCTCGAGTCCCGGGAAGGCCGGATCTCCGAAGCGGAGGCCGGGCTCCTCGCAACCACGATAATCGACGATCTAGGGGATCTCGTGGCCTTCGCCCTGGATCCTTCCTTCGCCACGGTGCGCTACGGCGAGAGGATCGCCGCCAGCGCCTCTTCCTTCGCTCCTATCCGACGGGCCCTCGACGAGTCGCCCCTCCTCGCCTCGGCCTACCGGGACCTCCTCGCGGCCGAGTGGGCGAAGGAAGCCTCGGCTCCCGACTTCCTCCTCGTGTCCATCCCATTTCCCGGATGCCTCCTGGGTGCCATGGCCTGCGCCCGATCCGCCCGGGAGGCCTTCGGCTCCTCCCTCCGCATCGTCTTCGGGGGCGGCTACGTCTCCACCGAGCTTCGGAGCCTTAGGGACGGAGGCATATTCGATTTTTGCGACTACCTATGCTTCGATTCGGGCTACGGCTCCTTGGCCTCCATCATCGAGGCCGGGGGGAAGGAACCCGCGGGGCGGCTCTACAAGGTCATGTATCGAGACGAAGACGGCCGGCTCGTGGCCGCGGGCTTCGACCCCGAGGACGAGGCGGCCGAAGATCGGCTCGCGCGCAGGCAAGAGCCCTGCTCCGACGCCGGCCGCTTCCGCTCGGTCGACGACGAGGCCCTGCGGACCGTATCCCCCGACTACGCGAGCGCCGACTTCCGGCGCTACCTCAGGGTCGCCGAGTCGGAGAACTCCATGCACAAGCTCTGGTCCGACTCGCCCTGGCTAAAGTACCGCCTCGCCCAGGGCTGCTACTGGAGGCGCTGCGCCTTCTGCGACACCGGCCTCGAGTACGTATCGCGCTACCTCCCAGTAGACATACCGTCCCTCGTGGCGGCGGCGGCCGAGGCCTCCCGGCGTTCGGGACTCTTCGGCATCCACTTCGTCGACGAGGCTATGCCCATGCGATCGCTCCTCGGCTTCGCCCAGGCGAACCGCGCCCGAGCCATCTCGGGCGAACGGCCCTTCCACTTCTGGGGGAACGTGCGATTCGACTCGAGCTGGACTCCCGACCGCTGCGAGTACCTCGCGGCCTCGGGCCTCGTCGCCGTCTCGGGGGGGATCGAGATCGCCACCGAGGCGGGGCTCGAGATGACCGACAAGGGCTTCGACCTAGAAGGCCTCGTGAGGACCCTCGTCGCCATGAGGCGCGCGGGGCTCCTCGTCCACGCCTACCTCATCTACGGCTTCCCCGGACAGGGCCGGGACGACATCCTCGATTCCGCCGAGGTCTGCCGGCAGCTCTTCGCCTCGGGCCTCATCGACTCCGCCTTCTGGCACCGGTTCGTGCTCACCAGGCATTCTAGGATGTATGGCGAGTACCTAGCCGGAAGCCGGCCGGGCCTGCGGCCCCTGGACCGCCCCTGGGACTTCGCCAACAACGACCTCGGCTTCGCCGGCGAAGAGTCATACGACGAATTCGACGGCCCCCTAGCCTCCACCCTCGAGCTCTGGATGACCGGCCGCGGCCTCGAGGAGCCGGCGGCCGCATCCCTCGCCGCGGCGGGGCTCGGCGGCGAGGGGCGGGCCTCGATCGGGCCTCTCCTCGTCGAGGGCCTGGTGACCGAAGCGGAAGAACGCTTCGACCGAGACGATCCGACGACGGACGGGCGGGCGCAGTGGATCGCCGGCTTACCTTCGGCCTCCCCGAAGGGCGACTCGGTATCGTGGGCATACCGGGGCGAGCTGCGCCGCCTCGCAGTCCCCCGCGGCAGGGGAGCGTCGATCGCGGCATCGCTCCGTCGCCTGGCGGGAAGCCCGGGAGGCAGGCCCTTCGCCGAGCTCGCGGAGGAGCTGGGACTCGACGGCTCTGCGGCGCGGGAGCTGCGGAGCGCCGGGCTCGTCGTGGCCTGAGGCGGTCGGCCGGCGCGCCGGGCCTCGTTTTGACGAAGTCGGAGATGTACGCTATGCTAGAGGCACAAAAGTTGTCACATCCGGAGCTTGTATGAAAAACAAATCGATGTCCATGCGGGCCATTGCGGCCCTCGCCTCGCTCTGCTACGCCGCCCTCGCCACCCTCAGCTGCGCATACTTCCGAGACCCTTCGGCGCCCATCGCCAAGCTCGTCCTGCCTCTCGGGGGCCTCGGCCTCGTCCTCGCGGTCGTCAACGCCCTCGTCGTCGGGCGCTGGGCCCGCGCCTACGATTTCGACTTCGCGTCCCGCCAGGGCGAGGACGCGGCCATCAGGCCGGCCTTGACCGGCATCGGCGGCGCGCCTCTCGGGAGCCTCGTCCTCTTCTTCGCGGTCACCGCGGTCTACGCCGCGGCGATCTGCTTCGTGCTCGGGGGAAGCGCGGGACTCGGCCCGGTGAACAGGGCCACCCTCTTCCTCTACTTGCTCGCCCTCGACATGCTCGGAGCTTTCTTCGTATTCGTGCTGGCCGACCAGCTCGGCGCCCGGACCCTCCTCAAGCAGAAGCTCGTCCGCTTCCCCCACGACCTGCGCGAGGCGCGCCAGCAGCGGAAGAACTTCCTCATACCGACTTTCATGACCATGATGACCTTCCTCTTCTCGGTCGCCATCGCGGTCATCGTCTTCGGCGACATGCAGCGGAACGGCGGGAACCTCCCGGCCGCGTCGGTCGTGGCGGCGAGCTCGATGGCCGCGGTGTTCATCGTCGTCGTGGTCGTCCTGGTATCGATCTGGACCAGGACCAACGCGCTCATCTACCGCTCGGTCACCGCCCAGCTGGACCTCCTCTCCTCCGCCGAGAAGGACCTCACGCGCAGGATATCCATCTGCTCGGTGGACGAGCTCGGCAGCATAGCGGGCATGGTCAACTACTTCTGCGACAGCCTCTCCTCGAGCATGACGGGGCTCAAGTCGGCCCAGCGCAAGCTCAGCGGGCTGGGCGCCGACCTCGACGCCAGCGCCGGCGACGCCGCGGGGGCCATAGCCCAGATATCGTCGAGCGTCGGGCTGGTGAGGGAGAAGGCACGCACCCAATCCTCGAGCGTCGCCGAATCCTCCAGCGCGGTGGAGCAGATCGCCAAGAACATCGAGTCCCTCGAGTCGGTGATCTCCGAGCAGGCGGCGAGCGTCACCGAGGCCTCGGCGTCCATCGAGGAGATGATCGGGAACATCGGTTCGGTCACCGCCTCCATCGAGAAGATGGCCCAGCAGTTCCAGGCCTTGTTGGTAGCGGCCGAAGAGGGTCGGAAGACCCAGGCCGCGGCCCGCTCCAACATCGAGCAAATCGCCGACCGCTCGAACGCTCTCCTCGAAGCGAACAAGGCCATCGCCACGATAGCCTCCAAGACGAACCTCCTCGCGATGAACGCGGCTATCGAGGCGGCCCACGCCGGGGACGCGGGGCGGGGCTTCTCGGTCGTGGCGGACGAGATCAGGCATTTGGCGGAGACCTCGGCCGAGCAGTCCAAGACCATCAGGGGGGAGCTCGCCCAGGTCCAGAAGTCCATAGAGGAGGTCGTCGGCTCGTCCAAGAACGCCGAGAACTCCTTCGCCCGGGTCTCGGAGAAGATCGGGGAGACCGACGCCCTCGTGAGGGAAGTCCAGCAGGCCATGGCCGAGCAGAAGGAAGGCTCGGCCCAGGTCCTCGAAGCCCTCAAGTCGATGAACGACATCACCTCTCAGGTGAAGACGGGATCCCAGGAGATGGGGTCCGGGAACAAGACGGTGCTCGACGAGATCGGGAGGCTCCGGGACGCCACCTCGGAGATCGAGAGCAGCATGGACGAGATAGCGGTCGGCGCCAACGGCATCGCGGAGAGCGCCAAGAAAGTCTCGGGCATGGCCAAGGGGACGCTCGAGACCATCGGCGCGATGGACGAAGCCATAGGCTGCTTCAAGACAGAGTAGCCTAGATGGCGTTGCCCTTGAACTGGCTCACGTAGAGGCGCCGATAGAAGCCGTTCGCGGCCATGAGCCCGTCGTGGGTCCCCCGCTCCACTATCTCGCCGTCCGCGATCACGACGACTAAGTCGGCGTCCCGGATCGTCGACAGGCGGTGGGCTATCACGAAGCTCGTCCTCCCCTCCATGAGCTTGAGGAGCGCGGCCTGGATGCGCCGCTCGGTCCGCGTATCCACGCTGCTCGTCGCCTCGTCGAGGATGAGGATGGCGGGGTCCGAGAGGATTGCCCGGCTGATCGCCAGGAGCTGCCGCTGCCCCTGGCTGAGGTTCCCGGCCCGCTCCGACAGATTGGTGGCGTAGCCCTCGGGGAGCTGCCGGATGAAGTGGTCGGCGTCGGCCATCCGCGCCGCCTCGACGCACTCCTCGTCGCTCGCCTCGAGCCTGCCGAAGCGGATGTTCTCCATGACCGTGTCCGAGAAGAGGAAAGTGTCCTGCAGCACTAGGCCGAGGTTGCGCCGGAGCTCGGCGGGGGAGATGCCCCGGATATCCCTGCCGTCTATCAGGATGGAACCCGAGTCGATCTCGTAGAACCGAGTGAGCAAGTTGATGATGGTCGTCTTGCCGGCGCCGGTCGGCCCCACGAGGGCGATGGTCTGCCCCGCCTCGACCTCTAGGTTGAAGTCCTTCACGACCGGCCGGCCCGGGACGTAGGAGAAGCCGACGTCCCTCATGCTGACGTCGCCCCGGACCCTCCCGAGGCGGTCTACGCCGGGGGGATCGCCGGCCTCCGACGGCGAGTCTATCGTCTCGAATACCCGCTCGGCCCCCGCCAGGGCGGCCTGGATGGAGTTGTAGAGGTTGGCCAACTGCCGCAGGGGCTGGGTGAAGTTCTGGCCGTAATTGATGAACGAGGCGATGGTCCCCACGGTCACTAGTCCGGCGAGGGCCAGGAGGCCCCCGAGGGCGGCTATGACCACCACGAAGAAAGTCCCGAGCATCTGGGTCAGAGGCATCAGGAGCATGGCGTAGGAGTTCGCGTAGATCCCGGCCTTCCGCACCGCCTCGTTCTTCGCGCGGAACTCGGTGATCACCGACTCCTTCCGCCCGAAAGCCACTATGACCCGCTGCCCGCTCAGCGCCTCCTCGGCCGTCCCGCCGAGCTCCCCCAGCCCCGCCTGGAGGTCGCGGAAGCCCGCGCGGGTGTACTTGGCCACGAAGCGGGTGAAGGCGAACATGATGGGCACCACGATGAGGCTCGCCAGGGCCAGCCAATGGTTGAGGGCGAACATGGCCACGAGGATGCCCAGCATGGTGAGGGTGCTCGCTACGAGGGCGGTGACGTTCTGGGAGACCGCCTGGTTGATCGCGTCTATGTCGTTCGTGAGGCGGCTCATGAGGCCCCCCGCCGAGTGGGTGTCGAAGAAGCCCATGGGCAGGGTCTGCAGGTGGGCGAATAGGTCGGCCCGCAGGGTTTTTAGGGCGAGCTGGGAGACTCGCGCCATGAGCCAGTTGGCCACCACCATGAGGAGGTTCGAAACCAGGTAGGAGGCGAGCATGACGAGGGCGGCCCGGCCGAGGGCCGCGATGTCCTTGCCCGCTATGTACCGGTCGATCGCCCGACCCATCACGAAGGGGGCCACGAGGCCGGCGAGGGAGGAGAGGAGGATGCAGGCGACGACGAGGGCGATAGTCGCCTCGTACGGCCCGAGGTAGGGGACGAGCCTAGCCAGGGCTCGGCGGGGATCCTTCGCCCTCTCGATCTTGGTCGGCCTTCCACCGCGGCGCTGCATGCTCTGCCTGAGATCCACCTTGGGAGCGAACGGCTCATCCTGCCTACTCATGGATGCCCCCGCCCAGCTGGGAATCGAATATCTCTCTGTAGACCGGGCTCGACCGCAGGAGCTCGGCGTGTCTCCCCTCCGCGACGAGCCGCCCGGCGTCGAGGACCAGTATCTTGTCGGCTCCGAGGACCGTGCTGATTCGCTGGGCGACGAGGAAGCGCGTGCATTCCCCGAGCTCGCGGTCGAGGGCGTCGTGGATCCTCGCCTCGGTCTCCACGTCCACCGCGCTGGTCGAGTCGTCGAGGATGAGGATCGAGGGCCGGCAGACAATGGCCCTCGCGATCGAGAGCCGCTGCTTCTGCCCGCCCGAGAGGTTCACCCCCCGCTCCTCCACCATGGTGTCGTAGCCCAGGGGAAGGCCCAGGATGAACTCGTGGGCTTGGGCGGCCTGGGCGGCGGCCACGACCTCCTCGTCCCTCGCCTCGGGCCGCCCGTAGCGGATGTTGTCCCGGACCGTGCCGGTGAAGAGGATCGTCTCCTGCGGGACGATGGCGATCCGCTCGAGGAGGGAATCCCTGGCCAGGTCGCGCACGTCGATGTCCCCCACCAGCACCGACCCCGAAGAGACATCGTAGAACCGCGGGATCAAGCTGACGAGGGTCGACTTCCCCGACCCGGTCGCCCCGAGTATGGCTACCGTCGATCCCGCCTCTGCGCGGAAGTCGATACCCGCGAGGGCCTCGAGGCCCCGCGAACCCTCGTAGCGGAAGCCGACCCCCGAGAAGCTCACGGGGAGCGGGCCCCGGTCCTCCAGGCGCCGGGGAGCCCGGCGCTCGACGAGCTCGCTCTCGAGCCCGAGCACCTCCTCCACCCGCTTGGCCGAGGCGAGGCCGTTCGCCCACGTGTTCGCGAGCTGGGTCATCATGATGAGGGGGCTCATGATAGCCATGAGGTAGTTCCCCATGGCCACTATCTGCCCCACGGTCGCCTGCCCGGAGATAGCCCGGACTCCGCCCAGCCAGAGGGCGAGGGCGATCCCGATATTGATCAGGAAAGTCAGGGCCGGGGACATCGAGGACATGAACTCCATGACCTTCACGGTGTCTCCGGTCAAGTCGGCGTTAGCCGCCTCGAAGCGCTCGGCCTCGCGTCCGGCGCGCACGAAGGCCTTCACCAGCCTCGCGCCGGCGATGTTCTCCTGGAGGACCGTGTTCAGGGAATCGAGCTTCGCCTGCACGCCCCGGAAGAGGGGCTCCATCCTGAAGCTGAAGAAGACGATGAGGGCACCGGCGACGAGGAGGATCGGGAGGACGGCGAAGGCCAGGGGCGGGCAAGTGACGAACATGAGGACGACGCAGCCGATCATCGTGAGGGGCGCCCTGGTGCCGATGCGGAGGGAGACCTGCACGAGACGCTGCATGGCGCTCGCGTCGCTCGTGAGGCGCACCATGAGCCGCCCGGTGGTGAAGCGGTCCATGTTGGCGTGGGAGAATCCCTGGATCTTCGCGAAGATCGCCTCCCGCAGGTCCCGCGCCACGCTCTCGCCCACCCGGATCGAGGAGTTGCTGTTGAGCACCGTCACCACCATGCTGAGGAGGGAGGCGGCGAGCATGACCCCCGAAGTGACGAGGACGACGCCGAGGTCCCGGGGCCTGATGCCGTTGTCGATGAGGTGCTCCACGAGGCGGGGCACCGAGAGGTCGAGGGCGACCATCGCGAGGAGCATGGCCAGGGAGAACGCCGCTTGGGCCCGGTAGGGCCGGACGAAGCCTAGGAGCCGTCGCAGGTCCTTCACGGCCGGCCCCTCCCATCGGCCTCGGGGACGAAGAGCTCCTTCAGGGTGGCCATGGCCCTGCCCACCTCCACGAGCTGGGCCACCGTGAGGGACGACATCCTCTCGGCGACCCAGGCGCGGTTGTCCTCGTAGTTCGCGTCGAGGACCTGCTTCGCGTAGGGCGTCAGCTCGAGGAGCACGAAGCGCCTGTCGGGTCCCTCCTGGCGGCGGGTCACGAGCCCCTTCCGCACCAGTATCTCGACGGACTGGCTCGCCGCCGCCTTGCTCACCTGCCTCTTGGCCGATAGCTCGCCCACCGACTGGAAGCCTTTCCTAATGTGGCGGAGGGTGTGAAACTGGTCCAGAGTGATGCCGAATTTGCTCGTCGCCGCGGCGCGGAGGTTCGAGCGTATGCGGTCCCAGACGGGCGGCAGAGCGTCGAGGATCGCGTCGACGGTGGACCGTAGCTCCCTATCCTTGGCGGCCATGGATCTCCCTATAGTTAAGCATATTTACAGTTAAGCATATTAACTATTATGCGGCGAAGGATCAAGAGGGCGTCGCCGGGCTCGGGCACAGTCGCGCGGCCTCGCGGCCCTCGACCCCCGCCCGGATCGGGCCTAGTAGATGACGATCGACTGGGCGTAGTAGTGCCGAGGGAATAGGAAGAGGTAGCGAGGGCCGACAGGGAGCCATCGGTCGAGCTGATAGCGAAGGCCGAGACGCATTTGCCAGCGTCGTTCGCCCCATAAAGGTACTTACTGTCGGAGCTCACCGCCATGGCAATCCCGGCGCTGTAGTTGCCGATGGTCGAGAAGCTGCCGCTCGAGCATGCGTAGGCATAATTAACACGAGCAACCTCGCCGACGTAGATGAACTTCCCGTTGGGACTGAGCGTCAGGTCGGTCGAAAACGCAACGCCGGCGCCGGAGGCCGATTTGTAGTTCGTGAAGGTACCGCCGGATATGTCGAAGGAGAAAACGACGCCGTAAGTCGACTCGGCGTAGAGGTAATTCCCGTCGGGGCTCACCGCCAAGCCGTACGGCCCATGGGTGTCGCTACTCGTCGAGCAATAGGGGAAGGAGGCGAAGGTCTTCTGCTTCGTGAGCGTACCTGAGCTCACGCTGAACTCGGTGATGGCATAGCTGTAGGGGTTGGATGTATAGAGGTAGTTGCCGTTAGGGTGCATGGCGATGTCGTACCCGAAACTGTTCCCCGTGGATACAAGGCTCTTGTAGGTCAGGGCGCCGGTGCTCGGGTTGACGCTGAATACCGTGACCGCGCCCGTGGAATTGCTGCCGCTAGTCTGCTGGTCGACGACGAATAGATAATTCCTGTCGGGGCTGAAGGCCATCTTTAACGGTAGATACATCTGGGAGCTGCTAGAGTATGCGCTGACGAAGCTGAGCGAACCACCGTTATTGATCTTGAACGCGGTGATCGTCGGGCTCGAGTCGCCATCGTTGGTAGCGTAGAGATAGGGGTATACCGGATTGATGGCGACAGCTTTGGGAGAGATGGCGGGAGAGCCGGCCGAATAGGTGCCTATCGAGGAAAGCGAGCCGTCCGTAGCGACGCCGAAGGCCGAGATAGTCCAGTCCGAATTGCCCACGTAGAGGTAGCCGAGGATCGTCCCCGAGACGGCCGAAGACTGGTTCGAGGGCGGGCAAGGAGGGAAGCAGTCGCAATAGTCGGCGCGCCGACGGCTGTCTCTCCTATAGGTTCCTGACGTACGCGCAGAGGAAGGGGCCGGCGAGCAATTCGAAGACGAGCTCGCTGTATCTGAGCCGAGGCGCGATGGATATGCCGTTCTCGCGATAGAGGCCGTAGTACAGCCATATATAGCCGACGCAGAATACGTATCCGCCGAGGGATCGCGAGACCTGAGTCTGACTCTTCGACGTGAAGAGCAGTGAAGTAAAAATGAACATCGCTACGCCGATGAATATGAATAGATCGGTGACGAGCCTTGGCATGGATCGATAGTACAGCGATCATTACATTTCAGAATCATGAAAAATATATAACCTACTGGATCGCTTCCGAGACACAACAGGCCGGGCTCGAGCCACTCCGACAGTGGATGGCCAGGGAAGAACCGGCGGGCGCTTATCGATCCGGGCTCGGGCTCGCCGCCCTACAGGCCTCAGCCGACCGCGAACCCAACGCTTCACCCGTGAACGGGCCTTCCCCTTCTGCGATTGCGAATTCCCCAATAAATGAAGAGGGCCCGTCCAAAGAACGGGCCCTCTTCATCTGGGCGATACAAGAGTCGAACTTGTGACCCCCTGCGTGTCATACAGGTGCTCTAGCCAACTGAGCTAACCGCCCATTGCGCCGACGAGGGACGCAGAGAGGTTATATCAGTCCGGCAGGTCAGATGTCAAGGTCGCCCCGCGGTGACCGCCCGCCGCCCCTCGGACTCGGTCGGAGCCTAGGACCTCTCCCGGACCGCCACGTTGATCTCGACCTTGCCGTGGCCGGTCTCCATCGGGACGATGAGGGCTTCGACATCGGAGTTGGAGACTTCCATGTTCTCACCCGTGAAGATGGCTGGCGGCGTGAGATCGAAGCGGAACCCGAGGTCGTGGAGCTTGGTGACGGCCTGGGCGGTGATCATGTTGGCCAGCTCGGTGATGGTGGCCTTGACCAAGTCGTCGAATTCCTTGAGCTCCTCTTGGTTCATCGCCGAGGCGATCTTGAGGGCCGTGGGTTTATCCATGTCGAAGAGCACCCGGCCCTCCACATCCCCCGCCAAGCCGACGATGGCGGCTACGCCCATCACGGGCATGGAGGTCGACTTGAGGTACAGCTCACCCCTGCGCACCTCGGATTGGAGAACCTCGCGGAGGACATTGAAGGCCGCTTCCACGAACGGATTGATGTATTCGACTCTCATTCCTCGCTCCTCGACAAGCTATTAGCCCTTCCGGAAGGCCGGAACGGCCTCCGTGCCTGCCATGACCCAGCCCTCGCCGAATCGCTCGTTGGCGCCGCAGACGACCAGGCCCTCAGGCTTGAGCTTGTCGTAAAAATCGCTTAAAAGCCTCTTTTGGTCAATCGGCGAAAGGAAGGACAGCATGTCTCGGCACAGCACGATATCCAAGGGAGGCAGGGGGTTCGTGTTCAACACGTCGTGGAACTCGAAGAAGACCGAGTCCCGGATCTGCTGCACGAAGCTCAGGCCGTTCTTGCCCTTGGCGGTGAAAGGGAGGTAGAAATCCGGGATATTCTCGGGGAACATCAAGTTGGGGGCCATCGAGATGGCCAGGAGGTCCGAGTCGTTGGCCCATATCTTGATGCGAGCCTCGGGGTAGCGCTTGCGCATGAGGCAGGCGAAAGACCAGGTCTCGTACCCCTTCCCGCAGCCCGGATTCCAGACGTTGATGCTCTTGGCCTCGATCGGGGGGAGCGCCTTAGCGACTTCCTCCAGATACGCCTCCTCCCAGAGGGCCCCGGAGTGGGGAGACCAGAATCCCTCGAGGAATTCGTCGGCCTCCGAAGCTTCCCTGAGCTGGATGTCCGAGCCCTTCCGGGCCACCTTCCAATCGGCGAAGCGCCTCTGGAACCAAGCGTCGTTGACCGCGGAGACGTGGTAGCCGCGGAAGGCCGCCAAGGTCTCCTTGATGAACGACGCGGACACGTCCCCGCCCGTCGGCTCGGCGGCGCTCGCCTCCTCTACCGGCGCAGCGGCGGCAACGGCCTCGTGCTCCATCGGCTCGTCCTCGCGCTCTGGCGCGAAGATCTTCTCCACGTCGAGGATGATGTAGAGCTTGCCGGCGTTCTCGACGATGCCCTTTATGTACTTCACGTTGATGTCGCCGAATATCGGGTGCGGAGGCTGGATAGAGTTCGAGGATATGCCCACCACCTTGTCGATGGCGTCCACGATGACGCCGAAGACGTGGTCCTCGATCTTGAGGATTATCAGGCTCTCCAGGGCGTCCTCGGCCTTGCGCTCCGCTGGGAGGTGGAAGAATATCCGGAGGTCGACGATGGAGATGATGTCACCGCGGAGGTTGTAGACCCCCCGCACGAAAGGCAGGGCGTTGGGCACGTAGGTGAAGCGGCCGGCCTTGGCTATCTCCTTGACGTTCATTATGTCTACGCCGTACTCCTTCCCCGCCAGGGAGAAGGTAATCATCTTGAAATCGATCTTCTCCGCCCGCCTCGCTGCCTGGGCCTGGGCGGCTTCCTCTTCGCGTTCGGTCAACTGCGCTGTCATTCCACGCTCCTGCCTGGCCTAGCGGATCGTCGCCTCTAGGCGGCGTCGCTCCTCCAGCTCCCGCTTGAGGCCCAGCTCGAGGAGCTGGCTCACGTCGATTATCAGGCACACCGAGCCGTCTCCGAGGATGGAGGCGCCGGCGATCCCGGGGGACTGAGTGAACTGGTCGCGCAGAGGCTTGATCACCACGTCCTCCTCGCCGATGAGCGAGTCGACGATGAGCCCCATGCGCTTGTCCGAAGTTCCGACTATGACTACGAAGTGATAGTCCCGCTGCTCCTCGGTCGGGATCTTGAACACCCGATTCAGCCTCATCAGGGCCACGACGTCGTTGCGGATGTTGAAGACCTCGTAGTTGTCGATCATCTTCACATCCGAGGGCTTTATCCTGTGGCTCTCGATGACGCTGGTGATCGGTATCGAGTAGACCTCCTTGCCCACGCGGACCAGGAGGCCCTGGATGATCGCGAGGGTGAGGGGCAGCTTGATCGTGAAGCGAGTGCCCTTGCCCCTCTGGCTAGACACGGTGACGGACCCGTTGAGCTTCTCGATCTGGCGCTTCACGACGTCCAAGCCGACGCCCCGGCCGGATATGTTCGTGACCTTCTTCGCCGTGGAGAAGCCCGCCTCGAAGATGAGGTTGAAGGCCTCGATCTCCGACAGGACCTTGTTCGGGTGTATGATGCCTCGCTCGATGGCCTTCTGCCGGACCGCCTCGACGTCGATGCCCTTCCCGTCGTCGGCGATCTCGATGATTATCATGTTGCCTTCGTTGGAGGCCTTGAGGAGGACCGTGCCCTCCTCGCTCTTGCCTGCCGCGACCCGCTCCTCGGGAGTCTCGACGCCGTGGTCGAGGGCGTTGCGCACCGAGTGCATGAGGGGATCGAGGAGATCCTCGATGACCGACTTGTCGAGCTCGGTCTCCTCGCCCTCTATGACGAGGTTGACCTTCTTGTTGAGGGTCCTGGTGAGGTCCCGCACGAGCCTCGGGAAGCGGCTGAAGATCTGGCTGATGGGCACCATGCGGATCCGCATGACCCCTTCCTGCAGCTCGCCGGTGATGCGCCCGAGGTTCTGGGCGGTGGAGCGGAACTTGGCGATATCGGCCTTGAAGTCGGCCTCGAAGCCGTCGTAGACCTGGTAGAGGTAACCGTACTTCTCGAGGATCTCCTTCTTGATGTCCTTGGTCGACTTGCCGGCCTGTATGGCGGCGAGGTAACCCGGCAGATCGTCGAAGAGGTTCTTGATCCCCTCGCGGAAGCCGGTCTCGGAGTTCTGCAGGTTGACCTGGAGCTCCCCGAATCGGGCGGATATCTGGTTGAAGGTCGCCTTGTTGATGACCGTCTCGGACACGAGGTTGAGGAGGTTGTCGATCCTCCTGGAATCGACCCTGAGGATCGAGCCCTGGGATACCCGGTGGCCCTCCTCGTGGTGAGGCGGCTCTCCCTGGATCGCCCCCTCGGCCGGCTCGGACTCCGCCGGATGAGCCCCGGCGGCCGGAGCCCCGACCTGCGCCTTGGCCGCGCTCGCCTCAGCGACCACCTTGGGAGCCGCCGCGGGGACTCGAGGGGCCGCGGTCGCGACCTTGTTAGGTGAAGTTGTATTCGGCGCTATTCTTGTTCCTTATTGCGCCCGAACCACGATGGTGAGGGCGCTTATCATACTACAGCTCAACTTTAACTGGTAAATAGAATTCGTTTTCCTCTAGTTTTAGCTTTTGATTTTCATTTAATGCATCATCATTAAATAGCAGTAGAAGAATTTCATTATCTTTCTTATTAGCTCTTAATTTTTTAAGCATCATACTTTTTTTTCCTTGAAAGAAACTTGATGATACATTGAATGCTTCACATTTCAATTTTATTCCACTTTTTTCTGCGGTAATATCATGTTCATTCTTATCTTCATTTCCATATTCAACAGTATACTCATCAAATCTGATTTCATTTATTTCATTATTTAATAGCTTTTTTACGCCAAATAGAATAACTAGATCAGTCATTATTCTATTTGATGCTTCAAATAAAGTTACATGAGGATAAGGACCATAGCT
>Ga0268360_1002545_pt1 | contig 13834 bp, 15 predicted proteins | sample BioMet11_FD_192465 | JGI IMG/M metagenome (GOLD analysis project Ga0268360, IMG submission 192465) | Sewage microbial communities from Oakland, California, United States - Biofuel 11 (Illumina Assembly) | ecosystem: Engineered > Wastewater > Sewage > Unclassified | place: USA: California... | reverse complement strand
GTTGGGCAGTCATTCGATGGGCGTGTCAATGCACGTCGTTTTGCTAAAAATCAGGGTTATTGTGTAGAAGATGGAATACTCACAGGCGTTGGAAACGATATCGAATCCACTATTCTGTCCTTAAGGGGAATGAGCACAAACGATCCTGATATGGTCAGAGTTATGACTTTCCTGCCCCAGGAAGGAACCCCGCTTGAAGATTTCAGGGATAAATCAAATCTCTCGGAACTGAAAATCATCTCGGTTCTCAGGTTAATGTTTCCCAAACGCCTTATCCCTGCCTCCCTTGACCTGGAAGGCATTGACGGCATGGTTCGCCGTTTAAATGCAGGGGCAAATATTGTTACTTCTATCCTCCCTCCCGATTCCCAGCTGGAAGGCGTTGCAAACTATGACCGTGGACTTAAAGAACGGGACCGGGACATAAAAAGCGTGATCCAAAGGCTTGAAACCATGGGAATGAAACCTGCTCGGCAGGCTGACTTTGAGGCAGTCCTGGGGTGCTAGCTTGAAAACGATCTGTCTTGTAGGCGGGAAACTCCAGGGCTTCGAAGCTGCGTATCTATCTAAAAAAGCTGGAATGAAAGTAGTTCTGGTGGATAAAGATCCGCAGGCCCTCATCCGTAATTACGCGGATGAATTTTACTGTTTTGATGTAATAAAGGAACCTGAAAAACTCCTTGAGCTCTCAAAAAAGGTTGATGCTGTACTTCCTGTGAACGAAAATCTGGCCTGCATCGAATTTCTGAATTCAATAAAAGAAAAATTCTCCTGCCCGGTACTTTTCGATTTTGAAGCTTATGGGATAAGCAGGGATAAGAAACGCTCAAAAGATTATTTTAAGTCCATAGGAGTCCCAACTCCACAGGACAGGCCCTCCAGCCCTCCTTATTTTGTAAAGCCTCCCTGTGAAAGCAGCAGTGTGGGAGCCAGGATAATTTATGATGACAAAGAGCTTGAGGCCCTTGAACCTGACATGCTGGTTGAGGAATATGTGGAAGGCGAAGTTGTTTCTCTCGAAGTTGTCGGGGACGGAAGTCATTTTGCCGTGGTAAAAGAGACCCTGGTCCATATAGACGAAACTTATGACTGCCACATGGTAACTCCACTTCCTGCGAATCCTTTATTCAGGCAGATCTCCCATGCTCTTGCAGCAAATCTTCCCTTGAAAGGGATTATGGACGTGGAAGCAATCTTCAGCCCAAAAGGGCTCAGGGTAATCGAAATCGATGCCCGTTTCCCAAGCCAGACCCCGACAGCAGTTTACTATTCTTCAGGAATCAACCTGATAGAACTTCTTTTCCACGCCTTTACTGACGGTGTTGAGGAAATCAAGTTTCTTCCCGAGAACAAATACTGCATTTACGAGCACCTGCTGCTCGGAGAAAACGGTGTTCTTGTTCCTGTGGGAGAACAGGTACTTTCCATGGGTAACGACTATGGAAAATTCTATGAAGAACCCGGCATTGAGATTTTTCTTTGCAAAGGAGAAAACCCGGTATTTACCCTGATCTTCTGGGGCAAGGACAGGGAAGAAACCGGAGCAAAAAAATGCAAAGGACTTTCGGTTCTGAAGGAGCGTTTCGGAGCGATTTTATGACGGAATAAAAAAGAACCAAAAGGGTATTAAAATGGATTAAATAACCCATAATTACTCAAAACAGGAAATGGAGATCAATATGGAACTAACCTCAGATGATTCGACAAATATTGACAAGCAGTCTCAGGAAGCAGATTCTGCTTTGCAGAGAACAGGGCTTGACGTAAAAGAAATCTGCGAAAAATGCTGTATTTACGAGCACTTTATGCTAGAAAAAAAAGGGGATCTTGTTCCTGTGGGAGAACAGGCTATTTCCAAGGACGATGAATACGAGATATTCTATGAAGAGCCAGGCATTAAAATTTTACTTTACAGAGGAGAGAATCCAGTATTTGCTTTGCTTTCCTGCGGCAAGAATGAGGAAGAAGCTGAGGCAAAAAAAAGCAAAGGCTTTTCAGTTCTGAAGGAGCGGTTGAGTGAAGGAATAAATTCGAGTACTGGAACATAAATTGAAAATGATTGAAGAAATTAAGATTCTTTAAACCTAAGTTTTAAAGAGTCTAAGTTTTAAAGAGTCTAAGTTTTAAAGAGTCTAAGTTTTAAAGAGTCTAAGTTTTAAAGAGTCCAAGTTTTAAAGAGTCTAAGTTTTAAAGAGTCTAAGTTTTAAAGAGTCCAAGTTTTAAAAGATATTAAAATTCTAAAACTCAGTTAAAGTAACTGAGATTCAAAAAATCCAGATTTAAAAATCTAAGGTTTAAATTTTCCCAAAAACAGGAAATGGCGATAAAAATGGCACTTTTAACCCCAAATGATTTGATAAATATTAATAAACAGCTTCAGGAAGCTGACTCTGTCGTGAAAAGTGTAACAGGGCTTGATATTAAAGGCATCTGTCAAGCTCTCTACGGTACTTCCCCGCGCTCCGAAAAAGTAGGCATCGTGCCTGTAACTTCAGGAAATGGGATAATAGGAAACTTTTCTGCTTCTCTGCATGCAATTACGCAGTATTTCGGATTTGACAGTTTTGTTACGGATATGCCGGATGTTAGCGGCTATTATGAAGCTGTGCAGAACGGAGCCGATATCATCCTTATGGCAGACGACCACACTTTCCTTGCCCATAACATCAAAAATGGAAAAATGGCCAATAATCAACCCTGCACAGGTATAATTTATGCTGAGATCGCTTCCAGATACCTGAAAGCCGACTCAAAGGACGTACTTGTTATGGGGCTCGGAAAGGTAGGTTTTCCCGGAGCAGCCCAACTTGTGCAGAAAGGCTTCAGGGTTTACGGGTATGATCCTGATGAAAGACTCCTTAAGAGAGCTGTTTCAGACCTTGGGGTTATCCCACTCGATCCTGCAAATCCAAAAAAGTTTTCCATTATTTTCGAGGCGACCCCATGCGCAAATACGATTCCTGAAGCCGTACTTTCGGAGAATTGCGTGCTTTCAACTCCAGGAATTCCCTGCGCAATTTCTGAAGAGCTTCGAAAGAAATACGACGTTCAACTTGTAGCCGAGCCTCTTGGAATAGGAACGGCATCAATGCTGTATTCTGTGCTTTAATACCTTAATTTCTCCTGGCAGCCGGTTGCAGCATTTCGGCAGTCTGCTGCCCTATCTACGTTCTGCTTCACTTAAGCTCTAAGTGGTTTGTATATTCCTTCCACAACAAAATTTTTTATTTTATCGTTTGTTTAACCAGTACTTACTTATATGTAAGTAACTATCTTCTGTAGTGAGGATATATTCAAAATGGAATTCTAATAACTCAAATAAGAGCTAATGAGCACCTTCGGTGCGCACTGAAGGGAGTATTTTATGAGTAGTGGTTATGAACAAATTTATGAAAGCCTCATACCCAAATTGAGCAAATGCGATTTTTTAGAAGTTGCCGAACGGCTTGGCCTGTCTCTTCAGCCGGACGGTGCTCTATCTGTCAATTTTCTTGGCCGCGAGTATGAGATAAGTTCTCGCGGTATTAGCCCGACTGACGGCAAGCCGGTTAATGTCAACAACCTCAGTGTTCTGGCTTACTATTCATTGTCCAAAGGCGTGGGTGAACCTGCATTTTCATATGTGCCTTCTAATCTTGCCGGCACAGGAATAACATTCAGCACAAATACAAAATGGATGACTGATCCTCTTGGTAAAATATTCAGTGAAGATTATGCAACATTCAGTGAAACCATGTGCAAATTAGGTGGGGTTTTTAATGGTAAGCTGAAATCGGGCGGCTATTCATGGCTTCTGAAAGCATTGCCTAAAATCCTTCTCCAAATCGTTTATTATGATGGAGACGATGAATTTCCTTGTGAAGTTCAGGTTCTGTTTGATAAAAATGCTTCACGCTTTCTGGAATTTGAATGTCTGGCTTTTTTAGAGGGATGCCTTGTAAGAGCGATGATTATGACAACCAAAACAGGTGATACAACCGGATGGGTGTAATACAACCGGATAGTGTAATACTTGTGTATATAATGTGAAATGCAAGATGTTTCTCATCTAATAAATCGGAGAACTAAGTTTATATGAATAAAAACACTATTCAATTAACTTATTAACGAGTATAAATGTTTTTTATGAATAGATATGAACGAGACTAATCAGCAAATACTATATTACGCAAGGAATTTTTTGCAATGTCGGGGCTATAATGGATTTAGTTACAAAGATATTTCTCAGAAACTGGGAATAAAAAATGCAGCAATTCATAATTATTACCCCAAAAAAGAGGATCTAGTTGCAGCTTTGCTCGAAGACAGCAGAAAGAATTTAGCTGCAAATATTGCTCAAATAGTGGACTCTGGAGGCTCAGCCCGTGATCAGCTTCAATACTACTTTGATTACGCATTGAAAGAGTTTGATGAAGGCAAAAGAATCTGCCCTCCAGGCTCGGTAATTCTCGATTTTGAGGAACTTCCGGAGAAAGTTAAAAAACAAAACCTTTTGTTGATGGATGACATCCTGACCTGGATTTCCAAAGTTCTTAAAATGGGTCTGGAACAGGGGGAGTTTAATTTCTCTGGTTCTGTAGAAGCACGTGCAGAATTAGTAGCTGAAGCCTTGATGGGTGCCAGACAATTTTCCAGTATAAGAGGAAGAAAAACGCTTGTTAGATCTATTTCTCTAATTAAAGCCGACCTTGGGTGGGAGGACTGATTTTTTCCTAACCGGTACTTACTTATATGTAAGTAAGTATATTCTATTACTACAATCGATCTATTGCTTAATCAATCTATTGCTAAAAAATTATGTTTGCTAAAAAATTAGGTTTTCTGGCATAACTTCTGTGGAGATGCTTCAATGCCCATTATGAGTATTATTTCATGCAAGATAATGCAGGACGAAATTATCTGGATTCTTGAAAATGACTCTTCCATTGATGAAGTCCTCGTAGTTGATAATAAAAATATTCGGGAATTTGTAGAAAAACTGGATAAAGTAAATCTTCATTATAAAGTGCTCTCTCTGGAAGACATTTCCTCACTTCCCGAAATCAAAAGCGAATGCAAGCAATATACGGTTCTGATTCATCTGATGGAACTGGGTCTTCATAGAAGTCCTAAAGAGTTGAAAATTAAGGTATATGAGACTATACAGACTCTTGCTCCTTTTTCATCTGGGATTTTGCTCTTTTACGGTTTATGTGGGAATGTACTGGGGGACGTTGAAAAAGATTTTGAATGTAGTTCAATCTCATGTCCGGTCCGTATTCTTAAAGACAAAGATCACAGGATTGTAGATGACTGCATAGGGGCTACTGTGGGAGGAGTCCAGAACTATCTAAGGATACTTAAAAGTGTTAGTGATGCTGGAACATACCTTTTTACTCCCATGTACAGCAAAGGCTGGCGGGAAATACTTGACCTGAATAAGCTAAACAAAGACCCTGCCAAAGCATTGAAATTAATGAAAAAAACCCACGAAATGATCGGTTACAAAAGAGTCGCCAAGATTAATACCGGTCTTGAATACACTGAAAATTTTGACGCTTCTATTCGGGAATTTGCAGATTTGTTTGATTTCGAAATTTTGGAATTCGATGATGGTAATCAGGAAATTTTTAAAGATTGCTATAACGAACTCAAAATGGAAATTTAGGAAAAATCAAAATGTTGAAAAATTTTAAAATTTTATATTTGTAACTGAATGGTGAGCGGATGCCTGTACTTAGCATAATTGCCTGTGAAATGCTTGAAGATGAACTGTCATATGTCCTCTCAGAAGACCATGACTTAAATCAATTGATTGTAGTTGAAAACAGGCAAAGTCTCAGATTTGTTCGAAAGCTTAAATCCATAAATTGCCAGCCAAAACTTTTTCCTCTGGACAAAGTACCTATTTTTTTAAAAGAAGCAAATAACTCTGTATATAACTCTGTATATAACTCTGTATATAACTCTGTATATAACTTTGTGTCTGTGAATATTTTGAAACTTTTTTTGAAATTTCCGTTTTTTAAGAAAATACCTCATAATACCGGAGGAAAGAGTAAAGAAAAGAACAGGGAAAAGCCTATTGTCGTTGTAAATACTCTGAAGCTTGGCCTGCACGCAGATAGTGAACTCTTACGGTCTGAAATCTACCAGAGTATCAGGAAAATGGCAGCTTTTTCAGATGGTATTCTTATTTTCTATGGAAATTGTGGGCACTCTTTAAGGAACACGGTAGCGGATTTTAAAGATCTCCCCTGCTCTCTTTATTTTCTCAAAGATGAAAAAGGAGAGATTGTGGATGACTGTATCAGCGTAGCTCTTGGGGGCAACGATAATTATGCTGAAGTTATGCAGAGCGGGAAAGGAATAGGTATGATATACTTGACTCCTATGTGGGCTTCCAGCTGGAAAGAAATGAGAATGGAGTCCAACAACACTTCTGACTTTAATGACAGTTTTTTGAAAAAGCATTATAAAAGGGTCGTCAAAATCAGTAATGAGATTTCTATGGGAAGTGAATTCGATAAAAATGTCTTAAATTATGCCCGGACTTTTGATATGAGTATTACTGAAATGGAAGGCAGTATGAAAATAGCAAGTAAGTCCTATCTAAGTGCCAAAAATGATGTCTGCAAAAAAGCAGTGTCAGATTAAAAACAATTGAAAGGTATGCTGAAAATAAAAGAAGGAAAAACAAAATCCTAAAGACAAATCCCGAAGACAAATCCTAAATACAAATCTCAGCACATTATTAAATTTTTCTATAAAGTCCCAGGGTACTTAGAGTCAGTGCAGTGGCATTGATATCATCGTCTTTATTTCCCCAGGCTCCGTTTTCGTGGACATTTTCAAGGAGCCAGTGGACGGAATCTTCAACTTCATCTTTAAAACCTGCAAGAAGCAGGGCCTGGATTGCAAGATTGCTTGTGGAAATATGTTTCCAGCCACCGTTCGGCTCTTTTTTTGAAAGGATCCATCTGGCTTTTTCCTGGATAAAAGTCTCAAAGGTTCTGGTTTTTGCCAGATTATCCTGCTTTTTGAGAGCTGTAATTATGAGGGATGTGGTGCCGACCTGTTCCCAGGCAGGGCAATAGTTTTCGGATAGCCAGTTACATCCGTCTTTATCCCGAGTTCCCATGTCTGCAAGAGCTGCAAGGGCATAGGCTGTGTCGTAAACGTCCCCATTCCAGGAATTTTCTTTTTTTCTGGCAAGCAGCCATCTTGCTGAAGCCATGAATACGATTCCTTCTGTTGAAAGGGCTGAGCAGGCCCTTGCGGTGTCCCTGATTGAAGAGTTCCAGGAACCGTTATTATCCTGTTCAAGAATCAGGCGGGTTATGTAAGGGTTTGGGAGTGCCCAGAGGGCGTGCGCTGATAAGGTACTTGAAAGTTCCTTTACGGACTGAATTTGCTGGGCAGAGAGCCATTCAAAACTGTTTTTCACAATATCGAGTTCCAGGTTGCTTGACATTTTATTGTGCTTTTCAGGCTTCATATATTAATACCTGACTGCATAATCCTTTACTCAATTTCTAAACTTTCTTTCTTAGGTATTGCACAGAATGATAAATTATATCTAAAATTACGCATTATTATGCATAATGGTGCGCCCAAGGAAACGAAAATTGGTGAATTTCGAGCATCAAATGAGGCACTTCAAACCCGGGGATTTAGAAGAGGATAATTTAGAAACGGATCATCTGAAAGAAGTAGTCCTGACAGTTGATGAACTTGAAACCATGAGATTAAGTTTCCTGGAAAATTTATCCCAAACTGAGGGTGCAACTTGCATGGATATTCACCAATCTACTTTCCAGAGGACACTTAAAAGAGCACTTGTAAAGATAACCGAAGCACTTGTTTATGGAAAATCAGTACGAATCGAAGGAGGAGACTATAGGATGCCAGGAGGAGACGGTAGTGGTCCCGAAGGTAGGGGACCTGGAATGGGCATAGGTGGAGGAGGCAATGGAAGGTGCAGTAACCGTGGAAAAGGTTCTGGAGGTCCCGAAGGAATGTGCATATGCCCTGAATGCGGATATGAGTTGCCTCATAAACCGGGTGTTCCCTGCATTGAGGTCAAGTGTGAAAAGTGTGGGACTCCAATGGTCAGGAAGTGACTTTTGAAGCGGGCAAAAAGAAGAGAATTGAAAGAAATAGCTTCCCGGATAATATTTTTTGAATCGAATCAAGATTTAAAATAATTATCTGGGCGGAAGTCTTTTTGCCAGCTCTTGGTCAACTGAGGGGATGACATATTCGTTTTTATCGACACCTCTCAGTTTGGCAATAATTTCGTTGTCGTTTTCCTCTTCTTCTACCTGCTCTTCAACATACCATTGCAGGAAAGAAGCTGTAGCTTCATCCTTTTCAGCATGGGCAAGCTCTACCAGTTCATGAATTGAGCGAGTGATGAACTGTTCATGCTTCAATGTCTGCTGGAACATATTCATAGCTGTTCCGAATTCCATAGGTGGCTCTTTGATCTCCTTAAGTCTAACCCTCCCACTCTGGTTGTTTACGTAATCAAAGAGCTTCATTGCATGAATGTTTTCTTCTTCAACCTGGACTCTAAACCAGTGGGCAAAGCCCGGAAGCCCAACTGATGAACTATAAGCTGACATCGCAAGGTACAGATAAGACGAGTACAGTTCTTTGTTGATCTGTTCATTCAGTGCTTCTTCCATCTTTTCACTCAGCATTGATTTCCCCCATTCCTTTTTTGAAAAGTTTTCCTCCGGCTTTTCATTGCGTCTCTTCGTATACGATATTTTCTGAGACTTTTTTATCCCTTTTACCGCAACTGAAGACTCTTTCAGGTTTAAATCCCGCACGTACGACAAGTACCGGAACCTTTGCATGCCTTACAACTTTTTCTGATACGCTTCCAAGCATAAAACGTTCAGTCCCGCTTTTTCCAGTAGACCCTATAACAATCATGTCAACTTTATGATTCTCAGCAAAATCCAGGATTTTTTCAGCCGGATTTCCTTTAAGCAGTATGGGCGCAGCTTCTATTCCGGCAGCTTTTGCATTTTCTTCTATGAGACTTATTGCTTCACTACCAATTATCTCAAACTCTGCGTAGACATTCTTTACCGACGTTTCATCCATCAGAATTGAGTCAAGAAAAGTTACATCGATGACATATACAGCATAGACCTTTGCCCCACTGTTCTTCGCAATTTCTATCCCGAAATCCGCTACGTTTTCAGAAGCTTTTGAGCCGTCAGTAGCGATCATAATTCGTTTTTGCGGTTTGGATTCAAGTTCACTGCTTTCCTCTATACCTACTCCCCCCGTACTTACTCTCCCCTATACTTACTCCCCTCATCCGTACTTACTTTCCTCTATACTTACCCCTCTTACTCTTCTTAGAGTACGGATCTATTAATTAGATCGATTATATCTGGTATTATTGAGACAATACCGGAATCCATCTTATTGTTTACTAATTTATATTTTTAAATTGCTTTCATGATCGGAAACTTGATTATTCAAAAGATCAGTTCCAGGATAAGCTTCAAAATAAAAAAATTTGAATTTGAGATTGACTCACTAAAAAGATTAGATTATCTAAGTTGGCTAGATTGTCTAAGTTGGCTAGATTGCCAAGTTGGCTAGATCGTTTAATTTAGGAGTGTCTAAGGCTCATTCCCGCGACTTTATTTGTGGGATACAGCCATCAACTCTCTTATAATACCTTCAATGATTATGTTTTTTCATTTTCGAGTATATAATAGATTGTCAAGTTTTGTTCTGGAAGCTGTCACCTACTCAGAACTGGTTATTCCTGTATCAATTTTTTCTCACTTTTATGCCGTTCTCGAACAACCAGAACCGGAATTTTTGCATGCCTTATAACTTTTTCAGATACGCTTCCAAGTAGTACGCGCTCATATCCACTTTTCCCAAGCGAACCCATTATGATCATATCGATATTATTATCCTCTGCAAAAGTGACAATTTTCTCAGCCGGATTACCTCTAAGCACCCTGACTTCCACTTCCACTCCTGCAGCTTTTCCAATCTTTTCTATATAAGAGGTTGCTTCACGGCCTTCTTTTTCGAATTCTTCAAGTACTTTGTCTGACCAGATTTTATCCAGTGGAACTGAGCGATAAGGTGTCGTGTCGATGACATAAACAGCATATATTTTTGCTCCACTGCACCCAACCATTTCGATTCCAAAATCTGCGGCTTCGTTTGCAGTTTCTGAGCCATCGGTAGCGATTATTATCTGCCTTCTCGGTTTAGATTTAATTTCAATATCTCCTTCCATAATTACCCCTCATGTTCTCTATTTGTGTTTCTGAATTTGTATTCTCACATTCCGGATTCTCATCCTTTTTACAGGTTTGAGACTTTTCAGTATGTTCAAATACACAGGCCGCAATCAGAATCCTTCAAACTTGCATTCGATGTTCTGACCACCACATTTTACCCTCTATCTGAATATTGATGTGTTCATATTAATAATTTTCATTCAATTGTTTCCCAAAGAAAAGAAAGAGTTGTCTATGAAGGCAAAAAGTATATACATTGAAATATAATTATTAAAGAGGAGGGCAGATCTTGAGAAAATTGGGAACCAGGTCTACTCAAGTATTATTTTTAAGAAGTTTTTTTTTAATATTCTTTGTTACTATTTTCACCTTCGGGAGCGGCTGTATTAAAAGTTTTGAAGAAGAAAGCTACTACAATGTTCGGGATATGGACATCTCAGCAGACCGTATAGGGGCGGCTTTCATAGACCTGAACGTCACAACGTATGTCGAAAAAGTTCAGGGGGACAGTGCGAAGAACACCTCGCTTCTCCTTAAAGCCTATAACCGGGAAAGCGGGCTGCTTGAAACTCAGAAGAAGATAGAACTCGGAGTGCTAAAGAAAGGAACTACGAAATCAGTGAGTCAGGTCCTGACACTTCCGAAAGCTGGAGGATACGATCTTCAGATTGTCCTTTTTGAGGACGATGTGCAGAAAGGCAATGGCAAAATCAAAGTTTACAACCTGGATGCTCTGCCTGCCGATGTACAGGAAACAGGTCTTGGGATTCCCGAAATGGATTTCCGGGTGAAAAAAGTGGAAGACGGAAAAGTCCTTGTTGAAAATGATATCTATCTGACAAATGAAGGTAGGGAAACCAGCAAAGATTTTCGTATGCTTGTTAAGGTCCGTGAAATGGATGCCGGACTCCTTGCGGATAAAGTCTGGGCGCATACAGGAGAAATCAAACCTGAAGCCACAGTTATCCAGACTGTCAATCTGACAATGCCTGACAAATACAATTACGTTGTAGAAGTCCTGATCTGGAACAATGATACTATTGTCGAGCGTGGAGAAGACTATATTCAGCTCAACCCCATAGTCGAGGTTAAAGATAAAAGTACCACTAAAGCTCGGGAAATTCAGACAAGTGAATTTGAAAATTTGGTGGAAGCCGAAGAAATTCCTGAAGAGGGATATACAAGTGAAAAAGAAGCTGCACCAGGATTCAGCTTATTTTTATCCGCGGTCCTGTTCTGTTCGGCAGTAATTCTGAGGAGGCGGTTTGCATGAGTGAAAACTTAGACATGAAACCAGAGCCAAAAGCGGAAAAAGTGTCAGATATGAGGGAGAATTTCAAAAAAGGGGCCTTCCTTATTTCAATGCTGCTTCTTCTTGTAGCCACTTTCCAGCTCTATTTCTCCATAGAGAGGATAATTGAAATCTGGTTTGAGTATCAATATATTCCAATTTTCAGGGCGGTTTACAACTTCCTTGTCTTGATTGCAAGTCTGTACATCATCAGGCTGTACATTGTAAAGCGCTGAAAAAGAAAATACTGGAAAAAGAAAATACTGGATGAATAAAATACTGGATAAATAAAATACTGGATAAATAAAATACTGGAAAAGTTTGAAAATTAAAAACTGCTAATTGAGAGATGTCTGAAAGGAGAGGTTTGAAGGTTTGAAATCTCAGGCCTCTTCAATCAGCTCTTTTACGGTTTCAAGCACTAAAACGGCATCTCCTCTTTTTACGTCAACCTCATTGCCTGTACAAAAATCCAGAACGGATTTTTTCTTTTCTTCCGGGATCAGTCCCCTTTTCGTCCCTTCTTTTACAAGCCCAAAATAGCTCCGGTCGGGGTAATAAGTGTCAATTGCAAGTTTCAGAAGACCGTCATGTTCTTCCTCACTCACAAGTCCTGATGCGAGTGCGGCTTTCAGCGTTTCTCTTATATTGACAAGAGGCACGGAAATGGGCTCGAATGTGTCAGGATTTGTGCTTACTGCAACTTCATCATCGGATTCAATTACACCGTCTCTATACCATTCGTAAACCTTTCCTACACCTATCATCCCATGGGTGTCCAGTTCCGAAGCTCTGAGGGCTCCCATGCTTGCGCCTCCTACTACTTTTACTCCTGAATTAAGCGCAGATAGAATCTCCCTGTGCCCTACAGCCGCCCTGTCAAAAAAGATGCCATCTATTATTCCTATAACCTTATACCCTTCCTGGACGAATTTTTCAAGCTGGAATCTGCGTACAGGAGGCTGGTAATTTGCCTTGAGGATTTTTCTTGCGTCCTCATGGCTGATGCTGTTGCCTGTAAAGATTACCGCTTTTGTTTTCATCGTCTCTTCCATGGCTTTTCATTTTTGTTTCTGGAGAATTCTTTCTTTCTTTGAGAACCGATCCTTTTTCCTTTCCGATCTCTGTCAATAGTGAAAAGTTCGAATCCGGGAATTATTACTCGGATAACCGGCACTTTAATCTCCTCTCTTGAGAGGTCTACCACCAGCACTCTTTCGGCAAGGCCCTTAAGTTTTTCGAGGATCACATCGATATTTTCTGCAGGGCTTTTTCTGGACAGGTCCTGCACTTCAGAAAGAGATATTTTTTCTCCTTCTTCGAACCAGAACCGGTTCAAACGTTTCATGCGGTCGTATCCTACACTTCGGATAAAGCCTTCTCTATCCGTATCTTCTCTTGCTCCCTGGATTTGAACTACTCGCGACTGGGCAGCTTCGGTTATGGCCCGTGAAACTGCAATTTCGGGTTTCAGGTGGGAGCCTGCCCCCATGACAAGAAGCGCGGGATCTTTGAGTTTTACGTCGTCAGTTACCGCAATTACTGTCGGAATGCCGGTATCGCTCGGAACCAGCCAGATTTTGAGCTCTATTCCTGCATCTTTAAATTTGCTGGCAAGTTCGTACAAATATCCGTTTTCCTCAGTCAGCACGATTTCTTTTCCGAGATTGCGGGAAAACTGTGCTATGCTGATTGCATCCCTTTCTATAACCTCGAGCATCCCATGGAGAATAGCTTCTTCAATCACGTTTCCGGACGCCAGTCCATTTGTATTGCTAAGGAAGAGTTTCTGGCATTGTCCGGGCGAGTCGTAAGGATGGTAAACCGAGTTAGAGCTTACAAGCACTTCTTCATTGTTCATCAAATCGTATGCTCCAACCCATTCAAGCAAAGACTGGGGCAGATAAGGCTGGGGTAGCAGTAGTGTCTCCGGGTCGAGCACTGTGCATCTTTCTGTGGCTCTGATATAGGATTCCACAAAAGCCGGGGCAGAAATCTCACCTTTAATATTTGCGTTCAGGCCAGGCCTTTCTGCAAGGCAGCGCTCAAAGCTCTCCATTATCGCTGAAATTCGGGCCCGCTGCTCGGTCGAGCCCTTGCCTGAGTATATACTGATCGCTCCCTTTGCGGCACTGGGGCGGATTGCCGAAAAAATAGGGATTCCGAGCCGATCAAGGTTTGTAATATCTGCAATTCGGGTAACCCCTATCTTTTTTACCTCATCTTTAGTGTTTTCCAGGGTTGTGGCTTCGTCATATACTCGCTGTGTACCTTC
>Ga0268360_1002543_pt1 | contig 13854 bp, 11 predicted proteins | sample BioMet11_FD_192465 | JGI IMG/M metagenome (GOLD analysis project Ga0268360, IMG submission 192465) | Sewage microbial communities from Oakland, California, United States - Biofuel 11 (Illumina Assembly) | ecosystem: Engineered > Wastewater > Sewage > Unclassified | place: USA: California... | reverse complement strand
AGCGAATCATGAGGACTTCCCGGAGAACGTCGGAGAGCGAAAAGACCCCTATAGTCCACCAGTCGGTGTAGGGCGAATGCTGGCCCAGGACCTGGTAGTCGGTTTTCGACACGGAGACTATAGCCTCCGACGGCTCGCGGAGGAGCGCGTCCAAGGGCAGCCGGTAGACGACTCTGTTGACCGGCGCGTAGACCATCTCCCCGCTCGAGTCGACGATGTAGAGAAAACCGCCCTTGCCCACCAGGGAGGTAGTGAAGAGTTCCTCTATGGCGGAGAGTTTCATATCGATGAGGATGGCGCCTGTGGGCTTCTCGGCGATTCCCGGAGTCACGGCTTTCACGATCGACACGACCTCGTCGGCGCCATAGGCCTTGGTCGAACGGATATTCCTCCCGATCGGGCGGGCGACGAGGTGCACCTCGAAGGGATCGTCGAGGGCGCGGGCGTACCACCGCTCCTCTGTCAGGGAGTCCCGGGTCGTCCTGGAAAACCCGTCGCCCACCCAATCGCTGCTCGCGGCGACCACCATGATGCCCGCGATCTCCGGGTGAGTGGACGAGATATCGGTGAGAGTCGAGGCGATGGAGGCCCGCTGCGCATCCGTCGCGCTCCCGGTCTTGAGGAAGGAGGAAACGGAATCGGTGCGGGAGAGGAAATCGATCAGCCGCTCCATCTCCCTGATGCGCAGCTCGATGTTCTTATTGACCTGGCCGATCATCCCCGTCATGTTCGCGTTGGTCTGACGCTCTATAGATCTAGCGTAGAGCCAGGGTCCCACGAAACCCAAGGAGATCAGGGGGATCAGGAGTATGGCGAGGAAATACACCATCAGTCTTAGCCTCAGGCTGATGGATCGGCCCTTCTTGCTATCGGATTCGGCGGCATCGCCCCCGGGCGCGCCGCCTTCCGGATTCCGGATCTTCCACATTCTGACCATCCGCGCGAAGGGGAGTGTACACCTATTTCTATGCTCGGGGGAGGCAAAAGGAAAAGCGTCGTTCGCCGGGCCGTTCAACCGCCCGACGCTCTGGGATGAGGGAGGGCCCTCAGGCAAGGACCCGCTGTAGCTCCTTCTCCATACCGCAGGCGTCCACGACCGCTGCGTGCTTCTCCGGCGCGTCCCTCAGCGCCGTCACCGCGGCGGGAAGCTCAAGCCCCGCCGCCTCAGCCAAGCGCTCCGCGAGGCCGATGTCCCGCATGGCCGCGGCCCGGCTATCCCGGGGGAGAGCGCCGGACGCCTCCGGACGCTCTAGGCCGACGGCCTTGGCGGCCGAGACCGGGAACTTGAAGGGACTCGCCGTGGAAGCCAGGAGGGTCGGCCGCTCCGACAGGCCTCCGGCGCGCATCTTATCGAGCACCGCCGCAGCTACGGCGGTGTGAGGATCGACGAGGTAGCGCTCCTCCTCGAAGAGCCGCCGGGCGGCGGCGGCGGCGGCGGCTTCGTCGGCCCAGCCGGCGCGGAATTCCGACAGGGCGGCGGACTCCTTGGGATCGAGGGAGTAGCTGCCCTCGGCTGCGAGCTTCGTCATGAGGGCGGCGGTCCTCGCCGGATCATCCCCGGTGGCGTGGAAGACGAGGCGCTCGAGGTTGCTCGAGACTAGGATGTCCATCGAGGGGCTGTCGGTCTTGTAGAAGGGCCGGTTGCGGTCGTACTTCCCCTCGTCGAAGAAATCGGCGAGCACCTTGTTGCGGTTGGAAGCGCAGACGAGGTCCCCGATCGGGACGCCCATCCGCTTGGCGTACCAGGCGGCCAGGATATTGCCGAAGTTGCCCGTCGGGACGGCCACGTCCATCGTCCCCTCGGGGCCCAGGGCCCCGGCGTCGCGCATGGACCGCCAGCCCCACGCGTAGTAGACGATCTGCGGGAGGAGCCGGGCGATGTTGATGGAGTTGGCCGAGGAGAAACGCATGCCGCGCTTCGCGGCGAAGGCCGCCGCCTCGGGGCTCGCGAATATCTTCTTGACGCCCCGCTGGGCGTCGTCGAAATTGCCCCGGATGCCGATGACCGAGGCCCCGGGGGCGTCGTGGCTCGTCATCTGGAGGCGCTGCACGGGGCTCACGCCCTCGGAGGGATAGAACACGACGACCCTGATGCCCCCGGCGGGCCTGCCCGGACGGGCGAGCCCCTCGAGGGCGGCCTTGCCGGTATCCCCCGAGGTCGCGACGAGGATTACGATCTCGTCCTCGATGCCCAGCTTGCCCTTGGCGATCCCCATGAGGCTGCCCATGAGGCTCAGGGCGAAGTCCTTGAAGGCCAAAGTCGGCCCGTGGTAGAGCTCCAGGAACCCGCGGCCGCCGGAGACGAGCTTGAGGGGGGCCGGGTCCCCGGCGGGGAAGCGCTCGGCCTGGGCGGCGAGGGCGGCTCGGAGCTCGGCCTCGGAGAAGCCGGGGAAGAAAGGCTTGAGGAGGAGGAACGAAAGCTCGGCGTAGGTCAACTCGCCGGTTCCCAGGATCGCGGGGTCGAGCCGCGGAAGGGACTCGGGAACGTAGAGGCCTCCGTCGGGAGCGATCCCGTCTATGAGGGCCTGCTCGGGCGGCACCGCCGGCCTGTCGGATCTCGTGCTTCTATACACCTCAGCCTCCCGGGCCAGGATATAAAAAAAAGCGCGCTCCGAACAGGGGCGCGCTCCCGAAGGATCCGCGGCGGCCGGGCTTCGCAGCTCGGCTTCAGTCTCCTCCACCCGCCTTGGTGAAGTCGGTCGGGACCCCGAGGCCCCGCTTGCCCAGCTCGACGTTGAGGAGGTACACGCCTTGGGCGGAATCTCCCAACAGGTCTATGGTCTGCAGGATCTCGACGGCGTTCTTCTCCTCCTCGACCTGTTCGTCGACGTACCACTTCATGAAGTTCTCGGTGGCGTAGTCCTTCTCCTCGAGGGCGAGGGCCACGATCTCGTGGATGCTCTTCGTGACGCCCTTCTCGTGCTCCAAGGCGCGCCGGAACACGTCCTTCACCGTGGCCTCCGAGAACTCCGGCTTGGCGATCGCCTTGAGCTCCACGGCGGAGCCCTGGTCCTGGAGGTAGCCGTACATCTTCATGGCGTGGAACATCTCCTCGTGGTACTGGATCGTCAGCCAGTTGCCCACGCCCTTGAAGCCGGCCTCCTGCATCCTCGCGGCCATGGCGAGGTAGAGATAGGCCGAATACATCTCCCTATTGATCTGCTCGTTTATCCTGTCGGCGATCCTCTTGGATATCATCGCTGCCTCCTTTTAGCACTAATATAGTCTAAAGTATATATTAGCGCTTTATAACCGCCTGGGCAAATTTTCCCCGGGCGGCTGGAGGCCGGCGCGCCGTCAGCCGAAAGTGGCGATGTAGCGCCTCGGGCTCTCGAGGGCCACAGGCTCGGCCTCCAGGCGCCTCCAAGCGCCAGAGACGCCGTAGTGCTCCGCCGCCACCTCGACGTGGCGCATCGCGATGCCCATGTCCAGCTCCTGGAGCTTCACGTCGCCGAGCAAGTTGTTGTAGCCGACATCCTCGTCTAGGACGAGGTGGAGGAAGTCGCCGCCTCGCCGATCCACCACCAGGCGCCAGGGTTGCTTGTTGGACGCCGAAGGCCCGAGTCTGACGGCCTCGAGAACGCCGGCCCAGGCGCCCGCCTCGCCCAGAGGCTCCAGGTCCCCGCTCCGCCCTGCTTGGAAGAAGAGCTCCGCGGGGGACTTCCGCCTCTCGGGCTTGGCGGACCAGCGGACCAATCGATCCTGGACCGAAGGTCTCTTTGCGGCGCGGCCAACAGGAGTAGTGGCCGGAACGAACTCCTCCGCCGTCGCCTCGAGGGCCCGGGCTATGGCGCCCCGCCCGAAGGCCCCTCCGAGCCAGCAGGTGCCGAGGCTCAGCTCGGTGGCGCGGAGGACGATACCCTCCAGGCAGTAGCCGAAGTCGACGCAGGCGAAGGGCCGCTTCGCCACGACCCCGGCTACGAAGGCCCGAGGTCCGACGATCATGCCGTAGGTGCCGATCCTTACCCCGCCCTTCGACACGCGACCCCCTTCGCTACCTTCGTTAACTTCGTCGCGGGAGGCTAGGATGAACCTCGGCGAGGCGCCGAAGGGGCCCGGCGAGGCCTCGAGGAAGGAGTCGCGGATAGCCCGCTCCTCCGCGACGGTGAGGGGCTCGCCGCTGTACGTCCTCACGGAATGACGGGTTTTGATCGCTTCGATGCTCAGCTTCACCGCTTCCTCCTGTCCCTTCCCCCGAGCTCCGCCCAGCGGAAACAGCTCGTGAGGTGGTCGTTGACCATGCCTATAGCCTGCATGTGGGCGTACATCGTCGTACTTCCCACGTAGGAAAAACCCCGGGCCTTGAGGTCGGCGGCCAGGGCGTCCGAAGCCTCGGTCGTGACGGGAATACTCGAGAGGCTGGGGTGCGCGTTGATCTTCGGCCGGCCGTCGACGAAACGCCAGATGTAGGCGTCGAAGGACCCGAACTCCTCCGCGGCGGCCAGGAAAGCCCGGGCGTTCCTGATGGCTCCCTCGATTTTGCGCCGGTTGCGCACGATCCCCGGGTCGCCCATCAGCTTTTCAACCCGCGCCGGGGTGAAGCGCGCCACCTTCTCGGGATCGAAGCCGGCGAAAGCCCGACGATACGCATCCCGCTTGCCGAGGATGCAGCGCCACGACAGCCCCGCCTGCTGGGTCTCTAAAAGGAGGAATTCGAAGTGCTTCCTTTCGTCGTGGACCGGGCATCCCCATTCGAGATCGTGGTACGCGACGTAGAGCGGGTCTTCCCCGCACCAGGGACATCGCGCCAAGGAGTCCATAAGCATGCCCCCCTAAGGGAAGATCAGGTAGGCCCTACGATACGCGCCGGCGGATATCGCGACGCCGTCAGTACGCCGAGGGATCGATTTTATCTAGCTCGTCGATGCTTGCTATCTTTATATCAGGAATCGCTTTAACGTTACCGCCCCTGCCCGACAGGTCGGAAGTGAGGATCGCGACGGACTCGAACTTGAGTTCCTTAGCCCGGGAAACAAGAAAATAATAACTCCCCGCGGTGGCCCTTCCGCTCGTTTCCTTGGCTACGTAGATATCCTTCATCTGATCGAATTTCACCCGCTCCCGCGGGCTGAGGAGGGGAATCACGATACTGGAGGCCTCTTCCGCGGTCGCCTCCACCAGGAAAGCGTCCTCATCCTCGACTATGAACTCACGGCACCTTTCCCAAAAGAATTTTATGATCACGTTTTTCACCGTCCCATAGTCGTATTTCTATAGACTATACTAATTATAAAGACAACATTGTAGCTGCGCAAATTTACTTTTTCACAACCGGCCCAGCGCGGATCTATCGATCCCTCGACTATCGCAGGTCCTGGACAGTATCATCATAGAAGAATGAGCTTTCAAGCAGATCCGGAGCCCTTCAGTCGGGCCCTAAAGAAGGTTTCCCGTAGACTCGCGCCCTGCCTAGCCCGGGGAGAGCTCTATGGCGCTTGAGCTCCTCGTCGTCTTCTTCCTCATCCTCCTGAACGGTTTTTTCTCCCTCTCCGAGATGGCTATCGTCGCCTCGAGGAAAGCCCGGCTCAAGCACGAAGCCGACCTCGGGAAACGGAACTACCGCCTCGCCCTCGAGACCGCGGAGAACCCGTCGCGGTTCCTCTCCACGATCCAAGTGGCGATCACCCTGATCGGGACCCTCGCCGGCGCCTTCGGCGGCGTCACCGTGGCCAAGGGCCTGGAAGAAAACCTCGGGGCCATACCTGCCTTCGAGGCCATTGCGAGGCCGCTGGCCGTGGGAATCGTTGTCGTCCTGACCACCCTCTTCTCGGTCGTCCTGGGCGAGCTCGTACCGAAGAGTATCGCCCTGGCGAAACCCGAGGCCGTGGCCGCGGCGATCATTGGGCCTGTCCGTCTGTTTGCGGTGATATTTTATCCCTTCGCCCGATTCCTCGCGGCGACCACCGACCTCGTCGCTTCGGCCCTGGGCGTCAAGAAAGGGCAGGAACCGGCGGTGACCGAGGCCGAGGTCCGGGTCCTGATAGCCAAGGGCGAGGAGACCGGAGTCTTCGAACATCGCGAGCGCGAGATGGTCGAAGGCGTCCTTTCCCTGGGAGACCGGCGGGTGACATCACTCATGACTCCGAGGACGGACATCGTCTCCGTGGATCTAGGGGATGAGCTGGACGCGATAAAGGCGGCGATAGTGGAGAACGCCCGTTATGGCTATCTCCCTGCAATAGACGGGGATATCGATCGCTGCGTCGGGTTCCTGCCGGTTAAGGTCTGCCTGGCGGCCATAGCCGAAGGGCGCTTCTCGGATCCTCGAGCCCATCTCAGGGACAGCTTTTTTATCCCGGAGTCGGTCTCGGCCCTCAAGGCCTTCGCCCTCCTAAAAGCCGGCGACGTGGAGAGCGCCCTCATCCTCGACGAGTACGGAGGGGTGGCGGGCCTCGTCACCCTCTTCGACCTGATCGAGGCGATGGTCGGCGATATCCCCGGCGCGCCGGAAGAGGAGCCTGAAATAGTCGCGAGACCCGACGGGAGCTTCCTCGCCGACGGCTCCTTGGGCCTAGAGCAATTCGTCCAGCAATTCCACCTCGGCGCGGCCCCCGCGGGGGACTACGACACGATAGCTGGCCTCGTGCTGGATCGCATGGGCAAGATACCTAGGCCGGGAGATCGGTGCACGTGGGAGGATTTCGACTTCGAGGTGTTGGATATGGACGGGAACCGGATCGACAAGCTATTGATAGTGCGGAAGCCGGAAGGCGAACCGGGCGAGGCCGAGGATTAGGCCGAGGATTAGGCCGAGGATTAGGCCGATTCGCCCGAAGTCCCGTCGGAAAGCCTAGCCTTCGATCCCGCGGGGAATCGCATCGCGCTCGGAGATTTCCCGCCGCCCCCTCGCACGCTCCGAATGTCCCGCTGGGCCATTAAACGTTTGGGCCCACCTGGACTTGAACCAGGGACCGACGGATTATGAGTCCGCAGCTCTAACCAACTGAGCTATAGGCCCGAATGCGCAGGGATTAATGAATACACAGAGGATGAAAAAAGTCAATCAGAGCAAGCAATAGGCCGATCATCAGGGGGATATGAGAAAGATACCCGTAGTATCCAGCGACGCCGCGCTCAACGAGGCGATCCGCCTCGAGTGCTCGCGCACCGATGGCGACCTCGTCCCGGTTTTCTATTCTAAAAGTCCGGAAGTCATCGAGTTCCTGAAGTACGAGCTCCCCGAGATAAAAATATTCTACTTCTCCGACCCCGTGGTCGATTGCCTCGCCATCCTAGAGGAGATACAGAAGGACCCCTGGCTGCACTACGGCGGCATAATCGGTATCCACGACAGCGCGGACGAAAAGAGGCTCCTCGAGGCCATGCGCGATTCCAACCTGATAGTCGTGCAGAGGAAGGCCGAGTTCGTGGCCAACCTTCCGCGGCTCCTCCGGATCCTCAGGCAGAACAAACAGATCCTCTTCCAGCGCGGAATCCAGCAGCACCTCTTAAAAAACATCGCCGGCGCCTTCGTCATAGGCAACGATCCCTTGGACATCGTCACCTACACGAACCTGATCACCAACTACCTCTACAACGCCAATTTCATAGGGCGCGACGAGAAGGACAAGCTCCACGTCGCCCTCCAGGAGCTCCTCATCAACGCGATCGAGCACGGCAACTGCAAGATAGGCTTCGACGAGAAGACCGCCTGGCTCGAGAAGAACGGCGACATCATGGAGCTGATCCGGCAGAAGAACCGGAATCCCAAGATCAAGGCCCGGAAGATCTACTTCTCCTACACCATCGAGCCCGAGAAGACCAAGATCACGATCCGCGACGAGGGCGACGGCTTCGACTGGCGCTCCAGGCTGGCCAAGGTTCACGACGCCCCGGGCCTCCACGGCATGGGCGTGAAGATGGCCAACCTCTACGTGCAGGACCTAACCTACAACGAGAGAGGCAACGAAGTATCGTTCGAGGTCGAGCACAGAAAAGCGGAGTCGAACGCCATCCCGGGGATCTTCGACCGGACGGAGGAAGTGATCTACCAGGACGGCGAGCGCGTCTGTTCGGAGGGCGAAGAGTCCGACGTGCTCTACTACATCGTCTCCGGCACCCTCTTCGTCTACTCGAAGGGGAAGTACGTCTCCTCCCTCACCCCCGACGACCTCTTCATGGGGGAGATGGCCTTCCTCCTCTCGAACCGGCGGACGGCCACGGTGGTCGCGAAGGGCAAGTGCAATCTCGTCAGGATATCCAAGCAGGACTTCGTCAACCTGATCAAGGACAATCCCCACTACGGCATCTTCCTGGCCCGGCTCCTCGCCCAGAGGATCGCGCGGCTCAACGCGCGGACGGCGCGGCTCAACACCGAGTACCTGAAGCTCAAGGCGCTCACCCAGGCCAAGGCCCACTAGCCGACCTTGCGATCGCTCCAGGCTCGCATGTTGCGCCGGATCAGGGGCTGGTGGAACACCACGTGCTGCTGGTACATCTCGACGAGGGCGACCAAGTCCAGCTTGCCCTTCGCCGGGTGCTCGACGTAGAAGGCGGCCCAGTCCTCGTCGACTACCGAGCGCAGCCCGACGGCCACGAAGGAGCGGAGCCCCTTGGCCAAGGCTAGGCAGGCGCGCCCGTCCTCTCCCTCGTAACGCAGCCTCCCGTGCCAGGCCTCTTCGTCCCAGAGCGGCACTGCCGCGCCGGGCTCGGCTATGGCCGTGCGGAACCGGTACGCCAGGGAAGTATCGGCGTCGAGGAAATGCACGAGGAAATCGTTGATCGACCAAGCGTCGCGTATCGGCGGGATGAAGAGCATCTCCTCCCGCCCTACGTCGGCGATCTCCTTCTCTATCGAGTCGTACCCCGACTCGAGGGCGTAAACGAGGTCGAGTTTCTTCTCCTTGGTCATTCCCGCCACCCCTCCCTCACCTTCCGAAGACGAGGAGCACGCCGAAGTAGATCAGCATCATACAGCCCCCCAGGGGAAGGCCTATCCTCATCCACTCCTTGCTCTTGATGCCGAGCTTCCCGGCCGAGATGATGTTGGGGATGTTCCCGGGGATGAGCATGCCGCCCGCCACGGTGAGCCCGACGAGGGCGAAGTCCAGCTGGCCCGGGGTCATAGTCGGCCCCACCTCCGCCGCGGCGAGGGTGGCGTTGTCGAGGATGGCGGATACCGAGTTGATCCAGAAGAGCCCCCACGAAGGCACCTTGGAGATGTACGCGTCGATTATCGGCTTGAAGCCCGTGCCCAGGAGGACGAGGGCCATGACGAAGAGGTAGGTCTTCGCCGTCCTGAGGAGGATGTCCACGATCCCCTCCGCCCTGTCCTCTTCCAGGCCGTCCGTATCGGATCCTCTCTTGACGACGACCGCCGCGATGGCGCCGAAGGCGATGACCCCGGGAATGATGTACTCCCAGAATTCGGTGAAGAGGAACCAGAACCCGGCGTTGTAGGGCTCGCCGCGCAGCTTGGCTATCACGATGGTCGACAGCGGCTCCCCGAGGGGGGTGAGCACCGCGCCTATGCCTATCGCGAAGCAGGAGACCACGACGATCTTGATCTCGTCCTTGCGGTCGAGCCGCATGCAGTCCACCACTTCGACGAGGATGAGGGCAGAGATGATGGCGGTGATGATGCTCGAGGCGAAGCCGAGGAGGACCACGACGCAGAAGGCGAAGGACTTGATCCCTATCCTCGCTATGGCGCTCTCTACGGCCTTGCGGACCAGGGGCCTCAGGAACTTGAAGAGGAGGCCGGCCACCAGCACCGCCACGGTGATCTTGATCGGCTCGAGGAGAGCTTCCTCGACCAAAGGCCAGGCCCACTGGGCGCTCACCGTCACCGCGGCCACGCCCATGATGAAGAGGAACGGCTCGAGGTTCTCCTCGATCTTCTTCACGAGGAAGGGAAGGAGGAGAACGAGCAAAAGCACGGCGAACAGGGATACGATGACGAACACGGCCAAACTCCTCGCCCTGAGATTGTAGCAGTCTGCGAGACCATTCTACCGACAGCGGAAAAATTGAAAAAGCCGCCGCCCTGCGGGGGAAGGTACGCCGGCGTATTGCCCTCCGCCGACCCGCGCTATACATTCGTATAGCATGACGGAAACCATAGCCCCGGAGGATGCCCGCCTCCTGGCGGCGACCGCTTCGGGCCTCGGATCGACCTTCGCCCCAGGACCTCGCGGCAGCCTCGAGGCGATGCGGCGCCTCGGCTCGGTGCAGATCGACTCGATCAACGTCGTCGAGCGAGCCCACCACCACGTCCTATGGTCTAGGAACGCGAACTACGGGATGAACCACCTCGCCGCCCTCGAGGCCGCCCCCAGGCGCGTCATCGAGTACTGGACCCACGCCTGCGCCTACTTGCCCATCGAGGAGTTGCGCTACTCCATTCCCAGGATGGAGCGCATCCGCGTCCAGGGCCACGAGTGGTTCCGAACCGAGAAGCGCGTCGTCTCCATGGTCCGGGACAGAATCCGCGCCGAAGGCCCCCTGCGGGCCCAGGACTTCGCCGGTGCAAAGGGCAGGGCGGGCTGGTGGGACTGGAAGCCCGCCAAGCGCGCCCTGGAGTACCTATTCCAGTGCGGCGAGCTGGTGGCCGTTGGTCGCGAGGGCTTCCAGAAAGTCTACGACCTCGCGGAGCGCGCCCTCCCTCCCGACCTCGACATGAGCCGCCCCGGGAAAGCCGAGATGGCCGCCCACTACCTCGACTGCGCCCAGCGGGCCCTCGGGATATTCGCCGAGGGCGACGTTGCCTACCTCCGTAAAGACGGGACCGAGGGCGTGCACGAGGAGCTGGTTAACCGCGTCGAGGACGGGCGACTCGTCAGGCTCCGCGCGGAGCCCCGAGGAAGCGCGGCCGGGAGCGCGGCGGAGGGTGCCGCCCAAAGCCGAAGCAGGGAGGTGTACGCCGATCCACGAAGCCTGAGGCGCCTCGCGAAAGACTCCGAGGCCCGGGTTTTCGTACTCTCCCCCTTCGATCCCCTTGTGATCGACCGCCGGCGCTGCGAGCGCCTCTTCGGCAAAGCCTACCGGCTCGAATGCTATCTGCCCCAGCCGCGGAGGGAGTTCGGATACTTCGCCCTGCCCATCCTCTTCCTCGCCCCGGGGCGGGACGCTGTCCTGGCGGGCCGCGTAGACGCCAAGGCGGACCGTAGGGCCAGGACCCTCGTCGTTCGCCGCCTGGAGCTCGATACGCCTCGCGCCGGGGGCGGGCCGAGCTCCGCGCAGTTCGCCAGGTGCGCTGCCGAGGCCCTCCGCGGCTTCGCCGATTTCAATGGAGCGGAGGCGGTGGAGCTGGGGTGCATCGAAAGCGAAGACGGCCGCCTGGAGCGTTCGCTCCGAGCGGCCGTCTCCAAGCTGGACCGGGAGGCCGAGAGGCGCCGCCTCGGCGCCTCGGATCGGCCTAGACCTTCCCGCGGAAGGTGACCCGCACCTGCTTGTACAGGCCCTCGCCCTCGCTCTTCGTCTCGATATCTACGATGTCGTTGAGGGTCGTGTGGATTATGCGGCGCTCGAAGGGGTTCATGGGCTCTAGAAGGACCGACTGCCTCGTCCTGCGGACCTGCTCGCCGGTCTCGTAGGCCAGGCGGACGAGGGCTTCCTCCCGGCGGATCCGGTAGTTCTCGGAATCGAGGATAACCCTCGTGTCCTCGCGGCCCAGGCGGCCGGCGTAGACGTTGACCAGCACCTGCAGAGCGTCGAGGTTCTTACCCTTCTTCCCTATGATGATCGACGCGTGCTCGCTGTCGATCCTGACGCCGAGCTTCTTCGGCTCGCGGAAGAGCACGGCGACCTCGCAGGTGTAGCCCATGCCCTCGATCATCTTCTTCGTGAACTCTAGGACCTTGGACTCGAACTCGTCGGCGGGCAGGGGATCGCCGACGGCCTCTCGGTGGGCGACGGGGGCGGCGTCGTCCCGGGTGTGAACCCGTATGCGGACCTTGCCCTTCTTGAAGATGCTGCCTACCTGCGACTCGAGGATCTCGACGTCGAAACCGTCGCGCTCCAGGCCTAGCTCCTCGGCCGCCGCGTCGATGGCTTCCTTCTCGGAACGTCCTTCGAATTCGTAAACCATATTGACAACTCCTAGGAGAAAGATGGCCTTGAAAGGCGCGCGGCGTTCGGCGGCCGCGCGCCGCGCCCGATCACTTCCTCTTCGACTTCGAGGGCTTGAGGCTCTGGGGCTTCTTGGAGGGAACTACCACCCGCTCGCCCGAGGCCGGGGCCATGGCCAGCTTGCGCTGCTTGAGCACGTTGTTGATCACCACCTGCTGGCCGATCGAGAGTACGTTGGAGACGATCCAGTAGACGAGGAGGCCGGAGGGAGTGTTGTACAGGATGAAGAAGAAGATGATGGGCATGCCGTACATCATCATCTTCATCTGGCCGCCGCTCTGCCCCGGCGAGGTAGTAGACGCGTACTTGCCGTAGAGGAGCTGGCTCACGAGATAGATGATCGGCAGGGCGCGGATCGCGTCGATCTGCCAGATGAGGAGGTTGACGTTCGGGAACGTCAGGATGGCCTCGGGCTGGGAAAGGTCGGGGATCCACCCGGGGATGAACAGAGCCCCCCGCAGGTCGAAGTGATTGTTGAACAGGTTGTACATCGCGAGGAAGATGGGGAACTGGATGAGGAGCGGCAGGCACCCCGACATCGGGTTGTAGCCTTCCCGCTTGTAGAACTCCGCCATCTCCTGGTTCAGTTTCTGGGGGTTGCCCTTGTACTTCGCCTGGAGCTCCTGCATCTTCGGCTGGAGCTCCTGCATCCTCGCGCTCGCGATGGAACCGTTCTTCGTGAGGGGGAAGAGCAGGGCCTTCACCAGGATCGTGACGAGGATGATGGCGATGCCGTAGTTCGGGACGAGGTAGTAGAACATGTTGAGGAAGAACTTCATCCCGTTCTCGAGCCAGAGCCAGCGGAAGAAGGTCGACCCGTCCATGGCGAGCTCGAAATCGAGCCCCTTCTTGCCGAAGGCGTTGTCCGTCTCGTAGGTGTACTTCTTGAGCTCGGAGCTCGTCTTGGGCCCGAAGTAGAAGTAGTAGGTATCGGTCTGGTTGCTGGCCTTGATCGCCGGGCGGGTGAAGGTGATCGTGTCCGTCTGGTGGAGAACAGGGTCTTGGCCCGTGGCGAAGGTCGTCTGGAACGACGAGAGCTCGGGCAGGGCGATGAAGGTGAAGTACTTTCCGGCGATGGCCACCCAGGTCGGCTGGTCCTTGAGGACGATGGCCTTGCCCGCCTTGGGCATCTCCTCCTTCTTTTTGTCGGCGGTCACCCGGATAAACTTCCGGAAGTCGGTGTTGCCGCCGGCGCCGGTCGCGCTCGACAGTCTGGGCCCAATCTGGGGCCCGAAGCTCAGGGTATAGGCTGCGCCGTCGGTCCCCAGGGGGATGTACTCGTTGACCGAGTTCTCGAGCCCGATGGCGAGGCCGAACATGTAATCGCCGTTGCGGAAGGTGTAGGTCTTCTTGAACGTGAACGGGACTCCGTCGGGCTTGCCCGGCGACTTGGCGAGGTAGGTCCGGGAGAAGGCTATGGTCCTGTCGTCCAGCATCGTCGCGCTCATGAGGTCGTTGTCGACGTCGACGCCGGAGCCCTGGCCGAAGGAGACCGCGAGGCCCTGGGGCCGCCCCGACCCCGGCACGATGAGGTCCACCATGCCTTCCTTGTCCATGTGCTTCTTCAGCTTGAGGGAGACGATGTCGCCGCCCCGGTTCGAGATGACGGCCTCGACCAGATCGGTCTGGATCGTATACGTCTTCTCGGCCGTCGGCACATCCGTCGCGGCGGCTTCGGCCACCGCGAAAGCCCCCGGCGCGCCTGTCGGGGCGAGCTGGGCGGGAACCGGGACCTGGGCGCCGGTGGCCGGTGGGGCGGCGCTAGAGGACGCCGGCGGGGTCGCG
>Ga0268360_1002542_pt1 | contig 13854 bp, 11 predicted proteins | sample BioMet11_FD_192465 | JGI IMG/M metagenome (GOLD analysis project Ga0268360, IMG submission 192465) | Sewage microbial communities from Oakland, California, United States - Biofuel 11 (Illumina Assembly) | ecosystem: Engineered > Wastewater > Sewage > Unclassified | place: USA: California... | reverse complement strand
GCTTTGACGCCACCATCTTCAAGGTGGACCTGCCGGCCGAGCGCTGGCGGCTTGGGCTCGACGTGTTCAAGGACATGATCTACGGCGCCCGGTTCGTGCCCGAGGAGCTGGACTCCGAGCGCAAGGTGGTGCTGTCCGAGCTGTACCGGGGGCGCGACAATCCCGACAGCCGGCTTTTCCAGCTCACCCAGTCCATGGTCTGGCCCGGGGTGGCGTATGGCTGGCCCATCATCGGCTCGCCCGAGACCGTGTCCTCGTTTACCTCCCAGGATCTGACCAACTACGTGCGCGAGCACTACCAGCCCCGGTCCATGCTTCTTGTGGTGGTGGGCAAGATCCGGACCGAGGAGGTGCGGCGCGATGCCGAGGTCCTGTTCGGCTCGCTCAAAAACGACCGCCCCCTGTCACCGCCCAAGCCGTATGTCCTGCCTGCGCCGGGCAAGGCTCCCAACATCCAGGTGGAATACGGCCCGTGGAACAAGGTGCGGCTCCAGATCACTTTCCCCACCCCGGGGATGCGCAGCGCCGAGGAGGCGCCGCTGGAAGTCCTGGCCCAACTGCTGGGCGGCGACGAAACCGGCCGGCTCTACCGGACCTTCAAATACGACAAGCGCCTCGTGGACGATCTGGACTGCACGTCCCTCACCTTGGAGCGCGGCGGCTTGCTGCTGATCGATGCCACCCTGGACGCGAAAAACGTGGCCGCCTTTTGGAACGGCCTGCTGACGGAGCTTTCCCATCTCAAGGGAGCGTCGTTCAGCGACCGGGAGATCGCCCGAGCCAAGCTCGCCATCGAGGATTCGCTCTACGATGCCAAGGAATCCCTGTCCGGCCTGGCCATGAAGCTCGGCTATTTCCGTTTCAACGGCTACGATCCCGACGGCGAGGCCAATTCCCTGGCCGCGGTCAAGCTGGTGGATCACAAGGCCTTGCAGGCGGTCATCGACGCCACGTTCCGTCCCGGTTGCCTGAACGCGGCCGTGCTCGCGCCCAAGGACGACGAAGCCACCGTCACGGTCAAGGCTTTGGCCGATGCGGCGGCCACGGTCTGGCCCACCCCGACTCCGGCCCCGAGCGCGGCCGAGACGCCCCAGGGCGAAGTGGCCGCGCCCGAGGTCGTGGATCTGGGTGGCGGGCACACGCTGGTCTTTTTGCCGGACAAGACCCTGCCCTATGTGTCCGTGTCCCTGGCCCTAAGCGGCGGTGACGCCCTGCTGGCCAAGGATCACCAGGGGCTGGCCGAACTCACCGCCAATTGCCTGACCACGGGCACGGCCAAGCTGACCGCCACGGCGCTGGAGGATTTCCTGGCCGACCGGGCCGCCAATCTGTCGGCTTCCTCGGGCCGGGACGGTTTCTCCGTGTCGGCCAAGTTCCCGAGCCGTTTCCAGAAGGATCTCTACGGCCTGGTGGCGGACATGCTGCTGTCCCCGACCTTCCGCAAGGAAGAGGTGGAACGGGAGGTGCAAAACCAGCTGGCCGCCATCAAGGACAAGCAGGACGCGCCGTTGCCCATGGCCTTCCGCAAGCTGTACCCGTTCATTTACGCCGACACGCCCTATGCCTATGTGCGGCTCGGCGAACCGGCCACGGTGCGCGGTTTCGGCCAGAAGGACGTGTCCGCCTTCTGGGCCAGGCAGCGGGAGATGCCCTGGGTTTTGGCCGTGTGCGGCGATTTCGATCCGGTCCAGGTGCGCAAGCTCGCCGATACCCTGGCCGGGGCGACCAAGACGGCCCAGACCTTTGCCTATCCGACCCCGACCTGGGGGGAAAAGCATGCGGAAGCGGTCAAGCTGCCCGGCCGCAACCAGACCCATCTGCTCATGGTGTTCCCGGTGCCGGGGCTGGAATCCCCGGACAGCCCGGGCCTCGAGCTGCTCAACGAAACCCTGGCCGGCCAGAGTGGCCTGCTCTTTTCCCGCCTGCGCGACGGGGAAGGGCTCGGCTATGTCGTGACCTCGTTTTTGTGGCAGACGGCCAAGACCGGTTTTTTGGCCTTCTACATCGGCACCGCGCCGGACAAGACCCAGGCGGCCTTGGATGGCTTCAAGCGGGTGGCTGCGGACCTCGGGCGGGTGCCGTTGCCGGACGAACTCATGCTGCGGGCCAAAAACGCCATGTCCGGGGATTATTACCGCGAGCGCCAAAAACTCGCCGCCCGAAGCGGCGAGGCGGCCCGGGCGCTCATCACCGGCCTCCCCTTGGATCACGAACGCCGGTTGGTGGAAGCGGCCCAGACCATCACGCCCGAAGCCTTGCGCGATCTGGCCGCCAAATACCTGCATCCCGAAGCGGCTTATCTGCTGACGGTCGAGCCCTAGGGCGTGTTGTAAAATGCCTCGTCCGCCCTGGCGGACGGTCCGGGAGGGGCGCATCCCCTCCCGGGCTGGGAAGGTATTTTCCCGTTTCCTTCCCTGCCCATCCCCATTGTGAGCAGGTCCTAGGCGTCGTTGTCCGGGGGCTCGCCCTCGGGATCGGCGGCACGCAAATTTTCCAGCGCGATCAGGAAAAATCCGAGACCGCTCTCGTTTTGGTGATACCAGCCCATGGCCGCGCCACAGGTGGCGCAGGACACCGGTCGCCACGCACCGTTGCCGGCTTTGCCAAGCAGCAAATTGAGCGGCCTGTGCAGCGCACATCCCGGGGCCAGGGAAAAACAGCCGTGTTCCTGATCCAGCCCAAAGGACCGGGGGAGCTTGTGCCGGTGGGACCCGTCCACGGCGATGCGCAGGCTGGAGTTGGTGATGTCCGCGCCGCACTGGTCGCAGACGAACCGTTCGCCCTGGGTCAGAAGCGGCGCCACCGCGGGGGCCTCGGCCGCGTCGTCCCAGGACAGGGTGATGGGCGGGTTGGTGGCGATCAGGGTGATGTGTTTGTTCATGGGAGACTCCTCGGCTCGCCAGGAGGCTGCGGGCGGTGCGGAGGCATGGCGGCCATGTTTCCTACCTGGCGGGTCCATTTTACAGGTAGGCACGGCCGGTGCGTTGGCAAGGTCCGGTCGGCGATGGCCAGGCCGCACCGGACAGCTCCGTCAAGGATGTGAGGCGGCTGCATGCCGGGGTGGCGCAAAATATTTTTGCCTCAGTCCCGTCCGGACGGGCTGACGAGGCGGGGCAGGATCAAACCGTAAAAGGAGCCGTCCGCCTGTCCGGTGTAGCGCCAGCCGAGATGCAGGCCGCACCGGGCGCAGACCGCCACTTGCCAGCGGGTGCCGGGAAACCAGGAAAAATCCGGCGTGGCCGGCCCGAGGCTCGAACAGCCGTCCGCCCGGGTGAAACAGCCGATCTCGAAGACATGTCCGTGGGGATTGGCGAACACGTGCCGATGGGCGCCGGCAACCTGGCAGCGATCCCTTTCTCGGGCAACGGGCGCCAGGCACTGGGCGCAACGCAAAGTCTGGTCCTCGGGCGGAGCAACCTCGGGGGCATCGCTGCTGCCCGGCGCTGGCGTGTCCGGCGTGCCGGAAGGGCCGACAGGGCGCTCCTTGCAGACGAGTCCCGGCCAGGCCGGCGGTGCGCCGTCCGATCGTCCGTGGCGGTTGCGGGATTTACAGACTTCCATGAATCCTTGTACACAGACTGTCGGCTACCGGGCCGGATTCCGGGGCCAAGGTGGCCACACCCTTTCATGCGCCAGTATATCGGACATCTCTCCCCGGGCGATCCCCTGTATGCCTATCTTGGTCGGGACATCCTGCCTCTTGTCGCGCCGGACGCCGGTCAGGACCCGCGTTGGCGGGTCTTTCGCGTGTCCTTGGTGAGCGATGTCTATCTGTACGAGGACAAGTGGAGCGGGGCAAGGGTGGTGGGCAAGTTCTACGCCCGGGCCAGGGGCCTCAACGGCAGCGGCGCGCCCCAGACTTGCGGCCATGAATACGCGATCCTTACGGGGTTGCGCGCGGCGGGTTTCGCCGCCCCGCCGGACTATGTGGTCCGCCCTCTGGGCTGCAATGCGGAACTGGGCGAGCTGCTCGTGGTCGAATTTCTGGCCGGGGAGCAGCTCGACGCGGTCATCGACGCCGCGGCCAGGGACGGCCGCACCGAGCGGCTCTACCGCAAGCTCGCCTTTCTGGCCCGGTTTTTCGCCCGCCTGCACAACCACACCGCCGGCGGGCCAAGCGTGGATTTCGGCCGCACCCGGGCCTACGCCGAGCGGGTGGTGGACTATCTGGCCGCCAAGGACGTGATCTCGACACGCCGGGCGGCACGGTTGCGCCGGCTCATTGCCGCCCACGCCGCGAAACCGGTCCTGTGGCAGGACTGGCAGGTGCTCGTGCATGGTGACGCCACGCCGTCCAATTTTCTGTTCGGCCGGGGCGAGACCGTCATGGCCATCGATTTCGAGCGCGCCCACCGCGACGATCGGGTCTACGACGTGGGGCGGCTCTGCGGGGAACTCAAACACTGCTTCATGCAGGATACCGGGGACCCTGACCGGGCCGAATCCTTCATCGGCCATTTCCTGTGGGAGTATGCCGGACATTTTCCCGATCGCGAGCGCGCGTTTACGGCCGTCACCGCCCGGTTGCCCTTCCACCTGGGACTGACGTTGCTGCGCATCGCCCGCAACGGCTGGCTCGACGGCGGCTACCGGACGCGGCTCGTGCGCGAGGCCACCAGCATTCTCGAAGGAGCACTATGACCATCCGGGCCATCATTTTCGACGTCAACGGCACGCTCATCGACATCAACACCGATGAGGGAAACGAGCAGATCTACCGGGCCATCAGCCATTTTCTCAAGTACCACGGGATTTACACCAATCGCAACGAGGTGCGCGAGGCCTATTTCCGCATTCTCAAGGAGCAGCGCCGGGCCGGCGGGGAGCAGTTCCCGGAGTTCGACGTGGTGGGGGTGTGGCGGCAATACCTGGAGACCGAGGCGGCGCGCCGGAACATAAGCATCCCCAAGGTCCGGATGGCCCAGCTGCCGCATTTCTTGGCCGAAATGTACCGGGGAATTTCGCTCAACAGGCTGGAGCTTTATCCCGAGGTGCGCGAGGTGCTCGACGAGCTCAAGCCGCGCTACCGGCTCGGGGCGGTGTCCGATGCCCAGTCGGCCTGGGCCGTGCCGGAACTGCGGGCCGTGGGCCTGGCCGATTCTTTTTATCCCATCGTGGTTTCGGGCGATCTGGGCTACCGCAAGCCCGATCCCCGGATTTTCGCCTTGGCGTTGCGGCGCATGCACGTCTTGCCCGAGGAGGCGATCTTTGTCGGCAACGACATGTACCGGGACGTGTACGGTGCCCGGCAGGCCGGGATGCGGACGGTGTTTTTCGCCACCAACCAGGGCCAGCAGCGCATGGACGGGGTCGAGGCCCATTACAACATCTTCCGCTTCGGTGAGCTGCGCAATGCCGTGCAGTTTTTCGAACAGCAGGCGTCCTAGGCGGCGTATGGAAGGCGCACGGATGTTGTGGCGCGGACACCGGCTGGTTGTCCTCCTGGCGGTGCTTGCCCTGGCGCTGGCCGCCTGCCAGTCGCCTCCGGCCGACAATGCCGGGCGCAAGGCCCGCATCGCGGCGCTTTATGCCAAGTACAAGGCCGATTTCCCGTCCGTGGCCGAAATTTCTCCCAAGGACGCCCTGGAACTGGCGCGGCAAGGCCGGCTGCTCCCCATCGACACCCGCGATGCGGCCGAACGGGCCGTGTCCACCCTGCCCGGGGCGGTGACGCCCCAGGCGTATCTGGCCGATCCGGGCCGCTTCGGCGAAAAGGTGCCCGTGGCCTACTGCACCATCGGTTATCGGAGCGGGGTGTTCGCCAAGGAGGCGGCCGGGAAGGGGCTTGCGGTGCGCAATCTGGCCGAAGGGATACTTGGCTGGCTCCATGCCGGGGGCGGCCTGGTCGATGCCCAGGGGCGGCCGGTCAAGACCGTACACGTCTACGGCCGCTCCTGGGATCTGGCGCCCCTCGATTACCGCGCGCTTTGGTGAGGTGGGCGGTCGTAGTAGGCCCGGTAATAGCGCGCGCCCGTTGCGTCGGCCCAGCCGAGCCGTCGTTCAAGCAGATAGCGGCCGAACAGGCGGAACACGCCCAGGGCGTTGCGCCCAAGGCCGCGCTTACGCCAGCGCCGGCCGGAGACGGTGAGTCCCCCGCCAAGCAGCACGGTTTCGCCCGCCTCGCGCAGCCGCAGCCCCAGCTCCACGTCTTCCATCAGGGCCATGGCCGGGAAACCGCCCACGGCCTCCAGGGCCTCCCGCCGGAAAAATTGCCCCTGATCCCCGAAGGAAAGACCGGTCATGGCCGCGCGCCAGGCGTTGAGCCGCGCCACGAGGCCAAGACGCCGGCCGCCGTCCGCGAAGCGCATGCCCACGGCGCCGCCGGCCACGGCCGGAGAGCGGGCCAGGCAGGTCCGCACCCGGGCCGGGACGTCCGGTGCACACACGGCGTCGGCATGGAGGAGAAGCACGGCTTCGCCGCGCGCCCGGGCCACACCGGCCGCGATCTGGCCGCCACGGCTCGGCCCGGTCGTGACCACGGTGGCACCGTGCGCCCGGGCCACGGCCACGGTCGCGTCCCGGGAACCGCCGTCGGCCACCACCACATCCGCGATCTCCCCCCGTTCCCGGGCCGGAGCCAGGGAGGCGAGCAACCGGCCCAGGCGGTCGGCTTCGTCCCGGGTCGGCACCACCACGGACAGGGTGTGGACCGGCCCGAACTGTCTGGCCGTATACAGCCCTGACGGCCGTCGCCAGCCCCGCACAAGCAGCAGCCCGAAAACCAGCCAGACCAGAAGGATCAGGCCCGGTTCGCCGCCAAGGTCCGCACTGCGTAGCCAGGTCGGGCTCGTGACGAGCCCCTGGCCGGCGCACAGCCAGAGCCAGGCCGGTTGGGGCCGCACCACGATCAGGGGAATGATGAGCAGGAAATACCAGGGATAGAGCACCGGCAGCCCGGCCAGGATGATGGTGCCGGCGGCCAGGGCGCCGCGCCACGGGTCCTGGATGGTCAGCCAGATGCCGGCCAGGACGGCCAGCACGAGCCCTCCCGCGACCAGGGGCGTGGCCGGGCCGCAAAGCGGACGCAACACCACACCCAGGGGCGCGCCAAAGGCCATGTGCGCGGTCATGGCGCCAAGCGAATCGAAGACATGCCAGCCTGCTCCGGCAAAGGGCGCGAACAATACGAGCGGCAGCAAAGCGAAAAGCGCCACCCGGTTGCGCCCAGGGCGGCAGAAAAAAGGCCCGAGCCCGAACGCGAGATACTTGGTCATGGCGGCCGCGCCCAGGCACACGAAACCCGTGCGATCCCGCTTCCCGGCAAAAAAGAGCATGGCCAGGCTCAGGAGCAGGGCGGCATAGGCGTCGCAGTGGCCTTCACCGGCGGTCATGGTCACGACCAGCGGATTGGCGGCATAGAGCGCCAAGGCCTGGACCGGCAGTCCGAGCCGGATAACGAGCCCGGCCAGGGCCAGGCAGGCGCCGAAATCCGCCCATGCGGTCGCGAGCTTGAAGGCGCGTCGCGTCGGCGACAGGGTCGCGACCAGTCGGAAAGCCAGTTCGGACAGGGGCGGATAGACGGCGGTCAGATCCTTGTGGTTGACGTTTGCCAGGATTGGGCCGAGCCCGACCGGGAGCAGGGCGGCGGTGCGGGGATCGGCCGGCGCGAGAAGGTACGGGTTGCCCCCGGCCGTCTGGAGCGTACCTTCCACCACATAGCGGCCCAGGTCGGAATCGGCCGGCCAGGCCCAGACGAACAGCAGGCGCAGGGCGAGTCCCACGGCCAGGATGGCGACCAGGGCGCGGCCTCGGGGAAGAGCGGCGGGAAACGTGGCCACGCCCAGCCACAGGCCGGCACAAGCGGCCAGGAACAGCCCGGCGAAAATCCCTCGGCCCGCGCCGAGCCACCCGCACAGGGCAAGTCCGCCAAAGGCCACGAGCGTGCCAAAGCATCCGACGACCCAAGGCGCCCAGGGTGTCCGCTCCGGGCGCTGTGTGCCGGGGGAAATGCTGTCTGAGGCCATGGGGCGGATGATGCCGGATTTGTCGTGTGAAAACAAGCTAGTGGCGAAAATATGCCACCCCCTCCCCCTGGGCGGAAATTTGGCGTAGAACCGCCAGCCGCGGGCCGCGGCCCGTCCCGAGAGACCGGAACCTGACGCGACATCGGCCGCGTAACGGATGGCCCCATGCGTTTGAAATCCCTTTTTTATATCGCTTTGACCCTGGGCGCCCTGGCTGCCGGGCTTTTCGCCTCGGTACTGGAACCGTCCCGGCGGGTGGATGCCTGGACATCGGACCTGTGGCACGTGCTGGCAGGCAAGCGCTACGAACCTTCGCGGGTGGCGGTGGTGCTGCTCGACGACGAGGCCCTCGCCGCCGAACCGGAACGGCCGCTGGTTTTTTGGGGGCCGCTCTATGCCAAGGCCCTGGCCCGGCTGCGCCAGGTCGGGGTTGCGGTCATCGGCATGGACATCCAGCCGGCTCTCAGTCCGGTTACCTGGATGGATATCATCGGCGCCGACGCCAGCCGGGATTTCGACCGGGCGTTCATGTTGGAGCTGGCCAAGGGCAAGACGATTCTGGCCGCCAGCGTCCAGACCGAAACCGGCGATCCGAGCTTCAGCCTGCCGGCCCAGGATTATTTGCTCGCCCTGCCCGGGCACGAGGCCGATCTCGGGCTCACCAACGTGCCGCTGGACCGCGACGCCGTGGTGCGCCGGTTCGCGCCGGCGCTTTTTTCCGAAGGCGAACCGCGTCTGTCCTTTGCCGCCGCCCTGGCCGCCCGGGCCGACCCGGAACTGGCCCGAAAAATCGGCCTCGACAGCCCCAAGGCGCTCGTTCCCAGGCCCATTCCCTATGCCGGCCCGCCCGAAACCTTCCGCCACCTGAGCCTGGCCAGGCTGCTTGCCGACAATGCCCTGGACGATCCCCAGGTCAAGGGGCTCGCCGGCAAGGTGGTCATTTTGGGCATCGACATCCACGGCGCCCACGACCGCCTGGCCTCGCCCTATTCCCTGCCCATTTTCGGCGCGCCCAAGGAGTTCATGCCCGGGCCCGAGATCCACGCCAACATCATTGAGGGGCTGCTTTCCGGCCGGCGGTTGTTGCCCATGGGCCGGGCCTCGGCCGCCCTGGTCTGGATGCCGTTTTTGGCCCTGACAACGCTCTGTTGCGCCCGGTTCGGGCCGGGCCGTTCGGCCCTGGCCACGCTGGGGCTCGGTCTGGTCGCCTTCGGAGCCGGGTACGGGCTGTTTCTCCATGGCCGGCTCACGCCCGTGGCCGGGCTCGGGCTCGGACTGGTGCTTGTGTGGGCCGGGGCCAATGCCATGCGGCTGACCCGTGGCGAACGCGAAAAGTCCCACATCCGCCACGCCTTCGGCAAATACGTGTCCGAGGCGGCCATCGAGCGCATCCTGGCCAGCGGCGCCGCGCCGGCTCCGGGCGGTTCCCTGGCCGTGGTCACGATTCTTTTTTCGGATATCCGGGATTTCACGACCTTGAGCGAACGCCTTTCGGCCCAGGATGTGGTCGAGCTGCTCAACGCCTATTTTTCCAAGGTCTGCGAGATCATCCTGGCCCACGGCGGCATGATCGACAAGTTCATCGGCGACGCGGTCATGGCCGTTTTTGGCGCGCCCCTGGCCAGTGCCGACCATGCCCGCCAGGCCCTGGCCACGGCCCTCGGCATGGTGGAGGCGGCCAAGGAATTCAACAGCTGGCTCAATACCCGGTTTCCGCAACTCGGCGGCTGGTCGTTTCGCATCGGCGTGGGGCTGCACAGCGGCCCGGCGGTTGTCGGCAACATCGGCTCGCGCCAGCGCCTGGATTTTACGGTCATCGGCGACACGGTCAACACGGCCTCGCGTCTGGAAGGTTTCACCAAGGTCATGGGCTGTCCGGTGGTGGCGAGCCAGGCCGCGGTCGACATGGCCGGCGCGGGCGTCTTGACGGGACGGCGCGAGCAGGCTCATGTGAAAGGGAAAAGCGAACCCGTGCCGGCCCTGGAAATCCTCGGGCTGGCCAGTCCATCGGAGGAACTGTCATGAAACGCGTCGTACGGTTTGCCCTGGCGCTTGTGTTGGTGTGTGCGGCCTGGGGCGGTGTGGCCCGGGCCGAGGCCCCCCGACTGGTTTGCCTGGTATCGGCCCTCACGGGCCAGGTCCGGATGTCCCCGGCCGACGGGCCCAAAAAGTCCGTGGAACTGTTCACCCGGCTGCGGGAAGGGGAGCGGCTCGACTTGCCCCAGGGCAGCACGGTGCAGCTCGCCTTTTTGCAAAAGGGCGTGCGTGAGACCTGGTCCGGCCCGGCCACGGTCATCATTACCGCCGATGGCGGCCAGAGCCCGGATGCGGGCGGTTTGCCGGTCACGGACAAGCTGCCCACCAAGGCGCGTCCGGCCGGAGTCGGTTCCTCGATCCTGTCCCAGGGCGGCGAGCAGGCCACGGCCCAGGTCATGACCCGTGACGTGGTGCTGCCCGAGGACAAGCCCCTCTCCGACGAGGACAAGGCGAAACTGGCCGATGTGGAACAGGCCGTGGAGCAGATGCGCCAGACGGCCGCGCCCGGGGACGTCACCCCGGATATCGTGTTGCTGGAGGAATTGACGCGCCTCGAACAGCGGCGCCGGGCCGGCGAACTGCTCGAACGTCTGCGGGCCGCCCATCCGGACAATGCCGCCCTGGCCCATTGGGGCGAGTAAGACCGCACGGAAAAAAATGCCGGACGTCGTGCCGCGGCACGACGTCCGGCCATGGACCGGGGAACGGTCCGGGGGAGAGAACGATCAGCTTTCGATGGGGATCGAACGCGGTGCTTCCTTTTCGTCCCGGGGCAGCGTCACGGTCAGCACGCCCTTGTCGAAGCGGGCCTTGACCTCGCCTTCCTTGACCTTGCCGGGCAGCGGGACGGACCGGGTGAACGAGCCGTAGGACCGTTCAATCCGGTGATAGTCGTCCTTTTGCTCCTCGCCCTCGAACTTCTTTTCACCCCGCAGGATCAGGGCGTCGTTTTCGATGGTGATTTCCACGTCCTTGGGTTCGAGGCCGGGCAGTTCCGCCTTCACGGTGACGATGCCGTCCTTTTCGCTCACATCCACCGCCGGATAGCCGGCGTCCTTGAACAGGGTCGGCAGCGAGAACATCGGCTCGCGCCAGAAGTCCTCCATCAGGTCGGCGATGCTCATGGGGCGCTTGGCGGCCAACGACTTTTCACGCAGTCGCGGCATGAGACTCTTGAACATAATCCTACCTCCTTACGGACAGGATGTGTGATTATGTCTCTTAGGTAAGCACAACGCGCGGTCAGTCAAGAGCCGTTTGCGCCCCGAGTTCTCCCGGTACACGGCATAATACGCCGTGTCTCTGCAACGTCACACCAGTGCCTTGTTTTCTCTCATAAATTGCAAAGAATTTTCTCTTTGGCTTCCCGTGGCTTCCGTTGTACAACGTCCGAACGCTCCGCCCCCATCTCTACGATATGGAAATTGTGAAGGGATTTCAAAGGGCAACGCCCTTTGGCCGCCGGAGGCTTCTCTTCCGCCCCCTCCCTCGCCCCATTCCCATCCCCATCCTTACACGTGGTTGCGCAGGGCCAGGTCGGCGGGGTGGGGGCGCAGGTAGACTTGGTCCTTGAGGTAGGCCACGTTGTATTTGCGCGTGTAGTGGGCGAGCAGGGTCACCGGCACCACCAGGGGCACGCGGCCCTCCCGGTAGTCCGCGAAGACCTCGCGCAGTTCGGCCTTTTCGTCGGCGCTGAGCAGCTTTTTGAAATAGCCCATGATGTGTTCGAGCACGTTGACGTGCTTGGCTGGGCTGGCAGGCAGGGACAGGGTCCGCATGAGCAGGGTCTCGTAGGCCTGGCGCAGGCCGTCGGCCGGCCAGTTTGCGGCCTCGGCCGTAAGTTTGCCGAGCTGCCGGGCAAGCTGGGGGCTGTGGGCCATGAAAAGCAGCTTGTGTCTGGCCTGGAAAGCGATGAGCCGGGCCACCAGGCCGGTCGCGCCGTCTCCCTCCAGGGCCTCGCGCCAGCGGGCCAGGGTAAAGATGCGTTCGAGGAAATTTTCGCGCAGCTTGGGATCGTTGAGCCGGCCCTCGTCCTCCACCGGCACCAGGGGAAAGCGGTCCAGGAAGGCCCGGGCGAAAAGCCCCACCCCGCGCGGCGACGGCACACCCGCGTCTCCGTAGACCTTGACCCGGGCCAGGCCGCAGGACGGGGATTTGGCCTTGAGGATGTAGCCGCACAGGGAGGCCTCGGCCAATTCCCCGACGCGGCCGGCGGCCCAGTCCCGCAGGCGCCCGGTGTGGTCGATGCCGGTCTTGACGGTGACCAGACGCGGCGATTCGGGATCGCCGGTCAGGCGCATGGGTTCGCGCGGCACGCCCAGGCCGCATTCGACCTCGGGGCACACGGGCACGAACTCGAAATACCGGCCCAGAATGCCGGTCACGTAGCGGTCGAGCTTGTGGCCGCCGTCGTAGCGCACGTTCCGGCCGAGCAGGCAAGCACTGACGCCGACGCGGATGGGTTGGGACATGCGGTGCACCTCCTGGCGGATTTCCCGGCTTGATCGGACCGGGGTGAGCGGGTAAAGGCATCCTCGACACTCGGGCAGCCTACGGGGTTTGCCCGGACAAGAAAAGACGGGAGGCGCAGTAATGGGGCAGCAAAGCCCGTGTGAGATTCGGACCATTCTGATCGATTTCGGCGGTGTCCTGGCCGAGGAGGGGTTTCGCGACGGCCTGACCGACATCGCCCTGGCCGCCGGACGTGACCCGGCCACGCTGGTGCCCCAGGCCTACGAAATGGCCTGGACGACAGGTTTCGTGATTGGCGGTTGCGACACGGCCGGGTTCTGGCGGGCCTTTCGCTTGGCCACGGGCCTCGACGGCGACGACGCCACCTTGACCGAAACCGTGCTGGCCCGGTTCGTGGTCCGGCCCTGGATGTTCGCCATGATCGACCGGGCCCGGGCCCTCGGCCTGCAAACCGCCATCCTGAGCGACCAGACCGCCTGGCTGTCCGTGCTCGATGCCAAGCTCGACGTCTTTTCCCATTTCGACGCCGTGTTCAACAGCTACGATCACGGCGTGACCAAACGCGAGGCGGTGTTTTTCACCCTGGCCCTGGACGAACTCGGCGCCCGGCCGGAAACCACGCTTTTCATCGACGATGCCCCGCGCAATGTGGACTTGGCCGCGAGCTTGGGCCTTCGCACCATCCTCTACCGGGACCGGACGCGCTTTGGCCAGGACCTGGCCGCCGTCTGCCCGCCCCTCGGAGCCCCCCATGTATAATCCCCTTTGCGGTCTGGCCCGGGACGGTTTGCCCATCATCGCGCTTTTTGCCCTGGGCACGTTGGTGGCGGCGCTGTTGCGCTGGCCCGTGCCGGCCGTGATCCTGCTTGCGCTGACCGCCTTTTCCCTCAATTTTTTTCGCGATCCCGACCGGGCCGCGCCCACCGGGCCGGGGCTGGCCGTGGCGCCGGCCGACGGCGTGGTCTGCAAGCTCGGCGAGGAGACCGATCCCCTGTCCGGCGAGCAGCGCCAGGTCGTGTGCATCTTCATGAACGTCTTCAACGTCCATGTGAACCGTTCGCCGGTGGACGCCACGGTCACGGAAGTGCGCTATATCCCGGGCAAATTTTTCAATGCCTCCCTCGACAAAGCCTCCAAGGACAACGAGCGCAACATTCTCGGGCTGCGCGACGCCGACGGCGGCCAGTGGAGCGTGGTCCAGATCGCCGGCCTGATCGCCCGGCGCATCGTGTGCAAGGCGACCCCGGGGGCGCTTCTCGCCCGGGGCGAACGCTATGGCATGATCAAGTTCGGCTCGCGCCTTGACGTCTATTTGCCCCATGGCTATCATCCCGCCGTGACAATGGGCCAGAAAACCATGGCCGGCGTCACCGTGCTGGCA
>Ga0268360_1002537_pt1 | contig 13899 bp, 18 predicted proteins | sample BioMet11_FD_192465 | JGI IMG/M metagenome (GOLD analysis project Ga0268360, IMG submission 192465) | Sewage microbial communities from Oakland, California, United States - Biofuel 11 (Illumina Assembly) | ecosystem: Engineered > Wastewater > Sewage > Unclassified | place: USA: California... | reverse complement strand
CGACCAACGGCTTGCGGGACTTGTCCAGGGCCAGCACTTCACCGGCAGGGGCAGTGCCGCCTTGCACACGGACCAGCATCGTCCACTGACCCGATGGGGACCGCAGCACGGCCAGCAGGCCGAACAGCCCACGGTCTTGGGAGCGGATATTTTCCACGACTCGGCGATAGATTTCATCACCGTTGAATCGAAGGACGACCAGGCCGTTGCCCAGCACGGCGGCGGGGATATGCGGCTGGCCATCCCGGAAGGCGGCGCAGATGGCGCGGCGGTCGGTTGTGGCGGGAACCTTGACGGCTCCTGCCTGGTCCACACCGGCAACCGGGATTCCGGCGGTGTGCAGGTCGAGGGCGATGTCGATATTTCTCATGACCGCCCCCCTGTGCCTGTATGACTAGTCATATTTTCCAGTTCGGCCTGGACCCGGGCCTTGATGGCGGCCAGCCTATCCCGCTCCATGGCCTCGACCGCGCGTTGCTCCTCGAACAGATCCATATCGAACTGGCCTTCGATGGCTTCCTTGGCCATGGTCTCCAGGGTAGCAGGATGCAGGGCGTCCAGTTCCACGGCGATCTCACCGAACCGCTTCACGTAGCCCTTGGCCCGCACGTCGGACCATTTCAGCGCGTCGGGATTGTTGGGCAGGTTGTGGGCGGTCACATGCTCGGGGTTGAGGCCCACGCGGATGAAGTCCACGCCGATCACGTCAAGCTCATCCTCCAGCGTTTGCTGGGCGGCCTCGAACATCTGAACGCCGCTCGGGTCCAGATCACCGAAGTACAGGACCACGGGCGTTTGGCCCTTGGCCATGGCGGCATCGGCACGGTCGGCGTAGGCCTTGAGGAAGGTCATGGACTGGTAACCACGACAGGTCACGACGCGGATGCAGTAGGGGTAAGCCACATCCTCCAGGATGCGGGACAAGGCGTCCTTCTCGACCCAGACTTCGACGTAGTTCTCTTGGCCTTGGACAAGGCAGCGGGAATAGCCGTTCAGGAACAAGCCCATTTCCTTCTTGATGAAGGTGTCGGCGTCCTCGTCGCCCCGCTTTGTGGAGACACGCCGCACACGGTCTTCCATGACCTCCCACGGCAACATACCATCCAGGCGCATCTGTTTGATGACCTTGGACAGGTCGTTGTACTTCGACCGCGTGTTGGCGACGATGCCGGCAGCGACCAGCCGATAGTAGATTTGCCGCAAGGTCAGCGGCCAATAATCGACCAAGCCGTTGACCACGGTAATGATCTCGTTGGCCTGCTTCCGGCGCTTGGGCGTCCAGGTGATCCCCCGGCGCTCGGATTGATCATCACCCTTGACGGCCACATCTTGGCGGGGCATTGAGGGGGTGCAGCCCACCTCATTTTCCACGCCCGTAGGTCCGCCCGACTTGCGGGCGTTTTGAGTTTCCATGACCGCCCCCTATGCCCTGGCCTCGGGATCAACCCGATGGGCAGCGAGGAAGGCGTCGAGGTCCGCCATGCGATAGCGTATGGATCGGCCTATCTTCAGGAATGCCGGCGTCTTGTGGGCGGCGCGGCGGGCTTGCAGGGTCTTGACGGACAGGTTGACGTAAGCGGCGGCCTGCTTCTCATCCACCACCACGTACTGGATGGAGTTGTCTCTCCCCAACACGGTCTTGGCGGTTCGTTCCATAGCGAAATCTCCTTTGACGCCGGGCCAAGGTTTTGGAAGTGGCCCGAGGGTTCGCTATGGGAATAGAGGCGCTTACGGAGGTGGTGAAGCTGTCCCGTTGTCCCGCTTTGGAACTTTCTTGTCCCGCCTGGGAGGCGGCATAGACCTGAGACAGCCTGCCCGCGAGGGGAAAGAGAACGGGGAAAAGCGAGGAATGACGGGCTGTCCCGCCACATTCAGAGAGGACGGGACAACCCGGGAGGAAAGCTATTTTTGCCTGGGGTCAGACTCTTTCAGGTGGTCAGGCAGGGAGCGGCGTAAAGCCTCAAAGGCCTTCTTGCGGGTTCCACCGCGCAAGGCTTTCCACTCGGCTTCATGGTAGGCAGTGCTCCCCCGTTCCCCCTTGGACATCAACTGGGCCGTGCGGGTGACGGCACATTCCACATCCCTGGCCCATTCATCGGAATGTTGGCTATCTGCTTTACAAGCTGCACAATCAGGTGATGCCGACTCAACTTCAGTCCCTCCAGCTTTCAGACTCTCATTTTCCTGCCGCAGTTCTTGGAGCTGACGCTCAAGTTCGGCAACTCGTTCTCGGGCCTGGGCCAATGCTGACTTGGGGAAAAGTTCAGGATGGTCAGATTCAAATTTTACTATATCCAATGGATGGAACAGTGCCACACGTAAATCAGAAACATCAAATCGTAGATTATCAAATCTATTCAATTTATCATAATCAGAAAGGGACATGGCTTTCTCCCCAATATACAGGTAGATCGTCATTTGATTTAACGACACCAACCAGCTGTGCAGGACTTATTGCCCATCTTTGACAAAGATCGTCGGCAGACAGGAAATCATTTTGCTTTGTTAGGTCGGTTTCATTTGTACGTATATTGGCGACAGGGCCTTTCCCCATTGTTGATGGCACTGTTGTAGAATTACTCTCAACATAACGTTTAATTGAGACAATATTTACCATAAATTTTTCAATTTTATCTTTTGTGAAAAATATAAAATCTCCATCTGTATAGGAGCTATTCATGTAGTCGTTGTATGAAAATGACCGTTCTTCTTCGATAGTTGTTTCAATTTTCCCGGCATCTAGCAGTTGAAGCAACTCTTTTGGGGTCATACACAGCATTTTGCGTGCTTCGTCGAAATTAACCCACTCTCTGTTTGTTCCTATTATGTCGTCATTATTTTGTGTAATTCCGAGCGTGTCGGCTATTGGCATTGTCAGGTGAGGAAAATTTATCTGATGCTCAGATATGTCTATAGCGTAAAAATAAACATTAGAAAAATCATACCAATCATCTCCGCCATTGGTCGCATATCCATGGTAAATATTTGCGTCAGTTCCTTCCCAACATGAAAACAAAACTTTTCCATCTGGTGCCTTTCGAGGTTTTTTGCTACAAAATAGTACGGTAAAATTTCCACGTTGAATTTCTTCAATAAGTTCAGAATCCGAAACTGACCAAATCTCCATCACTCTTTCTGCGGAAATAAGTTCTCTAGCAGAAATTCTCTTTTCTTCTTGTGCCATTTAAAGCCCCCTTCAGCTTCTCCCTCGAATTAATCCAGGGCCAGACCGCCAAGGGAAGCGGCTTTTCGGGACGGGTAATTAGGCCGTCCCTAGACCCTGGAAATATGAGCTACCAGTCAGTCGTGGCTTTGCCGAGGTCCAGCGTGTCGCCCTGAGCAAGTGCATTATGGGCTTCACGGCGGTCTTGTTCATCTTGGGGAGACAACCGGCCATCACCGCGCAATTTGGCTTGCAACGCTTCCCACTCCGCGATGGGGATAACCACGGCGAGGCGCTTACCCTGTTCGTCTGTCTGGTAGAGGATGGCCATAGTATTGCCCTTCATGCGCCACAGGCGGGGTTACTTTAGCCCAAGCTGCTTGCGGATGAGCATGCACAGCGAGTCTTTGATTTCCTGGTGACGAGGGACAGGCGCAGTCCGGCCGTTGCCTGTGTTCAAGTAGATGTCGTGGCGGGAACCGCTACGCTTGAGGACGCAGCCAAGCGCCACAAGCGCCTGGACGAACTCGCGCCGCTTCAAAGCGCGATCCTGATTTCCCGCGTCTCGGCGTTGACGGCCAGGGGGTCCTGGTCCTCCATCATCAAGCGGTAGGCGTCCCGGATATTCTCTTCCAGTTCTTCCATGGTCTCGCCCTGGCTGAAGACCCCGGGAACCTCCTTGAGGCGCCCGACCAGCCAGCCGTCATCCGTCCAATATTCGAGGGTGAAATCCTTCAGCATGTGATCCTTCCTTGCCGGCATCCACAAAGACACCGACCACCCCGGAGTTGCCTATACCATGCCAGGGGCTACTATGATTGCCTACTCCTCACATAAACCACCCAGGGAGGAAATCAACATGGGGATGAGGCGGCCCACCCGGGCAAGGGCAAGCCGCCCATGTGGTTGGTCGCCGGCTACGCTTGGGCCTCGGCCACGTGCAATGATCCTTTCGTCGATGCCGGTTCCACTTCCACGCCCACGATCTCGTCCGTCTCGGCATTGGGATTGCTAACCGTCGCCCGCAGAAAGAAAATCCGCCCAAACTCGGCCTCAAGTGGGGCCTGCATGGCGACGAGCTTCCGGTGTGCATCGGCAACCAGAGAGGCTATGACACAGGCATAGTGCGAGGGGTCCGCGACTTCGTGCCCCTCCAGGCCGTAGCGTATTTCCTTCAGCGAGATCAAAGGCTGTAAGGCGTCGTCCACAACCAGGGTCACATTGGCGGGGTAGGTCTTGTGGTCCATGGCTATGCCTCCTGGGCATCGGATTTGGCCTTGGCCATATTTGGTCCCAGCGTAATAGCCTTGATTCCGTCGATTCCCCTGGCCACGTCGATCATGACCTCAAGCTCTTTGTCGATGGCATCCGCCGTCCGGTTGAACGCGGTGTGCGCCAGCCCGAGAATAGCCGAGCGGGCGCGACGCTCGGGTGAACCAGGCGCGAATCTGTCATGAACAATCCTTTGGGCCTCGCACAGTTCCTGGTTGAACTTGTCACGAAATTTGGCCAGGGCGCGGAAGGCATCGGCGTGTAGGTCACCGGCATCATCCCAATAAAGGGGTATCTGCCTGGGGATGTCCGGGGAAATAGCCTCGGGGGCAGGCTCGGGAGCGGCGACCTCCATGTGGTGAGAGAAAAGAGAACTGATTCTTTCCCGTATGTGCAGCATGACCTAGACCTCCTGCCTGTAAGCGAAGTCACCACACCAGCTATCCGCCGGCACCTCGGGCCAGATACCTTCATTCCCCTGGCCACCTGCCACCTGTCCCGCCACGATCCACGGGGACCGCTTGTGGCAAGTCCCGTCAAATCTCCATTTGCATATGGCGCACCGTGGCCGCTTGCCGGTCCTGTTGCCGTGCGCTATGGCCGTTTCAACCATGACTTGCACCTCCGTTGTGCGGTTGTGGCCAGGCCCGGGTCGGGAGGTACTGGCTCCCTGCCTGGGCCGTTTTATAACGTCCACCCGGGATGGGCGGTTCCGTCCTAGATCACTTGCCGTCTTTGAGATTGACCACCTTCTCCATCTTGCCGTTGCCGATGTTCCCCAGCAGGTCGCCGGCCACCTCCGACGCCTGCTTCAAGGCTTCGTCGCGCAGGTGGGAATACCGCTTTGTCATTTGGGGAGATTTATGGGTCAGGAGCTTTTGCAGGGTCAGCATATCCACCTTGCCGCTTGAGGCCAGCGTGGACGCGAAGAGGTGTCGCAAGCCGTGCAGCGGGCGGAAGTCGGCAGGGAGGCCGGCGCGGGCTTTGATCCGGTTGGACGCCACCTGAATGGTCACGCGCTGCTTGCCGCCCTGGCCAGGGAAGACATACGGCGTTCCCTCCACATGGGGGTGGGATTCCAGCACGGTCCTGGCCGCATCGTTGAGCGGGATTTTTTGGCTCTTACCCCCCTTGGGATGACGGATATGGATAAAGCCGCGCTCGAAATCTACGTCCCGCCATTCGAGCTTAAAAAGTTCGCCGCGCCGCATTCCGGTGAACATGGCCAGCCGCATGAAGTTGGCGGCCTGGATGTTGGGTTCGTCCTCGATAGCCTGGACGAGTCGGGCCAGTTCGTCGGCGTCGAGGTCTTCTGTGGTCTCGTTGTCCACCTTGGGCATGACGATGGTTTGCTTCCGGGCGTCGGGCGCATCGCACAACCCCTTCCTGACGCCGAACCGTTCCAGACGCTTGAACAGGGCCAGGATATGCTTGACGGTTTGGGGTGACTTGCCCTGCTTGAGTAGGCGGGAGCGCAGGCGGTCGAGGTCCAGGGTCAGCACCTCGGCCGGTTCCTTCTCCCCGAAGATGGGCTTGATGTATTTCTCGAAGCGGCTCCGATCCGTGGTCAGCGCGGGGCCTGGCGTTTTCTGTGACGAGTATTCCGCCCACAGCTTGGTGAAGGTCCAGCGCCCGGCCTCGGCTTCCTTGACGGCCTGCTCCTCTTCCCGGCGGGCCTGGTTCGACAGCGCCTTGCCTTCGATGCGTTCCGCCCTGATCCGCGCCGCTTTGGCCGGGGTCATTGCGTCCTGGAACTGGCGGCCGGCTTTTTCCTCGATGAGCTTCCCGTCGCGGCGGTAGCGGATGAAATAGATGCGCTCGGGCTTCCCCGTGGCCACGGCGGTTCCCATGATGAAGCTCACGCCCGGGTAGTCGGTTTTGAAGCGTTCCTGCTTTGGCATGGTGTCCCCCACAGGTGTGGTTGGTGGAGAAGCCGGCAATTTATCTCCCCCACACTATCCCCCACACCCAGGGTCAAACTACATCGCCCAGGGTAGGAGTCAATAGGAAAACTCCACTCAATAGTTCTCCATTAAATTTCAAGCTATTATGAAATTATAGGGAAGGGTAGGAATAAAGGGGAAAGGAAAGAAAAGTCCAAGGATAGCCATATTGATGGCCTCTCACGCCGATAACAGGGGTTCAAATCCCCTTGGGGACGCCAAGACTTAGTTGATCGGACTTACCCGTAGGGGTAAATCCGGTTTCAAAGGCCTTCGGGAACGATCTTCCCGGGGGTCTTTTGTTTTTCACAGAATACGCCTTCGCGCACGTTTTCGACGATGCCTCGCGAGTGCAGGTAGCGGGCCGTCGTGGTCGGGCTCTTGCGGCACAGAGAGCCTGGATGGTCGGGATATCCACCTTCTCCCGGGCCAGAATAGATGCCGACAGGTGACGGATGGCGTGAAACCCGAACTTGCGCAGCCAGCCCGCTTCCACAACCGCTCCATGTAATGAATCCGATACGAGTACGGTTCGCCGTCCTCCTGGCAAAACACGAACATGGATTTCGGACCATGGGCGCGCATCGCAGACAGGGCCGTCGCGAGCTTCGAGGTCATGGGCAGCGTGGCATACTCCATGCCGCCTGTGGCGGTCTTTTGGGTTCCAAGTCTGATCGATCCGGTTTTGAAGTCCACGTCAGGCCACGTCAGGCGGAAAAGCTCTCCTCGACGCGCCGCCGTTCAACAGGAAGGCTTGATCATCCTCGCTGGCCGCGTCATAGGCCTTCCAGAACTCTTCTTCGCTAGGGATGTAACGTGGGGCTTGTCAGCCGCGAACCGGTCCACGGCCTGGAAGGGGTCCTCACGTGGCAGAGCAAGGTATTTTATCCCCCAATTCCACATGGCAACCAAGTTCTTCCGATCTTTGTTGGCCGCGTTTCCGCTGGCCAAGGCGCGGTGGCGCAGCGCGTCGAGGACGGATTTAGGGTTGATCGATTCGACGTTCGTGTCAGGCAGGACGAATTTCAGCAGTGTGACTGCGGCCAAGGACTTCTCGGAATAGGTCTTGGCGCTGAACCGTTCCTTGGCGAAGTCAAGAGAGGCCTGCACGAGTGAGAACACCGTGACGATCGGCTTCTCGGCCTGCTCCCACGCCTCGGCGCTTTGCCCGGCCTCCCACCTTCTTGCCTCGCCCAAGGTCTCGAACACGGCCCATTCCGGCCGAAGCCCCGAGGCCGAGGCAGGAGCCGCAGCAGACGGCCGAAATGAAGACCGCCGCGCATACCGCCGCGACGTCTCCTCGCAACGAACTCGAAAAAGTATGTTTAAGCTAGGGGTTGTCCTCGGGGTTACGGCGAAAAGAAGTGGCAAAACGAGTTCTTTCGCGCGCAGTGTCAGGCCCGCCACCCTCTGGCGGAAAACGTGAAAAAATGCATCTGCCTTATGAAGAAAGTTCTCCTTGACAAGGAGTACCCGAAAGGAAAAATTCCACAATACAATTGGGCCGTTGGTTAGCCATTCGCCCCCCGGACACGAGGAAGTGCCAAGGCGCTTTTGAAACCGCCCGCGACCCGGGCATGGAGCCTTCTGCCCTAGAGATGGTGTCGTGGATGGATCGGTTTTTCGAGGGGCCGCGCCCCGCCAGATCACGTGAAGGGAAAGGAGAGACTATGAACAGCCGAATCCCGCGTTTGCTTTTCGTGTTCATGCTGAGTGGATGTGTCTTCTTTTCTCAATGGGCGTTCGCCCAGGCGCCGGCCGCCGAACAGCCGGCGAAACCCGCGGCCGAACAGGCTGCTGCCCCCACCCCGCCGGCCGAGCAGAAAGCGACGTTGCCTTCTCCGGCGGACAAGGACCTCGCCTTCCTCCTGGGAAAATGGGACACCAAGATCAAGATTGCCCCCAACGCCCTGCTCGGTAACAAGGAAGAACTCAAGGGCGCCGGCAAGGCCGAGTACAAGGTCTTCGGCAAGGTCATCGAGGGCATCCTGACGAGCGATACCGACAGCGGCCAGTATGAAGACCGCGAATTCATCTGGCACGATGACAACACCAAGGCCTATAACATCATCCGCATCAGCCCGGAAGGATACGCCAGCAACCGGAAGATGACCAAGAGCGGCGAGCATTTCGTGGTTGAATATTCCGGGACCAAGATGATGGATGGCAAGAAGCCGCTCAATTTCACGGTTCGAGCGAAGTTCAAGATCATTTCTGACACCGAAGTGAAGTATTCTTCGGAGGTCAAGATTGGGAATGCTGACTTTGTGCCTTTTGTGCAACTCAAAATGCAGCGTGTATCCAAGTAACCGTGAAAGGATGTGGCCATGCAAAAGAAAGATATTTGTAATGTGGCAAATCCGGTCCTGCGCGAAGCCCTCGAGCGTATAGAAAAGGAACGGGAGGAACGCTGCTCGTTCCCCTTCTGGGGCAACTGGGGTAACTGGAGAAACTGGAGCAACTGGGGCAACTGGCACAACTGGCGCAACTGGCACAACGGCTGGAGAAACGGCTGGTAGCAGGACCATCCGGAAGCCGCGCCGCGGATCGGGCGGTTCCCGTCCCATGCGTCCCGGAGCGGGTGTTTCATTTACGGCCGGACGCGGCTTCGCGTCGCATTGCCCTGAAACGTCCGCTCCCGGGCGCCGAAATCCGGAGGCTCCCGCATCATGTCGTTGCATGCCATGACCGAATCGTTTTTCGTCCCTGTCACCCCGCAAATCCAGGTCACGCTCAACTGTAATTACCGTTGCACCTATTGCTTCCAGAACCATTGCGCGAGCGGCATCATAGATCTCGCCACAGTGGAGGCGATCCTCGTCAAATGCGCCGAGCACAACCGCAGCTGGGTTCGCGGCTGCGCCCAGGGCCAGGTCGAGATCTTCTGGCACGGCGGCGAACCGCTTCTGGCGGGGATTCATTTCTATCGCGAAATCTTGCGCATCCAGGCGAAGATCCCGGACATCACGTTTAAAAACCATCTCCAGACGAATGGCGCGCTGCTGACCGACGCTTACGCGCAGTTCTGCCGCGAGCACGACTTCCAACTCGGCTTCAGCCTGGACGGCCCGCCGGAGATTAACGACCTGCACCGCCGCACGGCAGCCGGCAGGGATTCCGCCTTCGAGGCCACCCTGCGCGGCATCGACAATTATCGGCGGCACATGCCGCCCGGGGCCCGCGTGCCCGTCATTGCCGTCGTGACCCGGGACACCATCGACCGGGCGGCGGATTTCTACGCGTTTTTCAAAGAACTCGGCGCCGAGGTCCAACTGGATTTCTACGACCTGCGCAGCGACGATCTGGCCCCCGACGCCATGGACAGCCTTTTTGCCCAGGCGCCCGGCGAGGACCAGTTGCAGCGATTTTTGATCGAGCTTTTCGACCGCTGGTTCCATGATTCGGACCGGCGAGTCGATTTCAAGGAGTTGCGCGAGGACCTCGACATGGTGTTGCGGCAGGAAACGTTTTTCCGCAATCCGATGCACAAGAAACGGTGCAGCCCGGGACGCACGATATTCAACCCGCAGGGGCTCGTTTTTGCCTGCGACCAGTATGTCTGCGATCCGGCCACGGCCATCGGCGACATTCACCGGGACAGCGTGGCGACACTCATGCGGCGCAAGGCGGCATTGTGGGACACCATCAAGACCGTCATCCGCAAATCGCCGGAGGCCATGGCCTGTTCGCGTTGCGACTGGGGCCGCTTGTGCATGGGCGGCTGCCTGACCTGCATGAAGTACAACGCCATGCTGCTCGCGGCCAGGGCCGAAGGCCTGCCCGACGAACGCTGGCGGGACATGCCGGTGCCGCCGTCGCTTGCGGCCCTGTCCGGCGAAACCTACTACTGCGAGGCCCTGCGCGGGCTTCGGCGTCACATCAGGGACGCCGTCGACCGCGAGTTGGACAAGGCGCATGGCTCGTAAGACCTTCACCCTCACCCTGGAGCCGGTCGCGGCCTGCAATCTCGACTGCGCCTACTGCTACGCGCACAGGGAGGCGGCCTCCCCCCCGGACGCGGACCGCTTCGTGGCCGCTCTCGATCAGGTCGCCATGTATGCGGCAGCGCACGGCTGCGACGGGCTCGACTGCGTCTGGCTCGGCGGCGAACCGCTGCTGGCCGGCATCGATTTCTTTACCCGGATGACGACCTGGACGGCCCCGGCCGCTTCCCGGATCGACGTCCGCCATTTTGTGCAGACGAACGGGATGGCCCTCGATGGCGCATGGTGTCGCCTGTTGCGCGAGGCGGATGTCCGGCTGGGCCTGAGCCTGGACGGTCCCCGGGACATCCACGACGCCTTCCGGCGCGGGCCCGGCGGCGCGCCGACCTTTGCCCGCGTCATGGACGCCCTCGGGATGCTTCGGCGCCACGGGGTGCCGTTCGGCTGCGTTGCGGTCGTGACCAGGCAGACGCTTGGCCGGGAGCGGGATATCTACGATTTTTTTTGCGGCCTGGGCTGCGGCTTCCGGATCAATCCCGTCATCCCCGGACCGGAAAGCGCGGACCGCGCCGCCCGGATCACCCCTGAGGAATACGGCGGCAGCCTCGTCCGGTATTTCGACGCCTGGAACGTGGCTCGCCCGGATCGCGTGAACATCTCGCCCCTGGACAACTATGCCGTGTCGCTCCTGGGCGGAGCGCTTCAGGAGTGCCAACAGCGGGACTCCTGCGCCCGATTGAGCCTGGGGATCAAGCCCAACGGCGACGTGGTGCGCTGCGGCCGCTTTCAGGACCGGGTGCTGGGCAATCTGGCGGACACGACCGTGGAGGCGCTCTTGGCGGGCGGCAAGGACGATGCGTTCGACGGCAGGGCCGATGCCCTGGCGGGCTGCCACGCCTGCGCCTGGTGGAAGCAATGCCATGGCGGCTGCCCGCACAACGCGGTCGCCTTCGGGCGCGACATCCGGGACAAGGATCCGTTCTGCGCCGCCTACAAGATGATTTTCTCCCATATAACGAGCGCGTTATCTTTATGAATTCGCTTCCGTCGCCTCCCACCGTCCGGGCCTGGATCGTTCGAAACCTCAGGCGGTATTGGGGCGTGATGTCCGTGATGCTGTCGTTGCAGCTCGCGTGCGCGCTGCTGGTTTCCATACAGCCGCTGTTTTTCCAGCGCATCGTCTCCCTGGTCATGTCCGACCATGCCGTGTTCCCCTTTGGGGAGGGGCTGCGCCTTTTGGCCGACCTGGGTCTGGTCTACCTGGCCGGGGCACTGTTCCAGGGACTGGGCGGTTATGTGGCCTCGGCGTTCGCCGCGAATTTTTCCCGGCAATTGCACGTCGATTTCTTCGAGAGGATGATCCGGCTGCCGATCCAGACGCTGCACAAGCAATCCGCCGGGGAATTCTTCACGAAATTCGGATTCGATACCTCGCAGGCCGAGATGTTTCTCGTGGTGTTTCTCCCCTCGGTCACCCGGGAGCTGCTCACCGTCCTTGCGGTCACGGGAATCCTCCTGGCGAACTGTCCCCTTGTGCTGACGGGCACTGCGCTCGGCATCGTGGCCGTGACCACCGCGATAACCGCCCTGCTCCACGTCGTCATGGAACGGTTCGCCCAGACCCAGCGCGGCCAGTCCGGCATGATCAACAGCCTGCTCGACGAAACGCTCCAAGGCATCGACACCCTGAAGACCCTTGCCTCGGAAGGCCGGAGCGGCCGCCGTTTCGAGCGTCTCGCCACGGAGCTGCGCGATGTTTCCGTCAAGGCCGGCCTGACCGGAGCGGCCTTTTCCTCCGTTTTGGATCTCGTGGGCAAATACGGTGGCATCCTGCTCATCTTTTTGGCCTATCGCCTGATCGCTCGCGATTCTATCAGTTCGGATGCCTTCCTGCTCTTTTTCTTCTACGCCGGCATCCTGCAACTCAGCGTCGCCGCGTTGGTCAGCGCCCTGGCCAATTTTCAGCCCCAGCTGGTCGGGCTACGCAATGTGGCGCGCTTTTTCGCCGAACCAGTCGAGGAGGAACCGCGAGGCGCCAGCACGGTCGCCATCGCCGGCGCGGTGCCCATCGAGATCACGGGACTGACCTTCGGCTACCCGGGGGCCGCCCCGCTTTTTCGCGACGCAGCCTTGCTTGCTCCCGCCCGCAGCACCACGCTTATCCACGGCCCGAGCGGTTCGGGCAAATCGACGCTGATCAATCTGCTCCACCGATTCTATACCCCGCATCAGGGAAGCATTCGTTTTGGCGACCAGCCCCTGGAGAGCCTCAATCGGCGGGAGCTGCGGCGCAACGTCGGTGTCGTGACCCAGGATCATTTCATCTTCAGCGAATCCATTCGCGACAATATCCGCATCGCCAATCCCGACGCCGACGACGCCCGGATCATGGACGCCCTGGTCAAGACGCATCTCGATGGCTTGGTGCGACGCCTGCCCGGCGGGCTGGATTACCGTCTGGATCCCCGCGGCAAGGACTTGAGCGCCGGCGAGCGTCAGCGGATATGCATCGCGCGCATTCTTCTAACCGACGCACCCGTCATGCTGCTCGACGAACCTTGGTCAAATCTCGATACGGATGTCCGCAATCTCCTGGCCGAGGTCATCAACGGCTGCCGTAGCCGCAAGACGATCGTCATCATGTCCCACGAAGACATCCCCACGCTTCTCGTCGATCAGGTCTACCGGCTCGACCCCGGTGCGGGAACGTTTGTGCGCGAGGAGCAGCGGATGGCACATGCCGCGCCCCGCTGGGCGACACCGCATTCTTGCGATTGAGGCCGAACGCGGGCGCGCTGCCTGTGCCAGCGCGTTGGGGGAAAGAAGGGGCTCCGCCGATGAGAACGAGGACCCGGTTGGGGTTGGCCCGCATGGGATATTCCGCTGTGGCCAAGCGTACCTGTCCCATGGGGCGAAAGTGAAGCGCGCCATCTGACTTCTGAGCGAACGACATCCGTTTTTAAACGTCGCCAAACGCTCTTGGAAACTTTTTTTGATCGCTCGGGGGATTTGGCCCCGGGCTTGGCTCTCTCGCAGACGGGGCTATTCAGATCAGATGAGGGGGCGGTAGTTGCGCCCTAAGAGGGGGAGTTTGTTCACTGAGCAGGCGCTGTCTTGCTGACCCCAAGAGCCACACTGAACGCTCAAACAGCCTTTTTTAGCCACACCGCGTTGGGTGCGCCCCGCGGGATGAGAATGCCCCTTACCGCTCATTTAACGGTCATGCCCCCGGTGGTGCGCAAACTCCACGGGGAGACTCCACTACTGACGCAAGACGGAAGACCATTACGTCGTTACCGACGAAGATGGAAGATAGAACGCCTTTTTGCTTGGATTGGATCTTTCCGCCGCGTCCTGACTCGCTGGGAATACTACGCGGATAACTTCAGAGACTTTGTCCATCTCGCTTGCGCCATCATCCTGTTGCGCCGGTATTTATGAGATGACTTCTAGATGGCTGTCTTGAAGTGCTCTCTGTTCCGGTAGCCGCACGCCCTCCGTTTGATGGCCATGATCTTGCTGTTGAGTCCCTCGGCCGCGCCGTTGGTGATCCGATGCCGGCAAAAGGTCAGAATGT
>Ga0268360_1002535_pt1 | contig 13928 bp, 9 predicted proteins | sample BioMet11_FD_192465 | JGI IMG/M metagenome (GOLD analysis project Ga0268360, IMG submission 192465) | Sewage microbial communities from Oakland, California, United States - Biofuel 11 (Illumina Assembly) | ecosystem: Engineered > Wastewater > Sewage > Unclassified | place: USA: California... | reverse complement strand
GGTTAGATGAAAACATCAAAAAATATTCAATTTCTGGTTTATCTTACAATTATGTTAATATTACTTAGCATAATTCCGGAAGTTTCTTTCGCTGCCAAAGATTCTTCTAACGACGGAAAAGGTAATCAAGATAAATATATGCGCGAAGATGCCCGCAATTCATCTAATAATGAAACTGGTGACACAGGCGGCACTGGTAATTTTACGGCGGACAAAGAAAGGCTTCAGAACAATTTCAGTATAAAAGATAGGAACAGGACCTCAGAACAAAAACAAGAAAAAAATCAATTAAGAGAAGAGCTCCAGGTTAATAAGCAAGAATACAAAGAAGCAAAAGGAGAGTTTCTCAAAATCAGGAATCTTGTTCGTGCAGGAAAACTGGACCCTAATTCCAAAGAGACTCTGAATGCCACAAAACTCTACCTTAACTCCAGTATTAACTATATGATGGCTCACCTTTCAAACGTAAAGAGCAATGTGGCTTACTCAAGCGGAAATGGAACCGACGAAAAAGCTATCGCTGTCGCTGAAAAGATAAAATTGCTCGAAGCTGAGAAGGCTGAAATTGCAAATGCATCAAGCCAGGAAGAGCTTCTGGTTGTGATAAGGTCTGTTAGTGGAGTATGGAATAATGCCGAGAAAACCAGCATTGAGAGTGCAGGTCAGACGGTCAGTGAGAGAATTGGAGAGTTTATCGAAAAATCCGAAAATCTGTCTAAACAACTTAGAACAGAAGTCGATGACCTGAATGAAACAGGTGTTAACACGACTGACCTTGATACTAAACTCGCCAGTTACAATTTCTATATAAAGTCTGCGAAAGAGAATAAAGAAGCTGCAGATGCCATCTATAGTGGTGAGAATGTCACCAGGAAAGATATGGAGAAGGCAAACGGTTATCTTCGTCAATCCCTCAGCGATATCAATGCGGCAAATAATATAATTAGACAAATTCTCAACGAGCTTAAAGAATACGAGACTGAAAATGGTAAAGAAACTGGAGTCGAAGACAACCAGAAAACTGCACTTAATAATACCGAAAATATGACTGGCACAAATAATTCGAGTATTATTACCGACAGCCCTGAAAGCGGAAAGAATGTTTCCTATGGAAATGGAAAAAGTCATAACTCAGGGAATGGCGCTGGAACCTTTACTAAAAAATTATAGAACTTAGGAGGCAGAAGATGGTTAAATATGTTCACCTGCTCGTACTGTCAGCTTTAATTGCCTGTCTTGCAGGATCCGGTTGTGTCGGGGACAGTACATCTGAAGTAAAAGAATCAAAAGCAAATCCAGAAGTTGCTGAGGTGCAGAATGGCGAACCAGCTGAAGATCTTGAGATAGGGCCTACACAGGCCGAAATCCAGAAGCTTGATTCTGAGATAAAAGACCTTGAGGACTTGCTTACGAACGCAAGCCTTGAAGAAGAGATAGTAATTGAAGAGCTATGAAATGAAAAGGGGAGAAGTGAAAACTCTGCTTTAAAGTAGCAAACGTATCCTTTATTGATTTATATTATGAATCTGCTATTTTTTGGGGGTAAAATCACTTTCAAGATATATCTCCCAGGGTTTGCTCAAAAAGGAGTTACTGGCATGGAATATAAGACCAAATTATTGATCTTGGTTTTCTCTGCCATAAAAATTTCTCCCTTTCAATTTTAGTCACTATTGAACAGGTTTAATACGGATTTTCCAAAACGTGTCCAGGAACAGAGTTTCAAGAATTAAATTGGTAAAAACACACCTGGATATTACAACGTTTTTCTGTAGACATTAACCTCAGTTTCTTTTTCAAGGTATTCTGAAAGCAGTGGAAATATTTCTTTAAAATGACTGGAATTTAAATGTTGATCAAGGCTTTTTTCATCTTTCCACTCCTCTAAGAAAGTCAGGACTCCGGAACTCTCCAGTTCCTGATACAGGCCATAATCTATGCAGCCTTCATCTTTTAATGACGCTTCAACAAGGCTTTTGCACAAACCCAGAAATTCCTGAACCTTTTCAGGCTTGACGTAATTTTTTGCAACCACTCGTATTGTCAATAAATCACCAGCTTCTTAGCAAAAATTATTTTTCCTGAAGTTTCAATTCAGATAATACAGTTTGAATTGTATTCTGCTTTCCTCGCAGCTTCATTCTCTTCTCTGACCGTACTTATTGCGGTAGATTTTTGTTTTATCAAACCTGTCCTGAGAGACTGGTTTCTGGCCAGGATAACCTACAGGCACAAGAGCCAGAGGGATGACGTTTTCAGGCAGGTCAAAATTTTTCCGGAAACCTTCAATCCGATCCTTCATCGGATAGATTCCAGTCCAGACTGCTCCAAGCCCTGCGTCGTGAGCTGCAAGCAGGAGGTTCTGGGTAGCTGCCGAGCAGTCCTGAACCCAGTATCCTGGAGCCTTTTCAAGCGTTATATCCCCACAGACAAGAATTGCAAGAGGAGCTTCCCTGCACATACCTGCAAAGGGGCTGAAAGTGGGAATTTCATCAAGGAGCTTCCGGTCATCAATAACAATAAAGATCCAGGGCTGGGCATTGACTGCAGACGGAGCACTCATTGCGGCCCTTAGCAGTTCGGTAACAAGTTCCCTCGGAACGGGCCTGTCAGTGTATTTTCGAATGCTTTGACGAGTGTGGATTGCTTCAAGAGTTTCCATATGAGACCCCTCCTATTCATTCCTGAAAGATCTGGGCGAGAAAATCTCACTCCAGAGTTCTCCCCCCATTTTATTTTTCTTCCCACTTTATCTTACTTTTCTTCCCGCTTAATTTTATTTCTTATTTCTTATTTCTTTATTTCTCGTTTTTGTTTTCTGTTGTACCTTTTTACTTGAACAGGTTAAGACCTGCGTTTTTCGCGTTTTCCATAAGCTCGATATTATCCTTAACCTCTCCCGGAGCGTGATAGCCAACTCCTACGAGGACATCCTTTACTTCTGCCTGCATGACGCCAGAAACTTGTCCTTTGAACTCCTCGTAGACGCCTTTAAAAGCTGCCGGGTCAGGAGCACCCTGAGTTCCTACAATCACGGCTTTTTTCCCGGCAGGGAGACGGGGAGAGAAGTCTGCATTTATAAGGGAGTAGCAGCGGTCAAGGAAAAGCCTCATCTGGCCTGTAAACTGCCCAAAGTAAATTGGAGATCCAAAAACGACTCCATCTGCTGATGCAAGCTCCTCGAATACTTCCGCAAGGTCATCTTCAAGTTTGCACTTGTCATGGCCCTTACAATAGTCGCAACCCTGGCAGCCTTTGTAGTTCATCTCGTTGAGAATAAACGTCCGGGTTTCGGCACCTGCTTCTGCTGCGCCTGCCAGGACCTGCTGGACAAGAATATTCGTATTTCCGTTCTTTCGGGGGCTTCCCACAATACCTATAACTTTCATTCTATTCACTCCTCTTGTTTTTTAAACTAAGCTTAACTTAGATATGACCTGAAATTAGGTCTAACCTGAATTGAGGTCTAACCCGAATTAGGTCTAATCTGAGTTTCATTTTCTTTGAATTTATACTGGATTAATTTTTCAATTGATGCCAGATTTTTCTTTCTTTAAGAAAATGTATTTATTGATATCTGATTTGCAATAACTATACTTATATACTATACATGCAATCCGGATACTAACTAACAAAATGGATACTATGTGAGTATATGGTAAGTCAAATCCGGAATAACAAACATTGCCAGTGTCCTGTGGAAGCAACTCTGGAGGTAATTGGAGGCAAATGGAAGCCTATTATCCTCTGGCAGTTGAGGACAGAAAAACTGCGTTTTTCAGGGCTCCAGCAAAGTATGCAGGGTATTTCACCCAAGATGCTTACGAAACAGCTCAGGGAACTCGAAGAAGACGGGCTTATTCTCAGGGAAATTTATCCTGAAATCCCACCTAGAGTTGAGTATTCACTGACCGAATTCGGAAAGACTGTGCTTCCGGTCCTGGACGCTCTCTGCAAATGGGGAATTGAGTATCTTGGAAGAGAGTGCTTACTGGATGATCAATCGCTTTGTGATAGATCGTGACATAGAGAATAAGTTCAGATAAAGGTCTACAAACAACGCTCACGCAACAAATAAAAGTAAATCCTCTTCCTGCATCTTAATGTTAGTATTGAATTTTAAATGTTAGTATTGAATTCTGCTTTTATCCGGAAAATCTAAAGCATCAGGAAGACCTTAAAGTATTAGGGGAAATCTAAAGCATTAGGGAAGACCTAAAAAGCATTAGGGAAGACCTAAAGCATTAGGAAGACCTAAAGCACTAGAATAGCTGGTACTGAGTTAATTTAAAATCGGAAATAATATTCCTTTAACAATATTTTCAGAAACATTGAAACTTTTGAAAGTTAATTTATGAAAGTTAATTTATGAAAGTTAATTTATGAAAGTTAATTTATGAAAGTTAATTTATGAAAGTTAATTTATGAAAGTTAATTTATGAAAGTTAATTTATGAAAGTTAATTTATTAATCATCGACAGATAAGAAAATCACTGAAACATTGTAAATCGGGAGATCCCAGGTTAAACGTATGACGCAAAAGAACGGATATATGCGGTATTTTACGAAACAGAGTTGCTACCCTAACCAGGCAGAAGCCATGGAAAAGATTCACTCGTCTCTCCTGAGCGAAAAAATCGTACTCTTTGAAGGGGCATGTGGGACAGGCAAGACTTTAAGTGCACTTGCCCCTGCATTGAGTGTGGGGAAAAAACTCAATAAAGTCGTTATTATAGTCACCAATGTCCATCAGCAGATGGTTCAATTTATAAATGAGGCAAGAGAGATTTCCCGGGACAACGACATAAAAACAATTGTTTTCAAGGGCAAGACTTCAATGTGCCCTGAAAATCTCGATTACGAAGAATGCAGGCTCAAAGGTGAAAATACCTATGACCTCCTTGACCTTGAACGAGAAGTTTCTTCAAAAGAAAAAGAGCTAAAGGATGCCTATGAAAAATACAAAAGGACAAAAGACCCTGCTCTTTATTCCCTGAGAACTGAGCTTGAAAAAGAACTCGAAGAAACTAAGAAAAAAACTCGGGCTTTAAGGAGCAATTCCTGCCCGGAGCTTTATGAAGTACTGAAATTTGAAGGTAGCGAATTTTCCAACTGGCTTTTTTCCGATGTAAGAAGCCCGGAAGAAATCCTGGAGTATGCTGAAGACCGGGACATGTGCGGGTATGAACTGCTGAAAAAAGAACTCAAAAAAGCCGAACTTCTAATCTGCAATTTTCATCACGTCCTCAGTGCTGAGATTTTCATGATGCTGCTAAAATGGCTTGAACGAGACCCCGAAGATATTATCCTGATTTTTGACGAGGCGCATAATATTGAGGCATCTGCTCGTTCCCATTCTTCAACAATGCTCTCGGAACTTACTATTGAAAAAGCCCTTTCGGAAGTAGGCGAGACTCCCGAATCTGACAATTCTTTTATGTTAGGTAAAGAAACTGGTTCGGGAGGCGGCATCCCTCTTGACCAGGACTACGCAGCTCGACTATATGCGAAAAAGCTGTTTACCTGCCTCCTTGCCGCTCTCAGGGACACATATGATGCGAAATTAAAGTTCGGGGAAAGGAACAGACTTGGAAAGCACTGGCAGGACATTCAGATCAGCGACCCTTATGAACGCTTTGACACCCTGAAAACTCGTTTTTTACGGGAAGCAGTAAAGGGAGGTTTTGCGGATGAAGAAAAGGTCCTGACCCGGCTGCGGGAGATTGGCGAGTTTGGAGGAAGGCTGGAAGAAGTCTATGCGGAAAATTACAAAAAAGGGCTCCTTACAGTTCCAAAACGTTCCCAGATCAGGTATGTTGCAGACTTTTTATCCTCTTACCTCGTGCTTTCGGACAGGCAAAACTATTATCCAATTCTGAACGTGCGCAGGGATTTCAAAAGCAATAGAATCGCCGGCAGGATTGAGCTTTTCACATGCATCCCTAAAAATGTGACTCAGCCTCTGTTTGATTCCATTTATGCGGCAGTACTCATGTCGGCTACACTCCGGCCCTTCGAAATGATAAAATCCACACTTGGCATCTCGAGGGAAGTGGAAGAAATTTCCTATGGCACGACATTTCCCAGAGAAAGAAGGCTTACCCTTGCGGTTTCCATCCCTCCGCTTTTTGCAAAGAACCGTGACAGCCCGGAAACGCTTGAGAACATTAAAGAAGCCCTGCTTGCAGCTACTGTTGCATCGCCAGGGAACGTGATTATTTACTTCCAGAGCTATGCTGAAGCACTTCGCTATACTAAACTCCTTGAGCCTGAACTTTCTATTCCTATTCTCCTTGACGAAACAGGGGTTTCAGCCCAGGAAATCCGAAAGGAGTTTTTCAAAATAGGAGAGCAGAGAGGAAAAGCCTTACTTATAACCTATCTCTGGGGAACATTGAGTGAAGGTGTTGATTTCAGAGATTCCAGGGGCAGGACCGTGATTATAGTGGGAATCGGATATCCGGCCCTAAACGACCGAATTAAGGCTGTCGAGTCTGCTTATGATGCGGTTTTCGGCTGTGGGGAAGGCTGGGAGTTTGCAGTCCAGGTGCCTACAATCAGGAAAGTTAGACAGGCAATGGGAAGAGTGGTACGTTCTCCAGACGACTACGGAGTAAGGATTCTCCTTGATTCCCGCTACCAGGGCTCGCAGGTACGTAAACTCGGCAAATTTTCGGTTTTTGATTATTTCCCACCTGAAGAAAAAAGAGAGTTTATCGACATTGCGCCCAGGGATGTGGGAAGTATTGTGGAAGAATTTTTTGCACACGTCACGCCAAATAATCTCACAAAAAATGAGTCGGAGTCCCAGACTTCAAATCGTGCAGGCTTTGGAAGCCTCGCTGAAAAGCTTTGAAATCCGTGGAGTTGTTAACAAAATTTAAACTGTTTGAACTATTAACTGTTTGAACTGATAACTGTTTGAACTGATAACTGTTTGAACTGATAACTGTTTGAACTGTTTAATATTTCAAAATTATTTGAAACCCAACCCTACCATATAATGAAAAAGAGTTGCCTGTAGTTTATATTTAAACTTCAGGCACTAAATTACTTAGTGAACAGGTTTTGTGCAACCTGTTTTCATGAAATTTTTACTTACGGTCTTTTTACCTATGCTACTTTTACTTACGATATTTTTTATTATGTTACTTTTTCTTATGTTACTTTTTCTTATGTTACTTTTTCTTATGTTACTTTTATATAATTGACTCTGGTCTTCGTACCAGTACCGGCTGCGTTACTTGCCTTAAGTGTTACTGAATAGTTCCCTGCTTTTGAATAAGTGTGCCTTGGTTTTTGTAATGTTGAATAGTTTCCATCTCCAAAATTCCAGTTCCAGGCAGTAGGGGTGTTTGTACTTGCGTCGGTAAATGTGATAGTAAGAGGGGCTGTTCCTGAAGTTCGTGATCCCCAGAAGCTTACAACAGGTATTGTTGCATTTGTTGTACTGTTTGCTGTCACTTTTATGTAACTGGATTTTGTTGTCGTATTACTACCTGCAGAGTTGCTTACTGTAAGCGTTACACCGTAACTTCCTGCTGTCGAATATGTATGTACAGGGTTCTGGACTGTTGAACTGGTTCCGTCTCCAAAATTCCAGTTCCATGCTGTTGGCGAACCTGTACTGCTGTCAGTAAATATTACACTCAGGGGCGTACTTCCAGAAGTGGGAGATGCCGAAAACGCAGCAATCGGGGTCTGCGAAGACGTTCCTGTCACTATTATATAATTCCATTTTGATAATGTGGAATTTCCTGCAGCATTGGTCGCTGTCAGCTTTACTATGTAATTTCCTGCTGTCGAATACGTATGCTTCGGGTTCTGTACTGTTGAAAAGGTCCCATCTCCGAAACTCCAGTTCCAGGCAGTAGGAGAGCCTAAAGTACTATCCTTAAAAGTCACGCTCAGCGGCGCATTCCCTGTTCTCGGAGACCCCCAGAAACTTACAACCGGCTTTGACGCTGTTGTTCCTACCGTTATATAGCCAGTTTTTGTTACAGTATTATTGCCTGCAGAGTTGCTTACTGTAAGTGCCACCGTATAGTTCCCTTGAGTAGAATAAGTGTGTGCCGGGTTCTGTTCGGTTGAAGTGGCTCCGTCCCCGAAACTCCACTTCCATGAAGTGGGCGAACCTGTACTGCTGTCAGTAAATATTACACTCAAAGGCGCGTTTCCTGATGTAGGGGATGCCGAAAACGCAGCAATTGGCTTTAACGTATTGGATTTAGAAGTTACTAGAGGAAGATTGTCAGAATAGATGCTGCCTGTTATGTTTTTATATGCAGAATCGGAAATTCCGTCTCCATCGTTATCTACTGCAGTATTGGAAAATCCTGTACCATCAGGTTTTCCCCAGAAGTTGCCTCCTATGTAAGGGCCACCCACAATATTAGTGCCTGCGGTTTTTTTGGTATTATAGGTATTTCCGATCCCATTTCTAATAGTCATATTAGTGTTATTGAAGTAATTGTTGTAAATCTGATTAGTGTCGCTTCTGGGACAGACATAAAGCCCATAAACGCTATTGTCTTGAATGGTATTGCCTGAGAGTGTGTTGCCGTCAGAGTTGCCAATATGAATACCGCGACCATTATTAAGGGCCGTATTTCCTGAAATGGTATTGTCTGTAGCAGTCCCAAGTACAATTCCATATTGTAGATTATTTGTAGCCGTGTTCTTTGACAGTTTATCCCCTTTGGAACGCAGTAGATAGATTCCATAACAGTTGCTCAAAAGTTTGTTATTCTCGATTACGCAGTTACTGCATGAAGATAGACAGATTCCTGAATAGCCGGATCGAGTTGCTCCTATAGCCTTAAGTCCAGATATCTTTATGTTGTCTCCCTGAAGGAGGAACACATTAGCCCCTGAACTTTTGGCTTTAATTACTGTGTTATCAGGGTTTCCTGATTCTGACCGAATGGTAAGATCGTTTTTAGTTACTATGATATTTTCAATATAGGTTCCGGGCTTTACAGTAATTATATCGCCCGAAGATGAATTATTCACAGCTTTTTGAATAGAACTTCCTGGCTGCACTATAATCTCAGCCGCAGCTCCAAGACCAGATAAAAGTAATAAAATTAAAAAAGTTACTAACAAAGTGTTTAATGTTTTTATTCCAATTCCTCCGTCCGTTAAAACAGTTTTGAACGAGATTTTTAAGATAACTTTATAGATATTTAGTAGAAGTACTCATTTGAATACATGATTGTAGCGTATACTCTTATTCAAAGAACTGATCTACTGGGGGCAAAATTTTTTAGATAAAATCACTTTAGCTTGAAGAAAATGAATATAAATAAATATAAATATTCTCATTATATATTATTTTTTATATGAATTACTAATGATAAAAAAGTTATTAGCCTTAATTTACATTTAAGATCCTATTTCAGCCTGTATAGTACAATTAAATATTTAATTTTAGTTTAATTCATGCACTTTTTTCCTGGAAATTGCAGATCAATTTCCAGGATGGATAGTAAGTTAATCTCAAAAACAAGCATTAATTTCAAGGTATCATCTGGAATTGGAAGTAGGAAAAAATAAAAGAGAAGAAACTTGATATAAAAATTAATATAAAGAGATAAAATGTTTAGTAACTGTTTTCGGTATAATACCCTATAAAATAAAAATAAAAAAACAATCAATAGCCAGTGACTAATGGAAGCTAATTCTGAGAGATTTAGGCTCTTCGCCATCCTCTATGGATCATATGATTTAGCATGAGAATGCTGCCATCTGCAAGCATTTTCATTGATTACGCGTGTTATTCAAAGAATATCATGTGCATTTTCAATCATGTGCGTTTTTAATCATGTGCGTTTTTAATCATGTGCGTTTTTAATCATGTACGTTTTCAATCATGTACGTTTTCAATCATGTGTGTTTTCAATCAAGACCGCATTGGTTTTTATGAAGATATTATGGGGTAGCCACACAAAATAATGAAGAGCCGAAATCTTTAGTAATCCTATAAAAGATGGCTATTGATGTGTTTTATTCAGGTTGAATAGTTCAGGACTTACGCACCTGTGAAACAAAATCAATTACATCAAAGCCTGTGGATTAAAGTCACGTTTTATACAGTTAATGGTCTGATGCTGTTGATTTTTGTTTCAACTGCGTAAGTCCTCTATATTCCTTTTTTATTCGTTTTTCTAAGTGGCTAACTTTTCAGAGCTGGATGAACCTGCTATTAAACCAGTAAAATTGAGTTTTATAGCACGTTTAGCCCTTTGTCACCTTGACACTTTTACATAATTCCATTTTGATTTTGTACTACTTCCTGCTGCATTTGTTGCTGTAAGTTTAACAGTATAAGTTCCTGCAGCTGAATATGTGTGTGTTGGACTCTGTTCTGTTGAAGATGTACCATCACCAAAATCCCATTTCCAGGAAGTTGGGGAGCCCGTACTGGTCTCAGTAAATGTTACCTTTAGTGGAGCTTCTCCTGAGAGTGGCCAGCCCCAGAAATCTGCAACAGGAGCTTGTGAAGCACCAGACACTTTTACATAATTCCATTTTGTTTTTGTACTACTTCCTGCTGCATTTGTTGCTGTAAGTTTAACAGTATAAGTTCCTGCGGCTGAATATGTGTGTGTTGGACTCTGTTCTGTTGAAGATGTACCATCTCCAAAATCCCATTTCCAGGAAGTTGGGGAGCCCGTACTGGTCTCAGTAAATGTTACCTTTAGTGGAGCATTTCCTGAGAGTGGCCAGCCCCAGAAGTCTGCAACAGGAGCTTGTGCAGTAGCTGTTACTGTGATATATTTTGATTTTGTTTTTGTATTACTTCCTGCTGCATTTGTTGCTGTAAGTTTAACAGTATAAGTTCCTGCAGATGAATATGTGTGTGTTGGACTCTTTTCTGTTGAAGATTTACCATCTCCAAAATCCCATTTCCATTTAGTTGGGGAACCTGTACTTTTGTCAGTAAATGTTACCTTTAGTGGAGCTTTTCCTGAGAGTGGCAACCCCACGAAATCTGCAACAGGAGCTTGCGAAGTAGCTTTTACTATGATATATTTTGATTTTGTTGCGGTGTTACTGCCTGCGATATTTGTTACTGTAAGTTTAACAGTATATTTTCCAGCTTTAGAATACTTATGAGTTGGACTTCTGGTTGTTGACGACGTTCCGTCTCCAAAATCCCATTTCCATTTAGTTGGGGAGCCGGTACTTTTGTCAGTAAATTTAACGCTTAAAGGTGCGTTTCCTACTTTTGGAGATGCATAAAATACAGCAGTCGGTTTTACTATCACTATGATATATTTTGATTTTGTTGCGGTATTACTGCCTGCAGCATTTGTTACTGTAAGTTTAACAGTATATTTTCCAGCTTTAGAATACTCATGAGTTGGACTTCTGGTTGTTGACGACTTTCCGTCTCCAAAATCCCATTTCCATTTAGTTGGGGAGCCGGTACTTTTGTCAGTAAATTTAACGCTTAAAGGCGCTTTTCCTAGTTTTGGAGATGCATAAAATACAGCAACTGGAGTCTTTGGGTTTTGTGCTTCGACAGAACCTATAAACTGCCCGAATGCAACGGGATCTTTTTTGACCCTCACAGTAGCTGTAACCCTGTTTGTGGCTGTGTTAATTACGGAGACAGCTCCGCTTGTTTCTTTTGCCACATATGCCTTAGTCCCGTCCGGACTGAAAGCAATCCCTAAGGGGGAACTTCCTACATGCACTGTGGCTGTAACCTTGTTTGTGGCCGTATTAATCACAGAAAAAGTACCATCTCCATAGTTTGTCACATATACCTTTGTTCCAGCCGGGTTTACCGCAACTCCCCAGGGGTATTTTCCTACTTTTACTCTTGCTGTAACCTTATTTTTTGAGGTGTCAATTACAGAAACATCGTACTCATTTGTCACATATACCCTTGTTCCCGCCGGATTAACTGCAACTCCGGTAGGGAGATTTCCTACTTTTATTGTGGCTATAGCCTTGTTTGTTGATGTGTCAATTACAGAAAGAGTGTTATCAAGGGAATTCGCCACATATACCTTTGTTCCTGCCGGGTTAACTGCAATTCCACAAGGATAATTTCCTACATACACTGTAGCTGTAACCTTATTTTTTGATGTGTCAATTACAGAGACTGTCTTACTTCCTTCGTTTGCCACATATACCTTTGTTCCCGTCGGATTAACTGCAACTCCCCAGGGGTTTTTTCCTACCTTCACTGTGGCTGTAACCTCATTTTTTGCAGTGTCAATTACGGAAATAGTTCCACTTTTTTCTTTCGACACATACACTTTTGTTCCAGCGGGGTTGACTGCAACCCCGTAGGGAGATTTTCCTACATTTATTGTGGATGTAACTTTGTTTGTTGTGATGTCAATTACAGAGACAGTGGTGCTGCCGCTGTTTGTAATGTAGGCGTATTTAGCCGTACTTGAAGTATTTTGTGCAGTAGCTGCCGATGTAGTAGAGAATATCAAAATTAAAAATAAAACAATGGCTGTTGAAACTAAAGCTACTGAACACAATTTTTTGTTCACTTTCATTGTCTTACTCCATTATATTTCGTCCTACATCCAGCAGGTAAATTGTTGTTTCAAATATTTTTACTGATAGCGTTTTTGTGGGAACTTAGATGAGTCCTATATTCCTTATTTGTAACCTGTCTGCTGCTTCTGTTTATATGATGCTTGGACATATGTTAACACGTGTTAAATGAGGGCAAATTAATAGGTGTTGAACAGCGCTATCCTGGCATCCTCTTCATTTCAAGGGAAAATATTTTAACGAAAAAACTTAAAATAATTTTATCACATATTTTGGAAGTTAAACTGATTTTTTAATACTTTTTTAGTCAATACTTTTTTAGACATGAGAAAACTTTTCAACTCTCAACAAAGATATGAAACCTACTTTTTCCCGTACAGTTTGAAGAGGATACTTATCCTGAAAAATATCCAAATTTTAATGTCTATCTGCCGAATTTTGTCCCAAAATTATTTCGTCTCCAAAACTCCATTTTCATTTAGTGTGGGTTTTCAAACTCGTATCAATAAATACAACCGTTGCAGGAGTTTTTCCTGAAGTCGGAGATGCAGAAGATGCAGCAACTGGTTTTGCGATTTCATATTTTATGTACTATGGCATCCACAAATAACTTTTGTATTACTGCCTTTTGCATCTTTACCTGAAACTGAAGAATCCCAGAAGGTTTACAACCGTTTTCAAAGTTGAAGTCACTCTGACACTTTTATATATTTCCATTTTGATTTTGTACTACTTCCTGCTGCATTTGTTGCTGTGAGTTTAACCGTGTAAGTTCCTGCAGATGAATATGTATGTGTTGGACTCTTTTCTGTTGAAGATTTACCATCTCCGAAATCCCATTTCCATGAGGTTGGGGAGCCGGTACTGGTCTCAGTAAATGTTACCTTTAGTGGAGCATTTCCTGATAGTGGCCAGCCCCAGAAATCTGCAACAGGAGCTTGTGAAGCTTCTGTCACGGTTATATAATCCGTTTTTATTTCCGTATCCTTACCTGCCGCATTACTCACGGTCTCTTTCACAGTATACGTTCCGGGTTTTGAGTATGTATGTGTTGGATTATATTCAGTCACCAGATCCGATCCATCTCCGAAGTTCCATTTCCAATAAGTCGGTGACCCTGTACTCTTGTCAGTAAACTGCACGTTTAATGGTGAACTTCCTGAGACTGGAGAGCCAATGAAATCTGCATCAGGAGTTTGTGAAGCTTCTGTCACGGTTATATAATCCGTTTTTATTTCCGTATCCTTACCTGCTGCATTACTCACGGTCTCTTTCACAGTATACGTTCCGGGTTTTGAGTATGTATGTGTTGGATTATATTCAGTCACCAGATCCGATCCATCTCCGAAGTTCCATTTCCAATAAGTCGGTGATCCTGTACTCTTGTCGGTAAACTGCACTTT